>Ga0194053_10000612_pt1 | contig 26369 bp, 21 predicted proteins | sample SepL228m_MetaG_FD_161684 | JGI IMG/M metagenome (GOLD analysis project Ga0194053, IMG submission 161684) | Anoxic zone freshwater microbial communities from boreal shield lake in IISD Experimental Lakes Area, Ontario, Canada - Sep2016-L227-8m | ecosystem: Environmental > Aquatic > Freshwater >... | reverse complement strand
AAGATGGCCTCGCACACCACATTCGGATCGCTGTTCTCGATGGTCAGCGTAAACAGGGCTTCGTCGGCACCTGACGGCAGGGTGACATGCACGGTGGCGGCGACGGCGGCTTCGAGACCGTCGCCGGCGCGCAAGTTGCGAAAGTGGATGTCCAGCGCGCCTGGGCTCGAGACAAACTCGGGGAGGCCCGATTCATGACTGTCGCAGTAGCGGTCGCTCCACCTGTCCTCGTTGGGCACGAACAGGCGGAACAGACGACCATCATTCGGGTTGCCAAGGTGATTTTGGCCTGTCTTCAGATCGGTGATCTGGATCAGACTTCCATTACTGTCGTCGAACTCAAGGGACATCATTTCATTAGCTATTTTCATATACTTTCCTCTTCGGTCAGGACGGCAAAGCCCCAGTCCGTGCAGTCCATTTGCAATTCGGTTGTACCCTCCGGTCCTGGCACGAGCTGATACACGGCACCCGTGATCAGGTCGCGGATGGATTCGCTCGCGAAAAACCCCTTGCGGAACCGCAGGTGGGCCGCGTGGTGGTCCTTCTGGAAGAAGACGAAGACGATGCGGCGATTCCCACTCATGCCGTGTTTAACATAAAGGAACGAGGACGAGTCCGGTTGTGGCAGGAGCACGTCGACCTCACCCTTCACGCCGGAATTCCGCACCACCCAGATCACATACTCTTCAAAACCGGGATTTGGCTTGGCACGGTAAGACTCTCCCAGATATCCAGCAAAATAAATAACGCGTCCTGCACCGACAGTAAGCGATGACAACAAAGCACCATCTTTATTCCCGGCATGAACCGTTCCCTGATGATGTTCCAGAGGTGTCAGCCACTGTGTCAGTTCAAGCTCGCATTTCAAACCATCCAATTCCACGGCCACAGTATCGCAGGTCAATTGCCTGCGGCCGATTTCCTTCACGCCGGTAAGCCGCGCCAGAAACCGATCGGCCGGATAGCTGTAGAATCCCTGCGGATTGAAGGCCCCGCATTCGGATTCGCATACCAGTGTTCCGCCGTTTTCAATGAATCGTTTTAATGCGGTCTCAAGCGCCGGCGAGAAGACAAGTATGCGTGGCATAAAGAGGACACTTAAGCCGTCAAGTGCATCCAAATGCTCCTCTTCTACGGCTATGAACGGAATGGACTTGCGGACCAGCGCGCGGCAGTATCCGTGGAAGGAAGCTGCAGTTGCGTAACCTGTCCCAGTATCGGCATACTGCAGATAATAACTTTGCGGACTTAACAGAACTCCGACCGTGGCTTCGGTCGGCCGGTAACCATCGATCAACTCCTTGTGCTGTTTCAGAACGTCACCAGTCACGTGCATGGCCGCCAGCCGCTCCTCCGCCAAGCCGTCGCCGCCGCTGAGGCCATAGCCGTTGGACTCACGACCGAATACTTCATCGCGCCAACACCAGAACAGGATGGTGTCGGCACCACAGGCAAAGCCATTCCAGATCCAGCGTTGCTGCGAGAGCGCATCAACAGGCTTGCCGAGATCAAATCCGATATTGCCGCGTCCGCCTTGCAGTTCGCTCAGCCAAAGGTGCTTCCCCTGAGCGGCACTGCGGACCAGATCAATGCGCATGCCGAAATCCGCGTCATCTATTCCCGCACCCCAGATGGGAAAACTCGAACATCCGACACCGTCCAGATGATCGGCGAAGGCCCAGTCGTTGCCACGATCCATGGGCGTGTTCTTGTCATGTCCCGCATATTCGCTGCATGGATGGGCGCCATGAAGTGTGACGGGATGTTTGGAATCCAGCGCCTTGATCACGTCGAACCGGGCCCGGCCATGCTGATTGCTGCGCACCGTCAAGAAATGGGAAAAGGCCATCATTTCCGTATAGGTGTGGCCGGGCCACTTCCCGGGCTGCACCTCATCCCAGTTGCCGTAGCGGCGTTTCCATACACGGTTCAGGCCGTCAAGGCCGCCATAGGTCTGGTCGAGCCAATGGCGGAAGGCGGCCAACGTGTGCGGGCAGTGGCAGACAATACCGTCGGCATCCACGTTCCATCGCGTCTCGTTCCAGCAATCCCAACCGCGCAGGTTGGGCAGATCGCGATAGCGCGTCACCACCGCACGGAGGAAAGCGGACATGCGCTCCCAGACGCCGGGATGATCGGTACAACCGCCTGGAGTGAGACCGAAATGGCATTCGGTTCGGTTCTGGCTTACAATCCGCTGTCCAAGATGATTCACCATCTCGCTGCCGGGAACTTCACTGTGGATCCAATATGGCTGAATCTCCGCAATGGTGCTGAGAACCAATCCGAGGCCGTGCTTGTCGGCCAACTCGACCAAACGGTCGTAATCGTCAAAGGCATATTCCCCAGGTTTCGCTTCAATCCAAGACCATAGCAACCACAGTTGCACTGTATTGAGTCCGGAATCGCGCATGCGGCACATATCGTCTTCCCAATATTTACTATCGGGAAACGGGGCGCGGTAATATTGTGCACCAATATTCATTGTTGGAAAATCCTCCCCGTTGTATTAAGAATTGACATTGCCTGCCGTTGAGAACATTTCACGATACTTCTCAAGCGCGCAGAATATGGCCTCAATGTTCTCGAGCGGAACGCCCTGGTCGATATTTCCCCTAAGCCAGAGCCCGCCCTCAGGTGCACCGAGTTTTTCCACGGAATCACGGATATGGGCGTCGATTTCCGCCGGACTTGCGAAAGGGAAGAGTTGGCGGTCAAGGTCGAGATCAACACAAACCTTGCCTTTGCATACACGCACCAGGTTGTCGATGCCGTTGGCGCGGATTTGCGGATTGATGACATTCACTCCGCACTCCACAAAGTCCGGGATAATCTCGTGGATATGGCCATCCGTATGCATATACACCAGATGCCCTGCGGCCCGGACACGCTTGAAGATGGCCTGGTAGCAAGGCTTGAGGTATTTCCGCCACTTTTCCGGCCCCATAGGCAGGCTGGTCTGCATGCCCTGATCATCGCCGAAGAACACCATCTCCGGCTCCTTCTTGGTGGCAAGCAGCAAGTCGACCTGGCGCAGGTTGTACTCCAGCACGATGTCGATCAACTGCTGCAGTTCCGGCGGTTCCTCGGCAAAATCCACCATCAACTCTTCGAAACCGCGCAAATCCGCAAGTCGTAAAAACATAAATCCATGCGGAAAACCGATATCTTGCTGTGGCGCCTTGAGGGTGCGCACCATCTCCCGGGTTTTCAGCGGATGCCCGGTGACGATGGCTTCCATGCCGTGGCACACATTGCTCCACACGCAGCCCCATGCGTCGATGTGTTCGCCTTCGGCATAGGTGCCAGAGACCGCATCATAATCGCGCTCTCCGCTGGTCTGCCATGGAAAGAGGGATGCGTGCCTCTCCACCAGCCGATCGAGAGCTTCCCGGTAATGCATCCAGGCTGCGGGCAGGATGCAGATACTCACCGGTATCTGTTCCGGATGCAGATAATTCATCGCCTTCAGGTAATCGTCATTTGGTAAGTTCATCGTTGTCTCCTTGGGAAAGTTTGGCTCGAGCATAAGGGTACCAGGGTTACACAAGCTCCTTCGCCGTAGGCAGGCATTTAAGTTCGCTTTCCGGCAGTTGCAGGTGCAGGCAGCGCTGCCAGCGGTGAGGAACAAAAATATTCAGGACACCATTATCTGCAAACGCATCAATATAAGAACATTGCCAATTAAACCAGTCATTTTCCAAATCAGGTGCAGCGGCGTTGGCAAAGACGAAGCGCGGCTCACTCCAGGTGTTACCCTCATCAGTGGAGAGGGATACCCATATCTCGGAGCGATCCTTCATACCGGGATTATCTCCGCCCAAATTGACGTAACTGCTATCATGATGCCGGTTGTGATGGAAGGCGGCCAGCGTCTTGCCGTCGGAGAGATGAAAGAGCATCGGTGGCGCGTCGGGATGGACCAGCGGCGTAGGCGCCGGATTTGCCCACGTTTTGCCGTCGTCTTCGCTACGGGTCGCCCAAAGATGCCCTTCGCAGGTGCGAAACATCATATACACTTTCCCGCCGCCGAGGTTGATGGGACGTCCCTCGTCCATGCGGTTGAATTGCGGCACGCACCAACCACCATGCCTTGCGTTTGGCCCGACCGTCCACGTCTTGCCCTGGTCCTCGCTGCGCAGCACGTATTGGCGGGTCATGAGACCCGGTTTATAGGACCAATCGCCTTCATGCGAGCAGAGCAACCAAGCACCGGAGTCGGTCTCGCACATGCGCATCACCGACATGCCAAGGAAACCCGGATCGTTCTGGGGCCGGATGATGCGCACCTCGCACCAGTGGTGTCCATCGTCATCCGAGTAGCGGTAGCCGATTGGAGCGTTCTCCGCCAGACCGCGGTCGGAAGACCACAGCCCCCAGACCGGTTGTGTGCCAAAAGCATAGATCCGTTTCGAGCCCTTTGGGATCAGGGGGATGAAGCCGTGTTGGTTGTAGTCGATGTCGAAGGCGACAGTCGGCCCCTGCCAGGTCTTCCCCTGGTCCTTGGAACGGTAAGCCACCATGTCATTCGCCTTGTCGAACTGCGGACGGTGACCATAGTGACAGCTCCCCGTGGGCTTCTCTGCCGTGTTAGTGGGGAACATCAGCAGGTAATCGCCGCCCGGAGTTTTGGTGGCACGGGTTTCAAACAGGCTACCAGTGGCGGTGTGTACGACCTGGCCGGATATGGCTGGGCAGGCTAACACCAGGGCGAGGTTCTCATCCACCCGCAATCCGGCGGGGAGCGTCGCGAAATTGACGGTGCGGTGGGCGATGGTCGTTTCATTTAGTAGTAATTTTGACATGGTAATCTCCTCTTCTTCGATTATTTTACTAACTCGGCGGTGACAATTTCACTGGTCATCGGGCGGCTCAACCGCACCAGGATGCCGGTCTCGACGAGTTCCCGCCCGCTGGCGGTGAAGTTCTCACCGGTGTTGGCCATCAACACCTGGTAGGTACGGTCGCGACGCAGGCCGCGAAATGCGAACCTGTATTCGGGTGCGGCTTGGCCGGCCAAACGGAACAACGCGCAAATAGCCTTTGAGGCATCGGGTGCGGCGTATTCAAAGACACACCAGTCCTCCGGCTGCCAGTCTTCGACCGATTCGTCGGACGGCGGTTCGGTGTGGTGATAGACGCGGCAGGTATCCTTCAGCGGTCGGATATGGTGCTTAAAGAAATCGACACTGCGGCGGATGCTCTCGAACGCCACCGGATTCTTCTCGGCCAGGGTCGGCCATACGCCGCTGATACAGGGATTGCCAAGCAGCATGTTCATGCGCACCTGCATATCCAAATCGCCGCCCAGGTGGGCGTTCATCACCACGCCGGTGAACCTCGCCAGCCTTTCCGGCGGCAGTGCCAACATGATCCCCTGTTGCATCCGCACGGCCCGCGGTGCCAACTCGTAGTCGCTGAACCAGGTAAAATCGGTGCGCGACACCATTCCGAGGTCGGTGCGCCCGCCTCCACCGGCACAGTTCTCCAAAATCAGTTTCGGATGCCGTTGCCGTACGCGTTCCCAAATGCCATTCATTGCCTCGTAATGCCGCCAGATAGTCTGTTCATCAAGACCGTCCCGCAGGTGCGTGCCTCCATTGCCGGGATAAAGATTGTAGTCCAGCCTGAATAGATCAATGCCGTACTCACGGATGGCCCGCTCGATTTCGGACTCGACCCACACCGCCACCTCGGGCTTGGCCAGGTCGAGATGGTTGTTAATGCGCTTACCGTCCACTTCGAGCAGCCAATCGGGATTCTCTTGGATGATTGGGCTGTTCTCGGAAGCGGCCTCGATCCAGAACCACAGACCGCATTTCAGCCCTCGTTTGCGGGCGTGAGCAAAGACGGGGGCGAAGCCGTTGGGCAGGCGGTTACCCGGGTTCCAGTTCCCTGTGATATGCCAGTCCTCGCCCAGGTTGCCATACCAGCCCGCATCAATGGTGAACACCTCGGCGCCGAGATCGGCGGCAATATCGATTTCGCGGATGAGCCGTTCCTCACTCATCTCGTGATTCATATAACTCCAGTGGTTGTAGCTGATCAAGCCGCAGCGGTCGGCATCCCATGCCGGCAGGACGCTCCGACGCTGATGCGCATGCAGGGCTTGCGCCATCTCAGAAAGGTCGCCTGCCATCCCACCGAAGTGAACTTCCGGCGTCCGGATGCTCTCACCAGGCACCAGAACGCGCAGGTTGCCGGAACCGAACGGACCGATTCCCGCATGCACACGACCGTCCATCATGGCGGCCCGCAGCCGCCAGTTGCCCGACCAGGCAAGTTGCATGACAAAGATATTGCCCGCTTTGCCGTCGCGCAGGTAGAGGATCGGATGACCCCAGCCGCTCTTGCCGGAGGTTTCGCTCAGCTCGAACGGTTCCTCGCCCAATGGCCGCCACTCGAAATGGCCTTCGTTCGAGTGCCGGTTGTCAATGAAGTAGCCAATTTCATAATCGCCGTGGGCGGTAGAATATTTCGAGTTATCCCCCCAGTAGCAGTCGCCGAACTGGCAGGGGAACACCCTGCCCGACCAAACTTCGAGCGCGCTGAGCGCCCAGGGTGTAGTACCAATGTTTTGCAGGGTTAGCCAACGGGTGAATAATCCAGTGCCGTCAGCCACCGTGTGTACGGTCACCTCCACCGGTTGCTCCGCATGCCGTAAGACGACCTCGGCGTGTTCCCCGTCGGATGCCATATTGACCACGGTCCAACGGTTGCTCACCTTCGCGCCGTCGATGCTCAGGTGAAATGCCGCGTTCTCCTCCGCATCCCCGCGGCAGACAGGATTAATTTCCGGGCGGCTAATAGGTGACCAATAGCGCGCGATCCACGCGCCGTCGCGCAGCCCCTCATCGCTGATAATCAACCCGCTGGTGCAGCGCAGCGTCTGCGGCACCCCGCTCGCATCGGGCTCCAGTGCCTGGCAGTGCGCATAAACTGGTTCAAGGGCGTTCGGGTGCTGAATGGCAGCCGTTTCAGTGAGCAAATCAATGTCTGACATGGGATACCCTCTCTGTTGATTTATTAACGTACCGACTCGACTGAATACCCCAGCAATTCTGCCCGGCGCTTCAGATAATACTGAAAATTCTCCCATGATACATCGGGAGGTACGCTGTGATCCACGGCGGGGATACAGCCGCCGGCTTCAACAGCCGGGCGGATACGTTCGAGTTCGCGATCAATGGCGTCAGGACCGGCGGCCAAGGCGCGCTTGTCCACTCCGCCCCACACCGCCAGTACGCATTATAATCCGTATTTATCCCTGAGATAATACTCAACTCTGGTGCGCTCACCGTCGCTGAGGACATTGGGGTAGACGATAATTTCGGCAATCTCGCCGAGGTAATACATGCTGAGATCCTCACCGATTTTCGTAGCCAGATGCCCTGATGGGTTGTGGTTCGCCCCTAACGCATCTGTGCCCTTCTGGCCATTTACGTACCCTTTAACGGTGCCTGTAGCATTATTCCAGGTGGCAGCAAGGATTGCCGGCGACGTGGTGGCGGGCATGGAGGCAGCAAGATTAGTGTTAGTTGGACTGGCACTGCGCGCGCTCATTTGCCAATTTCCACCAGTAACATAGGTACCCCATAATGATGAACAAGATGTATACGATGAACGGAGCAGCACTTTCGTTGAGGTAATATCTGCTGTTTTGGCAACAACAAACCAGCTAAATGTCCCTACGTTGAACGCTGCTATCGGTCCGATCGCCAGAACAGTCGAGCTGCCATTGAATGTCAGACTGGGACGCCCATTCATTCCAGTCGCGTTATAGGTTGGTTGCTTGCTTCCCGTCGCCTGGCTTGCACTGGCGCCGGTGTCACTCTGGTCCGCCCAGGCGGATACTTTGTTGTTGCTGTCTTTCGTCACGCCGGCAGATGCGTCTAACTGCAATTTTACGCCTAGCACGGGCGGGGTGGTCCAAATCAACGGTGGAGTATCCACGGCGGTTACATGGCCGTCGACATAACTCACCAGTGCCTTGCCGCTATGTCGCTTCTCGCAATTGCCCAGATTTCCAACTATGTTAGTATAACTACTACTGCCGCAATCCGCCGTCAGACCAGCACTGGCCGGGTCTGGAATACTGCCGATCGATTGCCCGGAGCGTGACTCGTAATAGCCATACCCGTTTGGTGTGCCTTTCCCTTTCGTCGGGCAAACCAGCACTCCCGGGTCAACTTCAATATCGCTCCACACCGTACCTGAGGATGGTAATGTTTCTTCATGATCCTGTACATACATCTGCAATGTCGCCGCAATCTGCCGTTGATTGCTGGTACAGGTCGTTTGCCGCGCCTTCTCCCGCGCACGGGCGAAGACTGGGAACAGAATCGCGGCGAGGATAGCAATTATGGCTATCACGACCAGCAATTCGATGAGGGTGAAACCTTTTTGATTGGTTTTCATAGTTTTTCTCCTTTTTATATTTTTCCAGTAATACTGGATAAAATCTGTAACTTGATCAGAAGTCTTATTAGCCAATATCAATCCAAGATTTGCATCAGCTATTAAATCTACCGATACTGCATATAAATTAACAAGTTTTTCGTTAATTAATATCTTCTCTAAAAATTAATTGGATTCATCATTTTTCTCCGATTTTTCAAATAAAATTAAACTGCTGATTGTTAAAGCAGCAAACCAGGTCTCAGCTATTTTATTCATGCCATTTTCATTCGGATGTACACCATCATCTGTAATATCATCAGCAGTCAATGCAGAATAAATATCAACAAAATATACTTTTTTATTATCATTTTGTAATAATGAAATTATATCCTGAAGTGATTCATTATATGCTTTAACATTTTCATAACCATTACGAGGAGGTTTTTGTGGAGTAATAGACGCAACAAATAGATGACCATGAAATTCTTTTGTTATAGTTGTAATTAAAATATCCCTTGCTGCAGCATCAAATCCATTGGCACCGGACATTAATAATATTATGTCAGGTTGATGTTTTTTAATTACAGTTGTGATGTCAGGAACAGATATTTCCTTAACATTGTTTGCGTCCAAAACATCCTGTGGTGTCGGTACTAATCCGCCTGATAAAATACTATGGTTTCCAAAACCAGCCAGACCATGATGATTGGGTTGAAATGTCGGGTCGATAATACCATCATTGCCAAATGCATGATAATTTAAATCCCCAACAAACTCAAAACAAACATTGGCGGAACGAAGTTTATCCTGCAGGATTTTTCGCCAACCGCCGCCGTCAGGATTTGGTAAGCCAATAGCTTGACCTTTGTAAGGCCCATCAGAATATATTGCTAAATATGTACCACGGGTAATGGAATCACCTATCGGCATTATTCGCATTGCATTCTTCTCCTTCCCCTACTTACATAAGCAAAGAACCATTTTTACCATTATAAGTTAAGTTAAGAAGCAATGTAGTATAAATATTCAGCCAATATGTTTAAAATCAAGCCAATGTACAAAAATAATTAAAGATGAATGTTAAAGAAATTATATCATATTACCGGAATTACTTTCTCTCCCATACCAAAGGTTTCCAATTCCACCAGTATATATCATCCAAGTTTTGGGTATCAATCAGGCAGGCTTCCCTATTAAAATCTCAAACTTTTGAGAATAAATAAAGTCATCTTCTATAAAAAGGTGGTTTCATGTTGTCCTGACATCTCGCAATGGTGACAACTACATGGTACGCTCTGGCTCCACCACCTTTCCCACAGGCTTTTCCTTCTTCTTTAAATCTTAACCCATTCACGCAGTCGCGGGTCGTTTTCTAATTTTGCCACATCTTCCGGGGTGGTAAAATGGACTCTTTCTTGTATTAATTCGTGGCATATTACTGGCAAGCCGTCCTGAATCATCATGTCCATTGCTTCGGTTACGTATCTTTCTTTCTCGCCAGAAATATTCATTTTATGCAGGTATTGCCATATCTTTTCTGAATAGACGATGATTCCGCCGATGTTCCAGTTGGTGCCAGCGGTGCCGGGTTGAGGTTTCTCGATGAGTTTTTTCACCCTGTTGCCATTGCGATATACCGCGCCGCCTGCCCAGGGGTCGTCTACCCAGTTTATGCTCAATACGCAATCAGCATTGGCCGGGTGGGTGTTTGCAATGTTGAATACCGCGGTCAGATTTTCCGGCGCGGTCATAATATCTCCCCAGTGCAATAATACCGGGTCATCACCGCATGCTTCTTCTGCCAGCAGCATCGCTCCTGCGGTGCCATTTAATACCGTTTGTTCGATATAGGTCATTTTCATGCCAAATTTGCTGCCATCGCCAAAATAATCTTTTATTACATCACCCAGGTAACCATAAATAACTATCGTTTCAGTGATGCCGACAGCGGCAAACTCGCGGATTATCCATTCCAGCAACGGCTTGCCAGAAATATCTACCATTGGTTTTGGTTTGTCAGCAGTAAGCGGCATCAGCCTTTTCCCGCGGCCGGCCGCCAAAATAATCGCTTTCTTAACAGGTTTAATCATTAATTATCATCTCCAGATATTAATTCCACTTTTAAGCAACTTATATTAAACCGAACATAGGGATAATATCGAGTACAGGCAGCGAATATCGTGTTCTTTCGTAAATTAAACAAATCAATATTTACGATATTCGAGCCAATCCCCTATTTTTTAAATATTTTTTGACAGGACTAACAGGATTAACAAGACTTTTATCCTGCCCATTCATGTTAATGTTACACAATTGGCACTGTGCCGGCTGCTTTTGCCAGTTCAACCGCCATATCGGTATCTTCCCACTTTACATTCAGGTCAGTGCGGCCGAAATGTCCGTAAGCGGCGGTGTCGCGATATTGCGGTTTTCGCAATTGCAGTTTCTCGATTATTTTCAATGGCCTTAAATCGAAATATTTGCGGATTAGTTTATCGATATCATCGTCGCTGATTTTTCCGGTGCCATAGGTTTCAACGCAAATAGACAGCGGTTCTGCCTTGCCGATTGCATAGGCAACTTCCAACTGCAACCTTTCCGCTATTCCGGCGGCAACGATATTTTTTGCGATATAGCGCATCATATATGCAGCACTGCGATCAACCTTAGTCGGGTCTTTGCCGCTGAATGCGCCGCCGCCATGGCTTGCCATGCCGCCGTAGGTATCAACAATAATCTTTCTGCCGGTCAGGCCGGTATCTGCTGCCGGTCCGCCAACTTCAAATTTACCAGTTGGATTTACCAAAATCTCAGTTGTATCATCAATTAATTTCAAATCACCCAGCACCGGGATAATCACATATTTAATTAAATCCTGCTTAATTAAATCCTGGTCCATACCAACCGCATGATGGGTGCTGATTAACACTTTATCTATATGAATCGGTTTGTGGGCGTTATATTCTACTGTTACCTGGGTCTTGCCATCGGGACGCAGATATGACAGTGTGCCGTTTTTGCGTACCGTTGCCAACTGTCGTGCAAGGTTATGTGCCCACTGAATGGGAGCCGGCATTAATTCCGGTGTTTCAGCACAGGCAAAGCCGAACATCATCCCCTGATCGCCGGCACCACCGGCATTAACACCCATGGCGATATCTGGTGATTGCCCTATTAATAGATTTTCAATTTCTACTGTTTCGCCATCAAAACCTGTCTCTGCGTCATAACCGATTTCTGCAACTGTCTTGCGAACTATTTCATTTATTTGCGACATATCTGCTTTGGCTGTTATTTCACCGGCGATAATAATTTTTTTAGGGGTAACAAATGTTTCACATGCTACTCTGGCTTCGCTATCCTGCGCCAATATCGCATCCAAAATCGCATCAGAAATCTGGTCAGCAACTTTATCGGGATGCCCCTCGGTTACAGACTCTGACGTGAACATATAATCTTTTTCCAACTTGACTTGACCTCCGAAAATAAAATGCTCATTTGGCGAAGTAATTATATCAATTTCTGAAAATTTTACAATTAAAATACTTGGTTCGGTTTTCGGTTTTCGGTTTTCGGTTTTCAGTTTTCAGTTATTACGATTAAGTTTTGAATATTAAAAGAAATTTTTAATAATAAAGTAAACCATAACTTGAATTATCGAAGTTAACTAAGCATAACACCTAAAAATAATCTTATCCTAATCAATCCTTATAATCGATGTGAAAAACAATAAATACATAATGCACCCTAAAAAGAAACGCCGTTGCCAATTCTCGTTAGAGACGGCAACGGCGCCCCGGCATAATGAGGGAGTTATCTGCCGGTACCTACGGTTGGTCAGACCAGTAAGCTGACTTTAATTATGCCACCGATTTGTTTCAAAAATGTTACAGGAAATTTAAAATTGCCAGCCTATTGAAACACGGCCCGCGGTACTAATGTCTACAGATGGCCCACTGTAATGATTTTTGGCATTTGCCCATGTCCAACCAATAGATACAAATACTTTATTTGCTTCATTTGAATCGCCGGGATTTATATTGGCAACCCCGACAGTAACCCGACCGCGGGAAGCACTTTCTGATGGCTGCATATAGTATCGAGCACCACCGAACCAGCCGCCTTCCCCATTTAACCCTACACCAGCGGTAGCACTTACTTGATCAGTAAGACGATAATCAAAGTTCGCACCTAACTTTCCGTACTGGTCGCCATAACCAAAACCTGCGTGAACTTTTCCACCATCACCAGCAAATGCTGCGACTGACAGTGCTAAAACAACAGCAACTAATAAATAACGCATTTTTTTCTCCTGCCTTTTTCTTTTAAACTTAATTTTTATTAAACTTAATTTTTATTCCACAATACTATTAGTAAAAATGGAAGAGAAATAGTTTCACTTCTCTTCCAAAAAATGATAATTATTTCAATAAATTCTATTATCTGCTTTCATCTACCCAGAACTTGTCGTAAATTGATGACAACGACTGGTCGTTGTGAATGCGACGGATACCTTCTGCCAGCATGTGAGATACTGTCAATTGTTCGATTTTATCAATTCGTTTTTCTGGTGTTAATGGAATTGTATCTGTTACAACCAATTTCTTAATTGGAGAATCCTGCAATCTTTTAATAGCTGGTCCGCTCAACACGCCATGAGTTGCGCAAGCGTAAATATCTGTTGCGCCGCGTTCCATTAACGCATTAGCTCCAGCTACTAATGAACCGGCAGTATCTACAATGTCATCAACGATAATTACGCGCTTGCCGCGAACATCACCGATTACATTCAATACTTCGCACTGATTTGGTTCCGGTCGGCGCTTTGCAATGATAGCTATGTCGCAGCCAAGACTGTCTGCCATCTGGGTTGCGCGTCCCAGACCGCCGACGTCTGGTGATACTACAATGGTGTTGTTATCGCGGATTCCATGAGTGTGGAAATATTGTGCTAATAATGGACCAGCGGGAAGATGGTCAACCGGCATATTGAAAAATCCCTGGATTGTCAGCACGTGCAAGTCTACGAAGAAAATACGGGTAGCACCGGCAACTGAAATAAGGTCAGACATTAAACGGGCGGCAATCGGTTCGCGGGGTTTTACTTTCTTTTCCTGCCGGGCATATCCGAAGTATGGAATTACTGCGGTGATTCTGCGGGCAGATGCACGCTTCAGAGCATCCAGAATAATCAGAAGCTCCAGCAAGGTGTCGCTGGTTGGTGGACAGGTAGGTTGAACGACAAATACATCCATACCGCGTACACTTTCCTGTACCTGTACACGTATTTCACCATCGCTGAATCGTGTAATTAATGTATCCAGCAGCTTAATGCCAAGATGCTCAGCAATCGACTTGCCCAGCTCTGGGTTTGCAGTGCCAGTTATCACACGTAAATCGTTCATGTTAACTCCCCTTTGTTTACTCACGGTCGCGCACTATACGCGCCGGTACGCCATAAGCCATTTTATTATCCGGAATATCTTTTGTCACAACGCTGCCGGCACCTGTAAGAGCATTGTCGCCAATATTAATTGGCGCAACGATAAGGGTACCACTGCCGATAAATGCTTTATTGCCGATTGTTGTCTTGTGCTTCTTCTTGCCGTCGTAATTGCATGTAACGGTGTCAGCCCCAATATTTACATCCTCACCCAGTGTAGTGTCACCAAGGTAGCCTAAATGATGAACCTTGGAGCGCTCGCCAACTTTTGTATTCTTCATTTCGCTGAAGTTGCCAACCTGACCCCCGGTGCAAATCTCACAACCGGGACGCAATCTGCTGAATGGTCCTACTTCTGCCCCACTGCGCAATATAGATTTTTCCACACGTGAAGATATAACATTGCAATTATCTTCAATAACCGCATCGAATAATTGCGACGATGGGCCAATCACACAATCTTCACCAATTTTAGTCTTGCCAAAAATCATGGTGAACGGATGAATCACAGTATCCTGGCCAATTTCAACATCCAATTCAATGAACGTTGATTTCGGGTCTGTAATTGTCACCCCATTTTCCATGTGTTTTTTGCAAATATCTTTGCGAAGCACTTCTTCTGCCTCTGCCAATTGCACTCTATCATTTATACCCGCTACAATTTCTTCGTTATCAGCAATTACAGCACCTACACGATGTCCATCATTTATTAATATTTCAATGACATCGGTAAGGTATAATTCGTTCTGGTCGTTATCCGGGGTGATTCGCTGCAATGCGTTAAATAATAATTTCGCGTCAAAGCAATAAGTTCCCGCATTAATTTCTTTCACTGCGTATTCTGCCGGCGAGGCATCGCGCGCCTCAACAATTTTCAAAACATTACCGCCATCAATATCACGGATAATTCTGCCGTATTTCCCCGGATTTTCGTAAATAGCAGTCAGCAATGTCGCAGCATTTCCATCAGCATGATGCTTATTGACCATTTCACTCATTACTTCCGCAGGTAATAACGGGACATCTACGCAATGTACAAAAACGGTGCCGTCAAAATCTTTCAGTGCTTCGGTTGTCATCATAACGGCATGACCAGTACCATTCTGCGGCACTTGCAGCGCATATTCAACGCCATCGCCTATCGCGGCTTTTACTGCATCCGCCTGATGACCAACAACCATAATTACGCGGTCAATACCGGCAGCACGAGCAGCACGCACCGGAAAATAAGCTAATGGCTGGCCACATAACATTGCCAACGCTTTAGCCTTTTTCGACTTCATGCGCGTACCTTTTCCAGCTCCCAAAATAACAGCTACTACATTTTCTCGCACTGTATTTGCTCCCAATTAAACACAAAAAGGGATGCATTTTTATGCATCCCCTTAATATACTATTTCAAAAATCCAGCTACTAAATCGCCACATTCATCTGTGGGGATAATTCCCACATCCAGACTGGGTATGCGGCCGGTGGCGAGAGCGGAAATCACCGCATCCTCAACATCTTTCGCTGCTGCTTTTTCACCCAGACTATCCAGCATCATTGCCGCTGCCAATATTGTAGCTAACGGACTGACGGTATTTTGTCCGGTGAATTGCGGTGCGCTGCCATGAACCGGTTCAAACATTGATACGCCTTCAGGATTTAAATTTCCTGATGGTGCAATACCTATGCCACCCTGTGTAATTGCGCCAAGGTCAGTGATAATATCGCCAAACATATTTGTTGTTACAATAACATCATAACGATGCGGTTCTTTCACCATAAACATACAGCAAGCATCAACATAAGCATGATCTTGTTGTACATCAGGATATTCTTTGCCAACTTCTTTGAATACCCGCTGCCATAAATCATGCCCGTAAGTCATAACATTTGATTTATCTACCAGGGTTAATTTTTTACGTGGCCGGGTGCGAGCCAATTCATATGCGTAACGAATACATCTCTCAACGCCCATTCTGGTGTAAATAGCAACCTGGGTTGCCACTTCATTTGGCTGACCTTTATGGGTGAAACCGCCGGTACCGACATACAGGTCTTCAGTATTCTCACGTACTACAATGTAATCGATATCAGCGGGAGTAACATCTTTCAAAGGCGAATTAACGTTTGGATATAATTTCACAGGACGAAGATTAATATACTGATCTAAACCAAAGCGCAATCCCAGCAGCAACTGCTGTTCGATAATACCTGCTTTAACATCGGGACGACCGACGGCTCCAAGAAAAATCGCATCGTAACCTTTCATTACTTCTATTGCGTTTTCCGGCATGACTTCGCCAATAGAAACGTAACGACCACCACCCCAGTCAAAATATTCATAATCAAATTTAATTGAATATTTTTTCGAGATAGTATCGAGTATTTTAATACCTTCGCGAATAACTTCTGGACCAATTCCATCGCCGGGAATAACAGCAATCTTATATGATGCCACTTGATTTCCTCCGGTTGTAACTTTGAACGACTAATTTTACCTTTTTTTAGCCTGCTTTGACAACCAGCAGAAACCATTTACTAACATATAATTTATTAAAAACAAATAAAAAATGCCCCGGATGCATTTTATACACCCGGGGCATTTTATTAGTTAAAAATTATTTTCTGTAAGTATTAATTGTTACAGATGCATTAATCGCAGCGTTATCTGCATAAGCAGCGGTGATTGTATTGGAAATCTGTGATGCTGCACTGCTTCCCGATGAAGGAGTCACGTCAGCACGCAGGCAATAACTTCCAAATGCTGCCAACTTAATTGAATAAGTTGAAACGGTTGAGTTATTTACAATTTGCTTGGTAATTAACTTGCCAGCACCATCAAAGTAGTTTACTGTCCAGCCAGTCTGTCCGCCAGTAGCAGTTAATGATATTACAACAGCGCGACTGGCGGTATTTTTCACAGAAATGTAATACGATGATGTACGATTCCCGGCAACGGTTGCTGACGCAGCAATATCACCGGCATCAGCTATTTTGCTGCGTACTTTCATTTCTAAACCATCGGCAATTTGCAATACTTCAGTTGTAAAACTGCTGATTGGAGACCAATCGGTGACAGTCCCATTTCCAACTGCACGTACTCGCCAATAAATGGTAACACCTTGCGGTTGAATCGGTAATTTAACTGAAGTAGTTGGAATTAATTCTGACCCAAATACTAAGTATCTGAATGAAGAATCTTTTGCAGCCTGTACATGATAATAACGTGCGCCATCAACACCAGTCCAGCTTAATTCCGGGATAACACCTGATGTTGCCCCAACGGTAGGAGCAATAATCTCCGGGGTTTTCATTTTTACTACAACCTTGGCTGTGTTAAATGCCCAAACCTGCGACCATTCACTGTCTTTAATAGTTGTTGTAGCAGTTGTTGTTCCGGCAGTAATTGCATCAGTTGTCGGTGCAATAGCCTTTACACGCCAATAATAATGGGTGTCGGCGGTTAAGTTTTGTGGTGAATATGAAGCAACTGTTAATCCGGTTACTTCTACTAATCCGACAGTAAACTTCGAGTCAGTTGCAATCTGTATGTTATAGGTTGCTGATGTATTCATGGCGCGCCATGTTAAATTAGTAGTAACAGCTACTCCGAATGCACCATTTAAAGGTGTTAACAACTGTGGAGCCGGCAGAGTTACAGTTTTAACTTCTGGAGTTGGCGGTGTAACTACTACTGTTGCCGGTTTAATTGTAAATGCTCTTACCAGCGACCAGTTGCTTTCCAGCAAGTATGACGGTACGCCCAATGTCTGAGATTGATTCGTTTGCGCATTCAAAGTAAATATATCATTAGTCGGCATTGCTTTCACACGCCAGAAATATTTACCAGCAGTTAAATTATCGAGCGAGTAAGTATTTCCTCCTGTTGCGGTATAAGTATTTACCCCATTTCCAGTAAACTTTTCATTATTTGCAACTTGAATGGTATAGTATGATGCGTTAGCAACACTACGCCAGGTTAACTCAACAGTCGTTAATTCAAGAGATGAATTATTTGTTGGAGAAACCAAAACTGGTGCTTCCAAACGAGTTAATTTAGGGATTACAACATCGCCACCCTGTGCGAATGCAATATTGCATATACAAAATAACGCAATTAGTGCGAGGGAGAATATTTTACGCATTTTTAATCACCTCTTGGCTAATTAGCCTTTCATTTTTTATAGTTTACTTTAATACGACTTGTTTTGACAATCAGTTGCAATTATTTTATTGAAGCCATTTACTAACATATAATTTATTAAAAAAAAGCCCCGGATGCAATTTTTACACCCGGGGCATTTTATAAATTTAAAATTATTTTCTATAAGTATTAATGGTTACTGATGCATTAATCGCGGCGTTATCAGCATAAGCAGCGGTAATTGTATTAGTAAGTTGTGATGCTGCATTGCTTCCAGAGGAAGGGGTAATATCAGCACGCAGGTAATAACTTCCAAATGCAGGCAACTTAATTAAATATGTTGATACTGTTGAATTATTAACTATCTGCTTGGTTATTACCTTTCCTGTGTCATCAAAATAATTAACAGTCCAACCTGCCTGACCACCAGTTGCAATTAGTGAAACGACCACTGCACGGCTGGCGGTATTTTTTACCGAAATATAATATGATGACGTTCGATTGCCAACTACTGTTATTGAAGATGAGATATCACCAGCATCACTAATTTTACTGCGAACTTTCATTTCTAAACTATCTGCTGTCTGCAAAGTTTCAGTTACAAAACTACTTATTGCAGTCCAGTTAGTTATTGCACCGTTGCCGACTGCACGAACGCGCCAATAAATAGTTACACCTTGTGGTTGAGCTGGCAATTTCACTGATGTTGTTGACACTAATTCTGACCCAAACACTAAATATCTGAATGATGTATCTTTTGCAGCCTGTACATGATAATAACGAGCACCTTCAACAGTAGTCCAACTTAATTCAGGAATAACACCACTTATTGCGTTTGCATCAGGAGCAATAATCTCAGGAACAGTCAACTTCACACCAGTTTTCGCTGTATTGAATGCCCATACTTGCGACCACTCTCCTGTTATAATATTTGAAGTATTAGTCGCTGATACAATAGCTTTAACACGCCAGTAATAATGGGTGTTTTCCTGCAAGTTTTGTATAGCATACAATGGGACAGTTAAGCCTGTTACATCTTCAATAATGGTATTAAATTTTGAATCTGTAGCAATCTGCACATCGTATGTTGCCTGTATATTATTCATAGCACGCCATGTCAGGTTAGAAATGACTGGTACTGCAAAAGCACCGTTTAATGGTGATAATAACTGAGGCGCTACTTTCATAGATTTAACTTCAGGAGTCTGTTGTGGATCAACTATCTGTTGTGAGGATGTTATTGTAAATGAACGAACAAGCGACCAATTGCTTTCTACATAATTAATTCGACTTAAAATTTGTTGAATAGGTGGTTGAGCCTGTTGCGTTTGTTGTGACTGATTTAAAGTTGGAGTTGGAACCGGGGACGGAGGCATATTCGGAAAAGCAAAAGTGGTCGTTGGCATTGCTTTGACACGCCAAAAATATTGACCATCTGATAAACCGCTAAGCTGTAAATTACTGGAATTTGAAACATTTGATGAAACCACACCATTACCAATAAAGGTATTAGAATTTTTTGATACCTGTACCATATAATTTGTAGTATTAACAACTTGATCCCATGTCAACAACACATTTGTTGAATTCAAAGATGTATTATTTAGTGGAGTTAATAAAGAAGGTGTAGCAAGTTGAGTTCCTACGGTTCTATTTGGATTAACTCTAATTAATATGGATGTGGATGATGCAACCTGTGCAAATGCAAGATTGCAAATGCCAAATATCGCAAATAATGCGACGGAGAGTAATTTACTCATTTTCAACACCTCTTGGCTACATAGCTTTTTTTATATTATACTTTAATATGATATATTTTGACAAACAGAAATTATTTCTTTAAAAAAACATTTCTAAGCCTTATTTTCCAACTCTTCCCATCGTTCATATAATTTACGGACTTTCTCTTGTGCTGTCATCATTTTATTTTGCGTTTCATTTAATAATCTGTGGTCAGAATATATTTCTGGTTCTATCAATGAAGCTTCTAATCGTGCGGCTTCTTCTTCAGCTTCTAATATCACTGATTCTATACTTTCCAATTCCCGCTGTTCAGCCCAGGTTAATTTCTTTTGGCGGGTATTTACACGAACTTTTTCTTCTTTCTTTAATTCCGGTTTGTTTGTCTGCGCTCTTTCCCATTGAGAAAAATCGGCATATTCGCTTATATTCCCGCTTTCATCTAATGCCCATAACACAGAACTTAATTTATCAAGCATATAACGGTCATGAGTGACTAATATTAATGTACCGGGGAAATTGGCCAAAGAATCTTCCAGCACTTCCAGGGATGGGATATCCAGGTCATTTGTCGGTTCATCGAGAATTAATATATCGGCAGGTTGCCGAACGAGATGTGATATATGTATTCTCGCGCGTTCACCTCCGGATAATTCACCCACTGGCAGCGGTAATTGTTCTGGTGTAAATAAAAACTTCTTTGCCCAAGTTACGACATGCATATACGAACCGCGAAACTCTACCTGGTCTCCTGTCGGAGATAACGCCTGCCGTAACGTAAGAGTCGGGTCGATTGAATCGCGATGCTGGCGAAAATAGACTATTTTCAAATCATCGGCACGCCAGATATCACCCTCATCCTGCGGCAACTCACCGGTAATCATCCTCAATAAAGTCGTTTTGCCACTGCCATTTTGTCCCAGTAGACCAATTCTCATGCCGCTATCTATTTCATAATCCACATTTTTCAGCACAGTAATACCGGCAAAACTTTTCTTAATATTCTTTAGTTTCATCAGTTTTTTTGTGCGTCTGCCGCTTGCTGAAAAGTTGATATCAGCTTTTCTCTGTTGATTATTTCTGTCCTTTACATCTCCCAGTTCGCTAATCAACTCCATCGCGTCTTCTATTCTGCCTTTTGCCTTTGTTGTTCTTGCCCGTGCTCCGCGCTGCAGCCAGGCTACTTCCTGCCGTACCTGTGCCTGTAATGCTGATTGATAAGATATCTGGTTCTGCATGAACTCATCACGCTTCATTAAAAAATCGGAATAAACACCACTGACACCATAATATCCATCCGGGTAAAGCGTGCTTATTTCAATAATTCTTGTCATCGCTCTTTCCAGCAAATATCTGTCATGGCTTACTATGATGGACGCCGATTTTGTTTCTCTCAACATCTCTTCGAGCCAGATAATACCTTCAATATCAAGATGGTTTGTAGGTTCATCAAGCAATAACAATTCCGGTTCTCTTACAAATCCAGCAGCCAAAGCAAGGCGTTTTTTCCACCCGCCAGATAACTCCGTTGCCATTTGCCCAGTATTTTTAAATCCAGCTTTACCGCAAATAACACTGACTCGTATCTGTTTTTCTTCTTCATCTATTTGACAATCTTTCAATGCTGCATTAAGGATATCCTTAACAGTCAAACCTTCTTCAAACTCATCTTTTTGTGCGGCATAGGCGACTACACATCCCCGCCGGCAGACAACATTGCCTTCATCGGCATGTTCAATACCCGCGATAATTTGCAGCAGCGTCGATTTTCCAGCACCGTTTGGGCCAATTAATCCTACTCTGTCACCATCATCAATTCCAAATGAGATATTAGTGAATAACGGTCGAATACCATAAGTTTTCGTGAGTGAATCGCAAGAAATAATTGAAGCCATTATTTGTCACCCGAAAATTCTGTAGAAACATTTTTAGAAAACTTCATATTATTCAAATCAGCATCTGCATTCATCAGCGCGGCCTTATGCACAAATCCCATCCCTTTCATTACAACATTCACAACAGATATTTTACCTGATGCTGAATCCCACTTTAACGCGTCAGCGTCGAATGTGATATCTTTTCCAACTGCGCTGGCATGAACGCCGCCATTTAATCGAACGACAACATTATTTTTATTTACAACTTTGCTGGTTCCGCTTAACGCCGTTAATTTCAATGTCTGTTTTCCATTTTTATAAAAAACTGTTTTTATTTTGTTAAATGTCAGATTTCCGTCTGAATCTGCATTCCCGCCATCTATTTCACCTTGCCACACTAATGGCGGAGAGTTGGGGAATGTTACAGAATATTTTTTATTAAGCTTTATATTTCCATTTTCCGTTGAATTCATTTCAGGAGCAGTAACATGAACAGGCGGTGCGCTCTTGCGAGCGCAACCGCCAAATACTACAATTATTAATATCATCGCCAGTGCAAATTCAAAATGACGCATCCGGCATAACCGCCTTTTACTTGCCAGCACGACTCTTTACATAATTTACTAAACCACCAGCATCAATTATATCGCGCAGGAAATCCGGGAATGGTTCTGCCTGGTAGTTTTTACCTTTAGTTACATTAGTAATAACACCTGTTTCGATATTAACTTCCATTTCATCACCGGCTTCAGCATCTGTAGCAGCTTCAAGGGATTCAAAAATTGGCAAACCAACATTAATCGAATTGCGAAAGAATATGCGTGCAAACGATTTAGCTATTACCGCAGTCACACCACACGCTTTAATAGCGATAGGCGCGTGTTCGCGAGATGAACCGCAGCCAAAATTGTCGCCAGCTACGATAAAATCACCTTCCTGAACCCGACCAGCGAAATTATCACCAGCATCTTCCATACAGTGAGATGCCAGTTCTTTTGGGTCTGTAGTGTTTAAATACCGTGCAGGGATAATGACATCGGTATCAACATGGTTACCGTATATATGTACTTTTCCACGCTTTGACATGTGAAAAACCTCCAAAATAATCGTTTTTGTTTGCTTATCGCGCTATAAGAATACCCGTTTTATAGGGGTAATGACAAGACTACTTCTGGATCATCAGCATTTTTCGCTTTTAAAGCGAGGACAATATTAGTTAATTTCTCTCGCCGCGCAATTTGTATCGCCGACTTTCCACGGGTATTTTTAACATTTACATCCGCACCATTATCTATCAACAATTTGGCTATATCCTGATTATTGTTTATTATTGCCAACATTAAAGCTGTGTTGCCATTATGCATCATTGTGTTCAAAATAGCTTTTTTCTTCAATAATAATCCTGCCACTTCTATCCTGTTATCTATTGATGCCAAAATTAATGGAGTTAGTCCATTTTTAGTTTTTGCGTTTATATCAGCACCTTGATTTATTAAATATTCCACGACTTCATAATTTGCACACCTTGTTGCATTTATTAACGCGCTTACGCCATCATTATTCTGTTCATTTACATCAAAACCAGACTTTATCAACAACTCTATTACCGGTAAACTTCCGTAAGTACTTGCAGTTATCAACAAAGTGTTGCCATTGGCATCTTTACTGTAAGCTTTTTTTTCTATTAATATTTTCAGAGCATCTGTACACCCATTTTCAGCAGCAATAAATGAAGCTGTTTTACCATCAACGCTAATCTTATCCATTATTGCCCCGGCGTTTATCAGCAATTGCACAACATCCGAGTTATTCCATAACGCAGCATGTATTAGCGGGGTGAACCCCTTGCTGTCAAATGCGTTTATATTAGCACCAGCATTAATCAGCAACTTTGCCACATCGGATTTCTTGAATGTTGAAAACATTAACGCCGTCATGCCATCAGAAGTTTTCTGGTTAATATCAGCACCTTTTTCAATCAAATATTTAGTTATTTCAACACAACCACCACGGGTAGCCGCCATGAATACAGAATAATTATCATCTGCAATAGCATTTATATCGGCGCCATTCAGTATCAATAATGAAGCAATCTTCTCTAAACCGTTATTTAACGCGATATGAAGTGCTGTTAAATTGCTGATTCCTTTGGCATTAATATCAGCCTTTGCAGACAATAATAACCTGACTAATTTTTCATCACCTTTAATTATTGCACAGGAAAGCGGAGGATTGCCAATAGCACCTTTATTATTAACGTCTGCACCATTATCTAATAAATATTTTGTAGCTTCTGAATTGCCATTTTGAACTGCTGCGATTAATGGTGTTCGCCCGCTGATATCTACGATACTTTCAATTGGCGCTTTATTGTCAAGAAGTAATTTTATAGCGGCAATATCGCCTTTTTCCGCGGCATCATGTAATTGCCCGGCATTTGCGATTGAAATTGATAATAGCAGAAATATTGTTAATAAAAAAGAACATATAATTTTCATCATGAATAACTATAAATTATCCAACATTATATTTTTTCCTTTAATTAGTCGGAAATATATTCACTAAAACGGAAATAAACTGTAATATTAGCAATGTATATGGAAGCAATAAATAAATATATTTTAATAATGGTACTTTCAATTTTACTGGCAATCAAATTACCGGCAGTACCAGAATTTGATTTAGATATCCAGGATACCAAAATAAACGGTCCTGTTTCTGCCGTCACAACCTTTCGAAACAACCTGATTACATACGATGGAAGTCGTTGGCGTATCGATGATACCCATGTTCTTTCTAAAAATCATTTTGATTTGAACGGAAAAATAACCGAAGAATGGGATTTTAACAATTATGAAGAATCAAATGGCCAATTAATATGGGAATACAATAATAAAGGGCTGCTTGACTTAAGGTCTTACACCATAAACAAACAATATATCAGTATGGTTCGATTTGTTTATACAGATAAAGGTGCAATAGACGAAATATTGAAATTTGCCAGCAATGGCGCTGTAATTGGCAATTCAAAATATCAATATAATACTGACGGCAAATTAACTTCTATTACGGACCATGACAATGCCGGCACTACTACGAAACTAATAAATTATTCTTATACAAAATCGGGTACAAAATCCTGCGAAGAAACATTGTGGTATGGAAAAGACAGTGCGAGATTAATAAGACTTTATGACAATAACGAATTTATTTATGAAGCAATCGGTTACAAAGCCGACAAGATAATTTACCATAGTTATTACAAAACAGATCCAAATGGAGTTATAACTGCTATATCAAAAACATTTGAAGCAGATACAACTCGATATGACATAAGCTATATAAATGATGCCTACGGAAACTGGACACGCAAGACAGTAATAATATATATCACCCGAAACGGCTATTCTGTCCCAGGTGAATCATACATGGATACACGCGCACTAAATTATCGCATTTTCACAGCTTACTCAGCTGGGTAAAACGGCGTTAGTCATAGCTTTTAACGCTTCGACTTTACCCCAGGCAGCGCCGGTATCTATTGATTCTGCAGCTTTTTCAATTCCCTGTCTGATGCTGTCTGCCGCATCTGCAACAGTTAATACCGCCGCCGCATTCAATAATACGATATCGCGTTTTGCGCCTTTTTCACCTTTTAAAATTGCTTCTACTATTTTCGCATTTTCCTGCGGGTCACCGCCAGCAAGATCGTCTGGATTTGCTTCACTTAACCCAAAATCAGCAGCAGTAAAATTATTTGTCGTCACCACGCCATTTTTCAATTCACTGACCCGGGTAACACCGGTATTTGACCATTCATCCAATCCTACCATTCCATGCACTACAAAGGCTTGTTTAACTCCCAACAAATTCAGAACATCTGCCAATAAATCAGTTAATTCTGGAGCATATACGCCAATTACCTGGCGGTCAGCACCAGCCGGGTTAGTGAGTGGGCCTAATATGTTAAAGACGGTACGAATGCCTATTTCACGACGCACCGGTGCCGCATATTTCATCGCCGGATGAAAAGAAGGGGCAAATAAAAATCCAATTCCCAATCGTTCGATTGAACGCTGTACGAAATCCGGGGTTACTTCTAAATTAACTCCCAATGCTTCTAACAGATCGGCGCTGCCTGACTTGCTGGTTACTCGTCGATTGCCATGTTTTGCAACCGCTACCCCTGCCCCGGCAACAACGAACGCTGTGGTAGTAGAAATGTTAAAGGTTTTCAAGCTGTCGCCACCGGTGCCGCAAGTATCTACCAAAACAGGAACCCGGGGGGTTATCCGCAGCGATTTATCGCGCATAGCACTGGCAAAACCGGCAATTTCTTCAGAAGTCTCGCCTTTCATCCGCAAAGCAGTAACCAGCGAGGCTATCTGTGCCTGGGTACCTTCACCCTCCATGATAGATTTCATCACCAACGCCGCATCACCCATGGTCAACGATTTATGATTTATGATTTCTTGCAAAGCTTGTGTAATATTCATGTTTTCTCCTGCTTATCTTAGAATAAGTTTAGCTTTTTTGTGGATTAGTGGTCAAGGTAAGAGAAGAGTGAAGAGAGGAAAATTTGCTCCCATCCTTCGGTTATCAAAGTAACTCTTATCTTCTCCGTAATTCTAACCTGTTAATATTATCGTAAGTATTCGGTAAACCCCATTCCTCCAACCTTTTAATTATCGGTTGGGGAAAGTTTCCAAGCAGCAATATCTTCTGCGCTTGCTTGCCATGGTAAAAAACGGCTAATATCGGTTGGAACTTTGCC
>Ga0194053_10000610_pt1 | contig 26453 bp, 24 predicted proteins | sample SepL228m_MetaG_FD_161684 | JGI IMG/M metagenome (GOLD analysis project Ga0194053, IMG submission 161684) | Anoxic zone freshwater microbial communities from boreal shield lake in IISD Experimental Lakes Area, Ontario, Canada - Sep2016-L227-8m | ecosystem: Environmental > Aquatic > Freshwater >... | reverse complement strand
CCTGGCAATTCGCCGCCTATGGAAAACATCGGACACGGTTCGATTGGTGCTCGATATGCCGGCGCGCGCAATCCGGCGTGAGTTTGCTGGGCAGGCTGCCAGGCCGGTTGTTACATTGGAGCGTGGCCCGCTCTTGCTGGCATTGGCAGCCCGGCTGAATCGGGACGTGCCGTTAGACAAAGTCAGTCTCAAGGTCGAGCCTAACGGCACGATGAGTCTCGTTGCGGATTCTTCACTTGATCCCACAAAAACCAGCTCGATTGCTTTTCGCGGCACTGGCATAACGACGGCTGCTGAGTCTGGCAAGAGCGTGCGGAAGACGACTCCGCTTCTTCTGTCCCCCTATGTGTATTCTGGAGTGAGCGATAAACCCGTGCCGCCGCCAAAACAGGGTGTTTTCAACGTCTATTCAGAGGATGGAGTTGGCGACCGGGTCCGCGTTGAGTTTCCGTTGCCGACCGCGAGAGATCGTCCCTGACTGGATTGAGCCTCCGCTCCCGTAATGTGAGCGCTTGCAACGCCTGCTCGCAAGTTACCTCCCTTGCCTGATGTCGCTCGTTGGATTCAGCACTGGACGGGATGGTCCGAGCGGATAGAATTGTTCCGGCGAATGAACCCGAAAATGACCGCACCAATGAGCACACTGGATTGGATCATCATCGCCGCCTACCTGTTCGCGGTGGTCGGTCTGGGCGTGGTGGCGAGTCTGCTTCGACGCAAGGGTGAGCAGGGTGGCGAAGGGGGCCATTACTTTCTGGCGGGCAACACGCTCGGCTGGGGAGTTATCGGCCTGGCGATGTTCGCAGCCAATATCTCGACCGTCCATCTGGTCAGCCTGGCCGAGGCGGCCTATAAGTTCGGCCTGGTGTTTGGCAACTTCGAGTGGATGGCGGGCTTTACACTGATTCTGCTGTCGCTCTTCTTCGCGCCGCTCTATTTGCGCTCGCGCGTGGCGACGCTGCCGGATTTTCTGGAGCGCAGATTCAACCGTCCCTGCCGCGATGTGTTGGCAGTCATCTCACTGTTCTCGGCCATTGTTATTCACATGGGGGTGGCGCTTTACACGGCGGCGTGGGTATTGCGAGGCATTCTCGGCCTGCCACCCGGGGCGACGATTCTCGGCGTGGATGCGATGCTCCTGTTCATAATCGCGCTGGGGTTGCTGACGGGAATCTACACGATGCTCGGCGGGTTGCTGGCGGTGGTTTGGACGGAAAGCGTGCAGACCGTGCTGCTGCTGGTCGGGGCGGTGACGGTGACCCTGGTGGGTTATTTAAAAATCGGCGGCTGGTCGCAACTCGCGCACACCCTGGCAACAAACCCTCATCCGCTGGCGGCGGTGGCCGGCAGCAAAATCACCTGGGGCACCGGCAACTTCCTGAGCATGGCCCGCAGCGCGGATGACCCGTCCGGTCTGGCGTGGTATTCCATTCTGCTGGGCTACCCGGTGCTGGGCATCTGGTATTGGTGCTGCGACCAGACCATTGTGCAGCGTGTGCTTGCGGCCAGGGACGAGCGGAGCGCGCGGTTGGGGCCGTTGTTCTGCGCATTTCTGAAGATCTGGCCGTTGTTTTTCTTCGTGCTGCCCGGCGTGATCTGCCTGGCGCTGGTCCAGCAAAACGCCTTCGACGGCCAGGCGCCGCAATCGGCTGCGGACACTTACACCTTCATGATCATGCATCTGCTGCCGGTGGGCTTGAAGGGCCTTGTCGCTGCCGCCATGCTGGCCGCCGCGATGCAGACCTGTTCGGCGGCCCTCAACTCGACCGCCACACTCGTCGCTTACGACCTGTTCAAACGGCACAACCCAGCCCTGAATGACCATCAACTCGTGCGCATTGGCAAGATCACAACCGTCGCCGGGACGATCCTCGCCATCGTCTGTTCGCCGTTGTTCGGCCATTACACGACCATCTTCGAGGGGATCAATAAACTCATCTCCTATGTCGCGCCGCCAATCACGGCAGTGTTTCTGCTGGGAGTGTTCTGGCACAGGGCCTCCGGGAAGGCGGCCTTCATAACACTCATTGCGGGTTCACTGATCGGCGCGGCGGCGTTTTACGTGGACTGGACTGGCATCTATCATGGGGACTTCATGTTGATCGCATTCCTCCTGCTCTGCGTATGCATGGTCATCATGATCGCGTGCTCGTTGCTCTGGCCTGAACCAGTGCCGGAACGGGCAAAAGGGCTTATATGGGAGGATTGGCGCGAGCCGTTGCGCGGCGACCCCCACGGTCGAGGCCTGGCCAACTACCGCTTCGCCGCCCTGGCGGTGCTGGTCACTTTTGTGGCGCTTTACCTGGTTTTCCGTTGAACCATCGCTCTTATGAAAACTCGAATCCCATTGTTGCTGGCCGTGCTGCTGGCCGGTTGCGCCTCCCCGACCCCTCAACGCTATGCCTGGGTCACAGGTCTGAAGCCGGAAAGAGCCGAATACTATCGCGAGCTTCACGCCCATCCATGGCCGGCTGTTAACCGGATGATCAAAGAGTGCCACATCCGGAACTTCTCCATCCATGAACGCGAAATCGACGGCAAGCTGTACCTTTTTGCCTACCTGGAATACACCGGCAAAGACTTCGACGCCGACATGAAAAAGATGGCGGCCGACCCGGAGACCCAACGGTGGTGGAAGGAGACTGATCCCTGTCAGCAACCGCTGCCCGATGCCGCGGCGAAAGCCAAAATCTGGGCTGACACCAAGGAAGTCTATCTTCTGCCGTGACGGAAGGAAGGGTTTGTTGAACCTCCAGGGGCGCTCCACACTTCCCTGCGTCATTTTGCATTAGTCAGTGTTGGGAGGTGGTTTCACGCATCCTCATCTGACTCCTCTAAGTGTGTGACCAGTTAGCGCCGACTGCCGTCGGCGGCTACGATTTCTTGAAACCACCCTGACGAGTAGTGCGGCAAGGGACTTCAAGGTTCCATTTTGTTCCGGTTTGCCGCAAACTGGAACAAAATGGAACCTTGATGGGTGCCGGGCCGGGCGCGCTCCCATCTGCGTTTATCTGCGCCATCTGCGGTTCATTCCCTGCTGGGCGCGCGGGCGGCGGCCCGGGCGCGTTCAAGGTTCAACGGTTCAAAGTTCAACGGTTCAAGGTTCAAAGTTCAACGGTTCAAGGTTCAACGGTTCAACGGTTCAACGGTTCAAAGTTCAGGCGTTCAAAGGCCCCCTGTCTTCCCGTCTTCCCTGTTCAAAGGTTGTGACAGGGTGCAACTCTGTTGTCTCTGTTATCTCCTGTGAGTTTAGTGGAATCATGGGTTCCAGCTTTTTGAGCATCAAAAAGTCAAAACCTGGTCATGGTAGGTCACGGCGTCCTTTTCGCGGATGGTTAAGCGGCCGGCTTTGGAAAGGCGGTCAACCAGGTCCAGCATTGCAGCGTCGCTGGCGGTTTTGTCGAAACGGGATCGCAAATGGCTGATGAGGGTCTTTTTGCGCTTGGGGCGGTTGGTGACAAGCTTGCGCAGGTGTTCCGAGGCGCGGGTCAAGAGGTCTTCCTGGGCAGCGGAGGGCGGTTTGGCTGGGGCCGAGACTGGGGTCGGCGCGGTCAGGGGGGCGAAATCGTCGTGGCGGTCGGCGTGGATGTGGCGGCTGCGCAGGTGTTCGATCAGCGGGTCAAAGCCTGTATCCTTGGAGACGATGTGGAAATGGCCGGTGGGGTCGGCCGCCACAGCACGCCCGACATAGTAGGCGAGGGCGAAATCGAGGGCGTTCCTGCCGGAGGTGGTGAGGCGGACCAGTTGAATGCTGGCCGCGTTTTCCATCAGCTTCTCGACCAGGGCTGCGTCCAGCCTGGTTTGATGCAGGTGATGGGATCATGCGGCTGAAGGCTACCAGGACTCGGAGAGTTTTTCCACTACGTCTTTGCGGAGCAGATGCGCTGGAGCAGGAGTGACTTCATGAAACCAGCGGCCTTGGCTGCGCTGGGTCGCTGCTGCAGGGCAGTCGTGAAATCTTCGGCGGCTTGGTAGGCGAGGCCGAAGGGGTGGTTCGTGAGCAGACCGAGTCCATCAAAACGCACGCCGGGGTAGGCGGTCGAGGAGGCGTCTGGAACGGGGTGGACTCCGACGGCGACACGTTCGAGCAACCCCGCCTCCTCCAACGTCTGAAGCACCGATTGCTGAGCGAAGAATTCGAGCGAGCCGAAGCCTTTGTCGCTGAAGAAGGCACGGTCGGGAATGCCAAGCTGGAGGCGCAAGTTGGCGACCAATGGTTCTTCGTCGCCGGGGGGAAGGGGGTTGCGCAGCCATTCCCAGGCATCGCGCTCGTCGAGCGGGGTTTCGTTGCCTTTCACTACGGGCAGGGACCGCTGCATATTGACCCACAGGCTCATGGCTTCCCGGCCCAAGACGAAATCCGCGCCAGCGTTCAGGATAGCCGCGCAAGAGCGCAAAGGGCACAGCCCAGCAGGGGCGGAAATCCGAAATCCGACCAGCCGAAATCCGAAGGAAATCCGAAGGCCGAAAACCGAAATCTGCGCAAGAAGGCCTGTGAGAAAGATGGGAGTAAGTGGCGTCGAGGATTTCTTTGCAGCCGGCGAACAATTTGGTGTATAGCGGGACAGAGCGCGGGAGCCGCAATCGAAGATTGCAGATGGCAGATAGCAGATGGGACAGGAGTCATTGCTCGACGTCGCCGGGGTTGAGTTCCAAGCCGAGTTTCTCGGCGAAGTCCTTCAGGTCGTGGCCGGAATTGAAGTGCGCCTTGCGGAAGGTCATGGTGACCGGCGTGTCGGGCATAAACTTTTCCAGCGTGGTCTTGAGGATGGCCTCGATGAAGGCGGCGTTGACCGGGATTTCGCCGACGAAGAAGGGGGCAACCTTGGTGCCGTTGCCGACGTCGCCGGTTTCGTATTGGCCGGATGGGTCCACGACGAGGAAGTTTACCCGGAGAGCGTTGGTGGTGAGGAACTGGTCCTTAAGCTGCGGTTTCTTGTCGGTAACGGGTGCGTCCTCGGCGAAATGGATGCGCGGGGCCGGGCCGGCGTTCTGCGGGTTCACGCGCAGGCGGACCGTTCCCTCGTCTTTCTGGTCGGACTCGGCGATGACCTGGACGGAGGTGCGCCCCACGGTTCTCCCCAGGATCGCGGCCCAAGACGTCCTCCGCTCGCTCATTGCTTTGGTTTTTCCCGTTGCACCCAGCGATAGGCCGCTTCGGCGCTCTGCGAGAAGACCTTCTTCTCCGCTGACGGTCCGTGGCTGCGGAAATAGTCCACCACGATACCTTCCACGATGGCGAGCGGAGCAAACCGCTCGCTGACTGGCCAGTTGCTGGCGTAGATCAGTCGTTCGGGGCCGAACATGGTCTGCATCGCGTCCAGGACAGGACGGTAGAACTCGACGTCGCTCGGGGCTGTCCCGTCGCTTCGACCGGTGCCCTCGACCAAACCGGAAAGCTTGCAGTAGAGGTTTGGCCTGCGCGCCAGAACCCCCATTTGCGACATCCAGTCCGCTGGGGGTGCTTTGCCGTCAACCACCAGGCCTGCCAAATGGTCTATGACGATCCGCAGTTGAGGCACTTCCTTGGCCAGCCGATCCGCAAACGGCAGAATCTCCCTGCCGCCCACCAGGTCCAGGGACAGATCATGGTCCGCCAGCAATTTCAGGTCGTTGACAAACGCTGGGTCGTCCAGGGCGCCTTCCAGTTTGCGGTCGCGCAACCGGATACCCCGAAAGAGTTTGTGGACCGCAAAACGCTTGAGGTGTCCGGCAAATTCCTTTGTGCCGACCAGCAGATTTCCCACAAAGCCGACGATGAACGGCTCGCGCGCCGCGAGATCGAGCACCCACTGGTTGTCCTCGAGCCACGGGCTGGCTTCTACGACAACCGTGCCGTTCACGGGCCGCGGCACGGGCAGAGCGCGGTAATCCCTGGGCAGCACCTGGCGATAGAGCAGTTTGTCGTCGTGGGGCGGCCACGGCACGCCTTGGGCGCGAGTTGGGTCGTAGAAATGCGTGTGAGTATCGATCACGGTGAAGCTACTCGCACCCCTGGCGGGCACATCGGACGCAGCCCGGGCGGCAGAACTCGAGCCGATCAAGGAGACTCCCGCAAGTGTTTGCGCGGCAGCCGCCAGAAAATGTCTGCGGCTACAGGCAGCGCTCATGGGTCGGCACGATCTGTCAAGGTTTTCTGAATCCAGCCGGTGCTGTCTCGGAGAATGACCTAACCCAAGACCTATTTTGGGTTTCCGGGCCGCGGTTTTGTCCTGGCGGGCAAATTCTGCCGGGGGCGGACATTGCGTCGGATTTTTCCGACCTGGCTGGCCAGGTTTTTCTCCACCTCTTGCCTCCAAACCAGACGACAGGGGCACGTTTTGTTCGGGCATTCTTCCAGGCGGGCCAATTGCTTGCGCCGTTCTCGAACTAAGTCGTTGAGCCTTACCAGCTCGGCCTCAAGTTCTGTTGCGTCCAGTTTGTTGCTTTTCATCACTATAAGTCTGCGGGTTTACCATAACCCGTTATGGCGCAATTGTCATTCAAATCGTTTTCTGAGTGGAAAAGCCCGGGGCGGATTCAAGAAATCGTAGCCGCCGACGGCAGTCGGCGCACTTTTCCTCGATTATCGGAGTGTTAGCGCCGACTGCCGTCGGCGGCTACGATTTCTTGAATCCACCCTGACGAGTAGTGCGGCAAGGGACTTCAAGGTTCCATTTTGTTCCGGTTTGCCGCAAACTGGAACAAAATGGAACCTTGATGGGTGCCGGGCCGGGCGCGCTCCCATCTGCGGTTCATTCCCTGCTGAGCGCGCGGGCGGCGGCCCGGGCGCGTTCAAAGTTCAACGGTTCAAGGTTCAAGGTTCAAGGTTCAAAGTTCAAAGTTCAAAGTTCAAAGTTCAAAGTTCAAAGTTCAAAGTTCAAAGTTCAAAGTTCAAGGTTCAAGGTTCAAGGTTCAAGGTTCAACGGTTCAAAGTTCAAGGTTCAACGGTTCAAAGTTCAAGGTTCAACGGTTCAAAGTTCAAGGTTCAACGGTTCAAAGTTCAAGGTTCAACGGTTCAAAGTTCAAGGTTCAAGGTTCAACGGTTCAAGGTTCAACGGTTCAAGGTTCAAGGTTCAAAGTTCAAGGTTCAAGGTTCAAAGTTCAAAGTTCAACGGTTCAACGGTTCAACGGTTCAACGGTTCAACGGTTCAGTCGCTCAAAGGCCCCCTGTCTTCCCATCTTCCCGTCTTCCCTGTTCAAAAGTTGTGACAGGGTGCAACTCTGTTGTCTCTGTTGTCTCCTGTGAGTTCAGTTGAATCATAGGTTCCAGCTTTTTGAGCATCAAAAAGTCAAAGCCTGGTTGATTCGGTGTTTTGCACTTGGCCCGGGTTTCGTAGGATGCCCTGGTGAAACAGCATCAGTTTGTGCGCAAGAAAAGAATCAGCGGGGTAGCGAGCCTCGTTTGAGGGAACAGGAGATGGAGGCTTCGCCACGCATCAGTGTTCTCGTGCCGGTTTATAACCACGGGCTGACGGTGGGGCGCGTCGTTCACGAATCGAGGCGCGCGTTCCCGGTGATCGCGGTGGACGATGGTTCGACGGACCAAACGCCGGCGATTCTGGCGCGGGCGGCCGGCATAACGGTCGTCACACTGGCGGTCAACCGCGGGAAAGCGGCCGCCCTCAGAGCCGGATTCGCCAGGGCGGAAGAGATGGGATTCACCCACGTGATCACGCTCGATGCTGACGGGCAACATCCGCCGGCAGCGCTGGCGGAATTTGCGGCGACGTGCCGCCAACAACCGGAAGCATTTGTCATTGGGGTCAGGGATCTCAAGGCAGCAGGAGCCCCCTTTGCGCGGCGGTTTTCCAACGCGCTGTCCACGTTCTGGTTCAAGTTTGAAACCGGGGTGCTGCTTTCCGATACGCAGTGCGGTTACCGGGTTTACCCGCTGGCAGCCGTCAAATGCCTCGTGGTGGAGTCGGACCGATATGCCTTCGAATTGGAGATCATGGTTAAAGCGGCGTGGGCGGGCATTCCTCTGCGCTCGCAACCGGTGCAGGCGGATTATGCCGCAGCGACGTCGCGGCTTTCTCATTTTCATCCAATTCGCGATTTCGTCCGTGTTTTTCGCGCGCATACCCGGCTGTCCGCCCAGGCGCTTTTTGTGCCGGCGGCGCAGCGGAGGTCATCCGGCGCAGGAGTTGGGAGGGTTCATTAGCCCGAGGCTGCCTTGACATGCGGGGACACTTTGAGACACTGCCCGGTCTATGGCTGAACCAAAAACCGGTGAGTTGATGGAAAAGATCGTTTCGCTCTGCAAACGACGCGGGTTCATTTTCCAGTCGTCGGAAATCTACGGCGGGCTGAATGGATTTTGGGATTACGGCCCACTCGGCGCGGAACTCAAGCGCAACATCAAGGAGTCGTGGTGGCGGTCAATGACGCAACTGCGCGATGACGTGGTGGGCCTGGATGCTTCGATCATCATGCATCCGCGAATCTGGGAAGCCAGCGGCCATACCGGCACTTTCAGCGATTTGATGGTGGATTGTCTGCTGACGAAGAAGCGTTTTCGCGCTGACCAGGTTGAGCCGCAGAGCGGCACGGCTCACTTTTACACGGGAGCGACCGATGAAAGCAGCGGCAAGGAGTCCAAAGAGGCGTTCTCGGTCTTGATTCCCACCGGCAAGCAGGCCGAGCACGCCCGCAAGCCAGCCCGACAGTTCTATCAGCAGCGGGGTCTGGAGAATCCAACCCTCTGCGGCGAACGCACCGAAGAAGTTCAAGACTCGACGCGCTACAATCCCGAGAACGGCGGTCTGCTGACCGAGCCGCGCCCGTTCAACCTAATGCTGAAGACCTACGTTGGCCCGGTCGAGAGCGCCGACAACCTTGCCTACCTGCGCCCGGAAACAGCGCAGGCCATTTTCGTCCAGTTCAAGAACACGCTGGAGGTCTCGCGCCAGCGGGTGCCGTTTGGTGTTTGCCAGATCGGCAAGGCGTTTCGCAATGAAATCAACCCGCGCAACTTCACCTTCCGCTCGCGCGAGTTCGAGCAGATGGAGCTGGAGTACTTCATCCGGCCTGACGAGGTGGTGCAGTCAATGGCGGGCTCCGTCGCCCCAGTTGTCCGACCCCCAACCCGCGCCCCTCAGCCCCCAGCCCAACTGGGGCTGGGAACTATGGCACAAGTATTGGGTCGAGCAACGCATTCGGTGGTATGAGAGCATCGGCCTGGGGCGGGATATGCTGGTCGAATACTGGCAGAAAAAGGAAGAACTGGCGCACTACGCGAAGGCCACTGTTGATATCCTGTTCAAATTCCCATTCGGCACGCAGGAGTTGGAAGGCATCGCCGCGCGCGGCAATTTCGACCTGACGCAGCACCAGAAGTTCAGCGGCAAGTCGATGGAGTACTTTGATGAGGAAGCGAAGGCGAAATACGTTCCCCACGTCATCGAACCCAGCGCCGGCGTGGATCGCCTGGCATTGGCCCTGATTTGCAATGCCTATTGCGAGGACCATGCGCCGGATGAAAAGGGCAAGCTGGAATCCCGGGTGGTCATGCGGTTTCATCCCCGCATCGCCCCGATCAAAGCCGCCGTCTTTCCGCTGCTCAAAAACAAGCCTGACCTCGTGAACAAGGCCAAAGCGGTCCGTGATCTTTTGCGTCCGCACATGTCGGTATTCTACGACGAGGCCGGCGCGATTGGCAGGCGGTATCGCCGCCAGGACGAAGCCGGCACGCCGTTTGGCGTCACAATTGACTTCGATACCCTGGGCGAGAAAGGTCCGGAGCTGCATGACACGGTGACGTTGCGCGACCGCGACACCATGAAGCAAGAGCGAGTAAAGATCGGGGATTTGGTGCCTATGTTACTGGAGAAGATCCGGTAATGGTCGGCGACACGGAGCTGATCAAGAAACGGGCGCCAACGCTTTATGTCATCATCGTCATAAAGCTGCTCAAGGGCCTGATCTTCGTGTCGCTGGCCATCGCGGCCTACACGCTCTCGGACAATGACCTGCCGGCGGAATTGCACAACCTCCTGCACCTCTTGCGGTTGAATCCAGAACGGAAGTTTTGGACCGACCTCGCCATTCAAGTCGGCCATCTCACCGAGCAGAATATTCTCTGGACTGCGGCCGGGACGCTGATTTACAGCCTGTTTTCGCTCGTCGAAGGCATCGGATTGATGTTTCGCGTAAGCTGGGCCGGCTGGCTGGCGATCGGGGAATCAGCATTCTTCATCCCAATCGAGATTTACGATCTAGTCCGCCAGACTTCCCCGGACCGGGTTCGGCCAGGACACCCGGTGACGATACTGGTCATTCTGGCCCTCAATATTGTCATTGTGTGGTACCTGCTTCAGAATCGCCACCGGCTGTTCCGCCATCACTATCATTAGTGATCAGTCATCAGTGATCCGCCCTCCGTCCTCCGCCCTCCGCCCTCCGCCCTCCGGAACCAACTTCCAGCGTGACTCACGGGACAAGGTGTGGCATTGTCGGGGTGTGACTACGGCGGAAGCGACTAAACTTCTCGATAAATTTCGCGCGGGCGGAGTCAGCCTCGACGAGGTTCTGCGGACCTTTCAAGCGGCGCCGGTGGCGGATCTTGGGTTTGCCCAGGTTGACACACACCGCGCGTTGCGTAAGGGTTTTCCGGAAGTTATTTTCGGCGCCGGAAAAACGCCCATTCAGGTTGTTACAATCGCGGCCAAACTGCTCGAACGGGAACAACGCACCCTGGTCACACGGGTGACAGCCGAGCACGCGCGCTTGCTGCGGAGAAGATTCAAGCACGCTGTTCATCACGAGCTGGCGCGGTGTGTCACCATCGAGCGAGAGCCTTTGCCCAAGCGGAAGGGAAGCATTGTCGTGGTTTGTGCGGGCACCAGCGATCTGCCGGTGTCGGAGGAAGCGGCGGTGACTGCGGAGATCATGGGGAACCGCGTGGAACGGATTGCGGACGTCGGGGTGGCCGGCGTGCATCGGCTCTTTGGCCGGCTGGAAACCATTCAGGGGGCCAACGTGATCATCGTGGTGGCCGGGATGGAAGGCGCATTGCCGAGCGTGATCGCCGGGCTGGTCTCGAAGCCGGTCATCGCGGTGCCAACAAGCGTGGGATACGGCGCGAATTTCGGCGGGCTGGCGCCGTTGCTCGGCATGTTGAACAGTTGTGCCAGCGGCTTGACGGTGGTGAACATCGACAACGGCTTCGGCGCCGGCTATGCCGCGAGCCAGATCAATGCGCTGGCGGACTCAAAATGAGAACCTTGTATCTCGATCTGTTCAGCGGCATCAGCGGCGATATGTTCATTGGCGGGCTGATCGATCTGGGTGTCGATGCAGGTCGATTGACGCGCGAGTTAGAGAAGCTGCGGCTCGATGGCTATCATCTGCATGTCGCCCGGGGACGAAAATCGAGCATTGAAGGTGTGAAGTTCGATGTCCACGTGGAAAGCGAACATCACCATCATGATCTCCATCATCACTCCGACAGTCATGGACACGAGCATGACCAAACTCATCCATCCGATCACTCGCACGCTCACACCCACACGAAGGAGCGCACCTTCACTCAAATCCGGCAACTGATCACCGAGAGCCTGCTTTCCGACTGGGTGAAAGAAAAGTCGCTGGCGGTATTCCAGCGCATCGCCGTCGCGGAGGGCAAGATTCACGGGCTGCCGCCGGAGCGGGTGCATTTTCACGAAGTTGGCGCGGTGGATTCGATTGTGGATATCGTGGGTGGCTGCATCGGATTGGAGCTGCTGGACAAGCCGCGGGTGCTGGCGAGTGCGGTGGTGGAAGGAGTCGGTTGGATTGATTGTGCTCACGGGCGGTTTCCGCTCCCCGCACCCGCGACGCTGGCGATTTTAGGGGCGCGGGGCATAGCCCTGTCGCAATGTGACGAACCGAACGAGTTGGTCACGCCCACGGGCGCGGCGCTACTGGCGGAGTTTGTCGAGACGTTCGGGCCGATGCAGGGACTGGTGGCGGAGCGAATCGGTTTTGGCCTGGGCACACGCGACAACCAGACGCGACCCAACGTGCTGCGGGCGGTGCTCGGCGAATCGAGGAACCAGGGGCAAGGGCTGGGGGCCGGGGCTCATGACTGGGAGACCGATGCGGTTGCCGTTCTCGAGACGAACCTGGATGACATCCATGCGGAGATTCTTGGCAGTTTCGTCGAGAAGGCCCTGGCCGCGGGCGCTTTGGATGTGTTCCACACGGCGATCCAGATGAAGAAGAACCGGCCCGGGGTGTTGCTCACGGTGCTCTGCGCCGAGAGCGACGCGGACAAATTCTCGGAGCTGATGTTGCGCGAGACCAGCGCCTTTGGCATCCGACGCTACACCGCCGAGCGGCGCAAGCTGCGGCGGGAGTTTGCAACCGTGCAGACGCCGCACGGTGAGGTGACGGTGAAGATTGGGAGGCTGAATGGTCAGGTCGTGCAAGTCTCCCCCGAGTTTGAGTCGTGCAGGGAGTTGGCCGAGCAGGCAAACGTTCCCCTGAAAGCGGTTTACGCCGCCGCCATTCGCGCCATGCCCCCATCGCTGTTAAATGATTGATTCCGAACTGTTGAAGCTAATGTGCTGCCCGGAAACGCATCAAGAGGTGTGCCCGGCGGAGCCGGCGCTGGTCGCCAGGCTGAACCAACAGATTGCAGCCGGCACGTTAAAGCACCGCGGTGGGAAACGGGTCGCCGAGAAGCTTGACGGCGGGCTAATCCGCGCTGACGGCCAGTTTCTTTACCCGGTTCGGCAGGATATTCCCGTGATGCTGGTGGACGAAGCGATTCCACTTGCGGGCGGCTGAATCGGTGGCAACGGGTCAACGCAGGCCGGGCGAAGCGTCGGCGTCCCGATGTGGTCATAATGAGGTCTGTGCTTTCCTGAAAGGTGGTTAGGTCGTTGACGAAATGATGCTCTATCTATCGTCATTCGCATGAAGATTTTGATTGCCGCAGCGTAAGCAGCAGAATTATTCTTTCTGTCATGCGAAAAGACCTGAATCGGCGACAATTCTTAACAGCCACCACCCTGGCAACCCTCACCGCCCCGTTCCTGCTCCACACAACTCGGGCTGCTTCCGGCCGCAAAGGCCCGAACGACCGAATCATCATCGGAGTCATCGGAACCGGCAAACAGGGTCGATACCTCACAAACAACTTTCTGGCCATGCCCAACACCCAGGTCGTGGCAGTGAGCGACGTGGATACGACGCGGCGCGAGAGCACTCGAAAGATGGTGGACGAGTTTTACACCATCAAAGGCAACAAAGAGCTCACTGGCTGCGTCAGCTATAAGGATTTCAAGGAACTGCTGGCGCGCAAGGACATCGATGCCGTCGTCATCGCCGCCCCCGACCATTGGCACGCTTACATCGCCATCGCCGCCTGCAAAGCCGGCAAGGACATTTATTGCGAAAAGCCGCTGTCGTTGACCATTCACGAGGCGCGGGCCATGGTGAATGCCGCCCGCAAGTATGACCGGGTTTTTCAGACCGGCTCCATGCAGCGGTCTTCCAGCGAGTTCCGCAAAGCCTGCGAACTGGTTCGCAACAACCGTCTCGGCAAGATCAAGCAGGTCATCGTGGACGTCGGCCCCCCCTCCGTGCCGTGCGATTTGCCGGAAGAAACGATGGAACCCGGCCTCAACTGGGACCTATGGCTCGGGCCATCCCCGCAGCGCCCTTACAATTCGGTGCTCAGCCCGCGCGGAGTCCATGATCACTTCCCCAACTGGCGCAACTACCGCGAATACTCCGGCGGCATGATGACCGACTGGGGCGCGCATCACTTTGACATTGCGCAGTGGGGTCTGGGCATGGACGACAGCGGACCGGTGGAAATCATTCCGCCCGAGGATCCCAAAGCCACCCGCGGCGTGCGCTATCTCTACGCCAACGGCGTCGAGATGATCCATGGCGACAGCGGCGGCGTTCTCTTCATTGGCACCGAGGGCAAAATTCTGGTCAACCGCGGCAAATTCGAGGCCACGCCCGCAGCCCTCGGCGAAGAACCGCTCGGCGACAACGCAATCCGCCTCTACAAGAGCTATAGCCACACCAAAGACTTCCTGGATTGCATGCGCAGCCGCAAGAAGCCAATTTGCGACGTGGAAATCGGCTGCCGATCCGCCACGGTCTGCCACCTGGGCAACCTGGCCTATTGGAACCATCGGCGGTTGCGCTGGGATCCGGTCAAAGAACAGTTCATTGGCGACAAACAGGCTAATGAATGGCTGGACCGGCCCAAGCGGGCTCCCTGGAAGGTCTAATTTGCCGGACCGGCCAACGGCTCGAGGGGAGCGGTCTTGAAATCCAGGTGCGCGACCACGGCATCGGACATGGTGGTCACGCTCTGGAGAATCTGGCGCGCGGCCTCGGGAGAGGCGATTTTGAGGCCGTACTTCTTGTCCAGGGCGACGACCAGTTGGAGGGCATCCACGGAATCCAGACCGATGCTGCCCGGACCGAATAGGGCTTGGGCGTCGCCGATTTGGTCGGCGGTGATTTGCAGCATGAGGTTTTCGACCATCAACTGCTTGATGTCCTGTTTGAGCGTCGCGGTATTATCCATTCAAGATGCGGCCATGGGCTTCACCCGATCAGCCTAGCCCAGCACGGGTCGGCGAGCAAGTCCAAAAGCGGCTAATAGCCGTCGAAGTTGTTGTGGGACTGCTCGATCTGGGCCATGCGGCGCTGCGAGAAGTTGATGACCCAGGAGGCGATGTTGGATTGGGTGACCGGCAGCGGCAGCCGCTTAAACATGGAACGTAGGCTGTAAAAATCGCGGTACATTGTCTGGATATTACGTTCGAGCGTCCCGGGCGTTCCGTAAGGCGGGCGGATGTAACAGTTTTGGCCGGGCCATCGGTCGATGTCCTCGATGTCGAAGATTCGGCCGGCGGCGAGCAGTCGGTCGTAGAGCGGGGTGCCCTTGACGGGGGTGAGGATATTGAAATAGGCGACGGGAACCTTGTGGCGCGCGAGAAAGTCGAGTGTGGCGGCGAAGGCCCCCTCGGCCTCGCCGTCCCAGCCAAAGATAAAATTCAACGAGTAGCTGATGCCGCGGCGGCGGAGGTTGGCGAGCATTTCCTCATACTTGACGGCTTTGTTGAAGCGCTTGTTCATCCCGTCGAGCGTCTGCGGGTTGATGCTCTCGATGCCGATGTTGACGTGCAGCAGGCCGCTCCGTTTGGCCAGGTCCAGGAATGAGCCGTCGCTGCACAGGTAGGCCGACCAGAGCGCGGACCAACGCACCTTGAGCGGGATCAGCGCCTCCATCAGTTCCATGGCGTGGCTGCGTTTGCCTCCGAAGTTGCTGTCGCCAAAGAATATGCTCCGCGAACCACAACGTTTGACCTCCTCGATGACCTCCGGCACCGGCCGGCAGCGGTAACGGTTGCCCAGCAACAGCCGTTCGGAGCAGAAATCACAATGGAAAGGACAACCCCGCGAGGAAACGACGGCGAAGGTCCGGAAAGGGCGGTAGCGATGAAGATCCAACAGATCGTAACGCGGTCGCGGCAGGCCCGCCAGGTCGGGCAGCAGACCGGCCTGATAGACTTTCTGGAGCCGACCGTGGCGGGCGTCCTCGATCATCCGGGGCCAGATGGTCTCGCCTTCGCCGATGCCGACGGCCGAGCAGTGTTCGGCGGCTTCGTCTGCGTGGAAGAAGGTGTGCGGCCCGCCGAGCATGACCGGCCTGCCTCGGCGGCGGAATTCATCCGCGACATCATAAGCGCGCAGCGAGGTGAGCGTGCTGGCGGTGATCGCGACCAGGTCGGCTGGGTGATCGAAGTCGATCGACTGCAGTTGCTCGTCGATGAGCTTTATTTCCCAGCCTGGCGGAGTGAGGGCGGCCAGGTAGGGCAGCGCCAATGCCACCACGCTGCGGCGGCGGACCCGAAAGACCGAACGGTCCGCCTTCGAGCGATAGTGCGAGGGCTGAACGATCAGGAGCCGGTCGGCCATGCTGAGGCGGCAGGTTGGCGGTGGGTGTCGCGGACAAATCGGGCGCCGATGGCCTGCTGGTTGCCGCCGACCAGGCTGACGTTTGCGGCGGCGAATGTTCCCTGAGCCACGGCATCGCAGGCCGCAATGCATTGCCAGGCGGCGGCGGCCATGAGGCCCTCGCCCAGTGTCCGCTTAAGGCTCAGACGCGAGCCGGTCCAATCGCTCCACGCCGCCGCTTCGGGAGCGGCTGCGCGCGGGCTGTCACCGACGCCGTCGCAGAGCAGGTCGCCGGCCGAGCCGCCGAGTTGCCGGCGCATCGCCCGGGCCGCTTGGGTCCGATCCTGACGGGCAGAGTAGGTGTGGGGGTCGGTGATGGCGGCAAGCTGAACGCCGATCGATAGCTCCGGATTACAGGACAGGCATAAGGCCCCGGCGCCGCCAGTGATGACCGACGGACGCTCCAGATGCGAGAGTGCGTCCGCGAGAATCCAGTGGTTTTCTTCCGCCCCGAAAATGAGGCTCGCGTCCACGCGCTTTTCTTCCAGCCACTGGACGCCGAGAGCTACTCCTTGCAGGAAGGCGGCGGGATCACCCAGCAGGCTGTAGGCGATAGTAACGTTCTCCAGGAGCGTGGCGACGTGGCTGGCCGGCGCGGCGAAGACGGTTTCCGGGAACAAGAGCGGGCTGGCGGTGGCGGGGTCTTTGAGGGTCTCGTCGAAGAACCGGCAGCAGTAATGCACGCAGCCGGTTTGCAGGCAGGCAATGATGCCGATGCGCAGCTTCCCTTCCTGGCTTGCGCGCACCGTGGCTACGGCCTCGAGCGCCGCGCCCGCCGCGTAATGCGTGATGGGGCTGGTCCGGCGCAGCCGCGGGTGGGCAAGGAATGCGGGGCGCGCAGCAGGGCTCGGAACCAGCCGCGCCCGCAGCGGCTTCTCCCCGCCGGGCCGTTCCACCGGTTGAATCGGCAGCGGGTCGCCTTGGCGCAGCGCCTCGCGCAGGGCCGGCACGCCCCAACCGGCGGGCGAGACTGCACCCAGACCGCAAATATGCACCGCGCTCATAGCCGAAGATGCCGACGGCATGATGTCACCTTCAACGGCTTCATGTCCACCTCCGGAAGATCAAGGTTGCATTGACGCCGCCGAAACCGAATGAGTTGGACAGCGCAACATTCAGGCGCGCGTCCTGAGGCTTTCGCACGATAGGGAAGCCGCACGCGGGGTCAGGAGTCTCGAAGAGCATTTGAGGCGGCAGCCACTGCTCGCGCAAGGTCATCAGGCACACCACCGCTTCGACCGCGCCGGCGCCGCCCAGGAGATGCCCGATGCTGGCTTTGGTGGAGCTGACCGGCAAGCTGGCGGCGCGGGGCCCTGCCCAGTCGCTGATCGCCAGCGCCTCCGAGCTGTCGTTGAGCGACGTGCCGGTGCCATGAGCGTTGAGGTAATCGATCTGCTCGGGCGTCAGCCGCGCGCTTTCACAGGCGAGCGTCATGGCGGCAGCCGCGGCGTGGCCTTCCGGATGTGGCTGGGTGAGGTGGTGCTGGTCGATGGTTGTGCCATAGCCGGCCAGTTCACCCAGAATCACGGCGCCGCGGCGGCGCGCGCTCTCGAGCGTCTCGAGGGTGAGCATCGCTGCGCCTTCCCCCATCGCCAAACCATCACGGTGGGCATCGAACGGGCGGCAGGTGGTGGGTGAGAGCGCCTGCAAGGCATCGAAGCCCGAGAAAACGAGATGGCTCAGGGCGTCGTATCCGCCGGCAAACACCCGTTCAGCCTGGCCGGAGCGAATGATTTCCCACGCCTGGCCGATGGCATTGCCGCCCGAGGCGCAGGCGTTCGAGATGATGGTGATCGGCCCGCTGAAACCCAAGGCGTCCAGAACCGTTCGCGCCTGGACTTGCGCCTGGTAATAAAGGGCGCGGGTAGGCTGCCGGCGGGTTCGGCAGGGTGTGAGAACCGCCTGGCGAAAGTAGTCCTCGCCGAAGGCCATGCCGCCCGCCGTCGTGCCCAAAACGAGCGGCAGATTGTCAGTGGTCTCCCAACCAGCCTGCTGCCATGCCTCGTGGGCGGCCCACAGCAGCAAAGAGGCGCCGCGGTCGAGTCGGGCGATTTGCTTCGCGTTGAGGCGGGTCGGCGGTGGCGTCGCCGGCACATCAACCTGGGCGGCATTTTTGACCCGCTGCCGGCTGACATCGAAAAGCGACACGGGGCGAAACGCCGTCCGGCCAGCGCGAAACCCCTCGGCGTTGGACTTCCAGCCTGGTCCCAATGCCGTGATGATGCCGGCGCCGGTAATGGCCACCCGGGGAGGTATTGGGGGCGGAGTGGGAGCCGGAAAGAGCATGACGGGTCAGTGGCGGGAAAAATGCCCGGCGCGCTCCTGGACGGCAGCAGGCGGCGCGCCACGCGGCATTGGGTCCTGCGCTTGGGGTTCAATTTGCATCGTTCAAGCCAGACTTAAGATATAAGGCCCGCTGAGCGGGAGCAACGGAAAAGCTGCAAATACCCGCGCAGCCCAGGGCGGATTCAAGAAATCGTAGCCGCCGACGGCAGTCGGCGCTAACACTCCGATAATCGCGGAAAAGTGCGCCGACTGCCGTCGGCGGCTACGATTTCTTGAATCCACCCTGCACGCAGGCGCGCAGTCACATTTCATTTGAAAATACCCGGCCCGATCACCTATACATGACCCCGATGATTTTTGGCCTGAGTTTCGACAGCTTGGCTCACCGGCGCAGGCACGTGAGCCGGGTGGCCGTCATTCTCTGGCTGGCCTTTTCCAGTCTCCCCTTCACGAGCGTCGCCGCGCTCCCCCGGCGATTGATTCTGGCGCTGGATGGAATCTCCTACCGTGACATGCAGGCTCTGCAGGAAGGGGTCACCTACAAAAACCTCAAGGGCAGACAGTTCCATCGTCAGGCTTTCCATCAGGGCTACTTCCCGGTGCATCGGATGATCTCAACCTTCCCATCGACCAGCGACGTGGCGTGGACCGACGTTCTTGGCGATCGACCGCTGCCAGGCTATCAACGCACTTATTTCAGCGCCGCCGCAAACTCCGAAATTGCCGTCAATGGCATCACCACCACGATGGAACACGAACGGCAGATGACCTGGCAAATCGAAAGCGGTCTCCTGCGCGCGCTGGGGTACGTTTATCCGCGCCACACATTCAATTACGAGCTCTACGCATTGCTCAAGACCTTCCTCAACACGAAAAACGGGCCCGACAACTTTTACGCCTATGTTCGCACCACCGATGATGCCCAGCACCTGTCGGCCGACATCCTCGCAATGCTCTGCACGCTCGACGAAAAGCTCCAGAACCTGCGCGCCCGTTACAGGGCACAGGAGGGCAGGGAGCTGGAAATCCTGATTCTTTCAGACCACGGAAGCAATAAGGCCGGCCCCGCCAAACGCGTCCTGGTGCGGGCGTTTCTGGAACACGCCGGCTACCGCATCGCGAAGTCCATCCGGGATGCAAAGGACGTCGTCCTCCCCACGGCCGGCATCGAGTCCTGGGTGGAAATCCATAATTCACCCGCCGAAACTGAACGACTCGCCCAACGGCTGACGCGCCTGGAAGGTGTGGACATTTTGACCGCGCGGGTTCCGGGGGAGGCAAATCGATTCCTGGTCCTGAATGCGAGAGGCGAGCGAGCCAGCATCGAGTGGAATCCGGCGAAGAACTCCTTTCGATATTCAACCGAGACGGGCGACCCTCTAGCCTACGGCCCGGTGGTCGAGAGTCTTTCCCGGAAGAATCAGCTCGACTCGGATGGCTTTGCCACAGCGGATGCCTGGATGGCCGAAACACTCAACCATCGCTATCCCCTGGCACCGGAACGAATTGTCCGCGGCCACACACAGGTCACGCTTAACCCGGCAACCATTCTCATCAGCCTGGACAACCGCTATGTTCACGCCTCGTGGCTGATCAAAAAAGGCAGCGAGTGTGTCAGATTCGGAGGCACTCATGGGGGGCTCGATGACCTCAACTCGAACGGCATCGTGCTCAGCAGCTTTGCCCCCACCCAGGATACCTCCACGAGCCGTGTCGCGGCGCTTTATGAGGGGTTTAAGGGGCTGCGCGAGTATCGGGCGGAGGAAAGTGGCGCCGAATGGATTTCCGGGAAAGCCCAGGCATTGACGGCAATCCCTCGATGCCCGGTCGATGCAGGTTGCCGAACGCTTCCTGGCGACGGTGTCTTCCTGCGGATCTGGACGCCGTCCCTGGCTCGCTTTGGCAGCGATGTCCCCATCCAGGCAACGGTCGAGAAAGTCCGTCGGTTCCCGACTCCCCAGATTCGCCGCGGAGATGCTGAACCCAATAACGCCACCACCGTCTCGCTGACGCTCCAACCTCCAATTGCCTTTCCGGACAATTGCGCTTACGAAAGAGTCTATCCCCTGCCTCCCAATCTGATTCTCGAGCCGGAAAACGAGTACCGCATTTCCGGGCGGATTCGCGACCAGAACAAAACCATCCAGATATTCAAATTGGCCTTCCGCACGGACCACCGCGGTCGGCCGCTGGTCTATTGATCGACTATGCCCGCACCAGACGACATCGCCTCAAAGGTACTGCTCCTCGGTCTGGGCAATGACATCCTCACCGACGACGCCATCGGCCTGCATGTCGTGCGCCAGCTCCAACCGCAACTCGCAGGCTATCCCGCTATTGATGTCCGCGAGACGACGGAAATGGGGCTGGCTTTGCTCGACTACATGACAGGTTACCGGGCGGTGGTGATTGTGGACTCGATCCAGACCGGCCGGGCGGCGCCTGGTTTCCTCCATGAGGTGGACGCCGCTTCCCTGAAGCAACTGAGCGGCCCCACTCCGCACTTCCTCGGCGTGAGCGAAACCCTGGCGCTGGGCCGGCAGTTGGATTTGCCGATGCCCAAGGTCGTCAGGATCTTCGCCGTTGAAGTCCAGGACCCGTTTACCTTGAGCACGCAGATGTCACCGGCCCTGCAGGCTGTGCTGCCGGCGCTCGTGGAGCGAATTGCCGCGGCAGTGCGCGCGCTGGTCAGCGCCCTGCATGACCTCGAAGCGGGCGGGGCGCCCATGAGTCCCGGCATTGCCCGGCGAGTGCTCCAGCAATTCCAACAACTGTCCATCGCCACCCCGCCACCGCCCGCCACCGAAGGAGTCAGCTAAGCGCCCAAAGGGACCAAGGCGGGGCTGATTTGCCCAATCCTAGCGGCGGCGGCGCTTTCCCCCTGCGCGGAGGGCTTCGGTCTGGTTGCACAATTCTCCATGAACTTGGACGGGGATGTTGACTGTCTTTCTCTGCGCTCTTTGCGTTCTCTGCGGTTAACTCAACTGCCGAATTCAAGTTCTAATCTCCGGTTGACCCCCTTTCTGCGGCTTTTGAGCTCGTGAAGCCTCCCACAGATGCATTTGCATTTGTGTCAACAGTGAGGTGACACCGCCACCGAGGGCGCACTTGACTTCTCTCGCCGGTTCGGTTTGCCTGATGACAGGTTAATGGAATACGTTTGAAATCCTGGCTCAACCAACGCTGGTGTTTGGTGTTCTTCTGGACCTGGCTGGGGTGGCTGGGCGCAGCGGTCTCCGCCTCGATTGCCGTTCCCGCGCCCACGCACCAAGCCAACGGCAAGTGGATCACCGACTGGCTGGTTCTGGGCCGGTATCTGTCCAGCGGAGAGCAAGAGCGGTTTCTGAAGGAACTGGCGACGAACCGCAACGAACCGGCGGAAGGTCCGACGGCCTGGCGCGATGCGTCCGGCCAATCGGTTGACTGGCGGCGTGTGGCAGCGGCTGGAAATCGCTTTAATGTTCGGGCGACTGTAGGTCCGGGTTATTCCGGGAAAGCGGCTTTCCTGTCTTGCTTGTTCGCTGCGGACACTGCGGGGGAAGCGGAGTTCCAGATCAGTTCGGCACTTGATGTCACCCTGTGGCTCAACGGCCAGGAACTGCCGCGCGGGCTTCATCTATACAGCGCAGATGCGCAAGGTCATGGTAACGAGAGCACGCGGCTGTTTGTTGGCGGACTCCACGCAGGGACCAATCATCTCGTAATGCGCGTTGCCCAGTTGGGCCTTGATCGTGGCTTCGCTCTGCGCGTGCTGCCGCCCGGCAGGGCAGTTTTGACCGGTCGCATTTTCGACGCGGCCGGCAAGGCCCTGGTTCGCGATGTCGTGGTGACGGCGTTTCAAGGCAGTCAGGCGCTGGGGCGGGTCGGGATTGATGAGTCGGGGTTTTACCACCTGAGTTTGCTGCCGGAGCCTGGGAAGCCTTATGATATTGCTTTCACTTCCGGAAGTCAGGGCTGCTGGTGGTTTATCGAAACCCTGCATCCCGGAGACCGGCTCACGCGCGACGTCACGTTGCATCTGGCGGTGAGCCTTGCTGGCAGCTTGATGATGCTGGACCAGGACCGAAGTCCGCATTCCGAGGTGACCGTGGAGGCCGTGCGCGACGGCAAGGTTGTCGCTTCCGTCTTGAGCGACGAAAAAGGTCACTACCAGTTCATCAATCTGAAACCCGGTTGGTATCGGGTTCGCTGCCAGACACCCAATGGGTACCGCTATTGTCTCCCCACGGCAGACGCAACGACCACGCAAAACTTAATGTCCGAGCAGGAGCCCGGACCGATTCTGGTGGAAGACGGCAAGCCTGTGCGGAATCTCGATGCCTGGTTTGCCGCCTTCAAGAAAGGCGTGTGGCGGCACTACGATACTCTCGATGGTGTGCCCAATAACCGGGTGCAAGCGGTCGCGCAGGTTCCGGGTGGGGGCCTTTGGCTGCAAACCAGCGGCGGCCTCGGTTATTATGACGGGCTGCAGTTTTCCACGATTCCTGGCACGGAGTCCAAGCCCATCACGGCGTTGGCGGTGGCCTCGGATGGGGCTGTGTGGTTCGGCACCTACCAGGGACTCGGACGGTGGGCCGGCGGCGCCTTGACGTATTTCACCACCACCAATGGTTTGCCGGACAATGGCATCACCAGCCTGTGCGTGGCTCGCTCCGGCGAGGTGTGGGTGGGTACTGGGTACGGACTCTCGGTGTATGATGGCCGGCAATTCCGCAACTACACGGTGGCCGACGGGTTGGTGGAAAACGACATTACCACGCTGGGTCAGACTCCTGATGGCACCGTCTGGGTGGGCACCCGGAGCGGCTTGTCGCGCTTCGATGGCCTCCAGTTTCTCTCTTTCACCGCCGCCGATGGATTGGGCGGCGAGGAGGTGACCGCCGTCAACTACTCCTCGACGGGGCAAGTCTGGGTGGCGACGGTGGGTGGTCTCTCCCGGTGGAATGGGCGTGGTTTTACCCCGCTCGATACCTCGATTGGACGGTTGTCGCGCAGGATCCAAGCCATATACGTCGCCCCGGATGGTCGTCTTTGGTTGGGAACCGGACGGGGTTTGTCGATTTTCGATGGCCGTCAAGTGATCAACCTGCATCTGGGCGATGGTCTTAGGGGCGAAAATGTCTTGTCAATCGTTTCGACGTCCGAGGGATTCCTCTGGTTTGCGACTGATGGCGGGTTGGACAGGCTGGATCCGCAGGTGGCCAACTACTCCACCAAGGATGGACTGGCCGACAACCGTTTCTTTGATCTGTGCGCCGAGCCGGGTGTCCTCTGGCTCGGAATGCAGTGGGGTGGGCTGGGGCGGTTTAACGGCCAGAAATTTGCCACGGTGTTGCCGGGGCTTTACGCGCGCAAACTGCACCGCACCAAGGACGGAGTGCTATGGGTCGGCAGCAACAAGGGAGCGCTACGCTACGATGGGACACGACTTCTGCCCGGTGCCCTCCTGGCCAATCGCTGGGTGATGGCCATCGCGAGCGATTCCGAGGGTGCAATGTGGTTTGGGGACGCCTGGGCGGGAGGTGGGCTGGTCCGGGCAGCGACCAATACCCAGGGAGAACTTACGCTCAAGACCTTCACTCGCGAAGACGGTCTGGCGCACAACGAAGTTAGCAGCATTCTCTGTCTGACCAACGGCGAGACATGGGTGGGGACCCCCGGAGGGGTCTCTCGTTTCAAGGGGGGGCAGTTCCACAACTTCAGCATACAGGACGGCCTGCCCGCCGCCGGAGTTCGAGTCCTGTACCAGGGAAAGGACGGATGCATCTGGCTGGGAACGACGAAAGGCGTAGTCCGCTACGATGGCCAGCGTTTCAGCGGTCTCACCGCCACCTGTGGTTTGCCCGCCATCCGTATTGGCGCGATCTACCAAACCCGGGACGGACTCATGTGGTTTGGTACCGATGGCCAAGGGGTTTGTGTCTTCGACGGCAAGGCATTTGCCATGTTGGATACGCGGGATGGGCTGGCCGGAAACTCGATCCTGGCCATCGCCGAGGATCAGGCCGGCAACTTGTGGTTCGGCACCGCGCAGGACGGCCTCACCTTTCGCCCCAGCCCGCAGGGCGTCGTGGTGCAATTGGTGCTGCCGCAGAACTCCTGACTATGAACCCGCCCGGCGGCTCCTGCAAGCCGGCGCGCGGAGGCTACCTGATGAAGATGAAGGACGAGCCGATTGCCTCCGTCCTGCAGGCCATCCGCAAAATCCACGCCGGGCACCTGGTCGCCAGCCGGGCGCTCAGCTCCGAGCTGATCTACAAGACACGGCTCATGAGCAAGCTCGACGTGCGCACCACGCCTGAGCTGAAGGCGCTCTATGCGGTTAACTCAACTGCCGAATTTAAGGTGCTACGTCTCGGCGGCGCTTTCCCCCTGCGCGGAGCGCCTCGGTTGCGCAATTCTCGATGAACTTGAATTCACATCCCCGTCTTCCAGTTTTATGGAAAGCATCGAATCCCAAATTGGGCGCGCATTGGGACCATGATCCCACGCGGTTCATGTAGAGGAGGTCCAGAGCGTGCCAGCCGCACTAACAATTCGGCTCGTTGTGCATTGCCTTGTCGCAAGGAAACATTTCAGCATTTCAGAACTTCAGCATTTCAGACAGTGTTTCCAGGCCCTGAGAATGGGGATGTTTTTCCACTTTTCGGCGCTTGCGGAAGAAGATGAAATAGTTGTTGCATTCGAGATTACGTTTGCTATATTTTGCACTCCGTTTGCCCGGAAAGGGGCAATGGAACTTAACGCGAAATGCCGACAATTAACCAATTGGTCCGCAAGGGCCGCAGTAAACTTAAGCACAAGTCCAAGTCGCCTGCCTTGGAGAACTCACCCTTTCGTCGGGGTGTGTGTATCCAGGTGATGACCCGCACGCCCAAGAAGCCGAATTCGGCGATGCGCAAGGTCGCCAAAGTGCGATTGACCAACGGGCATGAAGTGATTGCCTACATCCCGGATGAAGGCCATAACTTGCAGGAACACTCGATTGTGCTGGTGCGCGGCGGCCGCGTGAAAGACTTGCCGGGAGTGCGTTACCATATCGTGCGGGGAACGCTCGATGCCGCCGGAGTGGAGAAACGCCGCGTCAGCCGGTCGAAATATGGCGTGAAGCGGCCCAAGCCGGGATCGAAGCCGGCCGCTCCAGCCGCCGCTGCCGCCGCGGCCCCTGCCCCTGCGGCCTAATGCGATCAACGATTTAACAGTTTAACAATTTAACTTTGTAAGAAATACATGTCTCGACGTCGTCAAGCGGCCAGGCGGCCAGTCCTCAAGGATGCGAAATTCAACAGCTCGTTGGTTACGCGCCTGGTCAACACGGTCATGCAATGCGGTAATAAGAGTGTGGCGCAACGGATTGTCTATGGCGCCTTTGATGAACTCATTGCCAAAAATCCGGCGACCAACCCGTTGGAAGTCTTGCAGCGGGCAGTGGATAACGCCAAACCCCGCCTCGAAGTCAAAGCCCGGCGCGTCGGTGGCGCCACCTATCAAGTGCCGCTCGAAGTTCCCAGCGACCGTCAGTTTTCGTTGGCGCTGCGCTGGATCGTGGATTTCGCCGATGGTCGCAAAGGTATTCCGATGAAGGAAGCCCTGGCGTCGGAGATTCTCGAGGCCTATCAGGGCCAGGGCAATGCCATTCGCAAACGCGACGAGGTGCATAAGATGGCCCAAGCCAACAAGGCATTTGCTCATTTCCGCTGGTAAAATACTTTAGTTCGACGCCCCGAAGGCCGACCAAGACCCGGGGCGTTTTTATTTTTAGCGAGGCTCTCTAAATGCAAGCAGCAACGGAAGAAAAGAAACCGACAAAAGCCAAAACGGCGAATACGCCGCAACGGCAGTATCCGATGGAGCGTACGCGCAACATTGGCATTGCCGCGCATATTGATGCTGGCAAAACGACCACCACCGAGCGCATCCTCTTTTATACCGGCCTCATTCACAAGATGGGCGATGTCGATGACGGGAATACCGTGACCGACTGGATGGAACAGGAACGCGAGCGCGGCATCACCATCACGTCCGCCGCCACCACCTGCTACTGGACCCAGAAGGACGATGGCACGTTCAAAACATTCCAGGGCGTTCCTCACCGCATTAACATCATCGACACCCCGGGCCACGTGGATTTTACCGCCGAAGTCGAGCGCTCCATGCGCGTCCTCGACGGTGCGGTCGCCGTGTTCTGCGGTGTGGCCGGCGTCCAGCCGCAATCC
>Ga0194053_10000608_pt1 | contig 26505 bp, 31 predicted proteins | sample SepL228m_MetaG_FD_161684 | JGI IMG/M metagenome (GOLD analysis project Ga0194053, IMG submission 161684) | Anoxic zone freshwater microbial communities from boreal shield lake in IISD Experimental Lakes Area, Ontario, Canada - Sep2016-L227-8m | ecosystem: Environmental > Aquatic > Freshwater >... | reverse complement strand
ACAACAAAAGCATCATGTTATGGAAATTGTAACCAGTTGGATGGAAGTAGGTCTTAAGCGAGGCCGCCAGGAAGGCCGTCAGGAAGGCCGTCAGGAAGGCCGTCAGGAAGGCCGCCAGGAAGGCCGCCAGGAAGGCCGCCAGGAAGGCCTCTTGCACGAAGCCCGCGAAGGCGTGCTGGAGGTCTTGGAGGCCCGTTTCGGCGAAGTGCCTTATACCTTGCGGGAGCACATTCTGGCCGTGGGCGACGAAACCGAACTTAAGCGGCTCCTCCGCCAGTCCGCCCTGGTCAACACCCTGGCCGACTTTTGCGCGTTTATCGCCCAACCGCCAGCCCAGTAACCGTCAGCCTTTCTGCTTTTCAGACTGTCCACCCGGCAGGCAGGCGGGACGCACTGCCCTACTTCGGAACACATTTCTGTCCTCTGATCTCCGATTTCAGCATGTCAGTGTTTCAGCGTTTCAGCTTTTGTTTGAGTTTCAGCATTTCAGCATTTCAGCTTTTCAGCTTTTTAGACTGGTTGCCCCCGGCAGGCAGGCGGGACGCACTGCCCTACTTCGGAACACATTTCTGACATCTGATTTCAGCATTTCAGTTTTTCAGCTTTTCAGCGTTTGCCCTGGTGATGTGTCGAGGTAGGGACGCCGGTTGCCCGGCGCCCCCCTCACAGATCCCGGCGGGCGGTATTCCCGCACAGGGCTCTTCAAGTCAACTCGCTCTCGCATGAGCCCCATGTCCCTTGAAGCTTGGCCTTGAGCGTTTTAAGCGTCCGGCTCAGCTTCTGGTGACGGTGCGTTTTGACCCAGTCGGTCATCCGTTGTATCCCGGCCCGCCATTTCTTGGTGGCCGTGCGTCGTTTCACCCTCGGCTGACCCTGGATGCGACTCCAGCTTGCGGCTCACACTTTTCCCGGAATACGCTTCTCGACGGTCGTTCGAGCCGGCCGTACCTTAGGTCCGCCGGTTCTCCTTCCGCCAAGCAATCCTCGGTCTTGGGCAGTTGGTTAGACTTTTCCATTCATCACTTTCGTTCCGAACTCCGCAAGCCTGGCTTCCAGACTTGAGGGACTTTCACCCTCGCCTACGCACGTCTTCTCCGAGCGCAGCATTTCAGCTTTTCAGCTTTTCAGCATGTCAGCTTTTGCCTGGGCAATTTCAGCTTTTGCTTGGTTGATTTCAGCATTTCAGACCGTCCTCCGTCCTCTTATTTCTGGTTGCTGCTGGGCCGAGTCCGAGTAAATTGAACGTATGCCGGTTGAGCTGCAAATAGCCGAGATGACGGTGGAGGAGAAACTGCGCGCCATGGAAGCGCTCTGGGATGATCTGTGCCGACGAGAGGAATCCGTGCCGGTGCCCCACTGGCACAAAGATCTCCTGGACGAACGCGAGCGTCTGATTGAACAGGGCAAGGCTCGATTCATTGACTTGGAGACCGCCAAGAAGCGCATATCTGAGGGCTTGCCGCAAAATAACATTTACTTTTCAGACTGTGAATTTCGGGAGGGCGACAGAGATTAGTTCCACTGTGGATTCTCCTTGTGTAGTCGTAGATTAAGCTTGTTGATATCTTCTTTTGGTGCCTCGTCAGCAGAATCTGTGGGTGAATGCCAGCTCCAGAGCGCGGAAAACGCCCTGTTTTCGGCCACGAACGGCCTGAACATGCACGACATCATGAGGTGAGCACTCGGTCCAACTCTCGCGGATGCCCCTGCAATCCATGGTCCAAAGCGAAAAACTCATCGTTTCTCATGGCCACCGGGGATGCGCGCGATCGTGTCTCATTGGGGAAGCGCAGATCGGTCGTGCTGAAGGACCATTTTGGCCCACAAATGGTGCTGTACAGCCTGATTTCCTATCCTTCACTCAAACGAGCCAATGAGAAATCACCAGGAAACTCCGGAAGAGCCGGATAGATGAACAGACAGAAACAATTCGTCCTTTTTGTGAGGAACGCGATCCATGCCATTGCGCCGAATCTGGCAGATGGAATAGAGTCCGCGAGGGCTGCGGAGGAATATCGGCGTGCGATTGCCAAAACTGGGTTTCAAGTGCCGCTCCCTCAGTTCATTAAGCGCTCAATTATCAAAAAGATCCTGGTAGAGCATGGCTGCCGGATTCTCGTCGAAACAGGAACCTTCCTTGGCGATACGCCTTGGACGCTGCGTAAGGATTTGGACGAGATATATACGATTGAACTAAGTCCGGAACTCGTCGCGCTTGCGCGAAACCGATTTCGCAACTATCCAGGCATTAATATCGTCGAGGGCGACAGTGGTGAAAGATTGCGCGAGATTGTTCCCAGGTTAAAATCAAAAACTCTTTTTTGGCTGGATGGCCACTACTCGGCCGGTATCACCGCGAAAGGCAATGTCAATTGCCCAATCTTGGCTGAGCTGGAAACAATATTGACTGGATGCTTGGTGCCGTGGGTAATCCTGATCGACGACGCCCGCTGCTTTGGAGGCGATGACAGAGATTATCCTTCTATTCTTGAGTTAAATGCCTACATTGGTAAATATTGCCCGACTGCTTCCATCACGGTGGAGAACGATATTATCCGGGTGGTTTGAGTCAGCAAGGAAACGTGCATTTACTGGTTTGCCACCCGATGCACGCCGAACTTCAGTTTTGGCCACTGCCGGCAATGGGTACACTGTTTCGAGCACCGGCGGCTTAAACGAGCGCTCTCGGAATGGCGTGGCCGCGTTCGCAGGACTTTTCCACCCAGGCATGTGGTACGAAAAGCGCATACTCCAGAGCAAATCCCCGTGCAAGTCACGACAGGGTTCGGAACACTTTCACGACTTCCCCGGCCTTGGCCCACCGCTCGCTGAGCAGCAAAGGCAACGACCAGTTTAGCTAGAGCTTTGGCAGCGATAGTAGACAGGCTTGGATGGAATTGCAATTAACATGAGAAACCGTCGGCTACTGATCAATTCATTCTCGAATTTCTTTGGCCGCGTGGCAGGCGCGCTTGTCAATTTTATTACTATTCCATTCTACGTTAGGATGCTAGGTGCCGAGTCTTATGGAGTGGTAGGATTCGTTGTGTCGTTGCAAGCCTCCCTCGCGATCTTGGATTTTGGTTTGGCGGTGACTGTCAATCGTGAAGTTGCGCGCTCAGAGGGAACGGATCCCGCGTCTCTGGGAAACACGGTGGCAACGCTTGCCTGGGTATATTGCCTCACCGCACTCACGGTCTTCGGTGTTTTGCTAGTCGCCAGCCCGTGGCTTGCCAATCATTGGTTGCATTTGAAGGAACTGTCTCCAACCATTGTGGAAGTTTGTCTCATGCTCGCGGCTGCGGCCATTGCCCTGCGCTGGCCGGTAGCCCTCTACAGTGGCGTGATGCAGGGTGCTCAAAAACAGGTGATGGCCAACTTAATTTCTGGAGGCATCGGGGTCGTACGCGCGGCGGGGGGGCTTGCTGCTCTTGTCTCCGTTGCCCCACGGCTCGAGGTGTTTTTCGGTTGGCAGGTGGTTTCGGCAGCAGCCGAACTACTGATTGCCCGCCACTTTGCTTGGCGCTGCCTCCCTGCGGGAAGTTTCCAAGCCGGTCGCTTTGACCCTGCGGTGCTGGCGGGTGTCTGGCGGTTTGCGGCCGGCTTTGGCACAGTAGCGGCCGTCGGGGTGTTCGTTGCCAACCTTGACCGGCTGCTTGTTGCCCGGCTGCTGCCACTAGATCAACTTGGGGTGCTGTCAATGCTCTACGCCGCCGCAGGCATACTGACTCTATGTGGGACCGCTATCTCTGTAGCCGCCTTTCCAAGACTAGTCAATTCGTGCCGCGCGAGTGACCGCCGAACCGAACTAGCATCCGAGCTAGCCGCGTCCGTCCGGTTAGTGGAGGCACTCGTCATGCCGGGATTTCTGGTGTTCGCATTTTTCCCCCAGAGTTTGCTCATGGTGTGGACCGGCGCGTCCGTGCTGCCTGAGGCAAGCGAGAATATTCTTCGTTTGTTGGCGTTGGGAGCGGCAATCAATGCGCTCGGAAGCCCGTTTTACATGACCGTGATCGCCGATGGGGCAGTGAACTGGCTCCTCTGTGCGAACCTGGTGGCGCTTGCGCTGCTCTTGCCCTTGTACTGGTTCGGTCTGCCGCGGTTTGGCCTCCCCCTGGCGGCGGCCGGCTGGTGCCTGCTAACGACGATCCTGTTATTTGCGTCCGTGCTCCGGTGCCGCTGCTTGGTCGAGCTGCCGCGGGTAAAGGCGGCGCAAATTGGCTACTGGTTGGCAGTGGCCCTTTTGTTTGCTGCAGTTGCGAAACTCTCAGCTCACCTCGGAGCCAAACCATGGGCCAACGTGGGACTGGGCGGTGCGCTGGCGTTTGTTTCTCTAGCGGGCACTCGCGAGGCGAGGGGGATGATTCTCGTGCGAATCCGCCGAAAGTGAACGCAATTTGTGGCATCGAAGTAATTGCACAGTAGGAGCCAAATAGAAATGACCAAAATGCTGAGACATATTGTCAAGACCTTGTTAGCCACCGTGCTTGACAGGCCATTGCCGCCCCCATCAAGCGATGAAACGGCTCATCTTTCTGAACTCCAAACCGCTTTTCGTCAGTTGGCAGTATTGGAAACTACAAATGCACTACCGTCGGAAAAGGCGTGGTTGAGCAACATGAACCGTTTGAGAAAACTTGTATTGAGTCGGAATCCCAGAAAGTTCTTGCGATGGGATGTTCTTTCCGATACGATGTTTATCTCCTTTGCTCGCTATATCGCTACGGAACTTAAGTATCTCAAGCTCCGTCCTGACTGGAACACGCGCTGGCGCAGAGCAATCAAAGAATCCACGGTAGGTCATCCGTTCCCCTACATGTTCTATCCTACTAGCAGCGGAACCTTAATACACCATGCTTATCACGTGGCCCAGTTTGAACAAAAGACAAAAGTTCAGGTTCATGATATGACATTAGTGTTTGAGTTCGGTGGAGGCTATGGAAGTATGTGTCGGTTGTTTTACAATTTGGGATTTCACGGCAGATATATAATCTTCGATCTGCCATCGTTTTCTGCATTGCAACGGTATTATCTTAGGAGTCTCGGCCTACCAGTCCAAAGTGTGCCTGAATTTGTGCTGTCAAGAAATGGAATAGTGTGCGTGTCTGATATTAAACAATTAATAGCATTGCTCGGAGAACATATTCAAGCAAGAAACACCATGTTTATTGGGACGTGGTCCATAAGCGAGACTCCACTCAGTATCAGAGACTCTATTTTACCTCTTACGACTGGGTTCGAATCATTTCTCATTGCCTATCAGGACAGATTTGGAGAAGTGCATAACGCGGACTTTTTTGATAACTGGAGAGAATCTGTCAGCAATGTTTCCTGGCGCAGTTGGCGGATTGAACACATTCCAGGAAACAATTATCTTGTCGGGAGTGTGGCAGCTTGCATGCAGGAGTTGATCAATAACAAAGCCTCCTCGAGTTTTCCAGTGAGTTGAGGTGGCAAGAACAGATGAACCTCAAAACTGCGCGAACTTGGCATCAGAATGCGGTTTTTCGAGGAAATGCGGGCATTTCAGTGCGAAGGCTCGGGCAAAATCGGTTTCAAAATGGCCTCGGCGAACTTGAGTTTCATTTTCTCGCTGGCAGAATCTGCTGAAAATCAGGGCTTTCCCTCCTTTTTGGCCGCCAGTCGTCGTGCTCGTCGATCACCCTTGGGGCAAATTCGAAACTTTTGGGGTAATCGAAACTGCCCAATCGTACGGGCGGCCTGTTGGAATTCTTCACGGTGAGGATAGTCTCGGGGAAGTTTGATAACGGTGCGCTTTTTGGTTCGGACTAACTTAGCCGGTATTACTAATAGATCAGTCCGAATCGTTTCTAAGGTCGCAGTCGTATACTTCCCGCTCAGACAGAGTCGCTTGAACCAATGGACCACGTTGGCCGCGAGCAGCACTAATTGGAAGAAGGCCACATTGGCTGTCCAGTCTTGAGTTGGCATCTCACCCAATGGATAATCATAGAGGAATTCCCGGTTGCTTTTCTCAATGTTCGCCCGTCCACAGTAGAACAAATACACTCGCCAAGCATCAGAATTCAAGTTGGTGACAAACACATGATAGCTGTATTTGGGATCCTTCTCTAACATAGCCCTGTCGTAGCGAAGAGTCTCTGTCTATTGATGCGGCGCAGTCCAATGATGATGCCAAAGAGCAGTGCTAGGATGAACCCCGAAGGATGATAATCGCCTTGACGCTGCTTGATTTGAATATAGCGCGTAAGCAGGGAACGTAGATGAAGCCGGTCGCAAAACTGTTGGACCAACCAAGCGCCACCGTAATGCGTCAGGTGACTTTCATCGAAGACACAATTTACTTTTCGAGTACCTTTGGGCATCGTAAGCAAAATACCCCCAGGGGGGCTTTTGATTCAGAAGCCACAAATCGTATTTCCACCGCGATTTCTCAAGCGATTTCTCCCAACGTGATCGTGGTTGACGCCTTGTTGAGGATAAATGGATCACGATTAAAAGTAGGGGGGGACTGTTGTCTTTAGAACTCGCGTGTTTTGAACTCATAATCCGCCAACAGTCAAACACTCGGGATCCAGTGGGATCAATGTTGCTGCCAAAACCCCTCAGGCGATGCATTGGCCACATGATCGTTGAACTTCCCCAATAGCACGAGTCTGTCCAGCCTATGAGGTTCCTTGTTCAGTCCCGCGCCGGGGGAAAGCGTGTGCTTCAGTCGGCACCATGAGCGGAAGTGCTTGCGCAAGCAGGCTCCATGGAGTGCTTAGGCGCAAACGACAATGTGCATGCCGATAAAAAACGACAGCTCACTGATTGTAGAAAGTGGCAGGCAGATGTGATGTTTTTCAATTTAGCAAATGATTGCCAATCCCGAACAATGCGCGATTGTGGTGCCCTCGTGTGATGCCTATAGTGATCTGTGGGCACCGTTCTTCTGCTTATTCTTCCGGCACTGGCCTGACTGCCCGTTCAAAGTATATCTCGGAAGCAACACCCTTAGTTTTGCGGATTCCCGCGCCGCGGTGTTAAAATCGGGACACGGATTGGACTGGGCTACTAATTCACTGGACTATCTAGGCCAAATCCGGGAGCCAGTGGTCTTGTTGTGGTTGGAAGATTTTTTTCTTCGGTCGCAGGTCAATAGCGGTGCGGTCAGCGGTATTTATCGAGAGTTTTGCCGACGCGATGCCCACATGTTTAGGCTGGTGCGGCGGCCGGGCCCGACGTCGTTGTTACCAGAAGGCTGCTTTGGCCCGATCCGACCCGGAACTCCATACAGGGTGAGCACGCAAGCGGCATTCTGGCGCAGGGAAACATTGATGTCGCTTATCCAGCCGGGCGAAAGCATCTGGCAATTCGAACGCGCAGGATCTGTGCGAAGCAATTCTTATGCGGATGGGTTCTATGCCGTAGCGCGCGACGTGGTGCCGTACAAGCATCACGTCGTTCAGCAGGGGCAGTGGTTCCCTTGGGAAGCGTGGCGGTTCAGTCGTTTGAATGTTGGCTGCGACTTCTCCAAGCGACCGATAATGCCAATGCGAAAAGCGTCCGCTTGGCTCGTGCGGAAGGCGGTTTCGGTGCTCGCAGAATCTTTTCACTTAAGGGCCCCGCTTCGCAGAGCGGTTCTGAGATTCAAACCAGGCAGCCGGGTAGAAGACTGATTGAAAGCGAGGAGATTCTCCCTCATGAGCGCTCGTGTTAAGATTCACAGCAAGCCTGTACCTCGCATGGAAACGGCGAGGGGTTCGTTTCTCGGCCCGACCGTCCCGACTCACAAAGTATTGAGTCTCAGGACTGTTGTTATTCTCAATCTTATTATCGGACTCTATATCTCTGAACGATGGTTAATCCGCCCGCAAGTTGCTGCATTTCTTGGTGTGTCAGACACGCGGAATATCGGTATCCCAGACATCGTAGTGTTGTTAACGTTTTTCGCTGTTTCTTCTCTGAAGGATGGGTGGCGATTGACAGGTGCTGTTACACGGTGGTTTAGGTTTCCTTTGGCTTGTTACATCTTGGGTGGTTGGTTGGTCACTTTAGGATTGCCGGGCAACACAATGGAAGTTGACGGTGCCTTTTGGGCCTCCGGCCAGTTGGTATTTTGCTTCTTCGTGTTGGGACCGGTCCTTGCATTTCTTGTCGAGCGCCTAGGCTTATTTATTTCATTACTGTCCTTTTCATCATGGGTTGGACTTGCAGGTGCCTTATCCCTGACAGACCGCTTGGGGCTGACTTCCTTCGCAATCCATGAGTATCATCGGATGGAAAATCCTCTGTTAGGTGTGAATGGCTTCTACCTTGTGGGCCTCCTTGTCCCGTTCATGATCTTAAGCGTCTTTCGGAGTATAGATAACAACCGACACTGGCTCGCAGCGTTTATCATCGTGCTTACGCTACTCAGTCAGATTGGCTTGTTCCTCGCGGGAGTCAGAACAGGCCTAATAATCTCTTTATGTGGTTGCCTGATTGGAGTCCTCCTCACCTTGTATTTCTTAGGCATGGGAGTGGACAAGTGGGTAAGCGGACTTTTGATGGTTGGTATCACCGTATCGTTTGCCGCTCTCATACTATCTCGTGAGGGTGATGTACTGGGACTCGCTACATCTTATCAGATGCGCGCTGAAGCTGGTGAAGAATTGCTGCAAGATAGCGGAAGGCTTGAGACCTTCCAATCGGCTTGGAGTCAATTGTCGGGTGGCGCATGGCTCACCGGCAACGGAATCAATCAATGGGCAGTTGTTAATCCGGACGATGAGGTTCACAACGTTTTGCTGATGGCTTGGTGGGAGGGGGGGATTCTCGGCTTGGTTGGTTGGAGCTATTTGTATCTGTCTAGCATTATTAAGCTATCGAAGACTGCACTGGTTCAAGAGAGTGTCGGCCAGAAGGGTGTTTTGTGGACTTCAGTGTTCATTCTTGGTGGTTCCTTAGCGGCTGGAATGGTATATCCAATTGGTTATTCACGTAGTGATTGGGTATTGTTTCTGATTGCATCGGCACCGATCTACTGCGCCTCTCGTGTGCAGGAATATTAGTCTCGACACAAGGCAAGGAATGACATCGGCCTCTTTTGGGATTCGTTATTCGATAGTTATTCCGGTCTTCAATCGGGAAGCCCAGTTGTCACGCGCCATTAAGTCTGCCCGGAATGCTGCACGCCAGACGAGAGAGGCAGTGGAGATCGTTGTAATTGACGATGCTTCAAGTGATAACAGTGCCGCTGTCGCACGGGACATGGGCGCAGATAAGGTCGTGCGCCTCGAGAAGAACCTAGGAGCTTCTGGTGCCAAAAACGCCGGTATTGAGCATGCTCAGGGTGAATGGCTAGTGTTCTTGGATTCGGATGACGAATTGACGCATAATGCCTTCATCGGGATCGAATCGGTGTTGAGCAGCAATCCGGCGATTGAGATTCTCTTTGGTGCCTGTGTCACTACAACAGGGTTGCAGATGTGGCGGTCGGACTTCTCTTCTGGATTCTGGCCCTATGAGATGATACTAAAAAGAAGCTGTCCCGGCGAGTTCCTGCCGGTATGCCACAGGCGCGTATTCGGAAAGCTTCGGTTTTCGGAAGCACTTCGAGGTTTTGAGGGTATCACCTGGCTATGTGCTGCCAGGGAAGGCCGCCGCATCTATTACACGGATCAAGTATTGCGCATCTACGACGCGACTGGCGAGGACCGCCTCTGCGCCCCGGCCAACCAAGAACGTAATTTCAGTGTGCTCGCCCTCGGGTTTCGGTACTACCTGTCGGAGTTTGGCAGCGACATGGCACTGCTTTCAGCGCGGAGCTATTTGCGGGCTGCCTTGCGTTACCACTGGTATAGCCGGTGTGCAGGTCTGCCGCACGCGCGAATATCAGCGGGCCGGAACGGTCCCGTACAGGGACGCCTTCTGGAGGTCTTGGTCTGGGGAATCACAGCCGCGCTGCCAACAAAGACGATGCAGGCGCTTTGGCGTTGGCGTCGTAAATGTAGCGGTTCTCTGGGCGCACACAGGAGGCCTAGCCACCCGAATGTTCAATAATGATAAGGGTCTTATTGAGCATGATCATTGTGAGGCCGAGCCGCTTGATGAGTGCTGCCGGCACAAAGCGCACCCTCACTGGAGCCGTGCGGCAAAGCGGAGGTGGTGGGAAGAGCAGATTAAGTGCCCCCAAAGCCCATCGTCCTCGAGTGCTGCCGGATTCTCTGATGTCCGAAGTTGAGTGGTATCCGCCGCACGGAGTGATGCGAAGTGCACGTCACTCCGTGAAGGGTCACTAGTAAAGCCATGTGCGCCATAGTCGGATTCTACAGTTGGAGAGGACTTACGGAGGATTCCAGCAGGACAAACTTGCAGGCCATGTCTGATGCCGTACGTCACCGCGGCCCGGATGACGCAGGCATATTTTCAGACCTAGCAGCGCGCTTGGGCTTAGGCCACCGCCGCCTAAGCATCATCGATATAAGTCCTGCTGGTCATCAACCGATGCTTTCGGCAGACGGCCGCTTCGTCATCGTGTTTAATGGTGAGATCTACAATTATGAAGAGATAAAGACGCGATTATTGGCCAGTGGATCGCCTGTCAAATGGCGAGGTCAATCCGACACGGAGGTGGCGGTGGAAGCCATAGCCCGGTGGGGACTACACCGGGCGCTACTGCAGTTTAACGGTATGTTCGCCATCGCCGTTTGGGATCGTGAAGAACGCCGCCTTCAGCTCGCCCGGGATCGTTCGGGTGTCAAACCGCTGTATCTTGGATTTAGTGACGGCATGCTCATATTCGGATCGGAGGTAGGGGCATTGGCCGCGCATCCGTTGTTCGATTGCCGGCTGAACCGCGAAGCCATCGGTGATTTTCTTGCTTTTGGCTATTTTCCAAACCCACAGACTGTTTATTACAACGCACTTCATTTAGCCCCGGGGTCAATCATGGAAGTGGAATGTAATGCGCTGAGCTTTGATTGGAGAAAGCTGCGTGAACTGTCGATCACGAGTAGTGGTCGTCCTTTCGACTTTGCGGCAGAAGGCTGGCGCTACTTCACATACTGGTCGGCCTACGAGGTCTGGCTGCGTGGCGCCCACGAGCCGTTTCAGGGTTCTGCTGGCGACGGTCGGGTGGCGGCCGAGGAATTACTTCGCGATTCCATCCGATTGCGCATGCTGGCTGACGTGCCGCTGGGGGCTTTCTTATCCGGTGGCATCGATTCTAGCTTGGTCGTTGCCCTTATGCAACAGCAGTCGCGGCGACCTATTAGGACCTTCACAGTCGGATTTGATAATGTTGCCTTCGACGAGTCTGCTTTTGCATCGAGAGTGGCTAAGCATATTGGCACAGATCATAACAGTTTCATTCTAAGCGAACTGGACTGCTTAAATGTCGTGCTTGCCTTCCCGGATCTGCAGGATGAGCCGTTTGCTGACAGTTCATTCATCCCGACGTATCTAGTCTCCAAATGCGCACGCCAACATGTGACTGTGGTACTCACGGGCGATGGGGGGGATGAGACGTTTTGGGGCTATTGGCGCTACCGCCACTTTCTAAAACTCCAGTGGCTTTATGCGTTGCCATCTTTCACCCGAATTCCCTTCCGCGTCCTTGCGACACTGATGCGCAGCCCGCCCCCCCCGCGTGGTCAGGTTTGCTGGTATAAGTATCGCTTGGGCAAGTTGCTTGAATTGTGCGGAGGAACATCGTTTCTGAATGCGTATTACCAGTCCCAAATGACCTATGGGTATGAGAATGTTCTGCGAGACCCCGTGCGGGATATAGTCAAGAGAAAGGCTCACGCGTTGGAGCATCTAATTCCCAATCTAGCGGCTAGAATGACCTATGCCGATACGGTGGGGTACCTCCCCGACAACCTGCATCTTAAAGTCGACCGAGCAAGCATGCGCGTGGGCTTGGAGTCTCGCGAACCTTTATTGGACTACCGCTTGGTTGAGTTTGCCGCCGCCCTGCCTGCGCGACACAAACTATCATGTACACAGGGGAAATTGGTTTTACGCAAGATTCTCAATCGTTATCTACCGTCTGAGCTCGTTGATAGGCGCAAACAAGGCTTTTGCATTCCGATGGAGAATTGGTTGCGCGGCTGCCTAAAGGGATGGGCTATTGAGACGATGTCGACTGATGCACAGTCTGCGAATGAACTGTTTGACAAAGATGGGCTACGTTCTTTGTGGAATGCGCATCAAAGGGGTGACGCCAATCACAAGGATTTAATTTGGAACATTTTGGTATTGCAAAGTTGGCTACAGCACCGCAAATGGGTTTGACCCACCCCTTCATGGAGATAAATGATCACATTCTCTAAGTACATTGTTCGTTTCGATGATATCTGTCCGACAATGAATTGGGCGGTCTGGGCTGAAATTGAGTCCTGTTTACGGGCGTATGAGATTCGACCTATAGTTGCAATCGTGCCCAACAATAAAGATAAAAAGCTCATCGTGGATAGACCTCGTCGTGATTTTTGGGAACGAGTGCGAGAATGGCAATCCATGGGCTGGTCGATCGGATTCCACGGCTATGAGCATCGGTGTGACTCTGCTGATGGCGGCATTCTTGGTATTAACGCTAAAAGCGAGTTTGCTAAAGTGCCTTACGAAAAGCAACTAGACAAACTAAAGCTTGCGCTTCAGATATTCAAGTCGGAAGGGGTCAAGCCTGACGTCTGGGTGGCACCTTGGCATTCGTTTGACACCAATACTCTTTGCGCACTGAGGAAGATCGGCATAAACTGTGTTAGCGATGGTTTTGGCTGTCGGGTAACGAGAGATAAGGATGGTATGCACTGGGTGCCACAGCAACTGTGGCGCTTTCGGTGTATGCCATTCGGGGTCTGGACTGTTGCCACTCACCACAGCCTTTGGACGCGTCAGCAGTTGGATGGGTTTCTCCACAGCCTCATCAAGTACGCGAAACTCATTAGGTCCTTGACCAGCGCGCTGCAGGGACCAATTGCAGCGCATCAAGTATTAGACGAAATATGGGAGGCTATCTTTTGGAAGTGTTTCATTTCACGCCGGTTTTTCACCGGAAACAACTTGTTGTCGCAGAGGGGAGCGGAGTTAAGCCGGTTTTTGGAATGATGCGACAAGCTACCGCGCCCTATTCATCTTGGCGCATTCCTTCCCTGTACCGGACTTCAGCCTATGGTCTATTCCCCGACTGAATAGTATGATAAACCAAATAATGAAATGCATTCAACGGCCAAATCGTGGTTGGGATCCAATTCCATCCGCTTATTCTAAGAAGTACGCAACTCGAGAGTATCTCAACTTGGATCGGAAATTGGTCGATGAGGTCGAAAGCTTGGCTGGTGGGCTTGGCGGCAAACATTTACTTGACCTTGGTGGAGGGCCCGGTCAGTATTCCGTCGCATTTGCGCAGCGAGGTGCTAGAGTTCACTGGCACGACATTAGCCGGAATTATCTTGAGATAGCCAAGAGCGAGGCTAGGAAACTGAATGTGCATTTCGAATTCTCTTTGGATTACATGGAGGACGCGGTCGGGGAATACGACGTTGTATTCAACCGTGTATGCTGGTGCTACTGTATAAGCGACAAGAGTTTCGCTGGGAAGATCCTGTCTCTCGTGCGGCCAGGTGGGGTAGGCTATCTGGTTATTAACACAGAGCGTTACTTGGAACAAAAATGGGGGAGTATGCCGCTGGCTCTGCGATTGAGGTCCCGCTTGTTCTTTTTTCTCAACGATACGATTTCACTGAAAATTGGCCATGTTATGCCGAGCCACCGAAAAATCGAGCGGTTGTTTCACCGCATGCCACTGCGGAATTTGGACTTGGGCTTTCGTGATGAGATGACCGTTGTGCGTTTCCGACGGTGACATCGCACCCCAATGGCGTGCCAATACACAGCAGGCGACGTCTCGACTACATGTGACAATCTGCTTAGTTACCTACTCGCTAAACGGGGGCGGGGCTGAAAAGCAACTTCTGTTAATCGCGCGAGCACTAGCTGCTTCTGGTATGGATTGCGGAATCTATGCCCTAAGTGTGCCTTGTGGCGAAGTGCGATATGAGACCCTACTTGCCTCGTGCCGCGAGGCAGGTGTGGCCGTGCATCTGCCCAGCCGCAAGTTTGGAATTGTGGGAATCATAGCGGACCTGACATATGCGGCCCTGAAGGGGCGGAGCGAGACTGTGTTATGGACGTGGGGGTATCGGGCGGAAGCGTTACGGCTTGCAATCCCGTTGCTCTGGCTTGCCCGCGGTGTTTTCTCTATCCGCTCCGCCAGCGAGTCTCAGCTGCTGCGCTGGCGTTGGCTTTTGCGATTCGGACGACCTCTGACCTGGCGCTATGTGAGCAACAGCCATCTGGGGATCAGACTGGCTGAGACGGTGGCGCCCGGAATCGCACAAAAGGCCCGGGTTGTGCTCAATGCGATGGAGACGTCTTCCCTATCTGCGCCGATACGAGCGGTCAAACGGCCGGATGTATTGCGGGTGATGATGTTGGGCAATGTGCGCTACTTGGTTAAAGGTTATGATATCGCGTTGGATGTGGCGCACGCAATCAGGGTGGGCGGCTTGCCCATTCAAATTCATGTCGGTGGCGCGCAACTTCCAGGGGAACCGCAGCTGGCGGAGCAGATAAAGCGGGAGGGGTTGGTTAGGGTAATGGTCTGGGATGGGTCGGTATCTGCACCCGGAGACTTTTTGCGCTCTGGGCATGTTTTCATGCTCCTAAGTCGCTATGAGGGCATGCCGAATGCTTTATTCGAAGCGATGGCGGTGGGGTTGCCCTGCATTGCGACGGCCGTGGGAGATCTGCCTCGCATTGCCAGAGAATCCCACTGCTTGCGAGTTATCCCGGTTGAGAATGCGCAAGCGGCGTTTACAGAATTGAGGAGACTGTGGGAAAACTGGCAGGAAGCACTTGAGATGGGACAGCGCGCCCATGAGTTTTGCCGCAGTCGGTTTTCCGAAGAGGCGACGGTCGTTTCGGTGAGAAAAGCCCTTGCGATGGATCACACTATCCCGGAGTAAGCACCACTGAAGTGAAGATCCTGGTTGTCGCCAACTTCGCGTTTTTACGGGCTACCTTCCGCAGGTCCTTGCTCCAAGGCTTCATGGCTGAGGACTGGCAGAGTGGGGTGTTTCATGCCGCTGCTGCTGAAACCCACAGGGCTGGGCGCAGAAAGGCTTTTCGCACTCCCTGTTCTGCGTTCGCTCACTCACCGTTAGCAGTCGGCAATCGTGCTAGACTACACGCACAAGCCAGTCATCTGTGGCCTACCATGGATGGAGTTCTTGTACGAACAAGTGTTTTAGCGTGGAGAGTCGAAACACAACACCACAGAAGAAGACGGAATATCACTCCGCCGCTGGCGGTGATGCTAGTAGATTTATGAAGATAGTCGTTCTGGGGGGTTTTGCCGAGTCGCTTGTGCGGTTTCGGGGCCCGTTGTTGGCAGCTTTGGTTGAAGCAGGCCACAAGGTCATAGCCTGTGCTCCGGAATTTAGCCCTGACATCGCCGAACGGATACAAAAGTTGGGAGCGACTTGTCGCCCGATCCCGCTGGAGCGCGCCGGGCTAAACCTTTTCAAAGACCTTGGTTTCCTGCTGAGGCTGGCTCGGATCTTCCGCAAAGAGCAACCGGACATGCTGTTTTGTTACACTATCAAGCCCGTCATCTACGGCTCACTGGCAGCACGATGGGCCGGCGTTTCAGCGATTTTCTCGATGATCACAGGATTGGGGTACACATTCTCCGGACATACACTCCGACGGCGTCTGTTGACCTTTGTCGCCGAGACGCTTTACCGGCTGGCGCTAGCAGGGAATCAAGTGGTGTTTTTTCAGAATCCGGATGACCGCGCCTTGTTTCTCCAGCGGAAACTGGTGCGCGATCAAAATCAGACCGCGCTGGTCAATGGTTCCGGCGTGGACATTGATTATTACGCAGAAACGCCTGTGCCGTCCGGGCTGCCGGTGTTTGTGCTGATTGCTCGCATGTTGCGCGACAAAGGTGTGGTCGAGTACGTCGAGGCGGCCCGGATACTGAAACGGAAACATCCGCACGCCACCTTTCGACTGATCGGGCCGGTTGACATTAACCCAGCGTCGCTGAGGGTGGAGCAGTTAGAAGCCTGGTGCGGCGAAGGCGTTATTGAGTATCAGGGCTGGGTACATGATGTGCGTCCGTTACTTGCCGCCGCGAGTGTCTTTGTGTTGCCGTCGTATCGAGAGGGCACGCCGCGCACAGTACTGGAGGCCATGTCAATGGGGCGGCCAATTGTAACGACTAACGCGCCCGGTTGCCGCGAGACGGTGAGCGATGGCGAGAACGGCTTTCTGGTGTCCATCAAAGACGTGGATGCCTTGGCGTACGCGATGGAGCGATTCATCCTATGCCCGGAGTTGATTGAACGCATGGGCAAGCGCAGCCGCGCGCTGGCAGAACAGAAATTCGATGTGCATGGAGTCAACAGAGTGTTGTTGCGGGCGATGGGCCTCGCAGGAGAGATGGCACCTCAAAGTAGGCTAGCCGGAAATGGCGGTGGTGGAGCCCGTTAGCAGTGCGCTATCAGCATCCAGTTAAGCGCGCATTCGACCTGAGTTCGTTAGTCGTGGCGTTGTTGTTCTCGGCAGTTCTTGCCTTGCTGTGGCTGCTTTTCTCGGCGCGTGTTGGCAAGCTAACGTTTTTCCGCCAGGAGAGGCCGGGATGGAGGAGCAGGCCATTCCCAGTCCTGAAATTCCGTACCATGACCGACGCGCGCGATGCTTCGGGCAACCTTCTTCCCGATGCGGAACGGCTCGCGGCGTTCGGCTGCTGGTTGCGCCGGGCTTCGCTGGACGAACTGCCAGAGTTTTTCAACGTGCTCAAGGGCGACATGAGCCTGGTGGGACCTCGCCCGCTGTTGATGGAATACCTGCCCCGTTACACTCCGGAGCAAGCCCGGCGACACGAGGTCCGCCCTGTGGCAGGCCGCCGCATCTTCGGTCGGAGAAGCGAGGTTAGCAGGGTGGCGCGACTGAAGATACTTATAAGGCCATCGCACCACCCTGATCGGTGAGGCCCCATCAATCGTCAATCATCAATCATCAATATCAAGCGTGAAACGAACGGTGGACTTTCTGCTGGTTTTCGTGACCAGTCCAGTGTGGCTGCCGCTTTTGGGCGTAACCGCGCTCCTGGTCCTGTGGCAACTCGGCTCGCCCATTTTGTTCCGACAGAACCGGCCCGGTTTGCGGGGTAAGCCTTTTGCGATTCTGAAGTTCCGCACCATGACCAATGCGCGCGATGCGCAAGGAAACCTTCTGCCAGACGCCCAGAGACTCACTCTCCTCGGTCGGGCCCTCGGCAGCACCAGCCTCGACGAACTCCCTGAACTTTTGAATGTCCTTCGCGGCGACATGAGCCTGGTCGGTCCCCGTCCCCTTCTGATGGAGTATTTGCCCCGTTATACGCCCGAACAGGCGCGGCGGCACGAAGTGATGCCGGGCATCACGGGCTGGGCGCAGGTGAATGGCCGAAACGCCATTTCCTGGGAAGAGAAGTTCAAGTTGGACGTTTGGTATGTGGACCATTGTAGCCCAGTGGGTGCGCTCGGCGCGCCCGGGTCAGCGTAGCGCCATTTTCAGCATCGACGTGGGGTGTGTTGATTTCACCAGCGCGTGCGATTGAGTCTTGCATGACATCTGACATAAGTTCCAACTCGAAAATCCTAATAATCGGTGCCGGTGGCGCCGGGGTCGAGGCGTTGTGGGTAGCACAGCGAATGATGGCGGCATGGCCACCCGGTGGTCATGATTCCGAATGGGTGTGACTTGCATCTATTCCACCCCGGTGAACGGCGGAGCCTGGGTCTGGCTGGTGTTGGGCCCGGGGATGTTGTCGCCGTCTTCACGGGGGCGCACGGATTGGCCAATGGCCTCGATGCGGTGCTTGACGCGGCCTCGATCTTGCAGAAGCGCGGGCGCGGGACCATCAAGTTCGTCTTCATTGGCGAGGGAAAGTTGAAGCCGGCACTTCGCGAACGAGCGCAGCGGGAGAAACTGGAGAACTGCCTGTTTTTGGATCCGATGCCGAAACGTCAACTGACCGACATATTGGCGTGCGCCGACATTGGATTGATGATCCTTGCCAACGTGCCGGCCTTCTATTACGGCACCTCGCCGAACAAGTTTTTCGACTACCTGGCTTCGGGTTTGCCGGTGGTGAACAACTATCCCGGATGGTTGAGCGAGCTGATCACGACGCACCAGTGCGGCGTGGCAGTAGCGCCCGACGATCCTGAAGCGTTTGCTGACGCGATGGAGCGTCTGGCCGACAACCCGGAGCTCCGAGAGAAGATGCGAAGGAACGCGCGAGCGCTCGCGGAGGCGGAATTCTCGCGCGACCAACTTGCGGAGCGCTTTGTATCCTGGCTTGAAGCCTCGAACCGAGGTGGTCAGCGTTCCGGGCGATGGGCATCGAGCCAAACTGCACTCATCAGAACAGACCGACAATAGGAGCCACGTCGGACTCTTGCCAACTCCTGGGATGAGAAGTTCAAGCTCGACGTGTGGTATGCGGACCATTTGGAGGCGGCGCGTCTGCTGAGGGAATCACACCCCTCCGCGCAATTCGTCCTGGTGGGAGGAGGGATTGCGATGCGGTCGGCCGTTTGATCGACATGGATCAAGCTGCACCGCGATGGCGTGGCTTTCCCATTTTTTCGTTTATCAGTAGTATGAAGAACTTGATTATCATTGGTGCGGGCGGGCTGGGAACTGAAGCGGCTTGGGTCGCCCAGCGCACGGGGGAGTTCCACCTCCTGGGCTTTTGTGACGACGCGGCAGCAAAAAAGGGGCTGCTGGTGCAAGGACAGCCCGTTTTTGGGTCCATTGAAGAAGCCGCAGGCTACCAACGAGAAGCCGAGCCGGTTTGGTTTCATTGTGGCGTGGGGAATAACCGGGATCGCCAATCGCTGGCTCAACGGGCGGAGCGTGTTGGTTGGCAGGCGGCGACGCTGATCGACCCCTCCGCCCTGGTCAGCCCGGATGCGAAGATTGGCGCGGGGTGTTATGTTGGGGCGGGTTCCATCGTGTCAGTCCATGCCACCTTGCTGACCCATGTGCTGATCAATCAGCACTGCACCATTGGCCACGACAGTTTTCTGGCCAGTTATGCCCAGGTTTGTCCTGGCGGACGGATTTCAGGAAACGTTCGATTGGAGGAGGGGGCATTCGTCGCCTCAAACGCGGTGGTGGCTCCCGGCCGGTGGATTGGGCCATGGGCCACAGTAGGGGCGGCCTCCTTCGCCAGCCGCAATGTCGAAGCCGGCGTGACTGTGGTCGGCGTGCCGGCCCGGCCGCTGTTTGGACCGTAACGGGGCGGGTTCGGCCTCCAGGGGAGCATAGTTCAACCTGAACTCACCTGCGCCCGCTTGCTGGCCCTTTTTGCTGTTTTGAATGATCCTGTTTTATTAAGGTAATTGCGCATGTCATTGAATGATCTTAGGCAAATAGTGGCCGGAGTACTCGAAGTTGAACCGGAACAGTTGACTCCGGAAACCGATCTCCGCCAGTTCGACACCTTCGATTCGGTGAACGTTCTCAATCTCATGATGACGCTGAATATTGAAGCCAATATCCAAATGTCTCCTGCCGATGCTCAGAATCTGAGGCAGTTCGGCGATCTGATCCGGTTGGCCGAAAAGCAGGGGATCGCGCTGCAATGAAGACGTTTCTCGTCACCGGGGCATCTTCCGGAATTGGTCTGGCCTGCGCGCAGCGCCTGGCGGCGGCAGGGCACCGGTTGGTGCTCGTGGCGCGAAACGAGGCGAAGCTACGCGAGGCAGCCAGCGAGCTGCCCGGAGGCCCGCATCGGGTACAGAGTTGTGATGTCAGCGACGAAATTGCGGTCGAAGGCTTTTTCAAGACTCTGAGAGCCGATGGGATGCTGTTGGACGGGATGGTGCATTGCGCAGGGATTCATTGGCTGCGGCCCCTCCAGTTGACCGACAGCAGAGCTTTGAACGAGATGCTGCACTCGCACGTCATTTCTGCCGTGGCTTTGGCGCGTGCTCTGGTCATGCAGAAAGTTGTGTCGCCGCAAGGGTGCGCAGTGGTTTGGCTGTCCTCGGCCGCGGCGCTGCAAGGCAATGCGGTCACCGTGGCCTACGCCGCAGCCAAGGGAGCCTTGATCTCGGCTGCCCGTGCGTTGGCGGCGGAACTGGCCCGGCGCAAGGTCCGGGTCAACGTGCTGGTGCCCGGCGTGGTGCGGACGCCGCAGAGCGAGGGGTGGATGAAGCTGCTGCCACCCGAGCAGATCCTGGCGGTCGAGAAGGAGCACCTGCTGGGAATCGGCACGGCGGACGACGTGGCTGGCCCGGCTTGTTTCTTGCTATCGGACGACGCCCGATGGATCACGGGAACTACCCTTGTAGTTGATGGCGGTCTGACCTTGTAACCGAGGGCGATTCGTTCTTATGGCATTTATCAAAGCAATGGCTTACTGCCTGCCCGAATCACGCCTGACCAACGCTGAGCTGGTGGCGCGTTTTGGAGAAAAGGCGGTTCAATCCATCATCAAGATGGCCGGAGTGAAGGAGCGGCGGGTGGTCGCGGAGGGCGAGACGGCGTCCGATCTCGCCTGCCGAGCGGCGCAGCGGCTGTTTGCTGAGCACGGTGTTGACCCCAAGACCATTGATCTTCTGATCTTCACCTCTCAGACCGGGGATTACCAGATCCCAGCCACGGCATGTGTGCTCCATGAGCGGCTGGGACTTGGCGAGCGGTGCGCTTGTTTTGACATGGGTTTGGGCTGCAGCGCGTTCCCGTTCAGCCTCAGCGTGGCTAACGGATTGCTGGCAACCGGGGTGGCTAGCCGGGCATTGCTGTTGAACGCCGATGCCCTTACGCAGGTTATCCACCCGCAGGATCGTGGCTTGGTGCCTCTGCATGGTGATGCGGCGGTTGCCACGCTGATGGAAAGCACGCCGGGCGGCGGCAGACTGGCAGGATTCTATTTCGGAACTGACGGCAGCGGCTGGAAACATCTTGTCATCCCCGTTTCCGGTGCCCGCCGGAAGCGCGACACAGAGTCGGCCCGGGAAGTCACCGACGACACGGGCAGTGTGACTACGGCGGAACATCTGCAAATGAATGGACCAGCCGTGTTTCATTTCTCAATGCACAAGGTTCCAGAGGCCATCAAAGCTGCTCTGGCCCAGTGGCATTGGGCGATCGCAGACTGCCAGTTGGTTTTGCTCCACCAGGCCAACCGGACCATGGTGGACATGATTTACCGGTTGTTGCGGGTGCCGGTGGAGAAGCAGTTTCACTTCGTGGAGGAAGTGGGCAACGCGAGCGGGGCTTCGTCACCCATGTTGTTGGCAGAGGCGTATCGGCAGGGGCGGATCAAGAGCGGGGACAAGATCGTTTTAGCGGCGTTCGGCGCTGGGCTATCGTGGAGCGTGGTCGGCATCGAGTGGGCATGAGCAGCTTTCAACTCCACCACAACGGATATCTGACGGCGGATTTGGAAAAGGCTGCCGCGACGTTGGAACAGCGGTTTGGCTACGTGCGGGAGAGCGACACCATTCATGACGCTGTGCAGACAGCCAATGTGCAGTTTCTGCGGCTGCCGGGTGGCCGCTCCTGCCTGGAGTTGGTGCGGCCGGATGGCCCGGACAGCAAATTGGCACGCACCTTGAAGAAGCATGGGGAAGGGTGGCACCACGTTTGTTATGAAGTGGCCGACATTGCGGCTGCCGGCGCTTCGTTGCGAAATCAGGGAATGCTGTGCGTCTGTGAACCCGTGCTCGCGGTGGCTTTTCCGGGCCGCCGGATCGCGTGGTTTATGGATGCGAGTGGTCTGCTTGTTGAGCTGGTAGAAGCCGGAGCCGACTCTTCTAGCTCGGCGTGCGCGTGAAAACCGCTTCAACAACTGAAAGTGGAAGCTAACCCGTGAATTGCCCGGTTTGTGGATCAACAAAAGCCCGCGTACTGGCCCATCTTCGCGTGGGATCCCTCTCTATGCACTCGGTGCAGAGGTGCAGCGGATGCAAGCTTGAATTCGTCCAGCCGTTTCTAGTCAGTGAGGATCTGCCCAATTCAGCTCCCACAGCGGAAGCCTATTTGGCAGCCCTAAGCACCCACCACTCCATCCTGCGGGAGCTGAGCCGGTTCCGGGCGGCCAAACGGTTGGGCTTATATACGGAATTGCTTGGAGGTCGTCAGCCGCGCCGAGTTCTTGAGGTTGGGTGTGGCAGCGGCTGGATGGTGTGGGCCTTGACGGAGTTGGGCATTGAGGCCCAAGGCATCGAAATTGACACGGGTTTGGTGCAGATTGCCAAGAACTTGGGCGCACAAGTGACCCAGGCAGACATCTGCAATGTTGGGCGGAGGCAGTTTGAAGGTTTCGATGTCGTCTGTTCGAGTCAGGTCGTGGAACACCTATTTAAGCCACGGCAAGCGATGTTGGCCATGGCTTCAGCCTTACGAGAGGGGGGGGGTAATTCATGTTGATGTGCCAAACGCTGATAGCTGGGGGGCACGGGTTCGACGGATTTACCATCAGGACAAGAACTGGGGTGCCATCAGTTTGCCACACCATCAGGTTGGGTATCACCCTCAGTCACTGGCCTGTCTGTTCCGCATGAGTGGGTTGCAGTCTGAAAGATTGCTTGAGCGCCCGACGGACGACGCTCTGTACGGTCAGATAATTCTCCCGAAAGCTTGGTTGTCGCGCGTTGCGATGACTCTGACGCATGGTCTCGGACATGGTTATCTATTGGTGGGGGTGGCGAGAAAGGTATAAAGTATGACAACCCTCGAGCGTTTAGAGATCGTATTCGGCGACGTATTCGACGACCCGTCGCTCCAGCTCACTCCGGATTTTTCACCCGCAGTCTTCCCGGACTGGGACTCCGTGGCAACGGTGCGCCTGGTGCTGGCTATCGAGAGCGAGTTTAACATGCGCTTCACCACCGACCAGGTGGCGGGAATCAAATCAGTCAGCGGCATTCTGGCCGTTCTGGGATCGGCTTAGGTTGCCTCGGTGCTTATGGAGTCGGCAACCAAGCTGCTCGAACAGGCTCGCACGGCACGGCGCACTGGAGACTGGGCGAGTGCCTATGGGTGGTTGCGTGCGGCGCTGGCTGACGGAGCGGCTTCCTACGAGTTTCTGGCCAAGGCGGCGGAGCTGTTTGCCCGGTTGAAAAAGCAGGGAACTCCGCCGGGAGGGAATTGGAACTGCAAGCTGGCCTATCTGTGCCGGCATACCGTGGCCTTCCACCTGCCGATCCTGGAATTGATGGCGTGGAGGGACGGGCTGCTGCTTCAGGTCTATGCTCCGGCTTACGGTACTGTTGAGCAGGAGGTGTTGGGTCCGGAATCGGGCTTGTATTCGTTCGCACCGGATGTCGTGCTGTTTGCCGGCCATTGGCGCGACACCGGTCTGCCGGCATTCTCTCCGCAGCCCACGGAAGAGGTGCAGGCTGCTTTGACCAGCCTCGAAACGCTTTGGGCAGCGGTAGTGTCCAACCATCCTTGCCGCATCATCCAGCACAACTTCGATTTGCCGGCCTGGGACTCTTACGGGAACTTGGGGCAGCGGCTCTCCGGGGGGCGGGCCGCCATGCTGCGGGAGTTAAACCGGCGCTTGGCGCAAGTGGCCCCAGACCAGGTAGCCGTTCTGGACCTGGATCAGGTTTCCGCCTATTACGGACGGAAGCGATGGGAGGACGCACGGATGTGGCATCTGGCCAAGCAGCATCCCGCTCCGGCCGCCTTGCCCGCGCTGGCGGCGGCCCAACTGGCACTAGTCCGGGCCGGGTTGGGCTTGGCGAAAAAGGTGTTGGTGCTGGACTTGGACAACACGCTCTGGGGCGGCGTCATCGGAGAGGATGGCTTGGCGGGGATTCAATTGGGGCCGCCTGACGCGCGCGGCGAGGCGCATCAGGCATTGCAGCAATATTGCCTTGAATTGAAGCAACGGGGGGTGTTGCTGGCGGTCTGCTCGAAGAACAACGAGGAGGACGCCCGGTTGCCGTTTGAGAAACATGAAGCCTCGGTGCTGAAGCTCAGCGATTTTTCGGCGTTCATCGCCAATTGGCAGGACAAGGCGTGGAATCTCCGTGACATGGCGCAGACGCTTAAGTTGGGCTTGGACAGTTTTGTGTTTCTGGATGACAACCCGGTGGAACGGGCGAACATCCGTGATCATCTGCCCATGGTGGCGGTGCCCGAGGTCGGCAACGAGCCGTCTGATTTCATTGAGGCACTGGGGAGAGGACAGTATTTTGAAGCGTGGAGTCTTTCTGAAGAGGACCAGTTGCGGGCAGCCAGTTACGCGTCCAATGTGCAGCGCGAGGAGGTCCACAAGAGGGCAGCCTCACAGGCGGACTATTTGCGGGAATTAGGCATGGTCTGCGAACACGGCATCTTTGATGGAAGGACGCTCCCGCGCATTGCGCAACTGGTGGGCAAAACCAACCAGTTCAATCTGACGACGAAGAGGCACAGCCTGGAGGATCTTCGAGGCCTGGCGGCGGACCCGGGGAATTGGACGCAATGGTTCCGTCTCCGGGACCGATTCGGCGACTTCGGATTGATCGGTGTCATCATCGCTGTGCCGGCTGAGCCGGACGGCTTGCTCGTTGACACGTTCCTCATTAGCTGCCGTGTCATGGGCCGCACGGTCGAGCACTTTATGGCGCTGGAATTATTGTCCGTCGCTCGTCAGCGTGGAATCCACAAGTTGGCAGGAACGTATCGCCCCACACCGAAAAACAGCATGGTGGCGGGGCTTTGGCCTCAATTCGGATTTCATAAGACCAGCGAGACTGCCCAGGAAACTACCTTTGAACTGGATGTTGATCGTGGAGACGGGCTGTTGAGCTTCGTGACTAAAGCGGCACCTTAGCGGCGGGGGTTCCGACTGCTCTGCCAGAAATTCTTTGCCTCAAGCTTTACCCAAACGCGTCTTCGACTTGGTCGTGGTCCTCGGCACGGGGGTATTTTGGCTGCCGCTGCTGCTGCTTATAGGCGTTCTCATTCGCTGGCGAATTGGCTCGCCAGTGCTGTTTCGGCAAAAGCGCCCGGGGCGGGGCGGGGTGCCGTTCGAATTAGTGAAGTTCCGGACAATGACCAGCGTCCGCGATGCGCAGGGCAGCCTGTTGCCGGATGAGCGGCGGCTGACGCCTATCGGCCGGTTCTTGCGCAGCACCAGCCTGGATGAGATTCCGGAGTTGTTGAATGTGATCAAGGGCGAGATGAGTTTGGTCGGGCCCCGGCCCCTGCTGACGGAGTATTTGCCCCGTTATACGCCCGAGCAGGCGCGTCGGCATGAAGTGAAACCGGGCATCACCGGTTGGGCGCAGGTGAATGGCCGCAACGCCATCTCCTGGGAACGGAGGTTCGAGCTCGATGTGTGGTACGTGGATCACTACGGCCTCTGGCTGGATTTGAGGATCCTGGCGCTTACTTTACTCAAGGTGTTTCAGCGGGCAGGTATCAGTGCTGATGGCCATGCGACGATGCCTGAGTTTGGAGCCGGCACGAGGGACAGCCAGGCAAAAGGGGTCCAACCCCAGGGCGGCAGTCCGACAGAACCTCCACACCATTCGTGAGTCTGCCGGTGCGAAGCGCGGAAGTCGATTTTGGAGCGTGATTGTATGAATCATGCAGGGGCTGTTGAGTCGTTCTATCAACGCTGCGGGAAGCGGATTGCGGATTTCACTTTGGCGCTCATTGGCTTGGTTCTGTTTGGCATTCCCATGCTGGCGGTTGGTTTGCTGATCCGCCTCGTGGATGGGGCTCAATTCTGTTCCAGCAGCAGAGGGTCGGGATGCACGGGCGGCTCTTCACGATCTGCAAGTACCGCACGATGCGCAACCGCGCGCAACAGGAATGGTTGCCGAGACCTCGGTTTTTCCCGCGCTACCGGGCTTACATGGCTTCTGCGGACACAGTAAGATTTTTACAAATATGACACCCGATCCGCGACGTTTGTTCTTGTCGCCGCCGCACCTCGGCGAGGCCGAACTACGCTTCGTCGGCGAGGCGTTTGAGAGCAACTACATCGCCCCGCTGGGGCCGATGGTGGATGCGTTCGAGCGTGAGTTCGCCGCCTACACCGGCATCCCTCACTGCCTTGCGCTCGCCAGCGGCACGGCGGCCATGCATCTCGCATTGCGCGAACTGGGCGTTGGTCCAGGCGATGAGGTGCTGGCGTCCACGCTCACGTTTATCGGCAGTGTCAGTCCAGCCACGTTTCTTGGCGCGTCGGTGGCGTTCATTGATGCGGATGCAGGGTCGTGGAACATGGACCCGGCTCTCCTCGCGGTTGAGTTGGCCGAGTGTGCTCGCCGTGGCAAGCTTCCCAAAGCGGTCATCCCGACTGATCTTTACGGTCAGTGTTGTGATTTGGAGCGGATCAAACAGGTTTGTGAGCGCTACGGAATCCCAGTGGTCGCCGATGCCGCGGAGGCGATGGGAGCGAGATATCAGGAGACGGGCAGGGCGGGGGGAAAAGCTGATCGGGCAAAAGCTGAAATGCTGAAAACTGAAATGCTGAAATCA
>Ga0194053_10000606_pt1 | contig 26599 bp, 24 predicted proteins | sample SepL228m_MetaG_FD_161684 | JGI IMG/M metagenome (GOLD analysis project Ga0194053, IMG submission 161684) | Anoxic zone freshwater microbial communities from boreal shield lake in IISD Experimental Lakes Area, Ontario, Canada - Sep2016-L227-8m | ecosystem: Environmental > Aquatic > Freshwater >... | reverse complement strand
ATTCCGGGGAGATGGGGCGGGCTTTCAGCCCTGATCGCGTTGTTTTCGGGTTCCTGGGGCTTCGCAAAGCCTCCGCCCCAGGCTGGTATGGAACGGACCTTTGGTCCTAAGCAAAAACGATGCCGAAGTCCTAAGCAAAAACGATGCCGAACATTGTCGGCCTCTCGCCTGCGTCCGGAAGCGCACCCCCACAGGCGAGACGCCTGTGCCACTCTGCCCGAGCTTCCTCAACGAATGATCCGGCAAGGCACGCAGCCGGGGGCGCGGCTGGCTCGATTTCTGCCACTTCCCGAAAGGAGCCGGAATGCACCTTAGCCCGGATCAGGTGATTTTCTGGCAGCATGGCGTTCTAAAGCTGAACTTAACCATCGCCGCCACGTGGACCGTTATGGCGCTCCTGGTCATCGGGTCGAGGCTCATCACGCGCCGCCTTTCCTCCGGCATCCAGATTTCCCGTTGGCAAACGGCACTGGAGATTGTGATCGGCATGGTTTGTGGGCAGATGGCCGACATGGGCCTTAGGCGGTCCGAAAAGTTCCTCGGTTTTATCGGCACGCTGTTTCTCTTCATTGCGACCGCGAATCTTTGTGCCGTTCTGCCACTCTATGAACCGCCCACGGGATCGCTCTCCACCACCGCGGCCCTGGCGATTTGCGTTTTTGTGGCCGTCCCGGCTTTCGGAATATCCGAGCGCGGACTGTTCGGATGGTTGAAGAGTTATTTGGAGCCGACATTCCTCATGCTGCCCTTCCACTTGCTCAGCGACTTGACGCGCACTCTGGCGCTGGCGGTGCGCTTGTTCGGCAACATGATGAGCGGCACGATGATTCTGGCCATCTTGTTAAGCGTGGCGCCCCTGTTTTTTCCGGTCCTCTTCATGGCTCTGGGGCTGATTACGGGTTTGGTGCAGGCTTACATTTTCACGATTCTGGCGATCGTTTACATCGCCGCCGCCACACGTCCCACCGAGGGGCAAACTACGAGGTGACATTATGGACAGCGCACAGATTATTCCAATGGTGACGATCATCACAGCCGCTGCGGCAACCGTCATCGGTTGCATTGCACCGGCAATCAACCAGGGCCGCGCCATTTCGACAGCGCTGACCGCCATGGCCCAGCAGCCCGATATCGCGCCAACGATCACCCGTACGCTGTTTGTGGGGCTGGCAATGATCGAGTCGCTGGCGATTTACGCCTTCGTTGTCTCGATGATTTTAATCTTCGCCAATCCTTTCACCCATGCCGCAGTGACGGCGGGCGCGGGGCGCTAAAGCATGTTGATCGATTGGTTCACAGTCGGGGCGCAGATTGTCAATTTTCTGGTGCTCGTATGGCTTCTGAAGCGCTTCCTGTACCGGCCGGTCCTCGACGCAATCGATCAGCGCGAACGGAGCATTCGAGACGCCATCGAATCCGCCGCACGGACGCAGGCGGATGCGGACCAGGCTCGAACCGAATTTGAGCAAAAGAATGCAGCCCTTGCACGGGAGCAAGAGAGCCTTTTGGATCGGGCACGGAAGTCGGCGGAAGCCGAAAGACTCCGGTCCGTCGAATCAGCCCGGACTGAGACGGCGGCGCTGCGAGCAAAATGGATGGAGAGCCTCGCCGCCGAAGCACGTGCCCTTCGCGATGATCTGACCCTAAAGGCCCAGGATGAAATCATCGCCATAGCGCGCCAAGCCCTCCGCGATTTTTCCGGCGCGGATCTGGAGGAGCGCGCGGCGTCGCTCTTTGTCAAACGGCTCAAGGAACTGGATCTGGAGGAACGGCGCCGCATTGCCTTGGCATTAAAAGAAAGCGGCGAGGCAATGGTGGTCCGCAGTGCTGCGCCCGTCGCGGCGGCGGCACGGCAACAGATTGAAGCCGCATTGACCGAACTGTTCGATCCGAAGGCTTCCGCTCGGTTTGAAACGAACGAGAGCTTGGTCAGCGGATTCGAAGTAGCCTTGGGTGGCTATCAGCTTTCGTGGACGCTGCGGGAGTACCTCGACTCCCTTCGGAAAGCAGCGGCAGAACAGATTGCGGCGAATGCCAAGGAGGTGGCAAATGGCCCCGCGAACTGATTCCCCCCCGCCGATTCTGGAAGCAGCGCTCAGTGGCATCCGGCAAGCGCGCCAGAAGCTTGGATTCAGCCTGGTCGAACGAGAAATTGGCACCATCCGGACCGTCGGAAACGGAATTGCAATCGCGACCGGCTTGCCCAAGGTGGGTCTCAATGAACTGGTTCGGTTCCCTGATGGATCGCTGGGGATCGCGTTCAACATCGATGAGGAGGAGATCGGCATCATTTTTTTGGGCTCGGGAGCGCAGGCATTTTCAGGAGAACAAATCGAGCGCACCGGGCGGGTCATGGACGTGCCGGTCGGAGAAGGGTTGCTCGGGCAAATCATCGATCCCACCGGAAAATCGCTTGCCGCCGAAGGCGGAAGCAGCCCGGCGCGGCGACTGCCGATCGAACGCCATGCCCCGCCGATCATGGATCGAGCTCCCGTGCATGTTCCATTGCAAACCGGCATCAAGGTCATCGATGCGCTGATCCCCATCGGCCGAGGCCAGCGAGAGTTGATTCTGGGCGACCGCCAGACCGGCAAAACCGCCATTGCGCTGGATACGATCATCAACCAAAAGGGCGGTGATGTCATTTGCATCTATTGCGCTATCGGCCAGCGCGCCTCCGCGGTTGCATCCGCAGTGGCTGCTTTGAAGGAAAAGGGAGCGATGGATTACACGGTCGTGGTGGTCACCGAAGGGAATGATCCTCCCGGCCTCAAATATATCGCCCCGTATGCAGCGACCTCGATCGCTGAGTTCTTCATGGAGCAGGGCCGCGATGTGTTGATCGTTTACGACGATCTGACCCAGCACGCGCGGGCCTACCGCGAGCTTTCATTGCTTTTGCGCCGTCCTCCCGGTCGGGAAGCTTATCCCGGTGACATATTCTTCATCCATTCAAGGCTACTGGAGCGCGCCACTCATCTGCGCGCGGAACTCGGCGGCGGCTCGCTCACTGCATTGCCGATCATTGAAACCGAGGCCGGAAACCTCGCTGACTACATATCCACCAACCTGATTTCGATCACCGATGGCCAGCTCTACTTGTCGTCGGAACTTTTCGAACTCGGAATCTTGCCGGCCATCGATGTCGGCGCCTCGGTTTCCCGCGTCGGCGGCAAAGCCCAGTTGCCTGTCTTCCCTCGCTTGGCGAGCCGGCTGAAACTCGCCTACTCCCAATTTCAAGAAATGGAAGTCTTCGCTCGTTTTGGAACGCATCTGGATGAAAACGCGCGGAGGACACTGGAGCACGGTCGGCGAATTCGAGCGTGTCTTGGGCAACCTCAGTTCGAACCGCTGTCGGTTCCCGGGCAGATTGCGGTGCTGGTGGCTTTGTCATCCGGCCTTTTCGATACCGTGCCCCTCGCACGCATGCCCGCGGCGGAGTACGCCGTGCGGAAAATTGTGGACCAGCTTCCGGAAGCGCTTCTCCAGAGCGTTTTCAGCCAGACTGGATTGAGCATTGAGGAAAGCAAACTGGTTAGCCGGAAGGCGGAAACTGCTTTGATTCCATTTCGCGTATGAGCGAGACCGTTCTCAGCTTGGGCCGGAAAATCAACGTTACGCATGATCTTTATGGAATCGTCCGGACGATGAAGGCGATTGCGGCATCGAACATTGCCCAATACGAAAGGGCCGTGGAGTCGCTCAGGCTTTACATGCAAGCTGTGGAATTGGGATTGGTCGCTTGCCTGCGGCATTCGGAACTGCCGACTGACGGCGGGGAGGAGGCCGAGGATGGTCGGCTCGTATTGGTGATCGGGTCGGATTATGGGATGGTGGGCCAGTTCAATGAGCATCTGGCGGAACGGGTGGCGCAAAGTGAACGCCCGGGTTCCGGACAGAGTCTCCTCTGGGCTGTGGGTGAGCGCATCCAAGCGCGGCTTGAGGACGCCGGATTCACCCTTCAACGGCTTTACCCCGCGCCCAATTCGTTGAGCGGGGTCACCCCGTTGGTTGCGCAGATTCTCCTCGATAGCTATGAACTGACCAAAGGGGACCGGCTCAAGACGCTTCTGGTATTCCATAACCGGCCAAAGTTAAAAGCGGGCTACGAACCTGCGTCGCAGCGATTGCTTCCGCTGGATGCCGAATGGGTTCGCCGCCTCAGCTCGATCCCCTGGCCCACCATAAAGCCACCGGAAGTGATCGGCTCGGGAGAGATCGCGCTGGCGGCCCTGATCCGAGAGTTTCTTTTTGGATCGCTCTTTAAAGCATTTACGGAATCGTTGGCGGCGGAAAATGCCAGCCGTTTTGCTGCCATGCAAAGCGCAGAACGCAACATTGAGGAATTCCAAGCGGAATTGACCCTCCGTTTTCATCGCCAACGCCAGCGCGCGATCGACGAGGAACTGGCCGATGTGATTAGCGGCTTTGAAGCGCTCTCTCGCCGTTGAGTTGATACGGTTGCTAAAGCGAAGGTGGCCTTGCGGGGTGGATCGATCGCGAGACCGCCGCATTTCTCCCACGCGAACGCCCTTTGGTGGGCGAGATCCGGTCTCAAGGCGGCAGTGAGATGGCTGAGCCGCGTGCAGAGGGAGTTGTTGCTCCCACGAGGTACACTGGTCCGCAGCCGAGTTATCACTGCGGCGGTGCAAAAAAAAACGGTAAGGTCAGCTCGCCTATTTGGCCCCTCTCGGGTACCGATTCCGTTTTAGCGGAACTATTGGAGTTAACCTTACCTAAAAAGGATTCGTCAGAAATCAGGGAATGGGCGTGTAAAAAAGCGAAAAAATCTTTGGATGGCGAAAGTTCGGTTCAATACAGAGCGGTCGCGCTGGCGGTGACGGGGCGGGAGCAAAGCCTTGCCGGAGAAATGCTGAGATGATTGGCATTTGGGCCAACTGCGAGGTTGAGTCTGGTCCGGGTTTCCCTCATAGTCTCCGACTCTCATGCCCACCCTGAACTGGATTGGAAAAGACGCCGTGGTGAACCATCACCAGCAGGTGCCGTTTCATTTGCTTAAAGACGTGCCCGAACTCGCCTGCGGCGAGCCGGGGGACGGCAATCTCATCGTGCAGGGGGACAACCTCGTGGCGCTCAAGGCCCTGCTCCCGTATTACGCAGGCCAGGTGAAGTGCATTTACATTGACCCGCCCTACAACACGGGGAACGAGGGGTGGGCCTACAACGACAACGTCAACAGTCCGGTCATCCGTGAATGGCTCGGGAAGACGGTTGGCAAGGAGGGGGAAACGCTCGATCGTCACGACCGCTGGTTGTGTATGATGTATCCGCGCCTGGCGCTGCTGCGGCAGTTTCTCCGTGAGGATGGAGCGATTTTCATCAGCCTCGACGACAACGAAGTGGCCGCCTTGCGGGTGTTAATGGATGAAATTTTTGGAGGTGGCAACTTCATTGCGACATTCGTTTGGGAGAAGCGAACCACGCGAGAAAACCGACGGGTATTTTCGTTCAAGCATGATTTCGTCATTTGCTATGCGAAGGTAAAATCCAATTTTGAGGCAGTTCGCAATAAACTGCCATATACGGAAGCCGTTCGTGGACGATTTAAGAATCCTGACAATGATCCGCGTGGAGTTTGGCAATCAGTGTCGCTGGCTGCACAAGAGGGACACGCTACGGAGTCACAATTTTATACAATCGTTACACCGTCTGGACGCATACTCATTCCGCCCGCTGGGAACTGCTGGCGGGTTACGGTTGAACGCTTTTGCGAGCTTCTTGCAGACGACCGCGTTTGGTTTGGTAAACACGGGAAAAATGTTCCACGGCGAAAAGTGTTTTTAAGGGAATCGGGGGAGGAACTTGTCCCGGAAACAATATGGACTGCCGCAGAATGCGGAACGACTGATACTGCGACAAAAGTTCTCAATGAGGTTTTCGGTGGATCCTCAGGCTTTGCGACCACGCCAAAACCGCCAGAGCTGATTGAGCGCATTCTCCAAATATCCACCAACCCCGGCGACCTCGTTTTGGATTCCTTCGCCGGTTCGGGGACGACTGGGCACGCAATTCTGAAACTCAACCAGGCTACACCCGACACAGAGTCGCGTCGTTTTATTTTGGTCGAAATGGAACCACAAATCGCCCGTAATATTACCGCCGAGCGTGTTCGCCGGGTAGCTCAGGGCTACCAGAGTGCCAAGACTGGGTGTATCGAGGGTTTGGGTGGCACCTTTCGTTACTGCGAACTGGGCGAACCGCTCTTTGATGAAGGTGGGCGGATTCGGGACACCGTGCGGTTCGCAGACCTTGCCCGGCATGTCTATTTCACCGAGACCGGTGAACCGCTGCCAAGGGAACGCATCTCTGCAAAGTCGTCGCTTATCGGTGTATGCCGGGGCGTCGGTATTTACCTTCTCTACAACGGCATCCTGGGCGACAAGACCGCCAATGGTGGCAACGTGCTCACTCGGGCGGTGCTGGCCCAACTGCCGCCTTTCGATGGCCAGAAGGTCATCTACTGCGCCGGATGTCTGCTGGGGCGCGACCGTTTGCAGACGGAACGCATCCTCATTCGCCAAACTCCCTACGAAATCAAAGTGTCGTGACCGCAACCCCAAGCCACCCATGAACCCTGAACCCTCTCTCGAAGCCCGGATTCTCACTATACGCAACCACAAGGTGTTGTTGGATGCCGACTTGGCCACCATTTACGGCGTCCCTACGAGGCGGCTCAACGAGCAGGTCAAGCGCAATGCCGATCGTTTTCCAGAGGATTTCATTTTCCAGCTCACTCCCGAAGAAAAACAGGAGGTGGTCGCAAATTGCGACCACCTTGCCAAACTGAAGTTTGCCAAGAGCATGCCCTACGCATTCACCGAGCACGGCGCCCTCATGACGGCTATGGTTCTCAATAGCCCCGAGGCGGTGAAAATGAGCGTTTTCGTGGTGCGAGCGTTTACCCAGATGCGCGAACAGCTTGCTACGAATGCCGCCATCCTGAAAAGGTTGGCCGAAATTGACAAGAGCCTGCTGGAACACGATCAGGCGCTCAACGTCATCTGGCAGCAGATTCAACCATTGCTATTGCCGCCCCCCGATGCTCCCAAGCCCCGCATTGGGTTTCACCCGGAGAATCAGGCATGATTGCCCTCAAAGAATATCAAACGCGGGTTCTGGATTCCCTGCGCACCTTTTTTCGGAAGACCTCGCAGACCCAAGACCCTGCCAGGGCATTTGCAGACGTCACAGAGACAACCTTTGGCCTGCCGTTAACTTACATCCCAGGCTCCGCGGCGGGCCTGGAAGCTCGGATGCCTTACGTCTGTCTGCGCGTCCCCACGGGCGGCGGCAAAACGCTGTTGGCCTGTTACGCCGCTGGCCTTGCGATGGAAGAGTTGCTGCACGCCGAGCGCGCCGTGGTGCTTTGGCTCGTGCCAAGCAACACGATTCTGGATCAGACCGCCGATGCGCTACGTGACGTGCGTCATCCTTATCACCAAGCCTTGAAGTTGGCGTGCGGAGTGGTGGAAGTGGTGAAGATTGACGAAGCACTGCGTCTTTCCCGGGGAACCGTGGAAGGGCAGACAGTGGTCATTGTGGCCACCATCCAATCGTTCCGAGTGGAGGATACGACCGGGCGTCAGGTTTACGGGCAGAACGGAGCCTTTGCAGAGCATCTGCTGAACCTGCCCGCAAACCGGGTGGCCGATCTATTGCCAGGAGCGGGCGGCAAACCGAAGCCGTCACTCGTGAACATGCTGCGGCTACGTCGTCCCATCGTGATTGTGGACGAAGCGCACAACGCCCGAACCGACCTTTCATTTTCGACGCTGGGCAACGTGCTTCCCTCGTGCATCATTGAGTTCACAGCGACCCCGGCCCGGACAAAGAATCCGTCCAATGTCCTGCACAAAGTCTCTGCGGCGGAGTTAAGTGCTGCAAAAATGGTGAAGCTGCCGCTGCGGGTCATCACGCGGCATCCCAGTCAGCGGGACCAGTTGATGGCCGAAGCAGTGAGTTTGCGGGCAGACCTGGAAAAACTCGCCATTGCCGAATCGCAAGCGACGGGCGAATACCTGCGGCCCATTTTGCTATTCCAAGCAGAACGGGTGGAATCGTGCGAACCGCTGCGGGAGCGGTTGGTGAACGAGTTCGGCATCGGGAAGGACGAGGTGAAGATTTCCGTGGGCAAGCTCGATGAGTTGAAGGGTGTCGCCGATATTTCCGCACCCAAATGCCCAGTGCGCTTCATCATCACCGTGGAAAAGCTCCGGGAAGGGTGGGACTGCCCATTTGCCTACGTCCTGTGCAGTCTTAAAGAGACGCGGTCGGCCACGGCCATTGAGCAGATAGTCGGGCGCATTCTCCGGTTGCCGCAAGCATGTGAAAAGAAACATCCCGACTTGAACTGCGCCTACGCTTTTTCGGTATCGGATTCGATTGCGGAAGTTCTGGCCGAGTTGCGCGATGCGCTGGAAAGCAACGGTTTTACGGCAGCGGAAGCGGAGCGCATCCTTATTCCCGTGCCGCAAGGGATCCTGCCGTTGGGCGTTCAACCCAAGACGTTGCAAATGGAGCCGGAGAAAATAGACGCCACGGTTGCTCAGGTGCAAAGCCTGGCGCTCGCCGGGAAAGTCCGAATAGACGCAGCCAAGGGGGAAATCACGGTTTTGGTGCCTCTCGACAAGGAGGAAACGGAGAAGCTAACGAGTTGCGTCACGACTCCCGAAGCGAAACGCAAGGTGGAGGAAGTTGTCGAGTTCGTCCGCGAAGCAGAACGCGCCTACGGCGGGCAGGGCAAACCGCGTGTCGCCTCGCCTTACGAACAGCAGTTGGATTTCATTGTCCCACTTCTCTGCGTTAAGGAGGATGGGATGCTGTTTGAGTTTGAGAGCACCTTCCTGCTTGAACACCCGTGGAAACTGAGTGCAAAAGATGCAACCCTGCGCGAAGGATATAACCCGCTGCAACGACCTGCGGGCAGGGCAGGAATCCTGGACGTATCGGCTACCGGGCGCATCGAGACGAGTGTGGTTGCCGAGACCCCCGACACTGATTTCGTGGCGACCCTGCACCAGCAGGTGCTTCAACTCGGCGGAGCCGGGGATTGGTCATTTGAGGAACTCGTCGGTTGGCTCGACCAGCACATAGACCACGCCGATATTCCTGTGGGTGAATCGGGAGAGTATTTGCGGAAAGTGGTTCGCGGGTTGATGGCGAAATACGCCATCTCCGATGTGGGAGTGCTTGCGCTCGACCGCTTCCGGTTGCGCGACGAGATTGAAGCGCGAATTGACCAACACCGGGATTGTGAGCACAAGGCGGCATTCCAAGAGTTTCTGCTCCCTCAATCCCTGCTGACGGTGAGTGAGGAACGGGTTATCAATTTCAAGACAATGACCTATGAGCCAAGCTGGCTATACGAAGGCGGTTTCCAGTTCAAGAAACACTACTTCGGGGCAAAGCCTGGCGAACTCCGTGAGAAAAAGGGAGACGGCGGCCTCACGGTGGAGTTTCAATGCGCTCAGTTCATTGACGGCCTGCCGGAGGTGAAATACTGGATACGTAACCTGGCGAGCAAGGCCACCTCTTTCCGGCTGCAAACTTCGTCCCAGTGGTTTTACCCGGACTTTGTATGTCAGCTCGTGGATGGGCGCGTGCTCGTTGTGGAATACAAAGGCGAGCACCTCTGGGCGGAAGCGGAAGAGAAACGGGCAGTGGGCGCGGTGTGGGCGTCCCGGAGCAAAGGCCGCTGCCTTTTTGTCATGCCTACGGGTGGGGATTTCTCGGTGATTGCGAAGGTGGCCCAAGCCAGATAGCTGCCCTGCTGGTGATTATCGGTCAATTCGCTTCAACCAGGGGAGCGTGGGCACGATTTGGCAATAAGCAGGGCGTTCTAAGCACTTGTGCGGCTTTCTATTCTTGAAGTCCCATACCACTCGGCGCGGCTCAGCGGAACGTTTGCCTCGCCACTAGCGCTCAGTTTGGCGAGCAACGTCTGGTACACAGCGAGGAATCCGAAGTTGAACCGGTGAGCCGAACCCGCCATGTAAGCCCGCCAAGTGCGATAAACTGGCTCGCTGACAAACTTCAGAGCCTCTCCATGGTGCCTTTCCAAACGCCGAACCCAGTGGCGAAGCGTCAGCGCGTAGTGTTCCCGGAGATTTTCAACATCCCTGATTTCAAAACCCGCCACCTCAGCAGGAGCGAGCATTTCCGAAATGGGGAACAGATCGCTGTCCGGGAAAACATACTTATCGATGAAGGAAGCTTCGTGCGGGAGAGCCGGCACGGCCCCCGTGCAGATGCCGTGGTTTAGAAACAAGCCCCCCGGCTTTAACAGCCGGTTTACGGCACCGAAGTAGAGGGGCAGATTTGTGCGGCCGACATGTTCCACCATCCCAACGCTGACCACGGCATCATAGTCCTCATGCCCTTCGAGCGCCCGGTAATCCTGGAGCCGAACCTCAACGCGCTCCTGCAAGCCCAATGCGGAAATCCGCTGATGGGCATATTCCGCCTGGCGTTCGCTTAACGTGATGCCTGTCGCCCGGACACCGTAGTGGGCAGCAACGTGTAGGATCAGTCCTCCCCAGCCGCATCCGATGTCCATTAACCGTTGCCCGGGGCGGAGACCGAGCTTGCGGCAAATGGTGTCCAGCTTATGGAGCTGGGCGCTGTCCAAATCGTCGGTCGCATTCTGGAAATAGGCGCAGGAATAGACCTTTCTGGAGTCCAACCACAGGGAGTAAAAATCGTTGGAGAGATCGTAGTGGAATTGAACGGCGGCTTGGTCGCGCGAAACGGAATGTTGCTTTTCGTCGAGAGCCGCCTGCCGCAGGCTAACTGGCTCTCGGTCGGCGGGACGAGGCGGCAATTGCCACAAAAGGTGTGCCATTTTAAGCTTCTGCGACCATCCATGGGTCTGAGCGCGAATGATGTCCGCCAGTTCGAACGCGGCCTCCATATCGCCTTCCACATCAAAGTCGTTTTGCAGGTAGGCTTCGCCGAGTGCGGATTCCGAGTTGGCCAGGAGCATTTCGCGCAAAGCTCCGGGGTGATTGAGGACCAAGGTTGTCCCGCAGGAATCAGACGCATTTTCGGGCCAATACGAACCATCCCAAAGCCGGATCTTGAGGCGCTGAAGCGGTGAAGAACCAACCAGTTCCTTAAGGATGCGATGGGTAAGGTCTCGTGAAATCTCCACAGGCGTTGTAGGCGAGGGCATACTCATGACTGTCTCATCGAACAACCACGGGCAGCAGGCCGTAGGAGAAAAATGCCGGGCGGGTTGATGCTTTCATCGCCGCCTATAACGAGGAAGCGACGCGTTTCGAGTGGAGCAAGGTGAATTACCCGAAGAGGTCCTTGAAGTGCATGTCTTCGAAGAAATCAATCCCCAGGAACGATTTCAACCAGTAGAGCACCAGGATCAGCACGACGCCGACGGCGAATAAAGTCCCCAGCACAAAAAGTCCGGCCATCAAGAGGCTGCCCCAGCGGCCTATTTCTCGATGCAATGCATTGGGTTTTGCTGCGGGCTCGCTTCGCCGGCCGAGTTCGTTCTTGAGGCGTTCGTTTTCCCGCGCGGCAAGGCCTGTCGCTTTCGCCTCGGCATGGGCGGCGACTCCGTCGGCCACGAGTTTTTCCAGCTCATGCAAATTGAAAGGTTTGGAGACGAACCGATATAAAACGGCCTCGTTGATGGCGTAGATCAGCACATCGGGATCGATGTTGCCGGTGAGCAGAATGCGGCGGGTGAAGGGGAATTCGTTATGGATGCGCGCCATGAACATAAGGCCCGTTTCGCCGGGCATGTTATCGTCGCAAATCAACACTTCGACTTGCCGGTTGCGCAAGAGCGGCTCGGCTTCAAGGACACTCTGGGCCGTCAGCAATTCGTACCGACCCGCGAAGGCGAGATGGAGCACCTCAAGGACACTGGGATCGTCGTCCACCGCCAGAATGACGTGACGTTGCTGCGGGGGGTCCTCCTTGTTCATGCTCTGGATTTGATTTGTTTAAGAAAAGGCCAACCGGTCGCGGCCAGCACTCCCATGACGACGGCCCCCCGCCAGATGTAGGCGGGGAAACTTGCGGTGGCGGAAGCCGGGACGAGCCACGCCAACGCTCCGAGGGCGAAGAGCGAGGATGAGACGGGAGGGGCCACTTTGCGAATAAACAAGCCCGACATTTCCAGGAGGCTTATCTTCAAGAAATGGGCCGTCAGCGGCACGAGCCAGAACCAGCCAAGCAGCACCGTGGGCACCATGGTTCCAAGGGCGACGCCCAAGATTCCATAATGGCGCACGAGAATGAGGCTGGCCGCAAGGTTGATCCCTGCATCAACGAGGCTGATTTTCAGCAGCTTCCGCTCCCACCCGCACATCATCAGGATGCGTTTTGAGCAACTGTTGGTGAGGAGTGAACTGAACGTGGCCAGGAGCAACGATTGGCCCACCCAGAACGTGGAGGAATCGACCGCCTTCAAGCCGGTCAGCAGCTTGATGATCGGAACCATGTAAACGGCGCAGAGGCCATAAAGAGGCGTGGTGAGAAAGAGCGTCAACTGGGTGCTCTTGACCAGAAGCTCGCGCAAGCCGCCGTGGTCGTTGTGAACGTTCATCTGGGCGGCGGCGGGCGTCAGGGCGTCCTGCATCTGCACGGAGAAAAGGCCGAACATCTCCGCGGCCTTGTAGCCGGCTTGATAGAGCGCGACAAAGCTGATGCCGATGCCGATGCTGATGACGGCCTGGTCGGTGCGCGCCATGATCAGGTTGGTGAAGGTGATCAGGTAGGCGACGATCGAGAACGAGAGCACTCCCTGGATGGCGGCAAACCGGAAGTGTTTCGGGTGCAGGCTGAATCCCTTGATCCGCTGGAACACCATGATGAGCGCGATGAAATTGGGCGCAACGGTGGTCGCCACGCTAATGAAAACGATCCACGGAAACGCCCATTCGGCGAGCAGCGCCCAGGTCATCAGGACGAGATTGAGAATCAGCGCCCCGATGGTGACCCAGTTGGCGAGGTCGATCCGCTGCAGGCCCCGTAGCATTTCAGGGAAAATTCCCAGCGGGAACGCCAGCGCCATGGCGGTAAAAAAAATCGTGTAGCCAATCCCGAGGGTATGCAGGTTTTCCGGGCTGACCTTGGTCCATATCAGGAACCATGGCTGCGCCACCGAGAACACGGCGAGGATCACCGCGCCGAGAAACGCGAACGTCCAAAAGATCGTGCAAATCAGATGATTCAGCTCGCCGATTTTATTCGTGGCGGTTTTCTCCGCGACGGCTTTTTGTGCGGTGAAGCCGAGGCCGAAATCCAACAGGATGGTGTATCCAAAGAGCGACCAAAGCAGGGAATAGAAACCGAATTGTTCCTGCGAAAGGTGCTGGAAGGTGAGCCGGAAGAGGACAACGCCCGAGCCCATCCGAAGGAGGGTGCGCAGGTAGTTGGTGCCAGTGTTCCGCCAGAAGAATTTTTGCCAGTCGCGACCGCTCATGCTTTTAGGGATTGGTTCAGAGTGGTCTCGATTTGGGTGGTGATTTCTTCGATGTCGTAGCGCTCCCGCACCTCGCAGAAGGCGGTTTCCGCCATCGCGCGGCGCAAGGTGGGTTCGGCTTCCATTCGCAGAATTTGCGTGGCCAGGTCTTCGGCGTTGCCTGTGCGAAAGGCCAGCGCGTTTTCGCCATGCCGGATCAGTTCGCGGCTGCCGCCTTCGAGCGTGCCGACAACCGGCAACCGGGCCGCCATGGCTTCGAGTGGCGTGAGCGCGAACGGCTCTTCCCAGGCTGAGGTGAAGAGCAGCGCATCGTATTGCGAATAAACCTGCGCCATTTCCCCCGCGCTGGCGGTCTTGAATTCCACGCGCGTCCCGAGTTCGCGCGCTTCGTCGCGAAGCTGGTTCATGTAGTCCTCATCGCCCCGGCCATAGAGCGAGAGAGAAAAATGGGAGGGAAGTCGCTTCATTGCCCGGATGGCGACAAGCGGGTCTTTGTCCTCGGAAAGACGGCCCACGTACAGGAGCCGGGTGAAGCGCTCGCTGTCGGAACGAAGCTGGAATTTCTCGGTCTCGATCCCGCAATAGATCACGCGGGCGTGCTGGAGATCATACCCTTTGGCGATGGTGATTTGCTTGAGCGCCTCGCTGCAAAAGTAGATGCGCCGAAACTCGATCTCCGGCCAGGGAGCAAACGGCGCGTTGGCCTTGATGGCTGAAGCCAGCCCGCTGAGTTTAAGGAGCGCACGCAGCACTCCGGCGGCGGCTCCGCCCGAGTCGCCATTCCACCAGCGCAGCCAGACATCGGCCTTGAGGCTGCGGGCGATCCAGTGGTCGGAGACGTCATAGACCACAGGCCGGCCACATTGCTGCAACGCCAGGGTGAGCGCTTTGCTGATGCCGCCCAGATTCCACACATGCACGACGTCGGGCTGGAAGCTCGCCAGTTCCTCTCGCAACACCGCTTGGTTGTGTTTCTCCAAAGCGTAGAGCCGCTGGATCGGCAACCACGGGTGACCGAAAAATCCGTGGACCCGCAATCGGCGATGGACGTGCCCCTCAGTCTGTTCCCCCTCGACGCCGTGCGTGGAGGTGAGGACGCGAATGTCGTGACCACGGGCGCGAAGCCGATCGATGATCTGGCGGCAGCGTTCTTCATACCCGCCGATGGCGTGGGGCGGATAGAGATTGCTCAGGACGAGGATTTTCATGCGGTCGGGTTCTAGCTCCGTTTATAGTGAGTCCAGCCGGCCCGATAGCCGTCGAGTTTGCCCAGGCGCTGCGCAATGCGAACGGAGACGGCGTGCGGCCATTCCAGAAGCCGCCCTTCCTTTAAGCAGTATTTGAAATCCCTCATCGCATCGCGCAGGGAACCGATCCCTACGGTGTAATGGAGATTGTAATTCCTGACGGGCGTGGAACTGGTGGCGGCCAGGGCGAAAGTGTCGCCATAGCCCCGTTTGTAAGCCTGCTTGAGCGTGTAATTGTGGGAGTGAATGGCGAGCGATTTTTCCGCGAACACAATAGCCCACCCATTGGATTGGAGTCGGCGGGACCATTCGTCGTCTTCGGCGTATTGCAGATCTTCGCGAAAAGGCTGCTCTTCCCAGGCCCGGCGGTTGACGACACAACTCACCATGCTGAAGAAATGCTCCCAGTGGACCGACTCCCGGTTCGGACCGAAACAGCGGTCGTAGTCGTGGGCAAAGACCGCCTGGCAGTCCGGGCGCGGGAGTTGACGGCTGAACGCCGTGCCGACTTTCGGTTGCGACTTTGCCGCCGCGAGCAGTTCCGAGAGCCACTGCCGGTTGGCCGGTTCGCCATCGGAGTTAAGGAAGACCACCCATTCGCCTTGCGATTCCCTCATGCCACGATTGAGCACCACGCCGGGAATGTATTCCTTGGGCAGGATTTGGATCAGCTTATGAGGGTGGGTCGATTGGATGATCTCGACGGTGTTGTCCCTGGAACCGGAGTCGATATGGATCAATTCCACGCCCCCGGAATAGTCCTGTTCGTAAACTCCCTTAAGCGTCGCTGCGATGAGCGGGCCGTCGTTCATCGACCTCATGACTACGGAAACCGGAGAATGCATAGGATTCTGACTGGCGAAATGGAGGTAGGTTATCTAAAACGGTGAAAACAATGACGGGTTCTTGCGTAAGCTTCCAGCTAAACTGTCGGGAACACGCTTTTTTGAGCGTGATCAAAAGTGGTGCGGAACTGGGCTTGAATCTCAGCGCCAACGGCGCGGGAGCATTTAAGGTAAGTTCTAATGCGCTCGTTCCCAATCTCCCGATTGGGAATGCCAATGTCTGCGAATCTCCGATTCGAGCGACGTTGATCGCGATTGCGGTATCCGAGGTTGCCAGCGTAGTAGAAGCGGCATCCCTGCCGCTTCGCTCCTTGTGGAAAGCGGCTGGAAGCCGCTTCTACTACGGACCCGCTCCCAAACCTAGGAAGCTTTGGAGTTCCGCATGGCGCACTCTCCCATCGACGGTTTGCGAATCGGAGATTCGGGGACAAGTGCGTTCCCAATCAGGAGATTGGGAACGAGCGCGCAAGTGTGCGCATGGTCCTGATCCAAAGCGCCAAAGGCGCTGCGCCATACCAGCCCAGGTCGGAGCGCAGCGCAGGCCTGGGTTGTGGCAATGCTATGTTTCAGGGCTGAAAGCCCGTCCCATCGCACGGCGTGGGCAATGGTCCGGACTTTCAGCCCTGTTTCATCTCTCTCGAAATTCCTATGGCGTTGCCATAGGCTGGTATGGGGCCGCGCCTTTGGCGCTAAACCTACAACTTGCTCTAGCGCATCGCTGTTAATTATCCTTAATCCCCCCTTTATCCATGAAAGCCAGCCGCATCATTCATGTGCCCCGTCGCTTTGTAGCCCATGAGTGGGGCGGCACGGAAACCGTCATTGGATCGCTTGCTCTGGAACAACGAAGGGCGGGTTGGCAGCCCGAGATCCACACCGCGCTGGCACTCAGCGACGAGCGCGCCGGGGAATGGAACGGCGTGCCCGTGCGGCGTTACGATTATTGCTACCCGTTTTTCGGCCTGAACGCGGCGCAGAAGGCGCAGATGGACAAAAAGGGAGGCAACCTGCTTTCCCTGCCGCTGTTTGCCTCACTGGCCACCGCTTCGAACGTGCGCATGTTTCACGCCCACGCGCTCAAGCGACTGGGCGGCGAGGTTTTTTCGGCGGCGCGTTGCCAGCGGAAGCCGTTTGTGGTCACGCTCCACGGCGGGGTGTTCGATGTTCCCCAGGCCGAACTCAGCCAGATGATGGAGGCCCAAAGCGGCAAGCTCGAATGGGGCAAAGTCTTCGGCGCCCTCTTTCGTTCCCGGAAGATTCTGGAAGAGGCAGATGCGGTGATCTGCGTCGGACGCAGCGAATACGACCACGCCAAAAAATCGCTCGGCCACGACCGGATTCATCACTTGGGCAACGGCGTGGACCCGGACCGCTTCGCCAGCGCCGATGGCGCCGCCTTTCGCCGCGAGCACGGGATTCCAAAAGAGGCGGTGGTAATGGCGTGCTACAGCCGGTTCGATCCGCAGAAGGACCAGAAGACCTTGATCGAAGCGTTTGACCTCCTCGCAGGCGAGTTCCCACAGCTTTGGCTCGTGCTCGCCGGTCCCCAAACCTTGCCGTCGTTCGTGCATCAACTCGATGATCGCATCGCCGCCAGTCCGTTCCGGGAACGCATCCGGCGGCTCGGCGCCTTGCCGTTTTTGGGGGGCGCGCTCGCGGATGCCTATCACGGGTGCGACGTGTTTGTTCTTCCGTCCCGGCACGAGCCTTTTGGCATCGTGGTGCTCGAAGCCTGGTGCGCCGGAAAACCCGTGGCGGTAAGCCGCGTGGGAGGCCTGCAACATTTGGTGCAGGAGGAGGTCGATGGGGTCTTCTTCGCTCCGGGCGATGTGGCGGATTGCGCGGCCCGGCTGCGGCTGCTGGCCGGGGACGCCGCACAACGCGCACGGCTTGGAGCAGCGGGCTGCCGCAAAGCGCGCGAGGTCTATTCCTGGCCCCGGATCGCGGAGGCGACGGAGCAAATATACGCAGGGGTCGAAGAACGCCGGGCCTCCGTGAACCCGCGATGATGGATCTCGTCAAAGCGCCGATCATCCTTTTCGGCTACCTGATCCTCGCGCCGCTACTCGGTTTTCTGGGCAAAGGCTCGCGGAAGGTCCAAGGCTGGATTTTTGCGATGATGGCCTTCATGACCTCCTGGCACATCAACAAGTTCACCTTGATGCTTTGCTCGGTGGAGAAATACCGGGGGCACACCAAGGGGTTTGAATTTTCGTTCATCGAAATCCTCGCGCTCTCGCTCATCATCGCCTCCGTGCTGGAGCGCAAGCCGGCGGACCGCGCCTGGCGTTGGCTCCCGCCCGGTGCAATCCTCTATCTACTATATTGCGCCGCCTCCTGGGCTTCGGTGTTCGCGGCGCCCGATCTCCTTTACGCCTTAATGGGCGGGGTGCGGTTGACCAAAGCCGTCATTATATTCATTGGCGCGTACCATTTCATCCGCAAAGAGGAAGACCTGCCTATCCTGTTAAAGGCCCTGGCGTTCACGCTGGTGGTTCAGGCGATCGTGGTGCTGAAGATGAAATACGTGGATCATTTCTACCAGGTCCGCGGCTGGTTCGAGCATCAAAATCCCCTGGCCATGTGGGCTTACATGGGGGGGCTGCCGCTGCTGGCGACGGCCATGACGAAGGTGAGTCAAAATGAGACCCGCTGGTATGCCGCCGGATTTACGGCCAGCGCCATCATCGTCCAGAGTTCGCTCTCCCGCGCTTCGCTGCTGGCGTTCGCGGCCGGCGTGATCCTGGTGGTGGGGCTTGCGACGGTTGACCGCATCACTCCCAAGCGAGTGGTGTTTGTGCTGGGAATGAGCGCGGTCGGGTGCCTGGGATTACTGCTCTGTGCCCATACGATCATCGCCCGTTTCCATGACGAGGGAAATCAAGCCAGCGGCGAAACGAGGGTCGTGATGAACCTCGCCTCAAAGGAGATGCTTCATCATTCCCCCGTGGGGATCGGGCTAAACAATTTCGCCCTGACTATCAACCATCCGTTTCCCTACGGCGACGTGATCGACGACGCCGAGCGCGATCACGGGCACAAGGTGGACGAGGACTATGCAAAGGGCGTTGTGGAAAGCCACTACTGGCTGCTGCTGGCTGAAACGGGCTATCCTGGATGGGCCGCCTACCTGCTCTTCATCGCCGCCACGCTTTGGTGGTGCCTGCGCGGGGCCTTGTACTGGCGGGGAGAGATTCCAGCGGCGTTTCTAGGCGGGTTGTTTGTGGCGCTGCTTCTCGTTTACTTGCATAGCAACCTGGAGCGCGTGCTCACCCAGACCAAGAATTTTTCGATGTGGTTTATTCTACTCGGCGCGGCGGCGCGCCTTGAAACCTTGAGGCGGGCTGCACGGCGATGACGAAGCGGCTCTCCAGAAGAAAGCGTTGGATGCTTGGAATGGCTGCGGGCTTGGCCGCGGTGTTCGCTGTATTGATCTGGACCCAGCAGGAACTGAGCGTGGTGGTTTACAACAACACCAGCCAGCCTTTTGGGAATGTGACGGTCTCCGCCGGGGCGGAACGGCGGGAGATGCCGGCACTCGGCGTCGATGAGAGTGCATCCTTCAGCTTTAGGGCTGTCGTCGCCCCGGCGGATGTGCAGTTGCTCATCGACACGGACCCCTCATTGCGTTGGAACGCCCCGAGTTTGGCGACGCCCTCCACTTCCCGGCTGACGCTCCGGGTGGATCAGTTTGGTGGGGTGACAGTGACGGTCGAAAAAACCTGGCGGGCACAATGCTCCGATTGGTTGCAATGAACAACAATGCCCTCGCTAAACCCGAACTCCGAAGCCTTCTCTGAAAACAACACACAATTTGGTGCAGGGTCTGGCGTTTTTGTAGCCGCCCCGCTCAGTCGGGGCGGCGATGTGGCCCTGAGCCTCTTGCCTCTTGTTTGCGCTCGCCGCGCCACCCCGGCGGCGACAGAGCGCCGCAGCCACAGCAAACCGCAATTTCGGAGTTCGGGCGCAGCAGCCAGCGAATCTGGCGGAAACGCAGGTGAAAGTCCTGCCGGTCGAATTGGGTGGTTCACGACCGAACACATCGTCAACTGTCGCTCCGCGAGGAGCGAGGGGTAGCAGGCGGTGAATGAACCGGCGGGCGCACCAAGCCATCGACGGGATCGTCGAAGCGGTAAGGCACGGGAAAACGGAAATCATCGATGCGGACTTGTCGAAATACTTCGACACGATCCCGCACCGGGAGTTGATGCGGCAAGTGGCGCGACGGGTCAGTGACGGCAGTGTGCTCAAGCTGATCAAAGACCTACACGGTGATTTCTGCCTTTTTCATAAGTTCCTCCCATGGCGATCTTTGCGTCCTTGGCGCGGGTTCTTATGCCGTAGGGCGAAAACTCGTTCCCGACCTCCCGATTTGGAATGCCGCGATCTCTGCGGGTGTTCGCAGGGAGTGCGTAAATTAACCACAGCGCACTCGCTTTTAAAAGAGGGTCTATCTTTCCGTTGCGCGCCTGTTGCTATGCCACGGTTCGCGAATCGGAGATTCGCAAACCCAGTGCGTTCCCAATCAAAAAGATTGGGAACGAGCGCGCGTCGTGGAAGTTTGCGGGTGGTCAGCAATCCCTTGCAGGCTTGTGCCACGCTCGGAGGCCAAGTTACCCGCCGATCGACTCGCGGTAAGCCGCGGCGTCTTTAAGCCCCGCGAGCTCTTCGGGAATTTCCAAAGCGACCACGAAAATCCAGCCTTCGCCGAACGGGTCGGTGTTGACCAGAGCCGGATTGGCCTCCAGCGCGGTGTTCACTTCCACGACTGTGCCGGTCACCGGGGAATAGATGTCGCCTGCGGCCTTGACCGATTCCACGACTGCGGCGGGCTGTTTAGCCTGCACTTTGGAGCCGATCTTCGGGAGTTCGACATAAACGATGTCGGTCAACTCTTCCTGGGCGTGATCGGTGATGCCGACGCGGCCATTGGCGCCTTCGGGGCGGATCCATTCGTGAGATTCGGTGTATTTGAGGTCGTCTGGAACGTTCATGATTTGAAAAAACGGGCTGGTTTTACGCGGGTCGCGGCAAAAAGCTCACGCAAATGGCGCGGGGTTATTTTCGATGAAGGGGCTTTCGCTCGATCACAGCGGGAAAGCGCCGCCCGCGGATGTCGATTTCGATCTGTTCGTTGATCCGGGCAAACTCGGTGGGGATATAGGCCATCCCGATGCCGATGCCGAGGGTGGGAGACAGGGTGCCGCTGGTCGTCTCGGCGATTCGCTGGCCGTTTTTGTAGATCCCGTAATGCGACCGGGGCGGGGGCGTCTTGCCGATCATCTTGAAAGGAACCAGCCGACGCGGGATGCCGTTCTCGCGCTGCTCGGCGAGGATGGGCCGCCCGATGAAATCGGGTTTGTCGAGATCCACGAAAATGGACATGCCGCCCTCAAGCGGCGTGTGGTCGGGAGAGAGATCCGAGCCGTTGAGCGGATAGCACATCTCCAGGCGCAGGGTGTCGCGCGCGCCGAGGCCGCACGGTTTGATCCCAAAATCCGCGCCTTTCTCCAGGATTTCCTGCCACACTTTGGGGGCGCAATTGGCGGAAAAGAAAAGTTCGAACCCGTCCTCGCCGGTGTAGCCGGTTCGGGAGATCAAAATGCTGGTGCAATCGACGTTAATGCTCTTGATCTCGTTGCGTGCGGGCCGGGAAACGCGGCCGTCAAAGAACCGGTCAAAAAGCTGAATGGCGCGCGGACCCTGGACTGCGATTCCTGCATATTCGTCGCTCTTGTTCTCGAGGATGACGCCAGGCTGAAGATGGCTCTCCATCCAAGCCACGTCCTCCTCGATTTTCGAGGCATTAACCACGAGCATGTAGCTGCCCTCATCCACTCGATAGACGATCAGATCATCGACCACCCCGCCCCGCTCGTTGAGCATGAACGTGTATTGGCATTCTCCGACATCGATGCGATCCAGGTTGTTGGTAAGGAGATGGTTCAGCCAGGCCTTCGCCTCGGGGCCGCTTACGAACACCTCGCCCATGTGGGAAATATCGAAGGCGCCGAGGGCATTGCGGACTGCGAAATGTTCCTCAAGGATGCCGCCGTATTGGACCGGCATGTGCCAGCCGCCGAAATCAACCATTTTGCCACCGGCGGCGACATGTTCGTCGAAAAGGGCGGTTTTCTTTGGGGCGGTAGAGGCTGTTGGCGTGGACACGCAGTCAGGCTATAGGGCGCGGGCGCCAGTGTCAATTGCAGCGGTCGTCAGTGGGAGGAGTCAACGCGAAAGAAAAATACGCTGCAACCGGCCCTGTCTCAGGCTATTAAGAGACCCCTATTTGACGCCCATGAACCTTATTGCAACTTTGGAACGCCGTTTCGGCCGGTTTGCCATTCCCGGCCTGATCCGGATTATCGTAGTCCTGAACGCCGTGGTTTTCGTGCTCGCAAAAACCAACCCGGCGCTGATCCCTTGGCTGGACCTGAATATCGCCGGGATCCGCAACGGGGAAGTCTGGCGGCTTTTTACCTATATCCTGATCCCGGACACGGATAGTTTCCTATGGATTCTCTTTGTGCTCGGATTTCTCTGGATGATCGGCGAAGGGTTGGAACGAGCCTGGGGTGCCTTTCGCCTCAATCTTTTTTATCTGCTCGGGATGCTCGGGACGACTCTGGCCGCGCTTGGCTTTGGCGCGCAGTTTTCGAACTCCATGCTCAACTCCTCCTTGTTCTTTGCATTCGCCTGGTTTTACCCGGATATGGAGATTTATCTCATGGGGATTTTGCCGCTTCGTGTGAAGTGGGTGGCTTGGTTTAGCGCCGCTATGCTTATGCTGGAATTTCTCGGGGGCACCCTTTCGCTTCGCATGGCGATGGGCGCGTCGTTGGCGAACCTGGCGATTTTCTTCGGGCCGGAGCTTGTCTCGGAATTGCGCCAGCGACGGCAAGTCCATGGGCGTCGCCGTCGTTACGCCGAAGCCTCGATCCCCGAAGAAGAGCCCCTGCACCGCTGCACCGTGTGTCAGCGCACCGAGCGCTCCAATCCCGAACTGGACTTCCGCGTAAGCAGCCGCGACGGCAACGACTATTGCATGGAGCATTTGCCAAAACGGACTGATGGATGATTGTGGAATAAATGCGTGATGGATGTCGGCACATAAGCGCTCGTTCCCAATCTCTTGATTGGGAACGCAAGTGTTTGCGACCGCTTTACCGCGATCAGCGGTTTCCCAAAGCGAAGCCACAACGCGGAGTGCCGAAGGCAATAATCTCCGATTCGGACGGTGTGGATTTTGGGCTCTCAGCGCCAACGGCGCGACCCATTCCAGCCTGGGGCGGAAGCTTTGCGAAGCCCCAGGAATCCGAATCCAACGCAATCAGGACTGAAAGCCCGCCCCATCTCTCCGGAACGGGGCGGGCTTTCAGCCCTAAACCCTTCTGGCTCAAAGACCTGGGGCTATGCTGCCCCAGGCTGGTATGGGGCCGCGCCGTTGGCGCTCAGGAAATTGCCGGAACCCAATTGGTAATTTTCCCATCTTGCACCCGTTTGGGAACGCACTTGGTAGACTTGAAGGCCAAGTGCGTTCTCCCCTCCTTCCGTCGGGGGAGATTGGGAACGAGCACGTTTATACTTTTATGCCAGTCATCCTGCTCATCTTAGGATCGCTCTTTGCCGCCGACCTGTTTGTCTGGTGGAGCGGGGCGCGCCTGCTGCGAAAACTCCCCGAGCGCCGTGCCCGCCGGAGGCTGCGAGGATTATTCCACGGCTTTCTCTTTTTTCAAACCGCCTCGCTGACAGGGATCGTCGCCAGTTGGAGCCAGCATTTCAATATCGACACGTTTCTGCCGACTCCGGTGGCGATCGTGGTCTTCATCTGGCATTTGCTGGTGGCGCCGCTGGCGCTTGCGGGAAATCTGTTGGGACTCGTCGCGGAGAGCGCCACCGCTCTGATCCGGCGTATCCTTCCCGCCCCCAGCCCAGCCCCCCTGGCTGATTCGGTACCCGAGTCGGCCATTTCCCGCCGGGAATTTCTGGGTACCGCAGCGGCTCTCACTCCGCCGGTCCTCACCCTGGCCCTAAGCGCCGCAGCCGCCGCGCAGTTGGAAGATTTTCGCGTGCGCCGATTCACCATTCCAGTATCGGGATTGCCCCGCGAACTCGACGGCCTGACAATCGCGCATGTCAGCGACACCCACATCGGCCGGTTTACGCATGGCCGCGTTCTCGGGAAAATCGTGGAGGCGACCAATGCGTTGCGGGCGGAGATGGTGCTCTTCACGGGAGACCTCATCAACGACAGCCTGCGGGCGCTCCCCCAGGGAATCGAAATGCTGCGGAGCCTCAACGGTCCGCTGGTGATTTGCGAAGGAAACCACGACCTCATCGAAAGCCGGGTGGCGTTCGAGAGCCAGATGAAGGCCTCGGGGCTTAAGCTCGTTGTGAACGAAGCAACAACGCTGAAGGTGCGCGGGATTTCCATTCAAATCCTTGGGTTGCGCTGGGGCGGCCCGCCGACTAGGGGAAACAACCGCCACGATGAGGCCGGCCTGGCCGCCTCGGCTGCGGAGTTGCTCAAACTGCGTGATCCTGCGGCTTTCCCGATTGTCCTGGCGCATCATCCCCACGCTTGGGATCACTTGGGCGGCTTGCCCCTAGTGCTTTCGGGCCACACCCACGGCGGGCAGTTGATGCTCAATGAACGCCTCGGTTTCGGCCCGGCGATGTTTCGGTATTGGTCGGGGCTTTATACCCGAAAAGCCAATCCCAGCGGGTTTTCCCAGGCGCTGGTCGTTTCAAACGGAGTCGGTAACTGGTTTCCCCTCCGGACCGAAGCTCCGGCGGAAATTTTGCACATTACCCTCCAGCCAGCATAGCTCCCGCCTAAGGGCAAAAGGCCCGATCGCATACCAGCCTGGCCCATCGGGGCCAGGTCTTCAGCAAAGAATAGAATAGAAGGGCTGAAGGCCCGGCGCATCAGAGTTTCCTGTTGAATGCTGAGGGCCTTCAGCTCTGGAGCAATCCTTAATACGATTCCTGGGGCGATGCCCCAGGCTGGCTGCGAACGCGCCTTTGGCGCTCGGAACCGAGCACGAAAACAACTGGGACGTCCGCTTACCCTCCGAAGTTAACCGCCGAGGACGCCATCGTTTTGAGGCGGTTAAACACCCGTTCCATGATCTCCAAATTGATCGTCTCTTCCTGGCGCGATTTTCCGATTCCGTCCGGGAAAGTGACCGAAAGCTGGCCACCCTTGTGTTCCTGATAGTCGGGAATGCCTTGGAGCACCTCCAGGTTGCCGTCGCCGCCCACGAGGTCGAGTTCGTTGAACCAGAGCGGGAGCCCGATCTGGGCAAACGCTTCATGAAGCTGCTCGAAGTCGGCCTCAGGCAACCATCCCTGCTCGGTGGCATAGAGGCAATCGATCAGAACCCCCATGGCGATGGTTTCTCCATAGCTCACCTCGTGATCGGAGAGCGCTCCAAGTTTATGGGCGGCCCAACAAGCGAAATCGAGCGGTTGGCCGACTCCGTGTTCAAACGGGTCGTTTTGGACTGCCAACTCGTTGAGGAAGAGAACGGCGCTCCGATGGACGACTCGCTGGATCGCTGCTCCGTTATGCTGGGAGAGGGTGGGGGCGAGCGTGCAAAGCTCTTCAAAAAACTCGCGGTCGCGGATTACCGCCATCCGGAAAGCCTCAGCGGCTCCTGCCGCCCAGTCGCGTTCGGAGAGCGAATAGAAGAACTGCCAATCATTGAGGACAGCGAACGGGGGCGCAAAGGTCCCGACCGCGTTGGTCGATCCCTCGAAATTAAGCGCTGTCTTCACCCCGGTTCCGCCGTCGGCCTGGGCAAGGATCGTCGTTGGAATGCGGATGGTGCGCAGCCCCCGGTGGACCAAAGAGGCCGCAAATCCAACCGTGTCCAGCACGGCGCCGCCCCCGACGATGATGACAAAAGAGTGCCGGCAGAGATGCGCGTCGATCATGGCCGAAACCATGGGAATGACCACATCCATTCCGCCCTTGAGAATTTCGCCGCCGGGGATAATCCGCGGGGCTTCCGCCAGTTCGATGTCGGAGGAGTAAGCGTCGAAATATTCGCTGACGTCCTGCGTAATCTGCGGGAAGAGATCGGCCACGTTCGAGTCCACGAAAACCATGGCGCGGTGCACCCGGTTTTCTTTCAGCCGATCCATGGCTTCGGCCAGGGCTCGGTTTTTCGGATCGAAAACGCTTTCGGTAAAGATGATCGGGTACTCGATGGAGTAAGTCAGCCGCTGCTGGATCTGGGAGTCAGGCGTCATTGGTGGAGCCGCGCTTGGAGGATTGGCACAAGGAGTGCACAGCCGGAGAGTGTTCCTTTTTTTCCTTCGAAGGTCAATCGAGGAAAATGGTGCTCTCTTTATTTGTCCAACGGGTTTAATTCTCACCTCCATGCTCTTCCTCATCCCGACTCCGATTGGCAACCTTGGCGACATTACGCTTCGGGCCCTGGACGCCCTCAAGAGCGCAGAGGTCATTGCCGCCGAGGACACCCGGCACTCCGGCCACCTGCTCCATCATTTTGGGATCAGTAAACCATTGATTTCCTATCATGAACACAACGAAGCGCGCCGCACCCAGGAGTTGATCGAGCGACTGCGCAAAGGCGAAACCGTGGCGGTGATTTCCGACGCCGGCATGCCGGGGATATCCGATCCCGGCGCCCGCATCCTTTCTGCCTGCATTGCCGAGGGACTTCCCTACACCGTGCTTCCGGGGCCTTCGGCGGTGATTACCGGGCTGGTCGGCTCAGGATTTCCGGCGGATGCCTTTTATTATGGCGGCTTTCTCCCACCCAAAAGCGGGGGCCGCGAGCGCGAACTGGCGGCGGCGGCGGCTCGCCAGGAGACCAGTATTTTTTACGAAAGCCCGCATCGGCTCTGCAAAAGTCTGGAAGCCGCGGCGCGGATCATGCCGGAGCGCCCCATTTGCGTGGCGCGGGAACTGACGAAAACCTTCGAGGAATACCGAATTGGCCTCGCGGGAGAGTTGCTGGCCCATTACACCGCGCATCCGCCCAAGGGCGAAATCACCTTCCTCGTGC
>Ga0194053_10000603_pt1 | contig 26644 bp, 24 predicted proteins | sample SepL228m_MetaG_FD_161684 | JGI IMG/M metagenome (GOLD analysis project Ga0194053, IMG submission 161684) | Anoxic zone freshwater microbial communities from boreal shield lake in IISD Experimental Lakes Area, Ontario, Canada - Sep2016-L227-8m | ecosystem: Environmental > Aquatic > Freshwater >... | reverse complement strand
GGGGAGCGGTTCGCCGTCGGCCGGTGGGACGGATCGATCACTCTCTTCCGGCGCCCCGCCTACCCGCGGGAGAGCGGCCCGGTTCTCCTCCAGGCGCTCGCGTCCTGTTCGGGACGGGAAGTCGGGAAGGTCGATGTCCTCCCCTCGGGAGATCTTCTCACGTCGGATTCGGCGGATCGCCTCTCCATCTGGGCACCCGAGGGGGAGGGCTTCCGCCATTCCTACGACGCGGCCGCCGGGATGCTCGACAGTGGCTGCCTCGTCGAGGACCGAGGCCGCCTCACCTACGTCTCCGGCCACGAGAACGGGCGGGTCATCCTCTGGCCCGTCAACTTCCGCGGCCCGATGCGTCCGCAGGCGACGGTTGACGTCCGCTCCCCCGACCCGATCCGGAGACCCTACCCGCTCAAGAACGTCCGCGGGGTCGTCCCGTGGCGGGAAGGGTTCGTCGTCACCGGCGCCGAGGACGGCGACATCTGTCTGGTCAGCGTCCGGTCCAGGACGATCTCTCACTCGGCGACGAACTCGACTTTTACGCGACGACGGGGGAAGGCATCCTCTGGCATGGGAGGATCGAGAACGACCGGCTCCTGCCCCTCGACTCCGTGACGACCGGTCACCCCGGCGTCGCGCCGGTCCTGGACATCCTCCCCGGGGCCTCCTTTCTCGCCACGGCGGACCACGACGTCCGCGTCTTCCAGCCCCGCAACGGGGGCGGGACCACGCGGCGCATCGCTGTCGTCCACGCGTTCCCCGGGCTCGGGGAGGTCCGTGCCAACCGTCTCCTCCTCGAAAAGGCGATTCGGATGGCCGCGGCGGCCGGTGCGAGGTGGATCGTCACGCCGGAGCTCTCCGAGAGCGGCTGCGCAGACGCCTACGGCCCGGAGATCGCCCGGGACTACGCCCGCCTCGGTGTTGACCTCCTCCTCTCGTCGGCGGCGTGGGCGCCGGGCTCGATGGGTTCCAACGGCGTTTGGGAAGACCGTTCCCGCGAGACGGGGGTCCCCCCTCGTCGTCTGTAACCGGACCGGGGCCGAGCCGGGCCTCTCGTGGGTCGAGGCCGAGAGCGTCGTCGATCTCGTTGGGAGGAGGCTCTTCACATTCCAGTCTCCCGAGACCAGGGTCTTCCTCGTTGATTGGGACCGGCAGAAGATGACCTTCACCGAGGCCGGCAGCTTCAAGATCGAGGGGGAGCCGTAGGGAGCGTGCCGGTGTCGGGCCGGGCGTTCCGCAATGCTTATGGCGTCGAGGTTGAGGCGATCCGCTTGGACAATCCTTTCGCGGTGGACATTTTCAAGACATAGCAGTCAGAGAAACCACAGATGGGCAGGGTCGTTTCCTTCCTCTCCCGTGCTGCCATCGCCAGTTTGCCTGAATCATTCTTCAGCCGGGAGATCAGGTCCGCTTCGGTCCAACCCAAGCCTCGCATCGTGCGCGGCATGGACCAAAGATGAGAAACTCCCCGCTAACCGCAGGCACCATCCGGACTGCGCGGACCACCCTCCGGTTTGTGACCGCATCGTGCCCAAGACGCCGCAACTCGTGGATCACAGGCAGAGGGAAATCCTCGTCGGCGAAGAGCCTGGCTATGCTCAGTCTCCCTCGCTGCATTCATTCTCCCGGATGAGCCGGGCCATTTCCTCGGGGTGCGAGCCAGCGTAGGCCCAGGCGCAGGCGAGATTCTGTGGCGCGTTCGCTCTCTTACTGATAGGCAGCGCGTATGCATGAAGGGGTTTTCACAATTTGGGGCGTTGGTGGGTAACAAATGCCATCGCCGTGTTGCTTCCGCAAGAGTTTGTGACGGTTCTGACGTTGAGCTGGCATGGACCAAAGGGAAGATGAGGATTTCGACGGTCATCGGTTTATATGCGAGTCGGGCGCGCGGTCGGCGCGGAGCCGCAGCGCCTGCAACTGCCCTTGAAACTGATCGAGCTGGCGTTCGAGGAGTTTGAGTTCGTCACCCAGAGTTGTGTGGTGAAGCTGGGCGCGGTGCCTCTCACGTTCGGCGGAATCAGCTTCTCGCTGAGTTTCCTGCATGCCGCTGATAATGACCCCGATGAACAGGTTCAGCATGATCATGGTGCCAAGCAGGATGAAGGAGATGAAATAGACAACGGCGGCAAACGGCCTGGCCTCGGGCGACGTTAGGTTGCCCCGGTTTCCGGCGGCAGGTGAGCCGGACATTTGCGAATATAGCATGTCGGTCCAGTTATCGAGCGTCACCACTTGGAACAGGGACAAGAGGGCCGTTGAGAGCGAACCAAAACGGGCCGGGTCGTTGACGCCGAACAGAAAGACGCCAATCACCGCGTAAATGTAAAACAACAAAAGCAACAAGAGTCCCACGTAGCCCATCGAGGGAAGGCCTTTGAGCAGCGCCCCCACCAGTAGTTGCAGCCGTGGCAATGCCGTCACCAGACGCAGCACGCGCAGCACGCGCGCCAGACGTAACACCGCAAGGTATTGGCCGTCGAGCGGCAGGAAGCAAACCGCCACAATGAAAAAGTCGAAGCAGTTCCACGGGTCACGGAAGAATCGCCACGATCGGCGGCCTTGAGCGCCAATCTTGAGAAGCATCTCTCCAACGAAAATGCCCAGGATCAAGTGGTCCATTCCGCGGAACCATGCGCCGAAGCGCTGATTCAGGGCGGGATATGTTTCCAGACCCACCAGCGCTCCCGCCGCGAGGATCACGCCCACGATGGAGGTCTGAAACCAGCGGGTGGTGACGATGCGTTGACAGAAGACGGTCATGCACCCCTCAGCGTGTTTGAAGTATTTAGGTTTTGAGAAAGCTCCATACCGTTCCGGGCCGTGGCCCATCGGCTGTGAATCCATTTCTCCACCCCGACCACCGCGTAAGCGACCAGCGCCACCGCCAGAATGTGCAACCAAGCCTCGCCGCTGATTGGCGCGGTTTGGAAGAGGCGGTTCATGACCGGCGCGTAGGTGAACAACAGTTGGGCGGCGATCATGGCGGCAATGCCGGCGATGATCCACCAGTTGGAAAAGACCCCCACGGCGAACATCGAGCGCGTGAGCGAGCGACAATTCAGCAAGTAGAACACCAGCACCATGACGATCACGTTCACGGCAATCGTCCGCGCCTCCACCACGCTCGCGCTATGAGCGGCCTGTTCCCAGACAAACAGGCCGAACGCCCCCGCCAGCATCATGGCCGAGACCAAGCCGATCCTCATGATCATCGGGAACGTCATGATGGGGGTTTTGGGTCCGCGCGGCGGCCGTTGCATCAAATCGAGTTCCCGCGGCTCGAAGACGAGCATGAGGCCGAGCAGCAGGACGGTGGTCATGTTGACCCAGAGCAGTTGCACTGGGAGGATGGGCAGTGCGACGCCGGCAAACACCCCGGCCAGAATGAGCAGCCCCTGGCCGAAGTTGGTCGGCAGCGTCCAGAGAATGAACTTGGTGAGGTTGTCGAACACGTTGCGACCTTCCTCGACGGCGGCCTCGATGGTCGCGAAGTTGTCATCGGTCAGCAGCATGTCTGCCGCGCCCTTGGCCACATCGGTGCCTGCGATGCCCATGGCCACGCCGATGTCGGCCTGCAGGTAGATGAGGGGCTGATGGAATTGCAGGATGAAACGAAGCAACTCGCTCCTGCGCCGGCGCGGGGTGAGGCGGTTCGGTCCGTATTTCTCGCGGCGGCGCTGCACCTCGACGGCGGAGAGGCCCGAGGGCAGTTCCACTTCGAGGACCCGCGCCACTTCCCCGGCAGGGAGCTGATGCCAGTTGATCGGACTGGTTGCCGCCATTGTTTTCATGGGAGCTTCTCCAACGACGATGGATTTTAATTGGTTCATAATCGTTGAAGTGCTGCATTGGTTAATCAAGTTTGACAGGGCTGACAAAGCCATCTGGCTTGACGGTCAGAACGGAGCAAGCCACACGCTGCAACACTGTTTCGGCGGTGTTGCCGATGATTTCGATTAGCCAAATCCACGGCGCGGTCGAGGGCAAACCGGCTGCCCGTTTTGCCGTCGGTGTGGAACAGGATGTTTTTGAATCGTTTCATGATTGATCACTGGTTCCATTTAGTCGTCCGACAGAATATGTCGCAATTGTTCACCCCAAGACGCATTCGCAGAGGTGGTCGGCCATAACAGCAAGCCGGCCACGAGGACCAAACCGGCGAACAACACTCCAATCGCTGGCTTGGACCGACTGAAGGCCGCTTTGATCCACGCCAAATTCTGAACGAGGTGGAGAACGGCGAGGGCGACGAAGGTGATGGCTACCACAATATGGATTTCGCCCCAATCGTCCTGGCCCATTCCGAAAAGCCGGGCCGCTCCGTCTTCCTGGTCCATTTTGAGCTCCAGCAACAGGCCGGTCCCGATTAGCGCGCACGGAGGGCTGTTGCTTCCCTTCGGCCAATCTTTCGCGTCGTTTCATCCGGTGGGCTCGCTTTATTTTCCCTCCTGCTTGGTTGTCTCTGTTGGTATTTTGTCGGTCTTCATAAACAGCAAGCGGAGGCTGTTCAGCACGACGATAACCGTACTGCCTTCATGCCCGAGCACGCCGACGGAGAGCGGAATTTTCCCGAAGACGGCAAATCCGACCAGCACAGCCACCGTTCCGAGCGACACGATCAAGTTTTGGCGGATGACCCGGCGGGCGTTTTGGCTCAGTCGAAACGCCGCCACGAAGTTTTCCAGCCGGTCGTGCATCAACACGATTTCCGCCTGCTCCAGCGCGGCATCGGCGCCCCGAGCCCCCATCGCTACGCCTACATGCGCCACTGCCAGACTGGGCGCATCGTTGACCCCGTCGCCAATCATGGCCACCCGTTTGCCTTCGGCCATGAAACCGCGAATGGCCGCCACCTTCTGTTCGGGTTTCAGCTCGGCGCGGACATCCGCCAAGCCGAGCTTGTGCTGCAAGGCTTGAGCCGAGGCCGGACGATCACCGGTCAACACCACACAATGGACCCCCAGTTTCTGCAACGTAGCGAGGACCGGCCCGGACTGCGGTCGGATGTCGTCACGGAGCAAGAGCCGCCCGAGCAAATTGCCGTCGCCAATCCAGACTTCGGAGAGGCCCGGTTGGGCGCCGGTGACGCTTGCGGTCAACGCGGACCAGCGGGCGTCTTTCGGCAGGACCTCCGCGAGCCACTCGCGGCGGCCCAGGAAGATTTTTCTGTCGCGCAGGTCCGCTCGAATGCCCAGACCCGTCACGGACTCGGAGTGGTCAAATTCGACGAGGACCAGGCCGTGATGTTTGCCGTGACGAGTTATGGCCCGCGCCAGTGGATGTGTGGAAAGCCGTTCGATGGAAAAAGCCAGTTGCGCAATCTCAGCCTCTCGTCCCGGCGGGAAACTTTCCACGGTTTCCACTTGGAGTTCGCCCGTCGTGAGCGTGCCGGTCTTGTCGAGGGCCACGACGGTTACTTCGGAGAGCTTCTCCACGGCAGCGCCGCCACGAAAGAGGATGCCGCGCTTGGCACCCCAAGCGATGGCCGCCAGCACTGCCGAGGGAATCGAGAGCACCAGGGCGCACGGCGAGGCGACGACCAGCAGGGTCATCGCCCGGTAGAACGCGCTGCGGGCCGATTCGGTGGAAGCGAACGGCGGCAAATTCATCACGAGACACCAGAAAAAGAACATCCCTAGCGCCAGACCAAGAATGGCGTAGGTGTATCGCGTGCCGAATTTGTCGGTGAACCGCTGGGACGGGGCCTTGAGATGTTGGGCTTCATGGATGAGCCGGATGACTTTTTGCAGCGCGCTCTCACTCGCCGGACGCAGCACGACGACCTCCACGACGCCCCAAAGATTGATTGTGCCGGCAAGCACCGTGTCGCCCAATGTTTTCTCCACCGGAGTTGCTTCGCCAGTGAGATTGGACTCGTCGCTGGCGGTTTTGCCTTTGACAATTTCGGCGTCCACCGGGAACAGCGAGCCGGGCTTCACCAACAGGCGCTGTCCCGCTCGCAACCCATCCACCGGCACTTCGTTTTCGTGTCCCTCTGCGTCCACCAACGTGGCCACCTTCGGGGCCGTATGAAACAAGGAGCGGATTTCCCGCTGCGTCCGTCCCATCGCGTATTGCTCCAAAGCCCCGGATGCGGAAAACAAGAAGAGCAGCATCGCGCCTTCCGCCCACGCGCCCACCGCCGCGCTGCCGGTCGCCACGGCCAGCATGAGAAAGTGAATGTCGAGTGTCCGGACGCGGATTTTGGCATAGGCTTCCTGCGCGGCGAACCACGCCCCCGCAAGGCAGGAAATCGCGTAAAGCGACACCGCCCACGCTGGCTGCGGCGTGAAATAGCCGGCCAGTCCGAAGAGCGCGCACAATCCAGCCGCCACGGCTTGGGCCTTCCATTCGTTCAGATCGGATTCGGCTTCGGGAACGCTGACTTGACGCGGCTCAATTTTCGGCAGTGGAAAATCGCGCCAGCGCCAGAACTTCGGCACCGTCGGGCAGCGGATGCGTGCCACGGTGACGGCGCCGGCGCTTTCCGTGACGGTGAATCCCGCTTGGGGTCTTGGCGCCCCGGGTTGTTCGCACCGCGCGCAACTGGGATCGGCTTGTAGCAGTCGGCAGCGTTGCGCAGTCGAATCCCCCTGCACTTTGGCCAGCACCCCCTGAATTCTTTCGGCCACGCCGAAGTCGGCAGCACGCCCGATGGTGGCGACCGAGATTTTGCCTTCCATGGCCTTGATGGCAATGGCCTCCACCGAGTGATGCTTTGCCAGTTCCGCCACGGCGGCCTGGACGAGACAAGGCGCTTCCAGCATCGCGCCGAGTCGAGATTGGGGTTCTGCTTTCATGATCCAAATACTGTGTGCCGCAAGTTGTCGAGCAGGTGAGCGCCGCCAAAGGCCAGCAGACCGAAGAAGGCGAGCGTCGCGCAGAAAACAGCGCAGCCGGCCATAAAAAAGATACCGTCCCGCTCCATCGCGCCGGCGGCCAGAAGGACCACAGTCAACGCGGGCAAACTGTTGGACAGCGGAATGGGCAGTGGCAAGAGCAGTAGGAACCCAGAAATCAAGATGAGGGTGCCCGCAATGCGCCGATAGATCCACCGCTCGTGCAGGAAGTCCAGTCGTGGGCGAAGCAGGACTTCCAGCCAGCGCACGATGCGACTGGCCGCGCCGAGCAATCTGGCGATGAATCGTGCCGGCAACTTACGGTGCAGGATGTTTTGCGGCAGCCAGGGCCGATGACCCAGCGCCAGCCGCGCGCCAATCAGCAGGACGACAAAGCCGAACGGCGTGGAAAGGCCCGGCAGGGGAATGGGGGTGAGAAAGGGCAACCCGATGACCAGCAGCAACAGGTTAAAGCCCCGGCCTTGCGTGGCCGCCAGGATTTCGGAAAGGCGAGCCGGGCGGTCGGCGAATTGTTCCGCCAGGCACCGCAATTCCTGGGAGAACTTGGGCCGGGCCGGCAACGCCCGCAAGACCAGTATCGCGGTGGACCGCAAAGTATGAGGATGAAGGGTTGTCATGCTTTCAACTCCCGCACGACCAGCACCGGGCAAAGCGCGTGGCGAACGACGCGTTCGGACGTGCTGCCGAGCCAGACGTGTTTCAATCCCGTGTAGCCGTGCGTCGTGAGGACGATCAAGTCCGCCGTCAGGGCTTTGGCGGCGGCGCAAATTTCTTTATACGGTCGGCCTTCGCGAACGACAGCCGACACGTTCACCCCGGTTGATTGACTCAGGCCCGTGGCGATCCCATCCAAATCCGCCTCCGACTGTTTCATGAGGGGCACAATCGTGTGATTCATCAGTTTCGCTCCCAGAAGGTAGTCAATGGCAAATTTCTCAACGACGTTGAGCAAGACGATTTCGGCCCGGAATTGCGCCGCTAAGAAGGTGGCCCAGGGCAACGCAGCTTTCGAGAGGTTCGAGAAATCAAGCGGGACTAGAATCTTCCTGAGTTTGAGTTGGGGTATTTGGCGGACCCGGCCGGGGGCGTTGTGCTGGCGGACGGTCAGCACCGGACAGGGAGCGTGGCGCACGACACATTCGGCGGTGCTCCCCAGCAGAACGCGCTGGGCTCCGGTGTAGTCGGCGATTACAATCAAATCAACCTGACTCTCGCCGGCCTCGGTGGTGATTTCGTGGAACGGTTTGCCCGTTCGGACGAGGCTTGTGACCTGCTTTTCGTCTGCCACCTCCCGGCGCGCGAGTTTCGCCAGCTTCTTGTGCGCCCACGCGGCGACTTCGGAATCACTCTGCGCCAAGACAAATGATTCTCCGCCGGCCATGGGCGGGGTCGGTTCGATAACATGCAACAAAACCAATGATGAACCGAATTTCAACCGCAGATTATTCGCATACCGCACACCCGCCAAGGACTGGCCGGAAAAATCCGTCGGGGCCAAAATCCTTTGGATCTTTGGTGACGTCGTTGAGGTCACTATTTTACGGTGGGCCATTCCAGATGCTTTGACGCTTTTAATTTTCATAACATTTACTCTGCTGGATTGATCTGCGGTTTGAACCCTGAGGGCGGCACCAAAGGTTGAGGGTGGGTTGGCATATGATTAGCGGTGGCCGGATTGTGGTTTTCATTTGTTGTCATTCCATCACTGGCTTACCTCAGTTGCCTCAGATGTCGTGGTTTCAATCATCGTCGCGATCACGCTTCTTTTAGTCATACTTGTTCGCTGTTAAAGATTGGCCTGTGGTTGACGCCCCCGCAGAATTCGCAGGCACGTGTGGAAGAAACTGCCTTGGCCCGTGTTCTCCACGATGGTCCCCATTTCCCCCTTGTCCAACCAGACACCCTTGCAGCTCGGACAAACGTCAATCTCCACCGATCCACATTTCTCCGGCGACAGCTTCTGGCCGCATTTCGCGCAGTGCATCCAGTGCGTCTCCTTCAGGCGGAGCTTCTCGGCTTCCGATTCCGCCTGCTGGTCCTTTTCCCGCTTGGCTATTCGCTGCTGCAATTGCTGCACCCAGATGTATTCGTCTTCGTGTTTGTTTGGTTTCATAGGCATGCTTTCTTTCGCGCAACGCCGTTGGCCACATTTTCAACTGGCGCATCGGTTCACTCTCACAACGGAATTCATTTCCCCGAACGGGTTGGTCACGGTTTCGCTGGACCCTGGATCCGGCATCCATTCTCCATCCACCACAAACCGGTATTCGTAAACGCCGGGAGCCAGAATCAGTTCCTTGAGCCAGCGACCATTACCCATCGGAACCATCTCGGTGGCGCCTGGGCGCCAATCGTTAAAAGTCCCCGCGATACCGATCCTCGTGGCGGTCGCATGGGTGAATTCGATGTGAACCGGTTTGGTGCGGGGATCGCCGGCGGGTTTGTTGTTAGTTTTGTTCTTTTTCATAAACTCACATGTCATCGGATTCAGTCTGGGCTTTGGGGCGGAAACCTCCCTGGTGAAGGAGGCTCTGCCCCACGGTTTTCTTTGGTCACGCCCGATGGCCGGCGAACGCACTGGACCAACGCGGTGAAATGGTGCCGAGTTGCAGGTTGCTTTTGCCTCTGACCTGGCGATTGGTCTGGCGCGCCCGGATTTGGCGCTTTAGGTTTTCCACGACTTTGTGCAATGCGGCGGTCAGCGTGTGATCCATCGCGTCCGCGTGAAAATCCGGCCCGGGCACCACCAGGACCATGTGCGCCCGGAAGGCGGGCGTGTCTTCCCGTTGCCGTTCCAGGACCACCTGGGCGGATTCAATGTTGGTCAACTTTTGCAGGAGGTTGAGGTGTTCCTGCACGAGGCGGTCCCAGGCTGCCAGAGCGTTGAGACCGAGGTATCGAAGCGAGGTTTTCATATTTGTTTTATTGTGCCCGGAGCGAAACTGGTGTGAGCGAGGATTGAGTTCATGATGTGATTTGAGTTTGGCCGTCACCCGCGATTCATTCACAGGGGACTGCCGGTTGATTTCCTATTAGCTGGCACTGTGCCAATGCGTGTTCAACGTGCCATTTTGCTGAATTGCAAGGAGTTGGAGGCAGAAGCCTCCACAGTTCTTCGCGGCCGGTGGCTAGTGGGAATCCATCGGTGCGCAGTGGCAAGCCACCTCCGGCGAAGCGTTTCGAGCGGAGATCGTGCGCGATTCAGCGCAAGTCTATGAAGTGGAGTCCCCGCGCTGGAGAGCATCGGCAAGGCACAGAAAATGCTTTTCCGTCAGGCGAATGTTTGCTTCCTCCCACAACGGTTTTGCGATGGCTACTTGGTTCACAAAGCTCACACGGGTGACAAGGTTGCTGCTCGGTGGATTTCTATTGGCCGGTCCCACAACCCTGCCGGCAGAAACCAGCCGGCTTGCTTCGGCGTCGAGTGGAAAGGTTTACCTCGTGCCCTTCGCGACCTTGGCATCGCGCTGGTTGGGACGGTATTCATCGGACTCATTCTCGCCCGCTTCCTGCCGAAGACCTCGCTCTTCCAAAAACTAGTTTCGCAAACGGCCAGCGGCGTCAGTTCCGTCGCTGCGCAAGAGGCACAACAGGATGCGCGCATCGGACAAATCGGCGTGGCCATCTCCCAATTGTATCCCGGCGGCAAAGCCCAGTTCGGCGACCAAATTCTCGATGTCCTCACCCAGGGCGAAATCGTTGAGAAAGGGCGGCCGGTGAAAATCATCGGGCACACCAGCAACGATGCGGTGGTGGAAGAAGCGGGATGAGCGACACCGTCCGTCAGCTCGCAGGGCGCGGGTTCAAATTGGTTTAGCACATGACCCGATTTCTCCTCACAGCGGACCCGCAAACCGGAGGTTGGAATTGGAGTTGTGCGCATCGTGTGCTGCTGTTGGCATTCTCATGGGGGTGTCGCCAATGAAGCAGGATATAACTAATTCTTCGGTGTGAGCCGGTAGCCCACAGCAGACTCCGTGATAATCAATTCCGGCTTGGACGGATTGTCTTCAATTTTCTCACGCAAGTGGGCGATATGGACGCGGAGGTAGTGTGTTTGCTCGACAGCTTTCGCTCCCCAAATCTCGGTCAAAAGATGGCGGTGCGTTAGCACTTTTCCGGCGTGAGTCACGAGCAAGCGGAGTAGAGAATATTCAATCGGCGTGAGCTTCACTTCTTCCCCGGACTTGCGGACGACGCGCTTGGACAAATCCACTTCCAAAGTGCCGCTCTGGAAAATCGCGTCAACACCTTGCGGTTGAACATGGCGCAGCGCGGCCCGGAGACGCGCGAGCAGTTCGGCGCTGTTGAATGGTTTGGTCACGTAATCATCTGCGCCAGCGTCGAGGGCCGCAACCTTGTCGTCCTCACGGTCGCGCACGCTCAAGACGATGACTGGCACACGACTCCATTCCCGCAGACGCTTGAGCACTTCCGTGCCTTCCAAGTCGGGCAGGCCGAGGTCGAGCAAAACTACATCGGGTCGGCGCTGCGCGGCTTGCGCCACGCCGTCTTGTCCGGTCGCGGCATCGAAGACACGATAGCCATTGGCTTCGAGCGTGACCCGCAGCAAGCGGCGAATTTGCGGCTCGTCATCAATGACGAGCGCGACGGGAGTGGTTTTGGTTGTTTCGTTGCTCATTAGCCAGGTTCGACTGTCGGTGGTTTTTCAGGCTGTGGCACACGCATTGTGAAAATCGCGCCGCCACCCGGACGATTCGCTGCGGCGATGATTCCACCATGAGCTTCGATGAAACCTTTGACGATGGTGAGTCCAAGTCCGCTGCCGCCGGTGGGGGCGCTGGGCGCGCGGAAGAACTTGTCGAAGATGCGCGGCAACAATTCGGGTGGGATGCCCGGCCCGCGATCTGCAACGTTCAAGACCAGGTTGCCATCTGCAAGCTGCGCTTGCACTTCAATCGACGTGCCTGCGGGCGTGTGATTGACAGCGTTAAGAAGCAGGTTGGCTAGAGCGTGTTGCATTAGAGAACCGTCGAGCCTGACCAACAAAGGCCCGAAGGGTATCTCCATCTTTACAGGGTGCGACGTCAGTTCACGCTGTAATTCGCGCAACGTCGTCTGGACCAGGTCGCGCGCATCGTGCCAGTCCAGGCGCGGGCGGACCTTGCCCGATTCCAGCCGCGCCACGTCAAGCAGGTTGCCCACCACCCGATTGAGCCGGTTGTTTGCCTCCTGAATCTCGCCAACCAACTCGCGCCGCTGCTCTGGTGTCGCGGCATCGGAAGCGGCAAGAGCGGCGGCGGCGCTGGTGCTGGCTGCCAAGGGCGTCCGCAATTCGTGTGAGATGGAGTTGAAAAGCGTGCGGCTGAACTTTTCCGATTCTGCCAGCAATCGCGACTGCTCGGCGGCATTGCGAAGTTCCACGCGGTCAATGACGAGGGCAGCCTGTCGAGTGAAAGTTTCGAGCAGATCGCGTTGCGCGAGTGTCAGGGGCTTGACTTGCAGGCTCAACGCCAAAACTCCGAACGTCTTTCGCTCCGTCGCCAGCGGCAAATACAATGCCTCCGCGCCGGGGAGATTGTCGGTGAAGCGCCCGGCGGCTTTGCACTGGCGGAACGCCCAATCGGCGACGCTCAATTCTTTTTCCGAAAGCGTCAGCGAACTGTCGGGATGCGCGGTCAGCTTGTCGTTCATCGGTAATGCGATTGCGACAGGAGCGTTAAACACTCGGCTGACTTGGGAGACGAGTTGCCAGACGACTTCATCGCGCGAAGTCGCTTCGGCCAGATCGCGGGTCAGTTGGTAGAGCGCAACGGCGCGCTCCTCGCGGCGCCGCTCGGCTTGTTCCTGTGTGCGGATGCGCGCTACGAGTTGGCCCAATACAAGCGCGACAATGAAATAAGCGCCGAACAAAATGGCGTCCTCGACGTTTCCAATGACAAACGTGAAGCGTGGCGGGAAGAACAAATAATTCCAAACAAGCGCACTCAATGCGCCCGCCAGTAACACCGGCCCGCGCCCGACTTTCAGCGCCAACACCACCACCGCGAGCAGAAAAACCATTCCGGGCACACGCGGCCCGGCCAGCGCCATCAATCCGAGATTCAACATTCCTGTGGCCGCCACCACTCCGGCAGCAAACACGTATTGTTGAACATTCGAGGCGAATACCGGACGCCAAACCCGTGAAACTTGCGCGCCACTCGTCTTTTCAGCGCGCACGACGTGCAGATCGATGTCGCCACTTTCCCGCGCCAGTCGTTTCAGCAAACGGTCGCCGCGCAACCATTCCAACCAACCTGTCCCGGCAGGTTTGCCCACAATGATTTGCGTGGCGTTTTGCTCGCGCGCCACGCGCAATAGTCCGCGCACCAGATCGTCGTCCGTGGTGGTGACGACTTCCGCGCCAAGTTCCCGTGCGGCGGAGAGATTCTTTTCAAGCTGGCCTTGGGCGGCTTCCGTCAGCGGGTGTGGGCGCTCAACATGCACCGCGAGCCAGCGGCATTGCAACCCATCGGCCATGCGGCGCGTCCAACGGATGAGCGGCTCGGAAAACGGACCTGGGCCGACGGCAACGAGCAGACAATGACTGGTCTTCCACGGGACACCGCTGGTCTGTGTGTGGCGAAATACCCGCGTGTCCGCGCCGACGTGATCGGCCACCAGATGCAGGGCCAGTTCCCGCAACGCGGTGAGGTTGGCTTCACGAAAAAAGTGTTGCGCGGCAGAAGCGGCGCGATCTGGCAAATACACCTTGCCTTGGTGCAAGCGCTGAACAAGTTCGGCGGGCGGGAGGTCAACCAATTCAATCACCGTGTCGTCGAGCACACTGTCAGGCACGGTCTCGCGAATGTCCGTGCCCGTGATCTGGCGCACGGTGTCAGCGCGACTCTCGACATGCTGCACATTGAGGGTGGTGAAGACATCAATGCCGGCATCGAGCAGTTCCTGCACGTCCTGCCAGCGTTTCGGATGGCGCGAGCCGGGGACGTTTGTGTGCGCCAGTTCGTCCACGAGCGCAAGTTTAGGACGGCGCGCGAGGACGGCGTCGAGATCCATTTCGGTGAGAGCGATGCCGCGATGCTCAACTGTGCGGCGTGGAATCGCTGGCAACCCTTGTGTTAGCGAGTCAGTTTCCGCGCGGCCATGTGTCTCGACATAACCGATGACCAAATCGCGCCCGGCGGCGAGTTCACGTCGGGCGGCTTCGAGCATGGCGCAGGTTTTGCCTACGCCGGGAGACATGCCGAGGAATACTTTCAACCGACCGCGATGCTGCTTCGCTTCGTCACGGTGCAGCGCGGCCAGAAGCGCGTCAGGATTTGGTCGGTTGCCATCACTCACACATTCATTTTAGCGAATCCAAGACCGGATACAGCTTAAAACTTTCCGAACGGCTCGCGGTTTGGCTAAGGACATGGATTGGGGATGAACCATGTCCACATGGGTAATTCATACGCGTCACCTGATTCAGTTTCAATCCGCTTCGTTTGACATCGGGAATCGTCGAAGTCCGGTGATTGGAAATGTTCGCGCAGCGCGGTCTCAAAGTCGTGTTGCGTCGCTCCGGTCGGCACGGAGAATATCACGACTTGGTTCACAGCTTGTCCAAGGCAAGATTCAGCTTCAAAACATTCACGCCCGGCGCGCCGAGAAAACCGATGTCGGAGGAATCGGTGTTCGCGCGGATCAGTTCGCGAACTTTTGCTTCGGTGAGGTTGCGGGCTTTCGCCACGCGCGGCGTCTGGAGTTCCGCGTTGCGCAAGCTGATGTGTGGATCAAGTCCGCTGCCGGAGGCGGTGACGGCATCGGCAGGAGCGGGCGCGTTGGTAGCGAGGCCGTTTTGCGTTCGGTAGTCGGAAATGTTTTGCGCGATGGCGTCGCGCAACTTCTGAGAAGTCGGGCCGAGGTTGCTGCCGCTGGAATTCGCGGCGTCGTAGCCGTTGCCCGCGGCCGATGGGCGCGAGTGGAAATACTTGTCGGCGGTGAATTGTTGGCCAAGCAGCCGCGAGCCGCGCACCGTTCCGTCCGCGTCCACGATCAGGCTGCCGTTGGCTTTGGCGGGGAAAAACATCTGTGCGACGCCGAACACCACCAGCGGATACAGCCCGCAACAGACGACGGCGAAAATCAGCGTGGCTGCGATTGCGCTGCGAAGTTCGAAGAAATGCTTTTTCATAAGTTTAGACAAGTGTGAGGCTGGTAATGATGACATCAATTACCTTGATGCCGACGAACGGAATGATGACGCCGCCAAGGCCGTAGATGAGCAGGTTGCGTTGCAGGATGGCGAGCGCGCCAATCGGCTTGAACTTCACGCCGCGCAACGCCAGCGGAATCAGGGCAACGATAATGAGCGCGTTGAATATGATGGCGCTCAAGATGGCACTGTTTGGACTATGCAGCCCCATGATGTTGAGCGGCGCGATGGCGGGAAACGTCGCCACGAGCATCGCCGGGATGATCGCGAAATACTTTGCCACGTCGTTGGCGATGCTGAAGGTGGTGAGCGAACCGCGCGTGATGAGCAGTTGCTTTCCGATTTCGATGATCTCGATGAGCTTCGTCGGATTCGAGTCGAGGTCCACCATGTTGCCGGCTTCCTTCGCGGCTTGCGTGCCGGTGTTCATGGCCACGCCAACGTCAGCCTGTGCGAGCGCGGGCGCGTCATTCGTCCCGTCGCCAATCATCGCGACCATGCGTCCGCCGCTTTGTTCTTTGCGAATGAGCGCGAGTTTGTCTTCCGGTGTGGCCTCGGCCAGAAAATCGTCCACACCAGCTTCTGCGGCGATGGCGGCGGCGGTGAGTTTGTTGTCGCCCGTAATCATCACGGTGCGGATGCCCATCTTGCGGAGTTGGGCGAAGCGTTCCTTGATGCCGCCTTTGACAATGTCCTTCAAATGAATCACGCCAAGGACTTCTTTGCCATCTGTGACGACGAGCGGCGTGCCGCCCACGCGGGAAACCTTGTCCACGGCATCAGCCACCTCTTTGGGAAACACACCGCCCTCGAGGTCAACGTAAACACGCATCGCTTCCGCCGCGCCTTTGCGAATGCGTCGCGCCGGCTTGGCGTCAACTGTGGCGAAATCCACGCCGCTCATGCGGGTCTGCGCGGTGAACGGAACAAACTGCGCGTGCGTCTGCGCGACTTCGCGACCGCGCAGGCCAAACTTGTCCTTGGCGAGCACGGCGATGCTGCGGCCTTCCGGCGTTTCGTCGGCGAGCGAGGCGAGTTGTGCAGCGTCAGCAAGGCGTTCGGCTGCGACACCCGGGGCGGGTATAAACTCCGTCGCCTGCCGGTTGCCGAGCGTGATCGTGCCGGTTTTATCAAGCAGCAACACGTCGACGTCGCCGGACGCTTCGACTGCGCGACCGCTCATCGCCAGCACGTTGCGTTGCAGCAAACGATCCATCCCAGCAATGCCAATCGCGCTTAACAGCCCGCCGATAGTCGTCGGAATCAAACACACCAGCAGCGCGATTAACACCGGCACGGAAAACACAGCCCCGGAATATATGCCAAACGGCTTTAACGTCACGCAGACCAGGAGAAAGATCAGCGTGAGCGCCGAGAGCAGGATGGTGAGCGCGATTTCGTTGGACGTCTTCTGGCGCTTCGCACCTTCCACCAGCGAGATCATGCGGTCGAGAAAGCCTTCGCCGGGATTGATTGAAATGCGGATTGTAATTTCATCGGACAACACGCGCGTGCCGCCGGTGACGGCGCTGCGGTCGCCACCGCTTTCACGGATGACGGGCGCAGACTCGCCGGTGATGGCAGATTCGTCCACCGTGGCCGCGCCTTCAATCACGTCGCCGTCGGCGGGGATGACTTCGCCAGCGCGCACGAGCACGACATCGCCTTTGCGGAGATCATTGGCACTCATTTCTTCGACGCCGCTTTTCGCGAGACGATGCGCGGTTGTTTTCACGCGCGTGCCGCGCAACGCCTGGGCTTGCGCTTTGCCGCGACCTTCGGCGACGGCTTCGGCGAAGTTGGCGAATAGCACGGTGAACCAGAGCCAGACGGCGAGTTGCGCGATGAACCCGCGATCCGCCGATGTGGTGAAAATCCCGACGGTCGTCAACACCGCACCGACCAGCGTGACGAACATCACGGGGTTTTTGATCATCAGTCGCGGGTCGAGCTTTTTGAACGCATCGCCAATCGCGGGCTGGACAATGTTCCAATCGAAAAGTGAAGGGGCTTTGTGAGTCATAACATTCGCGGAATGGTTAAAATAATTTGCCCTGCAAGGTGAGGAAGTGTTCCACAATCGGGCCGAGCGCCAGCACGGGCAGGAAGTTCAGCGCACCGACTGACAGAACCGTGCCCAGCAGCAACACGACAAATGTGCCGCCAGAAACCGGGAATGTGCCTGCGCTTGACGGAACGAGTTTCTTTTGCGCCAGTGAACCGGCCAGCGCCATGGTCGGTATGATCATCAGAAAACGTCCGATAAGCATGGCGATGCCGAGCGTGGTGTCATACCAGGGCGTGTTCGCGGTAAGTCCGGCAAAGGCACTGCCGTTGTTGCCCGTGGCGGAGCTGAAGGCGTAGAGGATTTCGCTCAAGCCGTGCGGGCCGGAATTGTTGAGGCCGGCGAGACCCCACTGACTCACCGCTGCCCACGCGGAGAAGCCGAGGATCGAAAGGCACAGCACCAGCAGCGAGAGCATTGCCATCTTCACGTCGAACGCGCCGATCTTTTTGCCCAGGTATTCCGGCGTGCGCCCGACCATCAACCCGGCGATGAACACTGCGAGCACGATGAACACGAGCATTCCGTAAAGCCCCGCACCCACGCCACCGAAAATAATTTCGCCAAGTTGCATATTGAACAACGGAACGAGTCCGCCGAGTGCGGTGAACGAGTCGTGCATCGAATTCACCGCGCCGCACGAAGCGTCGGTAGTGATCGTGGCGAACAGGGCGGAGTTAAATATGCCGAAGCGGACTTCTTTGCCCTCCATGTTGCCGTCCGTGACGGCGATGCCTAGTTGTTGATGAATCGGATTCCCAGCGGCCTCCGCGTGCCACGCGACCAGCACGCCCGCAAGAAACAAAATCGTCATCGCACTCCACACCGCCCAGCCATGCGCCTGGTTTTTCGTCATGCGACCGAGATAGTAAGTCAGACCGCTGCCGATGCTGAAGATGGAGAGCATTTGCAGGAAATTTGAGAGCGGCGTCGGGTTTTCAAACGGATGCGCGGCGTTGGCATTGGTATAACCCCCACCGTTCGTGCCGAGCATTTTAATCGCGATTTGCGACGCCATCGGGCCTTGCACAATGGTTTGTTCCTCGACGATTTGCTCCTCCATCACTTGCTTGCCGGCTTGGTCGAGCACGGGTTGACCTTTGGCGTCAACCCTGGCGACAGAAATCTTCATTGGCTCAACCAGCCTGGCCTTGGTGTAAGGCTTGAAGTTTTGAATCATTCCCTGCGAAACGAGGAACACCGCGAACACGATACAGATCGGCAGCAGGAGGTAATACGTGACGCGCACGAGGTCCACCCAGAAGTTGCCGAGCAGTCGCGTGGAGTGTCGCGCGACGCCTCGCACGAGTGCCGCCGCGAGTGCGATGCCGACGGCGGCCGAAGCGAAGTTGTGGATTGTCAGCGCGACCATTTGCGAGAGATAGGACATCGTGGATTCGCCGCCGTAGCTCTGCCAGTTGGTGTTGGTCGTGAAACTCACGGCGGTGTTGAATGCGAGATGCGGCGTCGGCGCGCCGAGACCTTGGGGGTTCAACGGCAGCAAATGTTGCAGCCGCAGGATGGCGTAGGTGAACACGCAACTCACGAGGCTGAACAGCAGCATGGCCCAGGTGTATTGCCGCCAGTTGTGTTCTTCATCGGCGCGCACACCCATGAGCCAGTAGGTGAGCCGCTCCAGAGGTTTCAGCACGGGATCGAGCCAGGTCTTGCCATTGGCGTCGAGCACGCGCATGAGATAAAGGCCCATCGGCTTCGTGATCACCGCGAGGGCGACGAAGAAGAGGGCGAGTTGTAGCCAGCCGGAAGTTTGCATAAGCGGGTTTCGTTAGAATGTTTCGGGATGAACCATTGCAATGAACAGATACGCAAACAGCAGGATGGCAATCGGTACAATAATGAGGTTTTCCATAAGTCCTTAAAGTGTTTCGCACCAACAGGCGTAAAGGTTGCCTGCCACAAAGAAGCAAATGATGACAGCAACGAATATGAAATCGTTCATGTTGCTACGATGGCTCGGTTGCGGAGCAGTGGCTAATCAAGATTCCCATGTTCGGCGTTAAGATTTCGTAAAGAGGAAGCGAAGTGGTTGAGAGATTCACTGTGACCCCGCATCGGACACTACACGGACTGTGGCTATTCTTGTCGCAAGTAATTCTCCACGCGCCGAATCCTAAAAGCGAAATCCCCGGAGCCGGGCGGCAGGTCAATGTGGAGCGCAGCCGGATGATGCGAGCAATACATTGACGCGACGACCGCCGACATACCATTGAAACTGGATTCGCGCGCAGCCTGTCAGCGCCACTGCGCCCACGAACAAATGTCAATGAATCCAATAATGGCCGATGCAGAGTCCAATACCAAGAGCCAGCAAAAGCCAGACCACCGTCCGAAGAATCACCCGCCACGCGAAACGATCTTGCAGGTCGTTGGAGACCTGTTCCAACCGTTTAAAGACGTGACCCAAGAGCTTCTGGCGGTGGTTCAGCGGACCAACCTCCGGTTTGACCCCTTCATCGTTGGCGATGACGAATGAGGGTTCCACTACGCTGTTAATGCTGCGTCCCAGTCCTTCCAGACTGGCTCGTAACCGAGCTGGCGAATGAGATCGGCGACTTGCTGCGGGGAGCGATCATCGGCGATCTTGAACTGGCTGGTGGCGCGGGTGGCCTGATCGTCGGCGGCAGGCCGCTCGCCGGCGCCCAGCTCGACAATTCTGCCGCGCTCGGTGTGATGCAGGTTATCTTTGGCCGCGCCGGTGTAGCCGCCCGGCTCAGTATGGCTGCCCGCGCTGATGAGCGTGATGCCGATTGGAATCAGCCCGTTGCGCAGCTTTGCGGACTCCCGCGTGGAAAGCACGAGCCCGACATCGGGGAACATGAGTCGGAACGCGCAGACCAGTTGCACCAGCTCCCGGTCGGACATTTGAGTCAGGGGTTGGAATTCACCGGCGCAGGGGCGCAGCCGGGGCAGGGAGATCGTCAGTTGCGCCTTCCAGCAATGACGCAGCAGGTAGGCGGCATGAGCCGCTACACTGATGGCTTCCAGCCGCCAGTCAGCCAATCCGTAGAGCGCGCCGATGCCGATGCGGCGGAACCCCGCCGCGTAAGCCCGCTTCGGGGTTTCCATCCGCCACGCAAAATCCCGCTTCGGTCCGGCTGTGTGCATGGCCGCATAAACGGCCCGATCATACGTTTCCTGATAAACCACGAGTCCCTCGGCGCCTGCCTCCGCAATCGGCCGGTAGTCCGCGGTCTCCATGGGTCCAAGTTCAAGCGAGAGGCTGGGCACCTCCTGATGCAGCGCGCGCACGCAATCAGCCACATAGCCGTTGGAGACGAACTTGGGATGCTCGCCTGACACGAGCAGGAGGTTGCGAAAGCCCTGGTCGAGCAGCGCCCGGGCTTCCCGGCGCACCTCATCCAAAGTGAGGGTGACGCGCAGGATGGGATTGTCACGCGAGAAGCCGCAGTAATGGCAGTTGTTGATGCACTCGTTGGAAAGATACAATGGGGCAAAGAGCCGAATGACTTTGCCAAAGCGCTGCCGCGTGAGCTGCTGGGATCGCCGGGAGAGCGGTTCGAGCAATTCTGCGGCGGCCGGGGAGATCAGGTGGGCGAAGTCGTTGAGCGACAAGCTGGATTTGCCCAAGCTGGCGCGCGCCGCAGCCGCGGGCGCGGTCAGCGACCGCTCGACTAAGGACCTGAGTGGCAGCGAATCGAATTCTGTGACAAAGCTCACAAGCAGAACTTAGCAGGGGGGCGAAGGATGTCGAGAAGCGCGGCGCGACCCGCAGGCTTGCCCAGGGCGCAAGGCGCTCAGCCGGCGGCGCGCGGGCCGAGCCGCTGCTTGAATCTGTGACACGCTGCGGCGACATCCTCCGCGTTCAAGATGGCGGACACCACGCAGATGCGTTGAGCCCCAGCCGCCAGCACGCGATTCAGGTTATCCAGGTTGATGCCGCCAATGGCGAACCAGGGGACGCTAACATGGACGGCCGCCCAGCGCAGGTAATCGCTGGCGATGGGCTTGGCGTCCGGCTTGGTCGTCGTCGGATATACCGGGCCGACTGCGATGTAATCGGGACCCGCCGCCAGCGCCCGCTTGGACTGGTCCGGCCCGTGCGTGCTCAGCCCGATCCCGAGTCGCAGGCTACGGGCCGGTTGGGGGCTGGCTGTGGCTGTGAGTTGGCTGACCTGAGTGTAGCCGGCGTCGAAGAAATCCTCCTGCCCGAGGTGGCAGAACTCGGCGCCCAGTTCCTGCGCGACGGAAACATGGTCGTTGATCACCAGGGGCACGCCGGCTCGGCGCGTTACCGGGAGGATAGCTTCGGCCATGCGAAGAACCTCTTCGCGTGAGGACTGTTTGGCCCGAAGTTGGATTAAGTCAGCTCCGCCATCGCAAAGCTGCTGCGCCACGATGTGGGGCGCCCGGCCTCGCAGGCAGACAGTATCGACGAAGGCGTAAAGCCAGCATTCGGAGAGGGGTTTCACAATCTCACAGTCTCATACGAGGAAGGCCGTCAACGGGCTTGTCGGGCTGGCGGTCTCCTGTTCCGCGGCCAACCCCGACTCGAAGGCAGCCCGACCGGCTTCCACCGCCATTCTGAAAGCCGTCGCCATGCGGTTGGGATCGTTCGCCACTGCGATTGCGGTATTGACCAGCACGGCGTCGGCACCCAGTTCCATCGCCTCGCTGGCGTGGCTCGGCGCGCCCAATCCGGCATCGACCACCACCGGGACGGTTGCCTGCTCGATGATGATGCGAAGCTGGTCGCGCGATTGGACGCCGCGGTTTGAGCCGATTGGGGAGCCCAGCGGCATCACCGTGGCTGTGCCGACATCCTGGAGCCGCCGGGCCAGGACGGGATCGGCGTTGATGTAGGGCAGCACCGTAAACCCTTCCTTCACCAGAATCTCCGCTGCTTTGAGCGTCTCGATGGGGTCGGGCAGCAGGTAACGCGGATCGGGATGGATCTCAAGCTTCACCCACTTGGGCAGCCCCGCCGCCGCCGCCAGCCGCGACAAACGAACGGCCTCTTCGGCATTCATCGCCCCGCTCGTGTTTGACAACACGAGGAATTTCGCGGCGTCGATGAACTCCAGGATGTTCGCGAAGGGATCTTTCTTTCCGCTCAAATCGGCGCGGCGCAGCGCGACGGTGACGATTTCCGCGCCGCTGGCTTCGAGGGCCTCGCGCATGGCGGTTGGTGAAGAAAACTTTCCAGTGCCCAGGAGCAGGCGCGAGCGAAAGAGTCGCCCCGCAATCACCAACGGTTGGTTTGAAAGTGGCATTCCAGCCAATGTAGCAGCGGTGCCCGCGGCTTGTCGAGCGGCGGGAACTCGACACACGCAAGACCCTGGCGCTGTTGTGCGGTCCCGCGGACTACACCTGTCCGCCACGCGCACCCAAGCCCACCTCCGGCCTCGTGGAACAACAACGCTGGTTCAGCAAAGCCGCCGGCCATGACTGAGGTCATCCAGGCCGCCGCCGAACTGCAAGCGCGCGGCCTGCTCGAAAGTGGCTTGCGTTTGTCGGAGGTTTCAGGACATCGTTAGCGATGCTGTTGCCCAGTCAACCCGTCACTTTGACCGTCGAGCAGATTGCAGAGTTGAACAGAAAACTGTCAACCATGCGTCACGACATCAACAACCAATTGTCCTTGATCATGGCGGCGGTGGAACTGATCCGCTACAAGCCAAAAATGTCCGATCGTATGCTGGTCACCCTGGGTGAGCAGCCGCCGAAAATCGCGATGGTTTTGGCTAATTTCACCGACGAATTCGAGCACGCATTTGGGATCACCCGCCCCTGATCTTGCCGGTCGGACCTTCCGTTTCTGCTTCGCTTCTCTGAACTCCGGCACGCTACTCTGGCCATTGGCCCAGTTGGCGCTGGCGTTGGATGGGTTGCGTTGACAGAATTCCCCCGATGGCAGCTTACGCGCTGACGATATTTACCGGGGCATTCCTGCTCTTTCAGGTGCAACCCCTGATGGGCAAGTACATCCTGCCGTGGTTTGGCGGCGGGCCTGGAGTCTGGACAACGTGCATGTTGTTCTTCCAGATGCTTCTGTTGGGAGGCTACGCTTACGCTCATTTCACCACGCGATGGCTCAAGCCGCGCGCCCAGGCCATCTTGCACCTCGTCCTGCTTGTTGCCGCTTTGGCGCTGCTGCCCATCACGCCGGGTGACTCCTGGAAACCGCACGGCGGCGGCAATCCTGCATTGCAAATCCTCACGCTGCTGGCCGCCAGCCTCGGGCTCCCCTATTTCGTCTTGTCAGCCACCGGTCCGTTGATCCAACACTGGTTCAGCCGCGCGAACCCGGGCGCCTCCCCCTACCGGCTGTATGCGCTCTCGAATGCTGGCTCACTCCTTGCCCTGGTCAGCTATCCATTTTACTTCGAGACCCACTTTGCTCGCATCACACAGGCCACGCTTTGGGCGTGGGGATTGGTCGTTTATGCCGTCTGCTGCAGTTATTGCGCGGCAAAAGCGTGGAAGGCAAACACTCACACGGTAACTCCCAATCCGGAAGGCGGAAATCCGCAGTCGGGTGGGAGCCTGAGTGAAGTCGAAGGCGCTGGGGTTCCGGCATCTGCTTCGGCCGGATGCGGTCGCGTTCCGCTCAACGCGCAACTTTCGACGCTCCGCCTGCTTCTGTGGCTGCTCCTGCCGGCCTGTGCGTCGGTTCTGTTGCTGGCGACGACCAATAAACTGTGCCAGGACGTGGCCGTGGTTCCTTTCCTCTGGGTGTTGCCGCTGGCGCTTTACCTGTTGAGCTTCGTGATCTGCTTCGACAACCCGCGCTGGTATATGCGGCTTCCATTCACCATCGCCTTGATTGCCGCACTGGTCGGCTTGTGTTGGGCGTTGTTTGATGGGGCTGATTGGCCGTTGTCCCGACAAGTGGGCGTTTATTGCGGCGGACTCTTCATTTGCTGCATGGTATGTCACGGCGAGTTGTACCGGCTCAGGCCCGCTCCGCGGCATCTGACCCGGTTTTATCTGATGATTGCCGCCGGGGGCGCGATGGGCGGCCTGTTCGTCGCTGCCGCGGCGCCGCTGCTCTTTACCGACTATTACGAACTTCACTGGGGGCTTTTTCTATCCGGGCTGCTGTTCCTGCTGGTCTGTGCGACAACGGATCGCACTCCCGGTCTCGAAGCTCAGACGGGTGGTTTAGCCGCAGCCGATCGTGAATGGCGCTGGCTGGCCTGCATCCTGCCGCTCCTTGTGTTCGGCGGGCTCGATTGGTTTCTGAACCGGCTGGCCGAGCACTCCAACGCTCTCCCCCACGGCTATTTCATCGGTTTGCGTATCGCGATGTGGACGATTCTAGTGATGATGGTGGCATCCTGGATTTCGCGGAAGAAGTTCAAGAACTTTCGACACTGGCGCTTCCTGGCGTGCGCATGGCTGTCGCTGGGGGTGCTGGGGCTGGGTGCCACCCTCTGGATGCAAGCGCGACAATCTGGCAGCGAGAGGGTCTATCGGTCGCGTAATTTCTACGGCGTGTTGACCGTTTCCGAATATGAGAAAGCGAATCCCCAATTCCACTATTTCCTCCTCCAACATGGCCGCATCACCCACGGATTGCAGTTTGCTGACCCGGTCCGGGCTGCCTGGCCCATTAGCTATTACGGCGCGCAAAGCGGCATCGGGCTGGCAGTGGAGGCTCTGCCGGCCGGGCCCCGGCGCATCGGAGTGGTGGGCCTTGGCACGGGCACCATGGCGGCGTTCGGCCGCGCTGGAGATTACCTGCGCCTCTATGAAATCAACCCCCAGGTGCAGCAGGTGGCAACCTCCTGGTTCACCTATTTAACTCGTTGCGCGGGAAAAGTCGAAGTTGCGCCCGGAGACGCCCGCCTTTCGCTGGAGAGCGAGCCGCCCCAGCACTTCGACCTGCTGGTGCTCGATGCCTTCAGCAGCGACGCCATTCCGGTGCATCTCCTGACCAAAGAGGCGTTTGAGGTCTATGAAAGGCACTTGAACACCAACGGTATCATCGCCGTGCATATCTCCAATCATTACCTCGACCTCGAACCGGTGGTCGTCAATCTTGCCCGCCACTTCGGTTACAAGCTGGCCGCCATCGATTACGATGACACCGTCGAGGATGGCGATTGGTGGCTCTATTCCTCCACTTGGGTGCTACTGTCCCGCGACGAGCGAATCATCAATTCCCCCGCCATCCACGCCGCCGCCTATACTGTCAAGGCGAACGCTGTCAAAGTCCCGCTCTGGACGGACGATTTCGCCGGCCTGTTCCAGATTTTGAAATAGCTGCCGGGCGCAATGCGTCTCATCTGAGCCTGAAGCCGGCGAACGCGTGCAGAAAAGAAACGGGCCCCCCTGTGGTTCGCCACAAGGGAGGCCACTGAATCCCTGTTCTGACCGTTAATCGACTGCGATTTTCCGCGGTTTTATCTTTTCCGACTTCGGCAACGTCAGTGTCAGCACCCCTTGCTCCATTCTCGCCGACACCTTGGCGGTGTCCATGGCTGGGTCGAGCTCGAACACGCGGTGATAATCTGCCAGTCGGCGCTCCCTGAAGAGCAGTTCGCCGGGCGTGGCATCGGTCTGACGCCGACCGATGATGGTTATTTCATTGCCCTCGATGGTAACCTCCAGCCCTTCTTTGGTGACTCCCGACATCTCGGCTTCCAGAACGTAGCCATCTTTCGTTTCGAAGATGTTCACCTTGGGCGCAACGAACTCCTGTCTCGCTGCACGGTCAACCGTCGGTCGCACCTCTTCTTGAACTGTCGTATTCATATTATGATCCTTTCTTTGCGTTTCTTTAAGTCATTTCACGGTGACGTCGATGGACTTCGGCTTCGATTCCTCAGTCTTGGGCAGGGTGACCGTCAGGATGCCATCCCGGTATTGCGCTTTGACCTTGTCCGCAGCCACTGCACTGGGCAGGGTCACGGTTCGCTGGAACCGACCAAAGAAGCGTTCCGTCCGATGAACCTCGGCACTCTCATATTTCTCCTCGCTCTTGCGTTCGCCTGAGATGCTGAGGCTGCCCTCGTGCAGCGAGACCTCGATATCCTCTCGTTTCATTCCTGGCAACTCCGCTTTCACCACGAAGTTGTCTTTCTCTTCGTACAGATCCAACGCGGGTGTCCAACCGCTCAGCAGTCGGGAACTATTCGCCAATTCGGCGAAAGGCGACTCGAACAACCGGTCGATCTCATCCCGGATGTCGGTTAGTCGTCCGAACCCGGGCCATATCGCTATGTCTGGTCTTTGCCATCTAATCAAGTTAGTCATATTTGTTTCCTTTTGTTAAATGTTTCACCATCATCTTTAGCTTTGGATATGCCAATTCTTGTTAATAATGGTAAGTGCTATAGTTACAACTATTTACACTGTTTACTCACAATACAATCCACCCACGATATGAGCTATAATGGCACATACTAGAATGATCTACTTGTGCCAAGTGTGCCATCTTGGCTCTTAAATTGGGGGGGGGGTATTGGATCAGAACACTGAAGCTGGGGCGAATGATTTGATACCTCGCAGGATTAGAGGCTGATACCTTTCTAAGCGGATGGACCGTCGCTTGGCGCAAAGGCCGCTTGATGGCCGAGC
>Ga0194053_10000602_pt1 | contig 26650 bp, 21 predicted proteins | sample SepL228m_MetaG_FD_161684 | JGI IMG/M metagenome (GOLD analysis project Ga0194053, IMG submission 161684) | Anoxic zone freshwater microbial communities from boreal shield lake in IISD Experimental Lakes Area, Ontario, Canada - Sep2016-L227-8m | ecosystem: Environmental > Aquatic > Freshwater >... | reverse complement strand
TTACATTAGTTAAAACTAAAACTGTTTCTGTTGTTAAAACCAGCTACACTTATAATTTAAATTATAGATTATATAATATATTTTTTGCCGATTCTCCAGATAATAAAAAAATATTTCTAAATATTGTAGATAATTTTACAACTGGTTATATAAATGTATTTAATAAAAAAGTATTGCTAGAAATTTTTACGGTTGAACAGTTTAATAAACATCGTAGTGGGGATATACAAATCCATCGAGAAATAAGATTTCATTGGGAAGTTTATCGCGCTAAATTTATCTTTAATGTATGCATGGCATATAAAATTCAAGGTGACATCAAATATTTAAAAGCAATTGAGAATTATTTAAATCATTATAAACAATATTGTCCGATTTACCATTGTAATATTCCATATAATGGCATGGAAGCATCAATTTTACTTATCAACCTTTCATGGATCGGTGTCATTCTTCGAGAGGATGAAAACTTTGAGCGAAAATTTATATCCATTCTACACAGTTACATGCTTGATTTAATAAATTATATTTATAGAAATTACGAAATATCATTTTACGGACTAGAATCAAATCATAGTATATGTTGCAATATTGGATTAATTTTCGGCTCTTTATATTTTACAGACCATCCGCATCATGATAAGTGGTTCAGTTTTGGGGTGAAAAATTTAAAAAGGAATCTTAAAGAACAATATAGTTCTGATGGTGTCAATTATGAATCAGCAATAAATTATCACCGATTTGTATTTGAAATGTTACTTTTCCTTTACTCAGCTTTAATTCAAAATAATAGACCAATTGATTTTCTTAAATCTTCACTCATTAAACAGGGGAGAGCTCTTAATTCACTTAAACACATAAATGGGAATATTTCCAGATTCGGAGATAATGATGGTGGGAAATTTCTATATGATCTTGAAACCCTTACTGAATTTTTGTCAATTGAATATTTAGCTTGGTTTAATGATTCGAACACTTCTATGTATTACGAAACATTGTTATTTGAAAATACACAGGATATAAAGAATCTAAATTTACTTGAATACGACAAAGGCACCATTGGAAAATATTTTCGCTTTTCTTCAAAATATTTATCATTTATTATGACTTATAATAACATAGGAACTAACGGCAAAGGTAACCATCAACATAATGATTTCTTTTCATTTGAAATTACTGGGAGGTATCCTTTTATTATTGATAAATGGTCCTATTGTTATACCGGAGAAAAAAATCTACGAAATATTGATAGAGACTCAAGATCTCATAATTGTTTAACCCTGGATAACCATCAGATTGTAGAATTTAATCAAGATAGATTGTTTGAAATGCTAGGAAATCTTAAAATTGAATCATCTGAAATAAAAAATCAAGAAAACCACATCGTTGCGACTTTTTCGCACAACGGTTATAGAAAAGCAAAATTTGGGTACACAAAATATTCTAGAGGATTTAATATTAATAAATCAAGTCATGAATTAAAGATTATTGATTCATTGGTCGGAGAAGGGAATCATTTTGCATCAATGTCATTTTTTATACCTCTAAAATATTATAAACTATCAAAAGATAATACCGATTTACTTTTTTCAAATGAACATGAAATATTTACAATAAAACATACCTGGAACAATTTCACTATTACTGAAGAAAAAATTAGTGAAAATTTTCTTTCATATAGTCCTGCATATAAAATAACCTTATTCACAAATTACCTTGATAGTATAGAACTGGAAGTCAAGATAACCTATAAAACCATTTAAAAAAAATAACATGTTACAGGCATTGATAAAAAAAGGAAATATTTCATGCGAAGAAATTCCTGCACCAAGCGTTCTTGCAGGACATATCCTTATTAAAGTTGTGAATAGCTGTATTTCTTCTGGAACTGAACTAGGTGGCCTTAAAACAAGTGGTGAATCAATTATAAGTCGCGCACAAAAACAGCCTGATAATGTAAAAAAAGTGTTTGACACAATCAGCAATGAAGGTATAATATCCGCGTACAAAAAGGTTCATCAAAAAATAAATAGTTTCAGCCCAACTGGTTATTCAATAAGTGGAGTTATTATTGGTTTAGGAGCAGGGGTAAATTCTTACTGCATTGGAGACTTTGTAGCAGCTGCTGGTGCAGGACTTGCAAATCATGCTGAAATAGTTAATATTCCAAAAAATCTAGTTGTTAAAATTCCGCTTGGATTATCTTTTAGCGAGGCATCTACAGTGACATTAGGCACAATTGCAATGCAAGGTGTTAGGCGTCTTGAATTATCGTTTGGTGAGCAATGTGTGGTATACGGAACTGGAATTCTAGGATTATTATCTATTCAATTATTGGCCAATGCAGGTATTCGAATAGCAGCCATTGATATAGATAATAAAAGGCTCGAATTGGCAAAAAAATTCGGAGCAGAGATTATAATAAATGTAAATGAGTATAATCCTATTGAAGAGATTAGTAATTGGTCAATAGGTTTTGGAGTTGATGCAGTTCTTTTTACAGCCTCAACAAATGACTCAAAGCCATTATCAAATAGCTTCAACATGTGTAAAAGGAAAGGAAAAGTTGTGCTTGTTGGTGTTGTTGGCATGGAGATAGATAGAAAGGATATTTACGCGAAAGAACTTGACTTCAAGATATCCACCTCCTATGGTCCTGGACGTTACGATGAGAATTATGAAAAAAAGGGTAATGATTACCCCTATGCATACGTACGATGGACAGAAAATAGAAACATGAATGAATATTTAAGGCTATTAACCTCTGGGAAAATAGCAGTTTCAGAGCTCGTTTCAAAATCATTTTCGATAACTGAAATATCACAGGCATTCAATTATTTAAATAGTTCAGATGAAAAACCTCTCATGGTTATTCTCGAATACGATCAGCAGAATCCTGAATTTTATAAAAAAAGTACGGAAAGGTATATTACTCAAAAAGAATCAACAATACCTATATTAAAAAAAACTAAAATAAATGTAGGTATTATAGGAGCTGGTGGATTCGTCGTTGGTGTACATTTGCCGAATCTTGCAAGGCTAAATGACAAATTCTCTATACGAGCAATTGCGGATAATGATGGGGTCAATGCAAAAAACATAGCCAGTGCTTTCAAGGCAATTTATTCCACAACAGATTACAATAGGATTCTCCAAGATGAAGAAATTGATCTTGTAATGATCACTACAAATCATGCTAATCATGGAGATTTAGTGCTTAAAGGATTGAACAATTTTAAACATGTTTTCGTCGAAAAACCCCTTTGCATAAATCAGCAAGAACTTGATGAAATTAGAAAATATTATTCTGATTTCTCGGAGAAAAAGAAATATCTGTTCGTTGGGTACAATAGAAGATTCAGCAAATATGCATGTGAAATAAAAAAAAATATTCAAAAAAGAAAAGACCCATTATTCATTAATTACAATTTTAATGCAGGTTTCTTACCACTAGAACATAAAATAAATGACGAGGGCGGCAGATTGATTGGTGAAGCATGTCATATTATAGACTTAATGACCTTCTTCACTGAATCAAAAATACATACGATTTGTGTTGAATCTAATAATTTCTATTCATCAAAATATTCTAGTAATGATAACAAATCGATGATATTAAAGTATGAAGATGGTTCTATTTGTACTTGTAATTATTATTCAACTGGGAATAAATTAGCTGGGAAAGAGGGTATGACCCTAAATTTCGAAGGTAAAACAATAATTCTTGAAGATTACAAAGTATTAAAGGGTTATGGACTGAAAATGAAACAATTTAATGATAAAATTCCCGATAAAGGGCACTTAGCAGAACTTCAAAATGTTTATCAAACTTTAACAAATGAAAATCAAAAATGGTTAATTGAACCTTGGGATTTATTCCAAACTAGCGAAATTTCTTTTGCAATCCAATAACTTAAATGTATGACTTACAAAATTATAATGGCAGAATCCTCTGATATTTATCATGATGGTAGAATATTAAAAGAAGCTAAAACACTGTCCACAGCAGGCTACAATTTAGCAATCTACGGATTTAAAAATTTTGCCTATAAACCTCCAATTAATAATGAAAAATTCAAAATTATTTCATTCCCAGTAATTTCAAGAAAATATAGAATTCTAAGAAATTTCTCAATTGCATTGAATATTCTTATTATAAATATATTAATCCTCTTTACTAAGGCAGAGGTCTATCATGCTCATAATACAATGTTTCTATTTAGTATGTATTTATCAAGTAAGCTTTACAGAGGGAAATTTGTATATGACTGCCATGAAGTTCAATGGGAACATAATAAAGTGGAAGGTTTTCTAGAATCATTGTTTATTCACAGAGCGCATCAAATTATTAATGTCTGTGAAGGAAGAGCAAGATGCCAATCCCAAAGATACAATATAGATTTTTCAAAAATTCTTATTCTAAATAATTATCCAAAACAAAGTAGTTTTATACCTAAATTAATTCATGAAAATACTAAAAAATTTAAATTTGTATTTAGTGGAGGCTATAACTTAATTGACAATAGATTGGACAATTTTATAACTGTTTTAAAATCATTTCCAGATGTTGAATTTCACATTATAGGATTTGGTTATGGAAATAGTGAAAATAGATTAATGCAATTTGTTAAATCTCTTAATATTCAAGAGCAAGTTTGTTTTCATCCATTAGTTCATCCAACTATATTGACAGAAAAACTATCCGAATATGATATGGCTGTAAATTTTCTTTCAAATCCAAAAAATTTAATTTCTTACAAATATCCTGCAATAAATAAAATGTACGAATTCCTTTCAGCAGGATTGCCGATATTAACTTCTGATCTTCCTGCATTTATAACAGATTATGTTGATTATGGGGTTGCAATCACAGTATCACCTGAAGATCATAAATCAATTGCTAACGGTATTTCATACATATTGGATCATAAAGATCTACTTTTTGAAATGCGGAAAAAAGCTTTCTCCCTATCTCAGCAATTATATAACTGGGAAAAACAAGAATATAAATTGCTAAATTTATATGAAAAATTGGTTATTCAAAGTGATCTTGTATAATTTAAAAAGATCAAATAATGTGCGGGATAATAGGCTTGATTAATAAAGGTAATAAGGAAATTCTAACTCGAATGACAAATTCACTAAGCCATCGTGGTCCGGATGACGAAGGTATCATTTGGTTTAACGAATTGAATTCAGGCCTAGGTCATCGACGTCTATCTATTATTGATCTTTCGATAGGTGGTCACCAGCCGATGTCTAATGAATCAAAATCATTATGGATTACTTTTAATGGGGAGATTTTCAATTATAAATCAATTCGTGAAGAACTTGAAAAGCTCTCGATTAATTTTTTTACTTCTAGTGACACAGAGGTAATATTGAAAGCTTATGAACAGTGGGGAGTGAATTGTTTAGAAAAATTTAATGGAATGTTTTCGTTCGCAATATTTGATAAAATAAATAATAAAGTATTTGCAGCCAGAGATCGATTAGGGCATAAACCTTTTTATTATCATTTCTCGGATAATGGATTGATTTTTGCTTCAGAGATAAAAGCTATTATTTCGTCTAATCTTTTATCAATTGAACCAGACCCATATTCAATCCTCACTCCAACCAGATATCAAATTGGCCCGTACACCGGATTTAAAAACATTCGAAAGTTATTACCTGGTAATTACATGATTTTTGAACAAGGGGAATTAAAAATTAGTTCATATTGGGAAATCAAGCCTAATGAAGATTTTATTGGATCTGAAAAAGAAATATTTACTCAACTGGACTATTTGCTAAATAGTAGTGTCGAATTAAATATGGTAGCAGATGTTCCTGTAGGGCTTTTATTAAGTGGGGGGCTTGATTCGTCTTTAATTGGAGCTCTTGCTCATAGACATTCAACTAATGCTATTAATTCATTTACTATCAAATTCTCTGAATATGACAATAAATTTGAAAAAGCACATAATGATAGTTACTATTCTAAATTGTTAGCGAATCAATTGCACTTTGATCATCATGAGCTAGAAATAACATCAGAAATTATTAATCATTTACCTAAATTAATTCGTGATGTTGAAGAACCACTTACTGACCCTGCCTCAATTCTAACTTATTCAATTGCAAAATTAGCTCGTGAAAATGATATCAAGATCCTTCTCAACGGGATAGGCGGTGATGAATTATTTGGAGGGTATAGAAAGCATCTTGCATGCATGTATGCTAGTATATATCAAAAACTCATTCCATCATTTGCTCAGGAAGTTATTAAAAAGATGATTAACCTAATGCCGGTTGCATCGAATCATGAAGGATATAGAAATATCAGATGGCTTAAAAGATTTATATCTATTGCTTCAGATTCTGAATATGATAGATTTGTAAAATCAGATTTATCTTTATCCCCAGCACAATATAGCCAAATCCATTTAACAAATCAGGATTATTATATAACTTATTATTATATATCTCAACTTCAATATTTTGATAATAAAAACATTCACTATCTTACAAAGATGTGTTTAAATGATACCAAAGTATTCTTACCTGAACATAATCTTCTATACTCTGATAAATCGATGATGGCTGCAAGTGTTGAAGGTCGACAACCACTTATTGATCATAGAATCTGCGAATTTATGTTTTCATTGCCACCAAAATATAGGATTCGAAATAATATCCAGAAGTGGCTGTTAAAAAAAGTTGCTGAGAAATATCTACCGAATCCAATTATTTATCGCCCAAAATCATCTTATGGTGTACCATTAAGATCATGGATAAAAGGTGATCTTTCATCTCTAATAAAAGAGTATTTAAATGCTGATTCGATTAAAAAGCGAGGTGTATATAATTACAAGTATATTCAAAAATTAATTTATGAAGATTCAACAGGATCAGCTGATAATGCCCTAATAATTTTTCAGATTTTAACTAATGAAATTTGGTATAAAACCTTCTTTATATAATAATTTATGCTGCAAATTACTCAAAATCTAAAATCAGGGATAATGGCATTGACTGATGTGCCATTCCCTTCTTTAAACTTTGATAATGTATTAGTGAGAAATTGTTTTTCCTTGATTAGTAGTGGAACTGAAATTTCGAAAGTCAATACCGCAAAGAAAGGATATCTTGGGAAAGCACTGGAAAAACCAGACCAGGTGCGACAAGTTATTGATACCATTCAAAAAGAAGGGATTGTTAATGCTTACAAGAAAGTTATGAATAAGCTGGATTCTCTAAATCCTTTGGGCTATTCTTCTTCAGGCATTGTTATTGGAGTTGGTAATAACATCAAAGGTTTTTCGATTGGTGATCGTGTTGCATGCGGGGGTCAAGACCTTGCAAATCATGCAGAAATAATTGCAGTACCTTCAAATTTAATTGTAAAAATACCCGATAGTGTATCATTTGAAGATGCCTCATTCACAACAGTGGCTGCTATTGCGTTACAAGGAATTCGTCAGGCCGATCTTCGTCTTGGAGAGTCTTGTCTTGTAATAGGCTTAGGATTAATTGGATTACTAACAGTTCAAATGCTTAAAGCGGCTGGGATAAAAGTAATTGGTGTTGATATTAACCCTGAAAACGTTAAACAGGCCTTTAACTCTAAAATTGACATCGCCTTCCTCCGGAATGACTCTCAACTTGAAAGTGGTATCATTTCAGCAACTAACGGATTTGGGGTTGATGCAACCATTATAACTGCCGGCTCCTCAAGTCTTGACCCAATTGAACTTTCAGGACGAATGTGCAGACAGAAAGGAAAAGTGATAATCGTCGGTGCAGTTCCAACTGGCTTTAGCAGAGAACACTTCTATAAAAAAGAGCTGGAATTAAAAATGTCATGTTCTTATGGGCCTGGCAGATATAACTTAGATTATGAATATAAAGGAATAGATTTTCCTATTGGATATGTTAGATGGACTGAAAACAGGAACATGCAAGCATTTTTAGAGCTAGTGTCTGAAAGTAAAATTAGCCCATCGATTCTTGTTTCACATGTTTTTGATTTTAATAATGCGCTCGATGCATATGATAGAATTTTAAGTAAGGAAGAACCTTTTTTGGGGATACTTCTTAAATATGACCAAATACAAATCCCAAATAAACAAGTCGGACCTATAAGTTTTAAAAATGATAAAAATGATGTGAAAATTAGTTTCATTGGCGCAGGGTCATTTGCACAGAATTCACTTCTTCCCAATATTAAAAATGCATCTCTTATTTCTGTAGCTACAGCTGAAAGCCATAACTCTAAAAGTGTGGCTTCTAAATTTGGATTTCAATATGCTAAGGAATCTGGTGATGCTGTAATTAAAGAAGAGAACTCAAATACATTGTTTATAGCTACAAGACACGATTCTCATGCGCAATATGTTTTAGAAGGGTTGAAGGCAAATAAAAATATTTTTGTGGAAAAGCCACTTTGCATGACAGAGGAAGAATTAATAAGTATTTCTCAGGAATATCATCAACGGAGGGTACATTTAATGGTTGGTTATAATAGAAGATTTTCTCCAATTATAATTAAAATTAAGAAATTACTTAATCCGACCTTTCCAGTTGCCATAAACTATCGCATTAATTCAGGGTTTATTCCCCATGATCACTGGACTCAGGATATACATTTCGGTGGAGGTAGAATAATTGGTGAAGCATGTCATTTTATCGATTTAGTAATGTTTCTTTCATCTTCAAAACCAATAGCAGTTCAAGCTTTTGCAATGAACGACCCATTAAATTTAACGGATACCTTGACAATAAATCTTAAGTTCGCTAATGGTAGTATTGCTGCTGTTCAGTATTTTTCAAATGGATCAAAAGAACTAAAAAAAGAGTATCTTGAAGTTTTTTCATCTGGTTTGGTAATGATTAACAGAGATTTCAAAGAGTGGGAAATGATTGGAAGAAAGAAAAGACAAGAAAAAATGATAAATCAGGATAAAGGTCACAAAGAAGAAGTCAGCCAATTTATCGCTGCGATAAAAAACGGGAATGAAACCCCTATTCAATTTGGTGATATATATGCGACAACAATGACGACTTTTAAGGTCTTAGAAAGTCTACGTGAAAACAAAGTTGTTACCCTGAATTTCAATTATTGATGATTAATAAAGAAGAAGAATCTCTGTCGTTACTTCGACGATATTGTGAAAGCATTGATTTTCAGGGATGGGATCCCTTTGATGGATTGAATAGCAAGGTATTTAATTCTATCGCATTATTTCACAATTCTGATCTGATAAGACTCGCCTGGATTCAATTTTTTAAACGTTGCCCGATCAACCTAAGACAATTATTTAAAATCAATAAGGATTATAACCCAAAAGGACTTGGATTATTTTTATCAGGCTATTGTAATTTGTGGAAAATTGACCCAAAAGAAGAATATTTATTGATAATCAGACAATTAGCATTCTTAATAATTGAACTTAAATCAAAAGGGTGGTCGGGAGCATGTTGGGGATATAATTTTGACTGGCAGGCAAGGGCTTTTTTTCAACCAGCCAAGACGCCTACCGTAGTAGCCAGTTCCTTTATAGGGAATGCTCTTTTTGATGCTTACGATATCCTCAGAGAAAAGGAAATCCTTGATGTTGCTGTTTCAATAGGTGCGTTCGTGATCAAAGATTTGAACAGAACATATGATTCGAAGGGAAATTTTTCTTTCTCTTACTCCCCTTTAGATAAAACCACAGTATATAACGCATCTCTTCTCGGAGCAAGAATCCTTTCAAGAATATACTCATATACAAAAGATGAAGTGTGTATTACTTTAGCAAAGCAAAATGTTCAGTTTTGTATTGATAAACAGAATTCTGATGGTTCATGGTTTTACAGCCCACTTAAATATCATCAATGGATCGATAATTTCCATACAGGTTTTAACCTTGAATGTATTTCACAATATATGACATTTGCCTCTGATTTTTCATTCGTTTTTGAGATGAATCATGGAATGCAGTTTTATAAACAAAACTTCTTTACTGAAACTGGAATTCCAAAATATTATCATAATAAGCTATATCCTATTGATTTACATTCGACAGCTCAATTTATCCTTACTTGTTCGAAGATGGGAATCTTCAATGAAAATATTGAATTAATTAATAGCGTTATTAAGTGGACCATTACAAATATGCAATCAAAACAAGGCTATTTTTATTTTCAAAAAAATCAATTTTACATAAATAAGATACCATATATACGATGGACTCAAGCCTGGATGTTTCTAGCACTAACTGAGTATCTGAAGAATTCAAAACCGATCCATTAGATTATGAAAAAAATCCTTTCTGTAATTGGGACCCGACCAAATTTCATTAAAATTGCACCTATATATCGTGCCTTTCTGAAATATCCAGAAGTTCAACACCTGTTATGCCATACAGGTCAACATTCTGATGATAAAATGTCAAAAGTATTCTTTAATGAATTGGGAATCCCTGTCCCGGATTTTCATCTTGGTATTAACTCCGGTTCTCATGCAGTGCAGACCGCCAATATAATGATTGAGTTTGAAAAAGTTCTGAATGAGGTTTTACCAGATCTTGTTATTGTCGTCGGGGATGTAAATTCAACGGTTGCCTGCGCATTCACCGCCGTTAAACTTCATATTCCGGTTGCACATATTGAGGCTGGATTACGTAGTGGGGACAGATCAATGCCAGAAGAAATCAACCGGTTAGTTACAGATGCAATTTCAGACATGCTGTTTATAACAGAAAGAAATGCCTTAGAAAACCTTACTAAAGAAGGTATATCTAAGGAAAAAATCTTTTTTACAGGTAACGTCATGATAGACTCATTGGTTTTCCTTAAGGAAAAGATTAATTCGTCTCTTGTTCTTGAGTCCATAGGCATTCAAGCCAGAGATTATTTTCTTGTGACCTTTCACAGACCTTCAAACGTAGATAATTTTAAATCGTTGAATGAACTTATTGATTTTCTAAACGAGATCTCAGAATTTAAAAAGGTAATCTTCCCGATTCACCCCAGAACGTTAAAAAATATTTACAAATTTCAACTTGAAAGAAAAATATCAACTAATGTACATTTGACCGAACCCCTTGGCTACCTTGATTTTCAATCACTTGTAAGTAAGGCCTTTATGGTGATCACTGATAGTGGCGGCATACAGGAGGAAACAACATTTCTTAGTGTACCATGTATAACGGTACGTGACAATACGGAACGCCCTGTCACAGTCGATATAGGGACAAACATTCTTTGTGGTTCAGACACAACACAAGTAATGAAAACAATAAAAGATTCCATTACCGGTAACTTGAAAAAAGGTAGTATACCTGAATTATGGGACGGAAAAGCAGCGGAAAGAATTGCGGAAATACTAATTACTAGTTTGTAGATGAAAATGTCAATATCAAAATTTCTTCACTATCCTGTCTCAAATCTCACAAAAAAAGAGGTTGTTAACTTAATAATTCAACATTCATCCTTAAACAGTGTTGCATTTATTACTGTAATGAATGCAAATAAAATGTACCTGTATGATCATTATCATTTATGTAAAAAAAGTATAGATGAGTCAATTATTGTTCTGCCGGAGAATGCAATCAACCTCGGAATGAAATTAATTGGTATCCCTTTGAAAGAATGGGATATGGGCGGTATTGAACTAGCAAAAGAATTACTGACCTTAACATCCTTAAATATTTATTTACTTGGTTCGCATGACAATGTTTTAAATCTTATATTAACAAAAACAAGGTATTCAAAAAATATTGTTGGTTTTCATAATGGTTATTTCAATGAGAATGAATTGCCACAGATTATTACAAATATTAAAGAAAGTAATGCTTCAATAATATTATTAGGACTTGGTTCTCCTAAACAAGAGGAATTAATGCAAAAATTTGCATCTCTCATTGATAAGGGAATATTTATAGGGGTCGGTGGTACTTTTGATGTTCTTTCAGGTTTAAAAAAAGATGCACCAAAATGGACGAAAAGAGGTTTTGAGTGGCTTTACCGAGCAATACAAGACCCGAAGAAATTCAAGCGATATATTGTAACAAATCTGTATTTTTTAAAACAATTATTATTGTTTTACTTACGAATATTTTTGTAACATGTGGAGACCTTTATCACATCGACGATTTTTGCAGTTATTAGATTATCTAACAATTTGGTTTGGATACTTATTTGCATTTTTTTTCAAAGATCTGTTACTTCTTTTTAGTCCTAAGCTTTTCACATTCAACATAGCCATTTCAATGCAATTCCTGATTGCAAATTCCTTTACGTCTTTGATCTATTTGTTTTTGCTAAATTATTTTAATGCCTATAGTTTTCAAAGATTTACGTCAGTGCAACATGAACTTTTATTAATTTTTAAAGTGACTTTTTTAGGGTTATTTGCAAATTTTATTATACTATATTTCTTTGGCTATTATTTTCCACGTATCTTCACTGTAATTGTACTATTTAGTACTTTTCTATCATTGGCTATTCAAAAATATTTACTATTCATTCTGGCAAATTACATCAGAAAAAAAGGGAAAAATAGGAAAAGAATTATAATAATAGGAACAGGCACGAGATGTGAGCAATTTATTAAAACAATAAATTCAAAATTTCAGTGGGGATTAGACATCATTGGGATAGTTAGTATTGATAATAAGAACGTAGGAGCATCGTTTTATGATAGTAAGGTAATAGGTGTTATCTCAGATCTTATAGAAATTATCAGAGAAAAAAATCCAGAAGAAGTTATAATTACTCTATCCTCAAAGAATTTTAATCATATTCGTCAGATATTAGAAATTTGTGAGATGGAGGGAATACAAGTAAGACTCACTTCAGATTTCATTAGTCATATTACAAAAAATGTACGTTTTGATAATATTTATGGAATTAGAATTATGAGCCTATATATGGTTCAACAAAGGGAAATCGATCAATTAATTAAGAGGACCTTTGATATTATCTTTTCAACAACCATTATTATTTTGCTATTACCGCTTTTCATTTTTGCAGGTATTGGAATTGCTATCACAGATGGCTTCCCTTTAATCTACAATTGGAATGTTGTTGGTTTAAATAAAAAACCTTTTAATAGCTGGAAGTTTCGGACAATGGTCAAAAATGCCGATTCATTAAAAGAAAAACTATTATCCAAAAATGAAATGTCAGGGCCGGTTTTTAAGATAGAAAAGGATCCGAGAATAATTCCTTTTGGTAGATGGCTTAGAAAATGGAGCGTGGATGAATTGCCACAGTTATTTAGCGTTCTTAAGGGAGATATGAGTGTTGTAGGCCCAAGACCTTCCGGACCTCATGAACTAATACTGTATGAAAGCTGGCAAAGAAGAAAGTTAAGTGTCAAACCGGGATTAACTTGCCTATGGCAGGTTAATGGACGAAATAAAATCAGGGATTTTAATGAATGGGTAAAACTTGATCTGGAATATATTGATAATTGGTCTTTGTGGTTGGATTTAAAAATATTTATTAAAACAATTATTATTGTACTTAAAGGAACTGGAAAGTAGAGTATTATGATAACAGTTAGAGCACCTTTTAGGTTACCGCTTGGCGGTGGAGGAACTGATTTGCCTTCATACTATAAAGATCATGAAGGTTTCTTAATCACTGCGGCAATTAATAAATATATGTTTATTAATGTAAATGAGCCTGCTGTTATTAATAAAATTAAAATTAATTACAATTCTGTAGAAATAGTTTCCCCGAATGATATAAATAAAATCAAACATGATATCGTTAGGGAATCCTTAAAGTATTTGAAAATGTATTATCCTCTTGAGATTTCTTCGATGGCAGATCTATCGGCAGGTACTGGCATGGGATCCTCAAGTGCATATACAGTTGCATTACTCAAAGCTCTTAATCAACTAAAGCGTAGGTATATATCAATTGAGGAGTTGGCCGAAGAAGCTTGTAAAATTGAAATTGATCTGATCGGCAAACCCATTGGGAAACAGGATCAATATGCTTCTGCATTTGGTGGTATCATCCAATTGGAAATTGATAATTTAGGGGATGTTACAGTCACACCTTTAAACATTAACCAGGAAGTTGTGTTTGAATTAGAAAATAGGTTAATGATGTTTTATACCAATATTAATCGTGATGCAAATAGTATTTTGTCTAATCAAAACCAGCGTATTACAGAATCGAAAAAACAGAAAACGCGTAAATCAAAAGATTTATCCGCATTAGAAGCGATGCATGAAATAAAAAATATTGGGTATCAAGTAAAAAATTGTTTGATTCGAGGGGATGTAGATGAATTTGGGAGGTTGTTACATAAGCATTGGCTAGTAAAAAAGAGTGTTTCTAACCAAATGAGCAATGAAAATATAGATAAATGGTATGATATTGGTTTGAAGAATGGTGCTTTAGGGGGTAAAATAATGGGTGCGGGAGGTGGTGGGTTCTTGCTTTTTTGCGTTGAAAACGGGTTTAGGAAGAAACTCAGACAAGCCATGGAAAATGAAGGATTACGTTATATGGATTTCCGCTTTGATTGGGAAGGAGTAAAAGTTTTAGTTAATATTTAACAGAGGTGAAAAACGTTCTTATAACAGGTGTTGCCGGTTTTATTGGTTCAAACCTTGCCGATGCCCTGCTCAAAACTGATAACTATAATGTTATTGGGATTGATAATCTATCCTATGGGGTCAAAGAACAGATCCCGGATGGGGTAACTTTCCATAAGCTTGATATCCGATCCAAGGATATTTATCCGGTATTTCATAATATAGATCATGTATTTCATTTTGCTGCTAAAAACTGTATTAGCGATTGCCAGATTGATCCGGTTGAAACGTCTGATATCAACGTGACAGGAACTGTCAATGTTTTTGAAGCTGCCAGACTAGCCGGGGTGAAAAAAGTTATTTATGCCGAATCTTCCGCATTGTACGAAGGAAGCGATAAATTGCCAACACCCGAGTCTGAAGTAAGTCCTCAAAGTTTTTATGCCTTAAGTAAAGTTTCTTCGATGTATTTTGCTGAGGGTTTTGCCAGGTTCCATCAAATGGCATTTACTGCACTCCGGTATTTTTGCGTTTATGGCCCGCGCCAGGATTATCGAAGATCAATTCCTCCGGTGTTTAGTTCATTTATCATTAAACTTCTTAAAGGGGAACAACCCTTTATTTTTGGAACCGGAGAAAAACGCAGGGATTTTATCCATGTTGATGACATCAACAGTTTCCATATTCAATGTATGGAAGATGAGCGAACTACAGGCAGGGTGTTTAACCTTGGAAGCGGAATTAACAATTCAATCAATGAGATCTACGAAATAATTGCAAAATTACTTAATACCACAGTGAAACCGGTTTATAAAGACAATCTCCCGGGAGAAGCCTTTGCAAACCTTGCTGATATTTCATCAGCAAAGATGTTGGGCTGGGCGCCAAAAATTTCACTGGAAGCAGGTCTCCAAACCTCAATCGATTTCATAATGAATGAACTCAAACAGGGCAGGATCTGATAACTATGCGTGCAATAATTTTAGCCGCCGGGAAAGGCGAAAGACTGGGTTCGATTACTAAAACTATTCCGAAACCCATGATCTTATTCCAGGGCAAACCTGTGCTTGAGCATAATATCATCTTATGTAAAAAATATGGAATCCGGGATATTTATATTAATGTCTATCACCTTGCCAGTAATATTATAGATTACTTTGGCCATGGTGAAAAATGGGGGGTTAATATCACCTATTCTGAGGAAGTAGAATTACTTGGGACAGCGGGTGCCACGCGCAAGATTTTCAATGATTATATAAAGGAAACTGATTCTTTAAATGATCCTTTTTTTGTGGTATACGGGGACAACTTTTCCAAATATAATCTTTATGCTGTTGCAGACACTTTTAACAAACAATCCACTCTTGCAGTTATTGGATTTCATTACCGTGAAGATGTTTCAACCAGTGGTATTGCTGAATTTGCCGATGACGGAAGAATTACCCGGTTCATAGAAAAACCAAAACCTGGTGAATCGGAAAGCCATTGGGTGAATGCCGGAATTTATTACCTGGATCCCAAAATTATCAAGTATATTCCCGAGGGGTTTTCTGATTTTGCCAGAGATATATTTCCCTCAATGATCAGCGGTAATATGAAGATTTATGGTGTGAAAGCTGCTGCTGACGTGAAGGCCTTCGACACCCCGGAGATGTTACTCAGAAATAGTAAATAAATGAACCTCCTTGGTAAAAACATAATCCTTACTGGTGCCGGCAGAGGTATAGGCAGGGCGATTGCGCTTGAAATTGCCCGACAGGGTGGTGCACTGGCATTGATTTCCCGTTCTGAACAGGAACTGCAAGAAACCTTAAACCTGATTCATGTAGTAAGTCCTGCCTCGTTTTTTATAGTTGCAGATATGTCAAAGAGGGAATCAGTTCATAATGCATTTTTATTCATAAAAAAACGTTTGGATATCATAGATGTATTGATTAATAATGCAGGCATACAGGGCCCCATTGGATTGTTCCATGAGAATAACCTGGATGACTGGGAAATGAACCTGAGGACAAATCTTTTAGGACCAGTGGTCCTGACTCATGCAGTTCTTCCATTGATGATGGCTCAGAAAATGGGGAAAATCATCAATATGTCAGGAGGGGGTGCAACAGGTACAAGACCGAACTTTTCAGCTTATGCCGTAGCGAAAACAGCAATCGTAAGATTTACCGAGAACCTGGCTGATGAATACCGTGAGTTTAATATCGATATCAACGCCGTTGCGCCGGGTGCTGTTAATACTAAAATGCTGGCTGAAGTCATCTGCTCCGATAAAAAGGCTGGGAAGGAGCTTGCCGAAGCCATAAAACGTCAGTCTGCAGGCGGCACTGATCCCGAAATCCCGGCCCGTCTTATCTCCTTTCTTGCCTCCGATGCTTCCAATGGTATCACAGGCAAGCTCATCAGCGCTCCCTGGGATCCCTGGCAAACCGAAGAATACTGCCAAAACCTTCGTAATGACAGGAATCTGGGGACATTAAGAAGAATTGACAATAAATATTTTATCGAAAAATCATGAAAGTTGCCATTATTGGTTGCGGGCTTATCGGAAGGAAAAGAGCCCATGCTCTGGAACCTGGAGATTCTCTAATTGCCTGCTGCGATATTGAAAAATCTCTGGCTGATAAATTCTCGGAGGATTATAAATGCAAGGCATATTATTCTGCCGAAGATCTTATTAAGAATGAACATCCTGAAATCGTAGTCGTTGCAGTGATTAATAAATATGTTTTACCGATTACGATTTCAGCTATTGAATCCGGTTCTTACGTGCTCGCCGAAAAACCTCTTGGTCGGAATGCAATGGAGGCTCGTGAAATGGTGAGGGTTTCTCAATTACATGAAAAACCAATCAAGACAGGGTTTAACCATCGTTTTCATCCGGGAATAATGAAAGCAAAAGCATACCTTGAAGAAGGGAAAATCGGGAATCTCCTTTTTATCAGGGGAAGGTATGGCCACGGAAGTCGTCCTGGAATGGAGAAGGAATGGAGATCCTCTAAAGATCTCTGCGGAGGTGGTGAACTGCTTGACCAGGGAGTTCATCTTATTGATCTCAGCCGCTGGTTTGCCGGAGATATTAAATCTGCTTTTGGAAAGGCTAAAACCAAATTCTGGCCTATTGAAGTCGAAGATAATGCTTTCATTTTACTTGAATCGGAATCAGGTATTGATATGCAGCTGCAGGTAAGCTGGACCAACTGGAAGAATATCTTTTCAATGGAACTTTTTGGAAGTAATGGCTACCTGAGAATTGAAGGACTTGGTGGTTCATACGGTCCCGAAACCCTTGAATTAGGATTAAGAAAACCCGAAGGGGGCAAACCTGATATTGAGTTTTTTCAATTCCCTCCCGAAGATATTTCCTGGAATATGGAATGGGCTGAATTCAAACAGGCTATCCATGAAAAACGCCAGCCCATCGGTAATGGCAACGATGGTTTAAAAGCTAATGAAATCATTGAGGCTGTTTATCGCTCTTCAACAACCAAACAGATCCAGCTTCTATAATTTATGAAAATTGCTATTCTAACAGGTGGTGGAGATGTATCTCCCTTAAATGCGGTGATTCGGTCGGTGATCGATACATGCGAGAAAACCGGTACGGAACTATACGGTATCCGTAAAGGATGGGAAGGTCTGTTGTCAGGAGATTTCATTAAACTGAACGGGCTTATTATTAATCCATTGATTGGCGGCACTATTCTTAAATCTTCCCGTGTTAATCTGGCAAAAATTAAAGAGGGGTCAAATCAAGTCTTGTCTGCTCTAAAACGACAGGGTATTGATGGTCTTATAGTTATCGGGGGAGAGGATACATTGTCCAACGCATTATATTTGAAAGACTTCCCGAAAATTCTGATCTCAAAAACCATTGATAATGATGTAGGACGGTACTCTGAAGGAAAATTCCTCAATTATTTCACTCTGGGTCATCCTACTGCCGCTGATAAGATCTCTTCCTTTGTTAGTTTCCAGGAAGGCTTGAGGACTACCGCATACTCCCACGAAAGGATCATCGTTGTTGAGTCCATGGGAATGCATGCGGGCTGGCTTGCCCTTTCTTCTTCTTCGGGTAATCCTGATTTTATCATTATTCCCGAATTTCCTTTAAAATATTCTGAGTTTGCTGAAAGGGTCAAGGATAGGTTCCTGGAGCAGAGAAATGTAATCATAGTCATCTCGGAAGGAGCAAAATGGGAAGATGGATCCTATATTTCTGCTGATGACACTGAAAAAGACAGTTTTGGCCATCCAAGGTTCAGAGGTACTGCCGAATTATTGGCAAAGAAATTAAAGACAGATCTGAGTTCTTCATTCGATACCAGGAATGTGAATGCCGTGAATCCTTCCTACCTTTACAGGTCGGGTCAGCCAAATGCTCTTGACCATGAGATGGCGAAAAAAACAGGTTCAGAATCTGTGAACAGACTACTTTCTGCAACTTCTGATTCTGTGTTTCTTTCTAATGTTCTTACCCGGGATGGATTTAATGTTGAGCCCTTTCTTTTCGATTCACTGGACAACATTGAACAGTTCCATCGCTTTGTTGATTCGAGCCTTTATGATGCTCTTGAATTCAAAGCAACTTCCATTGCTAAAGAATATTTTTCAACAATATCAAAACAATATCCTGCTGTAAACATTTCATTTTGAATCTGATTTAACATTACCCTTACATTTTTTTTCAATCGATTGAGAACCAAAGATTTTTTTCTTTGGTTTTTTTATTATTTTTACAAAAAAAACATATGACCTTTACAGCACAATTTCTTTCAGAATGCCAGGAAGTGATTAACGGCCTGGATGAGGCCGGAATTGAAAAAATAGCTGATGTCCTTTCACTAACGCGTGAGAAAAACGGCAGGCTGTTCCTGATAGGCTCAGGTGGAGGCGCCGGGCATGCTTCGCATGCTGTTTGCGATTTCAGGAAGCTTTGCAATTTTGAAGCTTATGCACCCTATGATAATGTTTCGGAACTTACTGCAAGAGTAAATGACGAAGGCTGGGATGTGACTATCATTAACTGGCTTAAGGTAAGCCGGTTCAGAGCGGGTGATTGCATTTTCGTGTTTTCTGTAGGTGGCGGAAATGATGAGAAAAAAATAAGCACCAATATCGTAAAAGTGGTGCAATACGCCAGAGAAATAGGAGCCAGTGTCGTAGGTGTTGTTGGTAAAGACGGTGGCTACACCAAAGCAATGGGAGATGCAGTAGCTGTTGTACCTACAATTAATCCTGCCCATATAACCCCTCTCACAGAGGGTTTCCAGGCAGTGATCTGGCATTTGCTGGTTTCACATCCAAAACTACAGGTTAATGCAACGAAATGGGAATCAACAAAATAAAAAGACAATCAGTTATGAAAGCATTAAAAGTTAAATTATTTGCAGATGGAGCTGAAAAGGCCGGGATGCTTGAGATGTATAAAAATCCCTTGATCTCGGGTTTCACAACAAACCCCACTCTGATGAAGAAAGCCGGTATTACCGACTATAAAGCCTTTGCGCTTGATATCCTTTCGGTGATCAAAGACCGGCCCATTTCATTTGAAGTTTTCTCGGACGACTTTAATGAAATGGAAAGACAGGCCATGGATATTGCATCCTGGGGGCCCAATGTCAATGTCAAAATCCCTGTTACAAACACCAAAGCCGAATCTTGTTACACCCTTGTTGAAAACCTTTCAAAAAAGGGTGTTAAATTGAATATTACGGCCATGATGACTGTGGAGCAGGTGAAACATATTCTGGAACCCCTTTCGAAGGGTCCTGGGGGCTATGTGTCTGTTTTTGCAGGCCGTATTGCAGATGCCGGAATTGATCCGGTTCCTGTTATGACCGAAGTAGTGCGCCTTCTAAAAGATCACTCTCATATTGAACTGATCTGGGCCAGTCCCCGGGAGCTTTTCAATATCGTCCAGGCCGATCAGATTGGTTGTCATATAATCACTGCAACCAATGACATTCTCAAGAAATTACCTACTCTTGGAAAGGATCTGACTGAGTTTTCTTTGGAAACGGTTAAAATGTTTTACAATGACGCTACGGCGGCAGGTTTTAAGATATAATTAGTCTTCGAATTAGACTCTTTCATATTCCTAATCCCATACCCAGGATCATAGTAGTTGTCCTTCCATGAAAAACTTCAGGGATATATTGTAAATCTCCATTATAATCCTGGTATTGAAAACCCATGTATAATGAAAGATTGGTCAGTAAGTGGTAATTTGCATCAAGCGAAATTATAGTATTATTATAGACCAGGTTTTTTGATAAGGGATAAGTTGAGTAGTCATCTTTCATATATTGAAACCCCCCGCGTTGGGCAATATTATAGGAAGCCGAAACAGATAAACCTCTGATGGGTTTGTAATTGATCCTTATGAATAATTCCCATGAATCATCCTGAAGATAATTACCAAGGTTATAGCTATCGTTAGTATAGGAATTTACCGGGTTATATTCCTGGTAAACCCTTGGTCGGTTAATCGAGGACTCTACGTTCAGAGATAGATTCTTTACCGGCATATCAGCAAGTTCCAATCCTAATTTCCAGCTCAGGCAATTGTGTTTTTTTGGGTCGAGAACATATGAAGTTACCCAATCGTCAATCCACAAACATGCAAAAAGATGAAGGTGTTTGATATTCCTGCTTGAAAGGGTAAAGAAAAGATGACCGTCATCATTAACATTCAGATTGTCGGTATAAGAAACAGTTCCCCTTTGGGTCTGGTCAATCGATTTATATAAATTAAAAGGGATCAGGTATCCTACTTTAATCACATCACTCCAGAAAATTGAATTTCCGAAAGAGAAATCCAAACCCCTCCAGGGAGTGAGAGTAATAATATTTGAAGCCATGTATTTCCTGTGATATTTAACATTCACAGATCCCTGTGTAAATGTAGATCTTGATGAATCAATAACATTTGATTGCAATAAAGCATCGATACAATAAAATTCAATCCACTTTGCAGGTTTAAAATGTAATTGAACATAAGGGAAAGAAGGTGCTTTCCCGCTGATAATATTTGTACCATGACTCCCGTATCCCCAAACCGGGCGGTCCTTATATATCCCGGCATCCCCCCATTTCCATCCCACCGATAATCCTCCCCTCCATTCTGTATTTTCAACAGAACCATTTCCATTAAAATTCAAGGAATTTCCCGATTCAGTATTGAACATCAATGGATTCACCATTGGTTGACTTTGCCAGTTGTATATAATATTGGCATAATACCCAATATGGCCAGCCAGGTATCCATACATATCTCCCCCTGCAGTAACTTCTTTAGAATTACCATTATTATTCAGTATGAAGCTGCTACCTATTGCCGGCGCTATGCTTAATTTATATACTTCCTTATTCAACCTGAAGGATAAAGGATTTAAGTTGAAAGAAGCATCTTGCCTTTTACCGGTCTCTGCTGGCAGTGCATTAGTAATCTTTTTTTGCAGATCGAACTGGTAATCCTTTAGATAAAAGTTTAAATCTTCGAGCTGGCGTTTATTGAGCTTATCTGTATTTGATTTTGCTTCTGACAATTTGAGGGCTATGACCGACCTTGAATATGGCCTTACCACTGAATTCAGCGTAATTACCTTTAATGCTGCCAATTCATCGAGGAATTCGTAAACAGGATTATTGTTCACAGGTTCATAAACCACCTGGGCTGATACTTCTGTAATCGTATATATAACAAACGTGATGAAAAAAATAAGGCACTTCATGAGTTTAAGCTATATACAGCCCCTAAAGAATAAGTATTTCCTATATTATAATCCTGGTTTCATCTCAGGCATTACTTCTTCTATGCTTTCGTGAATGCGAACCATGTTTGTAATTAATATTTTTTTGATCATCTGGCTTTTTGAATTCTCTTATGGCCAGGTAAGCAATAGGAATTATGGATAGAATTACAGCAAATACAGTATAATTTACAGTGCGGTCTCCCCTTGTTGTAAAATGGATATTGATAAAATATGCCAGGCACCATGTCAGGATCAGGAAAAGCATGTAAAAAATGAATCCTTTTAATAATTCTAAATAGGCCTGTTTTTTAAACCAGTCATAGGAAAATCTGAAATGAAGGGTTTTGAGGTAATAAAAATACAATAGAATGATGAATAAAACCATCAGACATTCATACAAACCGGTGTAGAAAACACTCATATCCTGATAAAAATTCCTTGCCAGGATCACCAGTCCGTATTGATCTATCCATCTCCAGGTATGCAACAGCAGCATGGCTATAAGGCTTGCAATGGATGCTAGGAAGGCAAACTGGCTTTTGCTCGATTTGGCTATTACAGCAAGAATAATCGAGACAGCCCCTACCGCGATTATTCTAATGCTTACCCTCAGTGCAAACGACATATAGATAATTAAAACTGATGATAAAATAAATAATCCCGGCCTGTAAATCTTTCTCCAGTTTTCGGTTTTATAAAACGATTTTTTTCTGTGTCTTCTGTATCCTGTACCTGAATCCATACCTTTATTTTAGTATTTTCCTGAGGGTGGTAAATTTACGTAAAAACTTTTTAAAAGCTTTGGTTTTTCAACTATGCAGATCTTGTCCAGCCTACAGGTATGATAATTATCAACTCTGATAAAAAAAATATTTGTCAGGATGAATATTTATAAAAAATTGGTTATACCTTTGCTATAAACCTCAAAACCAATAGCATGAAAAAAATCTACAAACCTCTGGTGTGCGTCCTTTCCATCATCGCATCTGTCTTGATGCTGATAGGTATAATTCTTGGCATATGCCACTTGAACTTATATTCCATCAGACCTAATTTATGGTACTTTTCGGCCATCAATTTTATACTGTTTGCCATACTCTTTCATTTTGCAGGAAGGGATTCCGAAAACAAATCCTGAGAAGAGTAAAAAAATTCAGCCAGCTTACAGCATCGCTGAGGGCCTGATGAATATCAGGTCAATTGAGACTTTTTCCGCTCATTTTCTTTCCATTCCGGAGTTTCTCCCAGATAATCCAGCAGAGAAAATAAAACGCGAAAAACAAGGTCTTCGTGAAGTAATTATGGCTGAATCCATACCATTCGCGGGCATTGTATGAAATCGGGATAAGGATCATAAAATGCAGGACAGCTGCAAATAGCAGGATCAGCACAGTTACTGGGAGCATAATCAATTTTTGCTTAAGCGTCATAGGGTATAAGCTAAGGGTTAAGTTGATCTCAACAATATGTGTAAACCCATTGCATCCCGGTAATAATTCAATACAGGGCTTTCCGCTTATACTGATAATGAAATCATGACTTACTGCAATATCCCCGTAGAAAAGCCTGAGAAAGAAAACCGAAACCCGGGTGATAAAGTCCGCCAGTAACCGGTGGACCGGTGAGTCAATATTATATGCATTAACCCATCCCGCTTTAAGGAAAATCCTGATAAAAAAATAAAGCAATAAAAAATACCCTAACCTCAGCCCCTTTCCCCTTGCTGTATCCTCATTAAGGAGTGACCATACCTGAATATAAACTTCTTTTAACTTTGCCATTCTGTGCTTTACGGTTTGGAAAAATCATACAGATTACCGTCTAAATGCAAAGATAATATTTACCTCTGGCACCAGCATCTCAGGTTCAGAGGGGAGGTTTTAAATTACGGCCGTTTTATAAAAATAGCCTTTTATCGTCACTCCTCCTCTTCTCCTCTTTAAATTGTTCTCACAATACCATGTTTACACTGGGTTCACCGGGGCCGTTTTCCCTTGAAAGGATTTGTTTGCAGGTTTGTTTGTAGTCAGCAGCTGAACAAGCTGAGGCGGTATGGGATGATAATGAACATGTAAGTCTTCATTTTGGTTTTTAACACCAGCAGGCATTGATTCTTATGATCTTTTAAAGTAAATATGGTTTTGGGGATGAGCGAACTGCTGAATTTCGCACAGTATGCTGCTAATTGTTCGTCCATTAGGGAAGAATAGTTTTTCCTGAAAACAACATCGCCGAATACCCTTGGCCTGGGTATTGTTTCCATCCCCATGACAATCTCGGCCATGATATAATGATTATTGTAAAAGAAAAAAAAGATCTGCACAGGGTTCTTCTTTACATCCGAATTATACCCGTATACTTCCAGAACATCATTCCCGTAATTTTCAGATTGATATAATTCTTTCTCTCCGAAACTCTCGATAATATATTCCGTGCCTGATCCGAAATCAATTCCATCGACCAGTATGGGCTGCTGGGCGATCAACGAGGGGATCTTGTCATCAATCTTTATGCAACGGTTTATATGCCTGATGATCTCGTCGTCAAAACATTGCGGAGAACGTCCTAACTTACTGAGAATGTCTGTATAAAGCCCCATAGGATTAAAATAGGGAAAGTATAACTAATCTGGAAAGGCCGGCCTGAATGTCCATCTTCTGCCGGTGTTGATTGACAATGCTATTCTCTTTAGTATTACTGGAGTGAGGTGTTCCGATTGCTCTGGCAAAGTCTGGTCAAAGTGGGCGTTTTTTCCAGCCTGGGAACAAAATAAAGATAATAAAAGCCTTATCAGCTATCAGAAATATGCCTTCGCACTAGTGAATTTCTGAGATTCGGGATGAGCAACGCTGCGCGTTGCGATCCTGCATCGGCGCGAAGCGCCTCCATCCCAACCGACTTTAAGGCGGGTTTCACTTCCCGATTTTTCCAAATTTGTTTTTGAGCTGTTGATACAGGCTGTGGGCTGTTTCGGGTTCTATCCCTGCTTGCCTTGCAAGGATCTCGAGGTTCGGCTGGGTTCCCGCGTTGATATAAGGAAGCAGAAGGTTCAAAAAGCCGTTGAGGCCATTGAGCTCTTCCTGCGACATAGGATTGGTTTCTTTTTCAGGAAATAAAGTTTCGTATTCATTGAGGTTGATTTTCTTCTTCAGGATCTCCTGCATGGTCACCAGCATGCTCATTCCCACCGAATAGTCTTCCTTCCAGTCAATGTGAAGGCCAGAGGCGATAAGCATCCGGGTTAGTTCTCTGAAGCCCTCTTCGGTCAGGGCATAGCGGGATAATTCACCGCTTGGTTCATTAAAACAGGCCGAGGCAAAATGGGGCGGCCCGCTCCAATCTTTATGGCTGATCCGGTAAATGTTTGCATTCCATTGAACAAAGAAAGTTTCTTTCAGCTTACCGGTAGCTATGCCGGCGATCTTGTCAACGGCAACCAATTGACGCAGCTTATGTATGCCACTCACCGAGACAGGAACTTCCATTCCGCTGGCAAGCATCATATAAGGTATGGGATCTTTATAAACTGAGGCCATCAGCGAAGCATCTGAATCGACCTCAGGAAAGACTTCGGTCCCGTAGAAATAAATATCATCGGGATCGAAGGATCGAAAGGGCAGGATGTTTCCGTAGGTGTGAAAGCAAAGTCCGTTAAACCCGGTAAGCAGAAAATAAAGATCCTGCTTGCGGCCCTGGGTCCAAAAGGCCTCCACCCCAGGCGAAAACAGCAGAAACTCATCTTCAAAAAAGGCATCGCGTAGGATGAAAAAATTCTTTGCCTCACGGTTGGCAATCCGGGCAAAGCAATATCTCCAGGGATTGTCACTCTGAAACTCCAGGAATTCGCGTTCGGTTTTTTCCAGCGACCTGAGTTGAATGTTGTTCAGGTACTTATGGATCAGTCCGTCGGGGGTCAAGGTCTTTCCCATGATGTATTCGCCCATTGCCATCGGAAAGAATTCTTTGGGCATCTTCCGGATGATATGCAGGTATTTCTGTGTGTAGGCGTTCATCTTCCGGTCCATCCCTTCCCTACGGGCGATGAAAGGCATCAGAAATTGATCCAGTACCTTGTCGCTGATTTTTTTGTGACGCAGGCAGTGTTCTGCTATTTTTTCATAGTCGGCGGGCATATGCTGATGGTTGATTCGCTACACCCGGGGTGAAGTGGAGAAAACGCTTGCTTTGACCAGCGTTCGCCGGAATAGTCTGACTACCTCATCACATTGATTACCTAGAATATAACACGGTTAACCGAAATCGGCAGAGGGTGGTCAAGGCTTCCGGTTTTTTCAGGTAACCGGCCATCCGCAGTCAATAAAAAATGTGGCAACGCTTTGCGTTGCGAATGCACGATGGCACTTC
>Ga0194053_10000601_pt1 | contig 26686 bp, 21 predicted proteins | sample SepL228m_MetaG_FD_161684 | JGI IMG/M metagenome (GOLD analysis project Ga0194053, IMG submission 161684) | Anoxic zone freshwater microbial communities from boreal shield lake in IISD Experimental Lakes Area, Ontario, Canada - Sep2016-L227-8m | ecosystem: Environmental > Aquatic > Freshwater >... | reverse complement strand
GCCCACGGCAACGCCCTCACCCTTATACACATTTATTAAAAACATATAGAAAAAGTCAGAGATGGTTCATATTTTAGATTTCTTAATTGAAAAATATACGGTAAATGGGAGGGGAGTTGTACTCAACTCCCGCGAAAGTGTCTGTTTTAACAACAACAATTGGACATAACGACAAAACAAGGTTTGCGATTACAACACCACGCAAAATATCTGTCGCTATTTCGCTTTTTTACATCATTATTCCGGTTCTTTCGGGGAAGTTGAGTACAACTTCCCTCCCATTTAACAGTCAAGTGAAATGATAATCATAAATGTGTATAAGGGTGAGGTTGTTGCCGTGGGCTATGGAATTAATATTATTAGGAATTGAGATATGTAGAATACTATTTCCCCGGCACTTCATACGAAATCGGTACACTGTTCAACTGCCATTTTCCTGCGCGACCCAGTTCTATTCCAGTTTCCAGCCAGGCATTAATGTCGCCGGTTATTGCGCCGTGACCGGGATAAACCTTTCTGATGTTGTATTTTTGCAACCGCTGCAGGCTGTCGAGTAGTGCTTCACCGGAGAAATCTACGCCTGCCCAACCGGGTTGGCTGCCAGGCATCAGCATATCGCCGGTGAAAGCGGTAATGCCGTCGTCATCATCCAGTAAATAACTCATACAGCCGGGAGTATGCCCCGGGGTGGTGACGCAGGTGATGCGCAGACCGGCGATATTGAGGATTTGACCGTCAGCGAGCACATCGTCAATTATAACCGGGGTTATTAATTCCGTGTGTTCGCACCATATCAACGGCGCACATTCCCGCATTGCCTTTGCGGTGGGTGCGGATGCCATCAGGCGCGCACCTCTTTTTTGCCAGCAGTCTGTCCCAAAAGCATGGTCGGAATGGCAGTGGGTAATTAGTATCGCGCACACATCCTCTGGTGATGCTCCCGCTTCGCGAAGCCCAGCGATTACCTCGTCTTCAAAATAGCCGGAACCAGGATCGACAATCACCACGCCGCTTGTGCCAAGAATGGCGAAACTCTGGCATTGCATGTATCTGCCCGGATGAATCATTTTTACGGTCATGTCTTACCTTAACCTTTTACAAAAACATGTGACAAATTCAGTGCGTATGGCGGCAGCCAGCCTGCCAAATCGCTCAACGGCAACACGCTCTCATCCAGATTGATACCGTAGTTATCGCGCATCACTGCACGCCTATTCTGCATTCTTGCCCACATTTCCGGGTAATCTTTCTCCAGTGTTGTCCGCAATTCCTCGTCTGCCAGCACTATGCCATCCTCTGCATTAATATAACAGAACGGTCCTGCCGACACCGGAATAATATCCATTTGCAGCGCCATGCCGGATTCAAGAGTCACCGGATTATCGAGTGAAAATGGCGAATTTACCCACTCATCCAGGTGCAGTTGATGACCGGGATTTACTGCAAAGTTATACAGCTTCTTATTGCGCACTTTTTCTACGGCATCGTAAACTTCCCCGCCGGTGACACCCAAACGCAGGGATTCGTACCAGGTAGATATTACATCAAAGTAATTGCTGGCGAATTTCGGGTAAAAATCGCGGAGTTCTTCCGATAAATCTTCCTCATCCTTCCCTACGCATCCGGCACGGCAGGTGAGCGCGCCTGTCACCCCAAAAGCGACAACAAAAGATTCGCCGGTTTTAAACTCTTTCGTTGACGCGCTGGAAAGGCCGCGTTTTACCTTGTCACCAGCATTTATCATCCGGTGGCAACTCAACGTTAACCCGCGTGAATCCAGATAGCGTTCCAATTCACATTCGGCTACGCCGTTGGCAAGGTGGGTCATAACGTTCATCACCCCGGCAGCGGCAACGCTGGCGGCATGTTCATATTGGGCAATCTGTGCCGGTTCATTGGTTATGCGCAATCCGCGCTGGGCATCCATGAATAGCGTGGTTGCATTGCGCACCATGCCCGCTCCGCAAATATCCCGCAGCGTCTCCGCCAGGTAAGCCGGAATATCCAGGGCATCCGCCGGTATTAACTTTCCATCAAAATATTTCCATCCCACCGCTCCGACGCGCACGCCTTCTGTCAATCCAAACTCGCTCAATATAGTTTTCAAAGGACGCGACTCGCCACGCGGCTGTCCCAACAGGCTGAATTCCTGGAATAATTCAACGTCTATATTCAGCACCGGGTCTGGTGTATAACCCATACATTCATTGCCCACCAGCAATTTTGTTCGTCCGTCACTCCCCAACAGCAGTAGCGCTTCCTCAAATCGCGGGTCAAATCCGGTAAGGTAAGCCATGTTGGCGCTATGTTCGCGATCGCCGTAAATTGCGAGAACATCATAACCTGCCCGTTGTATACAGACTGCCGCCGCCCACAACCGGGCATGATAAATCTCCACCGGCAACGGTATGGGTGGCAAAATATTCACAATTGGCACAGGTCGGTCAGCGAGTTGTATTTTAGATGGCATTATTTTTCCTTTATAATCTATTTTAACTGTTTTGATTAATGTAGAGAAGCCCTGCCCTTATCCGAAAAATTCTCAATTCTCAATTTCGTCACACCGTGGACATTATCTCAGAAAATTTTTACAATAGGGTGGTATTATGACGATTGAACTCGACAGTGAAATATATTACGACCGCCGCCGGCATGCGGCACGGCATACGGACAGCTACTTGTTTCACCAGTTGATTCCGTATATCGGCAATAAACGCAAACTGCTGCCGCTGATTCACAAAGCGATAATTGCCACTGGTGTCAGGCGCGGCGATACTTTTGTAGATTTATTCGCCGGCAGCGGTGTGGTGTCGCGGTTTGCCAAGCGTATAAATCTGCGGGTGGTTGCCAATGATTGGGAACCGTATACCCTGCCAATTAACCGCAGCGCCATCGCCATTAACCATGTTCCCTCCTTTGCGGCTTTCGGCGGTTATGAAAATGCTATTTCACGCCTGAATAGTTTGCCCGGCGTCGAAGGCTGGATAACGCAAAACCTGTGCCCACAGGATGATGACAACCCGCATCATGATACCGACCGGATGTTTTTTATGCGCAAAAATGGTATGCGGATAGATTCCATGCGCGATGAAATTGCCAAATGGTATGCCAACGGCCGGATAAACGCAGACGAGGAAGCCGCCTTGCTGGCGCCATTACTATATTCGACTTGCTATGTCAGCAACACCAGCGGAGTATTCAAAGGTTTTCATCGCGGTTGGGGCGGCAGCACCGGGATTGCCCTGTACCGCATCAAGTCGGATGTGCGATTATCACCGGCGATATACTATGATAACAATCTTCAAAACCAGGCGATTTGCGGTGATGCCGGACAGGCAGCTGTCAGTATCTCGGCTGATATCGCCTATATCGACCCGCCATACAACCAGCACCCCTATGGCAGCAATTACCATATTTTAAACTCGGTTACCCTGTGGGACAAACTGGAGATTCCCGCGGAATTGACCCGTGGCAACAAATCCGCCATCCGCACCGATTGGCGTACATTGCGCCGCAGCGCCTACAATAAATCCGGCGATGCCATTGCCGCATACCAGCAGTTAATCAGCAGCGCCGATGCTAAAAACATCATCACCAGCTATTCAACTGACGGTATGATGACGGTACAGGATATGCTGGAAATAAATTGCGAACGCGGAGCAGTGCAGCTATTCATGCAGGAATACAAACGTTATCGGGTAAGCCCCACCCGTACCAGCAAAAAACCGCTGAACGTTGAATTCGTAATAGTAACTGACACTACCAAACCCGTCAATATCAGCCCAAAAGAGCTAACCAAACAAATTTTCAGCTACGAAACCAGCGCATTGGCAGAACATAGAGAAAATAAGAAGAGTGAGGAGTGAGGAGTGAGGAGTGAAAATTGCCGTGGCGTCACCGTCCCGGTGACGATTAAAACTCCCCTCCTTTGGAGGGGTTAGGGGAGGTCATTATGAAAGAAATTATTGAAATGCTTACTGCTGATCGTGTTGAATGGTTAAACACACAATTTTCCGCATTTGGCTGGCCAAAACGTGATGGATATTTTCAATGGTGTTATGAAGTTCAACAGCGTGGTGAACAAATTTTATTATTATGCCGCACCGGCGAAAATCTTAATGGTTATTGCCGTATAGTCTGGTCGCCAGATTACCCGCCTTTTTGCGCTGCCCATATCCCAGAAATACAGGATTTGAATGTTGTACCGGCTTCACGACGATGCGGAGTAGCTACGCGATTGATGGATATGGCAGAATCAATCGTTGCTGAACGAAGTCCGGTAATAGGTATCGGCGTAGGTTTGCACCCGGGGTATTGTACTGCCCAGCGTATGTATGTTTTGCGCGGATATATACCCGATGCACGGCCGGTTACCTATAACAACACTTTTGTCACTGAAGGGCAAATAGTAAAACTGGATGATGATTTGGTATTGCATTTGACGAAAAACTTATCAAATTTACCTATTGACATTGCCAATAGCGAAGCATAATATTTCTTCAATGGTGAATATATAATGACTGATAATAATCGTATAACGCGGTTGCGCGATGAAGTGATGCGACGCAAGGGTTCGTGGATTGCTGACCCTAACCCGTTTGAGCGCGATGTTGCCTTGTACCGGACAAAGGGTAGGGGGTTATCGAGCGTGCAAATTCGCGCGTTGATGCTGCGTGAATTAGTGGATGTCGCGACTATTCGTATTTATGACGACTGGACACTTGCGGGTGAACATCTCGCCCATAATTTTGGCTTTTACGATCCGAAGAACCGCGCCCAGGAATATCGTTTGTATGAATTTGGCATCACTGCCGAGGAAGCGATAAAGGTTGAAAAGTACCGCCATAAATGGGATGAACGAACGCAAAGTTTTTATGCTATCGGTGATATTTCGCCGGAAAACCGCAAAGGGATGGGTGATTGGGAGAAAAACAATGTATACCTGGCAAATGGGTGGATGGAAAACCATTCTATTCGGGATTACGCGAAGGTGCTGCGGATTGGCTACGCTGGAATTCGCCGGGAAATAGAAACACTGCTAACAAACACAGACATCACCGACCCGGATTTCCCGCAAAAAGAGAACTTCTGGAAAGCCGCGCTGTGGGTATGTGATGCTGGCATTGCGTTGGGCAAACGATATGCCGATTTAGCGCGGTCAATGGGCAAGTTGGAAATGGCTGCCGCTTGTGAACGAGTGCCGGCAGAAGGTGCGCGCACACTGCGGGAAGCCACCCAATCGCTTTGGCTTGCGCATATCCTCACCTGCGGCGAGGACAGCATTAACGCCAACAGCATCGGCAGGCTGGACAAAATTTTGTACCCGTATTACCTGGTGGATATCGACGCCGGTCGCATCACCCGTGCGGATGCGGTGGAGTTGATGGAAGAGTTGGCATGCAAGCTATACTTGGATTACGAGGTGCAGGCGATTACCCTTGGGGGTGTCGACGAACACGGCAACTCTGCCGTTAACGAGATGAGCTACATCATCCTGGAAGCGTCGAATAATGTTGATTTCGTCCGCGACCTTTCTGTTCGGATAAATTCGGAAACCCCGAAAGAATTTGTGGATTATTGCGCCGGGATGGTCATTCGCGGCGGCGGTATTCCTTTCTTTTTCAACGATGACTGCTTTGTAAAAGCGCTTGCCGACCGCGGAATATCACTGGTTGACGCCCGGGATTATGCCCCCATCGGCTGTATTGAATTAACCATACCGGGCAAGGCAAATCCTCACGCGGTGTCAGGGTGGATAAACGCGGCAAAGTGCATGGAACTGGCAATATTTGACGGCTGCGACCCAAGGACTGGAGAACAATTAGGGCCGCATACCGGGATATTAACGGATTTTGTCACCTTTGACAATTATTTAACCGCATTCAAAAAGCAACTCGAATTTTTCACCCGCAACATGGTTTACAACATCAATCGCGGCGAACTTGCACAGCGCGAAAAAGGCCCGCTGCCGTGCTGGTCACTGCTCACTGATGATTGCATCCCACGCGGACGCGACATTACCGATGGCGGCCCGATTTACAACTATCACTCGGTTTGTTTTCTTGGCACTGCCAACACTGCAGATTCATTGATGGCACTGAAAAAACTGGTTTTCGAACAAGAGAAAATTGATAAAGATGAATTGTTGGACGCATTAAAATCGAACTTTGACGGCTGTGAACAATTGCGCCAGACACTTTTAAAAAGCGCGGAAAAATACGGCAATGACAACAGCGAGGTGGATGATTTCGCCGCCTGGCTGACGAACCATTTCATCGATTTGATGGATACTTTCCGTTCGCCGCTAAATGGCAGATTTTTCGTTCATTTGTTCTCATTCCTGCTGAATATAAATTTCGGCAAATGTCTGGGGGCTACTCCAGATGGTCGCTTTGCCAGTGAGCCAATCGCCTATTCGCTGTCCGCGCAACAGGGACGCGATGAAAAGGGAGTGACCGCGCTGATTAACACCCTGGCGAAATTGCCGCATCACCGCGCCGCCGGGGCATCCGCCGCGATAATCGATATCGACCCAAAGATGGTCGACGGCGCCGACGGGATAGAACGCCTGTCGCAAATAATCCGCGCCGCCATCAGAATGGGGGTCGGGCAAATGCAGTTCAATGTGGTAACGGCAGAACGCTTGCGCCAGGCACAGCAGGACCCGGAGAAATACGGCAACATCCCGGTCCGCGTAGCCGGATACTCGCAAATGTTCAAACTGCTTTCCGAAGATTTACAGGAACATGTGATAGCGAGAACGAAACACGTTACGTAGTAAAAATTGCAAATTGTAGAGGCTTTTGCAAAACCCCTTAAATTTTTAATCTAATTTTTAAAAACTACCCATTTTATTAGATGCTATAAATGGTATTTTTACAACAAATGGGTAGTATTTTATAAATTCTCTTAAAAACCATGTTATGATTTGCCAATAGCCACAAAGAAGTTAAGCAAAAACACAGTTGTTTGTCAAAACAACTGAATAAAATAATATTTTTCAGGTTTTATTGTACGCGAGCGATTATTGTTTCTGCCAAAATTACTAAAGTAGCACTCATTAATAATGCGTGAACTTTTACATGACCACGCACTCTTATCATTTGAATAGCTGGACTATTTTTCAACCGACTATTGAAACGCTCAATAGAAGTACGTGTTTTGTAACGCCGTTTCCTATCAGTATCAACAATAACTTTATCGATGTTGATTGATGAGAAAGCTATTTTCGATAAAGCTTCCTGCTCTTTTTTCTTAATGGTACTTCGTAAGTTTACGTCAATGATAGGGACATGGTTATGTTTTAATGAAGTGGCTTTTATTTCATCCATATAATAGGCACTATCCATCAAATCATATAACGATGTTGTTCTCTCATATGCTTTTTCAATCATTGGAATTGCTGCACCACTATCATGCATATTTGCTCCTGTAGTAATTCCAACAACAGGATAATTATCACATGTTAAGCCTACATGAAACTTATAACCACTCCAATACTGGTTGTCACCATGGCTATTTTTCTTGCAACCAGAAGAACATTTCACTGGTAATTCACTGATCATTTCGTCAACAGTCATGTTCAATTGTTTTTGCAAGCGAGTTAGTTCTTTCGGTTCTCGTATATCTCCTTCAGCTGGTCTTCCACGTTTTTTAGGGGTTTTAGGTGGTTTCTTCTCTTGCTTTTCAGGGCGTTCGTATACAGGAATAGCTGTTGAATCATAGCTAATATGTTCTGTGATAGAATCACCTAAAATATCTTGTAAACAACGAAGATGCACTTCATCAAAAAGTTTTTCATTGGCAAAATCATCGATAGCACGACTGAAAGTACTCTCACTTGGCAACGATTCACCTTCAAGCCAACCGCAAATACGACGCATGCCGCGATCAACTTCAAGACGGTTTATTAAGTTACTCATTGTGTGTATCTTTAGTATATGGCGAACAATCATTGCTCGTGCCATCTTTCTTCGGTCATAAGGTGGTCGTCCCCCCAATGGTGAATGAGTATATGTTTTTACATGCTCTTCCACTTTAATAATTTCTAAGACTTTTATAGCTTTATCATGTTCATCGGTTAACGGAGTTGCAAAAGCTTCTTCCAGCTGTGGAAATAAATTATATTGCAAATTCGAAAGGTATATACTTGCATTTTGAAGAAATAACATAATAGAAAGACCTTTTGTTTAGTTTATATTGTAGAATAGTATAAATATTCTACAAAAGGTCTTTCTATCCTCTTTTTTGGGGGTTTTGCAAGAGCCTCTTAAACTTTTAATTTAATCAGTGCTTTAACATGTTTTCTTTCTCCAACGGCCTTAAATGCATCTGCGATATTTGCAAGAGGGTAGGGGGTGTCCATATTCAGCCAGTTGGCAGCGTCTAATTTCCCTTGTCTTATGAAAGCTACTATTTCTTCGTGGGTTTCTGATTCGTCGTAACCGCGGTTGAGGAAGGTGAAAGAACCGCGAGCTTTGCTGGGTGACAGCAGCGGAGTTCCAAATTCATCAATTCCGTAAATGCTCACTATGCCGTCTGATTTCAGGTAAGGCAGCGCGTCATTCAGGGTGTTGTGTTTGCCAATTACGTCGATGATTACATCGTATCCTTCTGGATTAGTTGCATTTACTATTGTCGACAGGCAGGGATCTTTATAATCGAAATATTCTGTAACACCAATGGCAGTGGCTTCTTTTGTCCTCTCAACATGACCGATTAATCCAACGCGTGACGCGCCAAGATTTGCGCCATGGGCGGCGAATGCCAGACCGTTGCCGCCGGAGCCGACTACCAGCAGGCTCATGCCGGCTTTGAAACCCATGCGGGTGAGGAATGAATATGTTTCGCGCCAGGTGATAATCATGGTGGCGGTTGCAGCGTCGATATCTTCGGGCACTATTTTGTTCCAACGGTAGCTATGCCATTCACCGGCGGGACGACCGTCTTCACTGGCAGCGATATGGTCGACAGCGATGCCGTATTCGGCAAAACCACCCCAGCAGATATCGACGCCGGGTGAGGGTAGGGTGCCAACACGGGTGATTATATCTCCAACCTTGAAGTTGCGTACTTTTGCACCAACTTTAATTGCCCGGCCAATACTTTCATGTCCCAATACTGCGGGATAAACAGGCGGCCATGGGAATCGACAGTTTATCAGATGCGTGTCAGTTCCACTACAGGTGGCGCCATATAACAATTCGCATAATATCTGGTAATCACCCGGTTCAGGAACCGGCACATCAAGAACCTGAAGGTCGTTTGCCTTTACAATAACTGCTGCTTTCATATTATTTTCCTTTTTTTAATGTATTGCGAGTATCCTGCTCGCGTTATGCAAAGCAGGATGTATGTCTAAAATGGTGCATATTTGCACTTTTTAATTCAGAAATATCCGGTAAAGGTAGGGGAGCTGTCCCCAGCTCCCGCGACAGTGTCTTTTTTATAAATACGAACCGGATGTAACGACAAAATAAGGTAAAAAAAACAACACCACGCAAAAAGTTCTGTCGCTATTACGTTTTTGCACATCATTATTCCGGTTCAGCGCGGGAATTGGGGACAATTCCCCTACCACGTAATCCATTTAAATAAATGATAAAATTGTAAACTTGCGATACCTTATTTTACGCTTGTCCCGGTCCTTTGTATTCGCGGCCAAATGGCAAACCGAATGGCTCTTCAAACGGACGGAAGGGAACCATGGCGGCGATTTCGTCTAAACGCGCTATTAAATCTGCTGACAATGGGCCTTTTTCAATTGAAGCCACGTTCAATTCTACTTCTTCCGGATTTCTTGCGCCCATCAAGGTGCAGGAGATATCCGGGTTTGAAATGACAAATCGCAAACAAACTTCGGCTAATGGCAACTTAATTTCATCAAGCAATGCGTACAAAGCCTGGTACTGTTTGCGTCGCGGAGAGCTGAGCCATGGTGCGCCGTTATTAACTTCGTCATCATACCGGCGTGCTAATGCGCCTTGCTGCAATGGTGAGCCGATGATGATGCCCATGTTATGTTTCTTTGCCGCCGGCAATACTTCAATTTCTGCCTCGCGCCATAGCAGGCTGTAGTTGAATGCGGTCAATACAACATCAAATTTGCCTGAGTTAATACAGCGGGTCATTTCGTAAGCGGTGGTACCGCCTAATCCAATGTAGCTGATTGCGCCGTCTTTTTTCAGTTGTTCCAGCACTTCCATAACTGGACCAATCGCATTATCTACATCATCCCACCAGTCATTTTGTCCCGGACGGTCAGGCTCGTGAATCAGCAGCATGTCGATATGGTCGCGGCCCAGCAGTTTCAGACTTTCTTCGAATGACTGCATTAATCCGCTTTTATCTTTCGCGTTAAACGGATGTGGGCGTCCGCCGAATTTAGTTGAAACGATCAGCGGAGCGTCAATTTGCCGCAACGCCTGTCCAAGTACCATTTCGCTATCGCCATAACCGGGGGCGGTATCAATGTAGTTAATCCCCAACTCGACAGCGCGTTTTACAGCGGCTACCGCGGGATCAACGGTGTTAAACCATGAAGCGACGAACAACCCGCCAAAAGCGAGTTCGCTAACATTCAGACCGGTACGGCCAAGGGTGCGCATTTTCATGATAATATCTCTCCGAAAGTAGATTTAAACGGTTTAACGAATTATACTTTTGTGAAGGGGGAGGTGTCTATATTATATCAATCTATTTTAAAATATTTCATACAATAAAAAACAAGCCATCTTATTTATAAAAATGGCTTGTTTACTGCGAGCTAAACTATTTAGGCAATATTATTTAGGTCCATATAGCATAATTTGATTAAGCATGGGTGAAATCCACATTTGTAATTATTGATTATTAAATAGTAATAGTTAAATCATCAACGTATATACTGCCATTTGAACCGAATTGGCTTGATGCGTAGTATCCAAAACGTGGTGTATTTGCAGTTGTAAATATCGTTGTAGTGAAAGTTTTACTTTGCCCATCAAAAACAACATCAGTTAGTGTTCCACTGGTACAGTTAACTGTGAATGAAAGAGTATGCCATTGATTTTCCACCCAGGTTCCTGTGTAGGTTTGTGCCTGGGCAGTACCGCCGATAAGATTTAATGTTCCATTTGGATTAACAGCTAACCCACAAAAATTATCAGTACCATGACCGCCACTGACCCCTGTGAAAAAACCAATTCCGACACCTCTACCGGTGCTATCAGTTCCTGCAATAGCGACAGGATTAAGTTTTACGGAGATATACATAAAATTGGGATGCTTATTTATAGAAATAGAGGCACCAGTGTCAATATTTGCATAGCCGGTATTGCTTGAAATTTTAGTATCACCCCAGGAACCTGCACTTCCTTGGGTTGCCCACGTACCGCTACCCATATTTATATCTGGAACATGGGCTGATAATAGTGTGTTGTCTGCTCCTGTAAAAGTATCTATAAAGAAAGTTGGTGTTAAAGCTGGATATTTTGATTGCAATTCTATTCCAACGTGTCCATCAAGATATGAAGTAATATAACTATTGGAATGTCTTTTGGTGTCAACATCGCTTGATGAAGCTAAAATAGATAATGTGTTGCCGCCATCTGCTGTTAACATACGTGTAGTAGGGTCGTTAATAGCTCCAATACTGATGCCAGATAATGTAGTATTGTATCCATATCCGTTTGGAGTACTTTTTCCTTTTGTCGGGCATACTAATACGCCCGGATCAGCTTTAAGGTCAGTCCACACAGTTGTTGACAATGGCAGCAGCTCTTCATGGTCTTGAGTATACATTTGAACTAAAGCTGCGATCTGACGTTGGTTGGATGTGCAGGTAGTTTGACGCGCTTTTTCACGGGCACGGGCAAATACCGGGAACAGAATTGCGGCGAGGATGGCAATAATGGCAATCACGACCAATAATTCAATGAGGGTAAAACCTTGATGACGAATTGATTGTTTTTTCATATTAACCCCCCTTATATTAGCTTTGCTATGTATTCCGGTTAACATTTATTATACTATTTCAGGTTTATTTTGTAAATATAAATATGAAATTTTAGATTAAGTTTTGATTAATAAAAAAAAGATTTGGCAACTGATAAAGGCTGCCAAATCTTTTTTTATGGTTAATTAAATTAAATAAAATTCTATTTAAAAATCAATTCTCCCCAATTTTTCGGCTCCATCTGCAATTCAAATACTGCATCGTCAACGATTCCGGTATGCTGGTTGCTCCAATAAGAGCGCAAGCGGGTGCGTTGGCCGGCGGGGTCGCCATGGGTCACGCCAAAATCACCGCGCAGGGTCAGGTTTGCACCTTCTACCGGTTTCAGGTCTAATGATTTCAACGGAATAGCCGCTTCAATGATATAGCCTTTGCCCGGATTTATCTGCACTTTGAACTGTGCGTCGGCAAGAGTTTCTACATAATCCATCTTATATTCGCGAACTACGCCGGATGAGAATGTCATAGGCTTTTTAACGTCAGCAACTTTGCGGTATAGCACTGCAGTGGTATTGCCTTTGAAATTGCCGATAGACAGGCGCTGATCGCCTTTGATGCCTTCACCGCGATTCTTGTCGGCTTTCGCGTCAAGTCCAATTTGGAAGTCCACCGTATCGCCGCCGATATACATCTGAGCAGCTTCGATAGCACCATTCACCCACGGGGTGTTGTCTTTCACATCCCATGCCAGGTAAAGATTATTTTCGTCCCAGGCAGACGCGGTGCGGATTTTGGCGTCATCTGTTTTTTGATAGCTTACTATCTCAGTTCCGTCAAAATCTTTTTCGATATTTCCGGTGAAGATAACAGTTTTCAGTTTTACATTTACTCGTTTTGTGCCGGTAACTTCCTGCAGATAACTTTCACGCAGTGCTTGTGCCAATTTCATATCCGCTGCGTTAATGGCTACTTTGTCACCTTTGATTGATTTTACGTTTTCCAAACCGGTAACTTCTATATTCCAGAACCCGGTTTTGCCGGATTGCACATATAATTTGCCATTGTCAGCCAGGGTAATTGAACCGCCGAAGTCTTCGCCGCCCATACCGCACGGTACATTGTCCATGCTGACACCTGGGGTGGCAGCTTCTGGCCATTGGAATTTCATGGGGTCTGGCTCGAATAATCGTGTCAGATAATAACCGCCTTCAGTGAGAATATGCCATTCACCGACGTTAGTTGCTATCACCCATGCGTTTCCAATAGGTTCCGGCATTTTGAATGTGCCGCATGGTCCGTAGGAACCGCGTATCATTCCATTTTCCGGTGGGGTTGCGTTGTGCGAACCATGAACGCCAATGAAGTTGTCAGGATAGGTCCAAAGCAGTTTTCCGCTTGCGATGTCGTAACAAGTGTTCCAGCCTTCGTTGACGCCATAACTGCCCTGAGACATGATAACTTTGCCATCAGAAGAACCTAAACCAGTGATAGGAGTTCTAACCGGGTTAGCAAGGTCATACTTGGGGGCACCACAGGCGGTAAATCCGGTGTTTTTATATTGATTACTACCACTGTAGATAGTCATATCCGGGGTCAATCCCATGTACCATCCACTGAAGGTTATTAAACCATCAAAAGTAGTTACTTCATTGTCCTGTTGTTTTTCATCGCCGTTTTCATCGCCCCAGAATTTCGTTTTTGCTGTTTTATCTTTTCCTTCGTAGATGAACATGGTGCGCAGTTTGTATTCGCCTTCGCCAACACGTTCAAATATTCGGATAGCGTTTGAACCATGTATCCAGCCCGGCGCTACTGCGAGGTAAACTTTACCGTTAGAACCTTTGGCATATCGTGATACTTCCATGCCATCGCGGGTGATAGTGCCGGTAACGGTGCTTAAGCCAGTTTTAGAATCAAGTTTCCACTCTACTCCGCTGCCAGCCATAATATTAGGGTCGGACGGGCAAATTGCTCCGCCCAATGCGCCGTAAGTGGTTGGTCCAAACAGCTCTTTTACTAATAATCCGGTAGTAGTATTCCAAACGCTGATACGTTTTGGATTATAATCAGCCTCGGTTACCCACAATTTACCTTCAGCGTCTATTGTCATCGAACTGATGAATGCCATACCGTCAGATGTCCATTTGCCGGAAAGCGCGCGGCCGCCGGTACGTCCGATAGTGGCAGTTTGTTTGCCGTCAGCACCAAATACAATAACCTGATTTTGCGGCTCTTTCAGGCCGACATAAACTTTTCCATCTTTGCCAATCGCCAATGCGCAGGCATTTTTCAAGCCCTGGGTAAATGGTTTTGTCTCGCCGGTCTCAAGGTTTAGTGAAAGGATATCTGTTGAATTCGAAATTACATACGCATTTTTACCATCAGTGGTTTTTATGTCAGATGGAGCAGTTACGGTAATTTTCTTAAGAACTTTGCCATCTTTTCCATCTAAAATAAGTACTGTATTTGCCTTGGTGAATGTCAGGAATAGTTTGCCGGTACGTGCATCTAAACCGTTTGCTTCATCAGGTGCTTTGCCGTCTGTCCAAATATCTTTAATGAAGATATCTGGTGAACTGTCGGTACCTGCCCAGGCAGTGAATCCGCCTTTTTTGCTTTCCAGGCGGAAGATATTTCCACCCCAATTTTGTGCGTAGACAATACCGTTGTCAACAGCAATAAGATTAGCACCAGACATACCGGCGCGACTGCCTTTCCATGCAACATTCCCTTTCAGGTCGGTTGCTACGATTGCTTTACCGGCTTCGGCACCACCCCAGCCAAGGTAAACCTTAGTGTCATCAGATGTACATGCGCTGGGAACACCATGGTCGCCGCCCCAGTTTGATGTGGAGTTGGAATCCCATGGCGCATTGCCAGAGTTCCCTGCCCATCCGACTAATTTTAAGCCGATACCTTTATGCCAGATAGCATCCCAGGTATATTCACCTTCCGGTACCTGGGTGCCGGGAGTATGCCAGTTAGTGGTGGTTAATCCGTCCCACTTAACAGTATGTTTTCCCTTTGTATAAAAAGCGCTATTTAATAACTGGCGTACTACCACACCATCTTTATTCTTGATATTTAATGAGATATAACCATCTATCGGCATGGTAAAGGTAATGTTTTTAAAACCTTTTAGTTCTTTTACCTTAATGATGCCTGTCCAATCGACTACCGGTACGCCATTTGCCATACTTACAGGAAATTCGCGTGCATCTGCAAGTCGTACAGCATGTGGTGTGATTTTTCCTTTTGCTTCCAGACTGCCTGTTCCCCAGCAGTTATTAGACATGAAAGTGAATACACGGTCGGGGGTAAGCCCTGCCTTGAAGTTATCTTTCATTGTCCATCGGCCGTTAATTCCTATAGTGACGTTTGGTTCAAATGTGATGACAATTTCATCACCGGCTTTAAATGCAGCACCTTCCTTAGCAATCAGATTCCAGGGAATTGATATTTCCTGGGTATAACCTTTTCCATCAGCATCTTTCAGAAATGCCTGCTTAGCACCTTTTGTTTTAGCGTCGCGGAGGCTGCCTTCATTAAATTGGAAACCATAAGCAACATCCATCACATCAAGTTTGTCGCGGTCAATCCAACATGTCCAATGTGATGCGCGTTGATTTTTTTGTTTTGGATTGGTAACAACGCGGAATTGCAGGCAATCGCCGGCAAAACCATAGTCGCCTTTGGTGCTGCCCGGGTTATTCATTGGCGCATCATCTTTCCAACGTGCCAATAAATAAAGGTTGTCGGCGTCGTACATTCCATGCATCCAGACAGCCATTTTATCGCGCTGATTTTCAGCATCGCTGCAAATAAATTGCCCGCCAGAAAGATCCCAGTCGTTGACTTTACCGTCAATAGTTACGGCACCGGGAGTTGGCAGGATAGCAATACCAAGATTTTCCGTCTCAGTTGCCCACACGCCAAGCGACAGCATAAACAGGACGAAAATAACGCCCTTTTGCCAAAACAGTTTCATAAATTTTCTCCAAAATTAGGGTAAAGTGACTAAAAACCGGAAGAACAGTAGTGAAAATAGAGATAAACCGGTTAAATTATGATACATTTTGACACTGCAGTTGTCAATTGGTTGTGGTGATTTTTTCGAGAATTTTAGGTAGAATTTATGGGAATTATGGGAGGAATGGGAAGTATGAGAAGAATGAGATAGTTTAACTTTAAAATCACCTATTAAAAACATTACATTTCCCATACTTCACATAACTCACACTAATTTTCCATTTTCCATTTGACATTTGCCATTTCTAATTATCGCTTCCCCTTATACCCGATAATATTCCATCGTTTTCCATTTGTATTGGCAAATATACAACCGTCGGTATCTGTCCGCCACACAGTAATATTTCTGTCTGCCAGTCTTTTTATTGTGTTTGGGTGCGGGTGGTCTGTGTTGCCGCGGGCAGATATCAGCGCGGTAGTGGGGGATAGCGTATCAAGAAATGCGTCTTTTGTGCCGGTATCAGCACCATGATGCGCCACTTTCAATATATCAGCATGCAGGTAAGGATATCTTTTCATCAGCAGTTTTTCGCCGGTTTCATCTAAATCTCCGGTAAAAAGCATGCTGGTGCTGCCGCAGGTAAGCAGTGCTGCTACGGATGTTGTGTTGCCGGCAATTTTGTCATCCGGTTGCGGATACAATACAGAAATATTCGCGTCATTACCTAATGGTATTATTTGTCCCTGCACAGCGGGTAGAATTGGAATATTCTTTTTTACCGCTGCGTCATATAATCCGCCGGTTTTGCCATCAAACTTATTTCCGGGCAGGTATATGCTGTTAACTTTTAATGCAGACATGACTGCCTGCAAACCGTTAACATGATCGTCATCAGTATGAGTGACAATAATTGCATCAATAGCTTTAATCCTTGCTACACTTAGATTAGGTACAATAACATCATCTCCTACTGTTTCATACCCGCGGCTTCCACCGTCTATCATCACCGTCTTGCCATTGAATCCCTGTATTACAATCGCGTCGCCATCGCCGACCGACAGCATGGTTACCCGCACCTTCGCGCTATTGGCCGCGAATAGCCAATATATTGCCACCCCGGCAATCAGCATCAGCAGCAATATAACCAACCGCTCCGGTGTGATAGTCCTTATTTTAGTTGATAATCCAGAAAAGTAACTCACAGAGCAATAATAACGGCAGGAACTGATAATGACAAGAGAGAAGTTATTAATTAGTACAGAAATTTTATACTATTTTAAAATTTAAAGGCAAAAAATGTTATCAATATACAGCGTGCCGGGGGCACCGTTAGAAGTTAATTGCTACCTGATAGCCGATTGCGAGGCTGGTGAGGCAATTATTGTTGACGCACCGCAGCAAGTAGCCAAATTAATGCAGGCAAAAGCAGAAGAATGGGGAGTGAAGGTTACTGAAATAGTGCTGACCCATGGACATTGGGACCACACTATGGGGATAATTGAAATGAAAGATACTTTTGGCGCACCGATTTCCGCGCATTGCGGTGACCTGGAAATGTTGGAGCATCCATCAACTGCGCCGTTTAATATGCCGTTTACCCTGACTCCCTGCACCCCGGGAATATTTTACACTGAAGGCGATACGATAAAGGTTGGCAACCAGTTACTGACTGTATTGAATACTACCGGTCACACTCCCGGCTGTATTTGTCTATATAATCAGGAGCATGGTGTATTGATAACTGGCGATACGCTGTTTGCCGGAACTTATGGACGCACCGATTTCCCCGGGGGTGATGATCGGCAAATGCTGGCGAGTCTGCGCCGTTTAGCAGCACTCCCAGCAGATACTAAAATTTATCCCGGACATGGACCAGACACTGTACTTAGTCGTGAAAAATGGCTTGACCGTTTGACGGATGGGATGTAGAAAAAGATGAAATGGGCTTCCTGGCATAACCACACTGGCGATGGGCCGCGCTTCTCATATTGCGCCGCCAAAAATTTATCACCGCAGTTTTATATTGACGCGATTGCCAATGGGCCGTGGACCGCGTTTGCGATAACCGACCATATATTCGCAATGATGATACCCGAAGATAGCAATCCATGGCCAAATCAATGGTTTTTGAATCAGCATGAATTGCATCGTCATAAGGCATTTTACGAAGATAGAATCGCGACTTACCTGGCTCGATTGCAGACTTTTTGTGATGGCAAGACAATATTCGGAGGGATGGAGATTGAGGTGGATGGCAACCTGGAACCGATATTCGACCTTAGTTTGCGCGATAAACTGGATGTGCTGATAGGGTCAATTCACCATCTTCCCGGCGACTCTGTTGACGAAAAAATCCGCTGGCATTTCGACCAGGTAGACGCATTGTTGCAGATGCCTATCGATATAGTCGCTCATCCATTCCGCAACCTGGCGCAATTTACTTACATTAATGATGAAATAATGGATGAAACCCTGAACCGTATCGCCGCCGCCGGTATTGCAGTCGAGGTAAATGCCCATGTGCCGTTTAACCGTGAACCGGATATGCTCAGAAAGGCGGTTAGCCGCGGCATGACAGTAGCATTTTCAATAGATATGCACGACCGCAGTGAAATTACCGCCTATAATTATCTGGACGAAGTCGTTAAAAAAAGCGGTGTTAAAGAAGAAGATATTAAATTGTTTCAACCGACAGTACGGATAAATAGTTAAAAGTTTATAGTTGACAGTGGTCAGTTACTTTGTGGCATGATTGAAAATTGACAAATAAGCATAAAAAAAAGTATACTTCCTCGGTTAAAGAATGGTGACGTCCATGTTAATGTCGCGCGTTATTTTGTTATTTGCGCTGGTGCTAGTATTTTCCGGCTGCCGCGGGGTATCTTTTTTTGGCGAAAAGCCATCAAATCCTGCTCCTGTTGTAACCCCGGTTAATCCTGCGCCAACACAAACTGCCACGGTGAAACCGCTAAGTCAAAAGAAATTAGTGGTAGATACTGTGGTTGGTTACCTTACCGCGTTGAAGAAAAAAAAATATGCGGCAGCATACATGATGTTGTCTCAGGATTCCCGAAAACAATTTAAACGGGAAAAGTTTGAGCAACTGGCTCGCGAGGGGATACCCCAGTTTGAGCTTCCAGCTAAAAGTGTTAAAGTCGATGGCGATGATGCCAAAGTGACTGTGATGCTGAACAGCGAAGAAGACCAAACCTCCCATGATTTTATACTAATCCGCGAAGGCGGTGTGTGGAAAATTGTGTACCGGGGTGGGTTACCTCAAATGCCCTACGGAGATTAATCCGGGCGCACGAAGGGGAGAAATTCATGAAAGTCATTTTGACAGAAGAGGTAATAAACCTCGGAAACTGCGGCGACATCGTTGATGTTGCTCCTGGCTACGCACGCAACTTCTTAGTTCCGCGCAAATTAGCCATCTATGCCAACAAAGGCAATGTTCGCGAAATGGAACACCACAAAGGTCTTCTGGAACGCAAACAGAAGAAATTGCAGAATGCAGCCATGTCAGTAGCTGAAAAGATTAATGGACAGGTTATCACCATCAAGGTGAAAGTCGGCGAAAACGGCAAATTGTTCGGTTCAGTTACCACCCAGGACATCGCTGACCTGCTGAAGTCACAGTTCGAAATTGAAGTCGATCGCCGCAAAATCACCCTGGGTGAACATATCAGCACCCTGGGCGACCACAATGCAGAAGTTCGCTTAATGTCCGACGCTCGCGCCAACGTTGTTGTACGCGTAGTTGACGAAGCTGCTGAATAGTTAAAAGCAAAATCACAGCCATCCTGATGAAAATCGGATGGCTGTTTTTTTTGTAAAAAATATTGGAAATAATTTATTTACCTATTTAAATTTTAAAAACAATGTGTTAACATTTTTACATAAGACTTGTTTAGACATGTCTATACCAAAGCTGGAGGCTTCTTGCATGAAGCTTTATTTTTCTCGGACAGAACAAATAATTGTCGCGGTTCTTATTCTGATAATAGTCGGTGGCGGCGTTGCTTTTATGTATAATAACAGCAAACCCGCGGTTGCAACTTATATGCCGCCAAAACCAGTTATTGCCGAAAAAGAAGAACCTGTTGCCTCAAAAGTCGTGCCTGAACGAGCCGATATTCTTATCCATATAACCGGTGAAGTCCGCAAACCTGGCGTATACAAGATGAAAGACGGCGATCGCATACAGGACGCGATAATGATGGCAGGCGGCGCAAAGAAAAATGCCGACCCCGATCAGTTAAACTTGGTATCCAAACTGATAGATGGTGAAAAGATAATCGTACCTGGTAAATTAGGCACCGAACAACCTGTAGTGGCATCTAAACAGCCATTAGTGATTTATGATACCCCGGCCAGCAAAAAGAATATGACTTCCGGTGATCCTGGCAATGTATCGCTGTCAACAGCATCATCAAACGAAAAAGTCATCGACGCATCACGACCGGTGAACATAAACAAAGCCACTGAAGAAGAGTTGGCAAACCGCCTGCCAGGCGTTGGTCCCGGCACCGCTAAAAAAATAGTCGATTACCGCACCCAAAATGGCCCGTTCAAAGACCTGAGCGAACTGGTAAATGTACCCGGATTGGGGCCAAAGACGGTAGAGAAGATTACGCCGTATATAACATTGTAATTGATAATTGAACCAGAGATAGAATGATTAAAATAAAAAGAGATACGTAAAAAATACGTATCTCTTAAATTAAACAGTAAAACGAATAAAATACAACCCAGCGTAAATCATTTCAATCATATAGAATCATTCTAATCTGTGGTTATACGTTAAACCGGATATTCAAAATCTCTCCGTCCTGTACAACATGAGTCTTTCCTTCCAGTCTGAATAGTCCGGCGTCTTTGATGGCTTTTTCGCTGCCTAATTTGCGCAGGTCGTCGTAGGTGAATACTTCGGCGCGGATAAATCCTCTTTCCAGGTCGCTGTGGATTCTGCCGGCGGCTTGCGGTGCGGTGTCGCCGCGTTTTGTAGTCCATGCGCGACATTCGTCCTCACCAATGGTGAAAAATGATATTACGTCTAAAGTGTAATAGCAGGTACGAATAAGGCGGTGGGCTGCCGGTTCGGTAATTCCCATAGCTTCCAGAAAATCCGCTACTTCTTCATCAGCCAACTGCGCGATTTCTTCTTCGATTTTACCCTGGAAAACAATCGCCGGGTTGCCATTGATGATGAGCATGCCGTCTTTCTCTTCAACCTTCATGCCGGGCAGCATATCGGGGGTGAATTCTTCGCCTTCGCCGGTATTCAGCGCGTATATCATCGGCTTTGCTGACAGGAATGTAAATCCTTTCAACATGCGGTCTTCTTCTTCGGTAAATTCCATCAAACGCAATGGTGTCTCAGATTCCAGATGATCCATTAGGCGTTTCATAACTGCCAGTTCTTTTTCAGATTCAGCACGGTTTCTGCCTTTGCTGATATCACCCTGCAAGCGTTCTACGCGTTTTTCAATTACGCCAAGGTCGCCTAAAATCAATTCGGATTCCATGGTGCTGATATCGCGGGCGGGATTGATAGTTTCCATCGGGTGGGGGATACTCGCATCTTTGAATACGCGGACGACAGTTACCAGTCCATCAACGGCGCGCAACGCAGATAAAAACTTCCCGCTGAATGAATCTTTCTTATTTGCACCTTCGGTAAGTCCGGCTACATCAACCACGTTAATCGCGGTATAAATAGTCTTTTTCGGTTTATAAAGGTCGCTCATCCAGGATAATCGCGGGTCCGGGACAGTAGCGACTCCGATATTAGGGGCATCTCCGCCAAATCCACCGGTTTTAACCAGATTTTTGGTGAGGATGTTAAATAGTGTTGTTTTGCCCGACGTAGCCAGGCCAATAATTCCAATTTCCATAACGGGTTAAATATACCGATTATAGGGGGTTAAGGTCAAGTTATTTTAATTGAGAATTGACGATTGACAATTACTGGTAATTATATTGAGATAGAAATAAAAATACTGAAAACTGAACACTAAACACTGAAAACTATAATCCAATTTCCATTGCTCAATATAATGCCGATATGGTAAAATAATCAAAATGCTGGTTGCGAGGTGTGCCATGTCACGTTTATTAATAATAGTCTTAATATTTTCACTGCTTTTCAGCGCGTTTGCTGCTGATAAGGTTGAGGAACCGACTAATTATGAATTAACTGCTGGCACTGGTCGTATAACTGGAAATGGCGAGGGATTATCGCAATTCGTCGTATTGAATGGAACCGCTACTCTCAGCGGCAGCGGAGTGATGTGGGTAACAGCCAATGCCGACATTGCTGTACAGGGTGGCGAGGTTGAATGGAAGATACAGAAAGTTGGCAGTCTGGATGTAAAAGTTTGCGAAAATTTTAATGGCGATATTGTAATCAGTGGTGATAAAATCGCTTTTGCTTTGCGCGGTCATGTGGCAAGTTTTACTTCGCAAGGCGTGGGCAGAGCTATATTGCAGGGAACCGGAACATATTCATTGTTGAATAGCGGTGATAAAAAATCGAAAACCGGTAAATGGTATGCCAAGCCAAAATCGAAAGATACTAAGCCGAAGTATGTATATTTTGGAGAAATGGACAGAAGATAAATAAATATCAACGAGTGTAGGAGTGTGTAAATGCATTTGATTGCGCCGTGGTGGTTATTGTCTTTACTGCCGTTATGCGGATTAATAATTCTGTTATACCTGCTTAAATTGCGCCGTCGCGAACGTATAGTGCCGTCGGTTATGTTATGGGATAAACTGCTGCAAGACCTGCAGGCGAACTCTCCGCTGCAAAAACTTCGTAAAAACCTGCTTTTTATTTTACAACTGTTAATTGTAATTTTCATTGTCATCGCTCTGACACGTCCGGCGATGTTGTGGAAAACAACTTCGTCACGAAACCTGATAATGATGATAGATGCCAGTGCAAGTATGGCAGCACGCGATGTAATGCCGTCGCGGTTTGAGCTTGCACAGCGTCGCGCACATCAGGCGATTGATTCTTTGGGCAAAACCGACAATATGCTGATAATAGCAGTTGGCGGCGGCACCCGTACTCTTACCCCGATGACATCTGATAAGAAAACACTTCACGACGCGATAAATAAACTGGAAATAGCTGATACTCCCGGCGACCTGCGCGAGGCTTTTGATATTGCTGCCGGTATGGCGCGTGATAAAAAGTTCGCCGGTAACGGGAAACCTGATGTGCTGGTGATAAGCGATGGTGGTTCCAATGAAGTTACCTTGCCTACTGATTTTTCGCTGAATGTTAATTATGTGAAAACAGGTGAGAAAGGCGGCAATGTCGGCATTATCGCCATGGATGCCCGCAGAATTGTAAAAAAAGTGAATAGCTACGAGGCGTTTCTGGTGGTGAAAAACTTTTATACCGAGACAAAAACATTTAACGTCGAGATATCGCTGAATGATTCCACCATGGATGTACAGGAGATAAAACTGCCGGCTGGTGAGAAATGGAGCGCGACGATACCGGACTTGCCGGCTACCGGCGGCGTGTTGAAGGCGAGTATTGATATTGATGACGCCTTAAAAACAGATAACAGCGCACAGATAATCCTGCCGGAAAATAGCAGATTGCCGGTATTGCTGGTATCACCCGGCAACATATTTTTACAAACGGCATTATCGCTGACCCCTGGTGTGCAGGTAACGACTAACAACTACATTCCACCGGTAATCAGCCCGGGCACTGTTGTGGTGGCAGACAAGGTTGCGGTCAATCGATTACCAGTAGGTATCAATTCCCTGCTTATTTCATGTACCGGCGACGCGGTGCCGGCAGAATTTAAGACTACTTTGAATGATGTGATGGTGAATGATTGGGACAGGCGCCATCCTGTGCTCCAGCATATTTCGTTGAATGATATGATGATCACCCAGTCTTCGCGGTTAGTGCCGGATGCCGGCGCAAAGCCGCTGATTGAGACTGTCAGTGGTGTGATTGCGGTGACATCAGAAGCGAATAATCGCCGTGTTATCGCTCTCGGGTTTGACCTTCACGGAACAGATTTCCCGCTGCGGGTATCATTCCCTATTTTTATCGCCAATTGCATGGAATGGCTGGGTGGCAAACGCGCCGGTTTAACTGCCATGAATATCCACGCTGGCGAGACAGTGAAAATGGCTGGGAATAATCTCACCTTGATAGCGCCGGATGGCAAGAAACGCAAGATAGTCTCAACATCAGCAATGACGAATATAGATGGCCTGACCAATGCTGGTATATACCAGGTGACCGGTGATAAGAAAATGCGAATATCAGTAAACCTGCTGAATGCTGGCGAATCCGACATCACCCCGCGTGAAAAACTGGTAATGCATGACGCCGCCGGAAAAACCATCAACGCCGCCACCGGCAACCCGCAAACAGAAACAGAATTCTGGCGTCCAATACTCCTGTTGGTATTACTGATACTCTGCATAGAATGGTGGGTCTTTCACAAGAGAATAGGGTGAAGTTAGTTGACAGTTGAAAGTTGACAGTTGATAGTGAAAAACGCTTAACTTGAATATAAGTTAAGCGTTTTTTTTTGTCCATTGTCCATTGTCAATTGTCCACTATCCACTACTATAACGTGCTTGACGTTGACTTCACGTTTGTCTGTGACAGGCGGCGGATCATTTGGCGCATTTCTGTGGCGTTTCCGGCGTATTGGATAGAGGTTTGTTCTGTTACCATGCCGTTCAGGTAATGGCCCATGATGGATTTGTTCATTGACTGCATGCCCCAGTATTCGCCTTCGTTGATGGCGCCTGGTACGTTTCCAGACCGGCCTTCTTCAATTAATTTTGAAATGGTCGGGGTGTTAATCATAACTTCAATGGCGCATACGCGTCGTCGTTTATCTACGGTGGGCAGCAGTTTTTGTGCTAAAACGCCTTGCAATGTGGTGGCAAGACGCAGACATATCTGCGGTTTTTCATGTGGCGGGTACATATTAACAATACGCTCAATGGTTTCAGCGGCGCTATTGGTATGCAGGGTTGAGAATACAAGGTGGCCGGTTTCCGCCGCGGTAAGGCCGATAGACATCGTTTCAATATCGCGCATCTCACCGACCAGAATGACGTCTGGCGCCTGACGAAGAGCGGCGCGGAGAGCGTCGGAGAAACAGTTGGTATCGATACCGATTTCGCGCTGGCTGACTACGGATAGTTTGTCTTTATGCGAGAACTCAATCGGGTCTTCAATAGTGATGATATTGCAGCGGCGGTTGGTATTGATAAGGTCGATAATCGCCGCCAGAGTGGTGGATTTACCAGAACCGGTAGGGCCGGTAACCAGAACAAGACCGCTTTTTAATGACGCTAATTGAATTAGCGATTTTGGCAGGTTAAGTTCTTCCAGGGTAGGAATGTCCAACGGAATAAGTCGCATAACTGATGCCATGCCGCCACGCTGCCGGTAAATATTAACGCGGAAACGTATGACATTAGGGATTTCCAACGCGGTATCAAGGTCAGGACGTTTTTTGAATCTTTCCTGCTGTTCTTCATTCATTACGCTGTAAAAGAAGATATCTTCCAGGTTCTTATATGTTAAAGGCTCAATATCAAGCTGTACAATGCGTGAAGAGATACGAAACGAAGGGGGAGAGCCGACTTTCCAGAAAATGTCAGCCGCTTTTTCTTCAACAGCTTGCAAGCATACAGCGTCGAAAAATGCTCGTGGGTTTTCTGCCAATAAATCCTGTAATTCAGATGTTGTCGTTTTAGGGGCGACATGTTCCATAATCTCAGTAAAAAGCTCATTAAAATTCGGTTGATCTAACATTTGCTGCCTCTCTATTTATTTTGTCGATGTTTAGCGGCTGCCCGCGCTAATATTATGCCAGTAGCAACTCCGGCGGCGAGAATAGCCAGAAATACCACAATTACAATTTCTTTATTCTGCCGTTTCCTTTTTTCTTTTGGACTGCGTGGAATATTTGCTGTCTTTATATTCTTTTTCTTAATAATAACATTGGCACGGTAAAATGCAATAGGGGTAGCGGCATTTTTTGTAGTTTCCGGCGGCGGAACGCTATAAGATATATCCGCGTCCTGATAATTTTCGAAACCGTTATAGGTATAATTGCCGCGAATGACATAGACAATTTTCATAGTCGAGACATAAGGAGCACACGCCTCCGCAAATGGGCCGATAGGCAAATAGCCGTCATTGCTCATCACCGGCAACTGAAAATCAAGACCAAGTCCGGTATCGGTAATGATATTCGGGTCGCCATTGCTGAATCCCAGCAAAACTGGCTGCGCGCCTAATTTATATCCCAGAATAGTTGCTATATTTTGAAGTTTAAGCTGGTCATTGCTGCCGATTATGCGCAGGCTGATGATGTTTGTTTTTCCCGGTGTGGTAAAGTCCGCCATCACGCCAATTTCCGCGGTGCCGCGATCCTCCGGTTGTTGCGCAACAAGAATCGCCGTCACGATAAATGGAATCGCGACTATTAAAATCATGCGCAAAATTGAGGAAATTTTCACGGCATATCTCCTGCCGTTGTATGGCCGATAATAAAAAAACCGCTTACGATCAGCGGTTTTAATCAGATAATATATGGTGGAGCCAGACGGGCTCGAACCGACGACCTCTTGCATGCCATGCAAGCGCTCTCCCAACTGAGCTATGGCCCCACACCGCGGTAGAGTATACCGCCAATAGGAACGGCCTGTCAATAGCTTTTAGAGGGTGCGAGAGAAAAATAGTTTCGGTTACAAGGTAATTTATGGTTTTAGAA
>Ga0194053_10000600_pt1 | contig 26714 bp, 29 predicted proteins | sample SepL228m_MetaG_FD_161684 | JGI IMG/M metagenome (GOLD analysis project Ga0194053, IMG submission 161684) | Anoxic zone freshwater microbial communities from boreal shield lake in IISD Experimental Lakes Area, Ontario, Canada - Sep2016-L227-8m | ecosystem: Environmental > Aquatic > Freshwater >... | reverse complement strand
GACCTGCTCGGAGCTGAACTGTCTTTTTTCCATACATTTAGATTTAATGGATTAATTATACATATTTCAGCAAAAGAAAAAAGTGGACACTAGCGTGTCCACTTTTTGGGGTACAGTTCAGCTTCGCGGGTATTTTTATAACCATAAAGATTGCCGCAAAATAAAAAAGCCAACATTTGTTGGCTTTTGGATCGTGTTAACTCTCCTTGAGTGCTTCTGCTTTAAGCTTTCTATACCAGTCCCAATAGTAGGTTTGTCCTGCCGGGGCGGCGGGGAGGCTTTCGCCTGCAGCTGTTTTGGGAGTATCCTTGTGGGGATGATTTTATATTTCTTGCATACCATACCGACAATTAATTCTACTAATTGCTTGGTTTGTTCTATGGCGTCTTCCAGCTCTTGGTCTTTGCCGTCTAGATTATCGGCATAATCATGCTCCATCTTGAAGATATGCCCGCCTAGGGCGTCGATATACTGCCAGCATTTTACTTCCGTTGCACCGTCTATCTTTGCCTGCAACTGGGCCAATTTTTCCGCTTCCATTTTGTGCCTTGGTTTGTCTTTGACTTCGTGAATTTCTGTGTCAGACGACTGATAGTATTGCGCTCTTAATGTTTCATAAAGAGTATTAACTTCTGTCAGTTCAACCTGGTCGGGAATCATCCTGATCAGCTTGCGGTCTTCCAGGTGGTTGATCAGCTTCTCAATCGGACCGTCGAATAGCGCCTGCACTGCCAGGGTCTTGAATTCGAACTCCAGGAAAAAGGTGAAATGCAATCCGCCTTCGTTCCAGCCGGGGAAATCCGGCATAATTAAAAAGCTGAAATAAGCTCCATCCGGGAAGAGGTAGATTGTTTCGCTCTTACCCAGCGACAAGAAGTCGCGGAAAGGCTTGAGCACGTCTTCCAATTGCCGGAGCAAAGTTTGATTGGTGTCCTCGTTATTGGTTACGGCATGAAAGCGCTCATTAAAAATCTTGCCACTGTATAGGTATTCTGCCAACTGAGGCATCGGATCTACGTCGATTAGTTCGCCGTTTGGATTGATTTTATGGCTTTCAGCTGGTACGGCTTTCATCAGATCGGTAATCTTGTGGGACAATTTGATAATGCTTTCGGATAGGTTTTCCAAGAACTGATAAGTGAATTGCTCATCAGGCTCGGTGTAGATATACGACAAATCGTCATAGGAATATTTGAGATCATTCAATCTGGTGATGTCTCTTTCGCGCTGTGTTAATTCTGCTAATGGTATCATTTCTAACCTCTGTTATGGTGAAAAAATATGAGTATTTATTTGTTTATGAACTGAATGCTAAAATAGCAGAAAAGTCTGTAATTGTCAAGTGATAGTGCTAAAATGCTTGTTTTGTATTGACAGCCTGATAAAAAGATGTTAAAAAAGGTTAATTGGTTCTTTAATATTAGAAAATTAGTTTTTATACATTTACAAAGAAAGGGCTATTGATGCATCTTTTTAATTTAATCGTCGTCTGGATAACAGTCGCTTTAATCGCACTGACTATCGTCTTGAGATTTTTCGCCAAGGACAGCTTTGTCGTCTGGCTTTATATCTCGGTACATCTGAAAGTAATTATGGATAAGGTATATCTTGTATTGATACCTTTCTTCTGCACCGTGCTTGTAGCATTATGGAGCCATGATATGATTTGGATGCTTTGGGGCCTGTTGTATTGTGTTCCCTGGAGTTATGTCGTGTCACTGTTTTACTTAAACACAAAAAACTAACCTATCAGCTCTCCGATCTTAAGTCGGAGAGTTTTTTGTTAGCGCAGAATAAGAATATACCTATGGTATTTTTTTATATATCGGTTATAATAATTACAAGAGAATAGATACAATATATGATATATAAAATAACGCTTTCTAATTCGCTTTATGGGCATATGATGCCTCCCGAGGATTCATATTTAGCCGAGGGTAATATTTTTTGCGTTGCCGACGGTATCACCAGAGATCCGATTTCGCCAAAAGACTTTACGGATATACCTTTTGAAACGGCTTTGAAGAATTATCCTAATCCAAGCGGGGCCAGGCTGGCTGCTGATGCGTTTTGTCAGACTTTTGTTAAATCGTTAAAAAGTATTAAGGTCGCAAAGCAGCTTAGAAGCGCTTTTTCATCGGCGAATAGCGCCATCGCGAAGCTGAATAAAAAGGGGATTAAGAAAGTTGACTATTTGGTGAATGATTATTTCGCCTGCGCGGCGATTGGCGGCTTTATTGCCGGCGGCAAATTGTATTGGGGTGGAGTCTGTGATTGCGGCTTGGCGGTCTTTGGCCGAGATGGCAAACGAAAATTACAAACACCTAATTGGATGAGTCCGTTCCAGCAATATGAAAAACAACATTTGCAAAAAGCTGATTACAATTTTGCCATGCCGAAATATCGTAAAATGATCAGGTCGGAATACCGGAATAATCCTCAAAAAGTTTATGAAGGTAAATGCATCTCATATGGAGCTTTAACAGGCGAGAAAAGTGCCGAAATATTTATGAATTTCGGAGAGCTGAAGCTGGCGAAAGGCGATTTGATCGTCTTTTATTCGGATGGTTTCGAAGCCACCGTGCGACACAAATATTTTTTCAAGACTATTTACCAGCCGTCCGACAGTTTGGCGGATCAAAAATTTATCCCATTCAGTTTATCTTTGGCCAAGCAAAGTCCTGCTGAATATGGCAAAGAGAGGACGTTGATAGCAGTAGTGTATTAATTATCTATATTTTTGCATTATTTCAAAAAGCGGGTATAATATATCTGTAAAATATGTTAAAAATAGCTAAAACAGAGCAAAAGAAAAAACTTAGCGCTTTGGCCGATAAATACGGCGTAAGGCTGTTTTTGCTATTTGGATCGCAGGCAAGGGGTGAGGCCAGGGTTGATTCTGACGTTGATATAGCCGTAGAATTTGTTAAGCAGCCTTCACTAAAAGTGGAGTTGGGCATTATAGCGGGCTTGTGTGCGATTTATGGCAAGGATATAGATTTGTCAATTATTAATCACGCTAACCCCTTGCTGCTTAATCGCATTTGCCGTGATGCTCAGCTTTTATTTGGTTCCGAAAGAGATTTTTTCAATCTGCGTCTCAAGTCTTTTCATCGCTACAACGACTACTTGCCATATTTAAAAATGGAAAGGGAGTTGAATAAATCGATAGTCAAAAAATATGCCACTCGACCTTGAAGTTATCATTAGAAAAATAAGTCTGATTAATAAAGACCTTAAACAATTATCATTTTTAAGTGAATTAAGTTTGGCTAAATATCTAAAAGATGAAGTGAATGAGGTTTTAGCAGAGCGATATTTGGAGCGGATTATCGGCAGAATGGTTGATATTAATTATCATATACTATCGGCTGAGCACGATGAGTCGCCAGCTGATTATTTCCAATCATTTTTATTGATGGGTAGATATAAGTATTTGCCAGTGGATTTTGCGGAAAAGGTCGCGAAATCAGCGGGCTTGCGCAACAGATTGGCGCACGAATATGACGCCATTGATCCAAAAAAAGTTTATAAGGCCTTAACAATCAGCCTACATGATGTGCCGCAATATTTGTCGTATATAATAAAACTGATAGACAAGCAAGGCAAACGAAAAAGATTGCACTAATACAATGTTAAATTTCGGTCAAAATTAAAACGGAACAGAATTACTCTGCTCCGTTTTTATGTTTTTTGCATCTCGGGTTTGTCTTTGAATACCAGATACAAGATAATCATGGCGGCCCACATTAGCACTGCTACGGCGCTGACGATAGTAAAGGCTAAATTGCTAGTGATAATAGCGTAGATCAGCCAGAAAGTGGAAGAGAAGATGCTAAAAAAAGCTTGTTTTGGGTCTACCGAGCCGGAGCTTTTGTTGTTCCATACTTCCAATATCTGCATTAGCAGCGTTGCGCTGATGACTAGGCCAAAAAATAGAAATAAGATGTCTTTTTGCGGGATTATGATAACCAGCACAATGACAATGACAGAGCCTAGGCCCAGTATCTTTTCTCTGGTCCCTAGAGGTTTAAAGCGCAATAGATTGAAGACTATAGCCAGGGACAAGAAGCCCAGCAAACCGTTGATCGCCAGCGCCAAGCTGCACTTGTACAAGCCGTAGATAGAAACCGCCAAGGCCGAAAAGCCGAAATAAGCAAAAAAGATAAAGGAAACCGACTTGCCCGATTTGGTTTTCAGCACTTTTTTATTCTGCTTGTACAGGGCATAGCCCTGCAAAACGGTAAACAATATGGTGATGAAAAAGATCACCGTCAATGTATTGAATCCAAAACTTTGGATTTCGGTAAATTTAATCAAGCCAGCCTCGTGATGATAAATAGAACAATTGTGGCTGTATTTATAACAAAGAAAGGCAAAATTGTCAATAGTTTGTGGCAAGCGATAAATCTAGAAAATTGTTACTGCATTCATATTATGCTATAATAATAGAAATACTCATTAGAAGTATTAATAAATTAACACTATGAAAAAAAACATTTTCATGATGTTCGTTGTCGCGTTTTTTCTGTCGGCAGCCGGTTTTGTGTTGGCACAAGCTAATCAACCGGGCCAGCCGCCAATGCCTCCGGCAAATCCTGCTCAAGGCCAGCGGCCAATGATGGGTCAAGGGCAAAATCCAGGTCAGGGCCAGCCGCCTGCAATGAATCAAAACCAAGGCCAGAAGCAAGGTCCGAAACAAGATATGGGCCCCAATACCGGTCAGAAGAAAGGTGAGAAGGCGCAACCGGGACAGAAGAAAGGCGAGGGCCCAAAGGATAATCAAGGCCAAAATGGTCAGCCTGCCATGATGGACAACGGCCAAATGCAAGAAAATCCAAATATGTTCGGCGCCACAACGATGGGCAGTTCGACTAGAGAAAGGATCGCTCACCCGGGCGAGATTGGTAACTATGAACAAATTACCAAATCCGGCAATGCTATGTACGGAGTACGCAAGCCGGGAATTCCGCGTCCGAATATGATAGACGCCAGCAAAGCGCCATGCGTCAAAACCGCTATCGGCAATAGGGCCACGACAGCTAGGACAGCTTTGTTGGCTCGCCAGCAGGCTATGTTAGCGGCTATGGATGCCCGCACGGCCTGTGAGTTGGCTGCCTTGGACAAGACGACTGCCCAAGACCAAGCCAGCGCCAACCAGGCCTGTATCGATGCCGACAAAAAAGCCGTAGAAGCAGCTAATACTTTATTCGAAACTGCCAAAAATAATGCCCAAGCCACTTTTCAGAATGATGTCAGGACTTGCCTCGGCTTGCCGCAACCGCAGACACCGCCAGAACCGGCAAGCTCAACCAGCACCGCGCCGATATCAGGAAACTAATATTCAGTCCAACAAGATCGTCCTGGTGAGTCCCAGGACGATCTTGCTATTTTGACTATTATTACTATGTGATATAATTAGTAACGCTAACTAAAATATCTCAGTATGAACAAAATCATTTTTCTGTTAGGTACGGCCCGCGAGGGCAGCGTCAGCCAGAAGGCAGCGCAGTTTGTCTTAGCCTGCGCTCAGAAGCGGACAGATATCGAGCCGGTCTTTGTGGATATCAAGGATCATCTGCGCAGCCAGACTCAGGCTCCCGTCAAGGACCAACCCAACGCGTGGGAAGAACAGGTCAAAGCGGCACAGGGCCTGGTAATAATCAGTCCGGAATACAACCACGGTTATCCGGGCGAACTCAAGCTGTTGTTGGATAGCGCCTACGACGCCTACTATGGCAAGCCGGTAGCCATTTGCGCGGTCTCCAACGGCCCGGTGGGCGGTGCCAGGATGGCAGAACAGCTCAAACTGGTTTTGTCTGGCTTTCAGATGACTATCATTAATGCGGCCGTCTACTTTGCCAATAGCAACGACATCTTCGCAGCCGACGGCACAGTCCAAAAAGCTGACTTCTGGGAAACCAGAGTCAATGGCATGTTGGACCAAGTGATTGCCTTTATAAAATAGCGCTACAGAGAGCATTGACAAATATGCGTATTTGGGGTAAATTAGCTTGATAATAAGCGAAAGCCAGTGTTAACAGTTTTTCTGCCTCTGGAAGAAAAGGCAATATTAATCAATATTAAATATAACTATTATGGCCAAAAGACAAGCCGCAGTCGGTAAACTGCAGAAATCAAACTCTCACAAAACCGCCAAACGCTTGGCAATTAAGAAAGAAAGGCTTGACGCCTTGGCCGAAAAGCGCAAAAAGAGATAAGTAAGCAATAAAAAAGACCGCTAAATCAGCGGTTTTTTTGTATCCTGGCAATATTGACGATTGCGGGCGATTGTACTATATTATGCGCATAAATGTACATTACAATTATTATCTAGGAGTTAAAATGAAAGTATCTGTAATTTCTGCGGACATCTCTGAAGTAGCAGTAGATGGCTTGATAACCGTTGTTGATTCTGACGGTGATTGGTCTGGCAGTATTGATTTTCTTATCAAAGAGTCTGTTGACAGTTCGTTTCACAGCAAGCTTGAATATCTTCAGCTGACCGAAGGCGTCGCATATTTTATACCAGGCGACGAATCGAACAAGGCTGCTTATCGCGACGTTATCTTTGTAATAGACGATTGGCATCATAAGCTGTATGAGCTTATTCTGACTGGCCTAAATGAGGCAGAAAGGAACCAGCTCAGCTCGGTATCTCTGCCTACAATCAAGCTAGTTGAGAGAAAAGGTATGATTAACCGTTCAGAAGATGAACTTTTAGAAGAAATTGTCTTGGCTATCCGCCTGTTCAGGGACAGCAATCCGACTTTTGTCAAAAGGGTCACCTTCGCGGTTTACCAGAATTCAGACATTGAATTACGGCTATATCGCATGATTAAGGAGGATGAGTCTCATGACTATAACGTAGTTTTTGAATATGCCAAAGATCAAGGAGGCTATGCCGGCAATAGGACTTGGACCAGTTTTTCCAGCCAAGAAGACTTTGAAGATTGGTATGATGATGAGATGAAGAGTGTCAACTTCGTGGTCGAAGCAGGTGTTTCACGACAGCGCTGCCTCGAATTGGTGCGGCAAGTCCCGGAGCATTGCATTGTTAATGCAGCTATCGATAATATAGCCAGAAGTTTATCTGATGACGATGAAGCTAATGCAATGTTTGCTCATGCTGAGTTAATGCATGCCGCTTTGGCCATCGCCTTCAGAGCGGAAGAAATAGCAGCAGAAAAAGCCGCAGCAGAAGAGAATTAATTTTTTAAAAGTATAAGCCGTCAGTGGACTCATCGAGCACCACGGGCTTTTTATTTAATACGCAAGCTGCCAAGGTTCCAGGTACTCCTGGAATGGTCTCGCTACCGTGGGATATTATCCCGGCTACTGCCGGGGATACTATCGATTATCTATCTATGTTATAATAAAGCAAAGGAACTAATTAATTATAAATAAAACCTATGAAACGATTTTATGTCATTGGCCTTTGCATGGCTATGTTGATTGTGGCAGGGGAATCACTGGCGGCTGGCGGAGGAACGCCAGCAGAAGTAATTAAGGGTTATAGCATTGTGCCTGTCGAGAACACCGGCAAGTGCATCAAGAAGCAACCGGATAATACCAAGTTTGACTTTGACCAGATTGTAATTAAGAAAGACGGTGTGACCAAAAAAAGCTTTTGCGCTCCGATTGGCTTGGTTAATATCAAGATTGCCTACGAAACTAAAACAAATATCTATTTTCTAGTCGCGCCTGATGGCATAGGTGGATATTATCTTTTTGCCGAAAGCGTCGCTCGCAGTTTATATCGCTACAACAAGGCGGCTAATACTGTAACTTTGGTGACTAAAGATGCACTGAATGTTTTGGTCGGCAAAAAGATTTACTCGATCGAGGGTGCGCAGAAAATATATTGTGACAGAACAGGCAAACAAAAAGATATGTGCGAAAGAATAGTTCTCCGTAATTTGGGGACCGGCAAGACTGCTAATTATACTTTGCCGAAGCCTAATTTCGTAGTTTATGACTATTATCAATTTGGCGGCTTCTCTCTGTCTCCGGATGGCAATCGACTGGGCATGATAATGGCCAAGGGCGACTCGCAGGCTGAGCAAGGCAGCGTCTATATCCTGGACATCAAAACCGCCAAATGGACCAAAGTTCTTGATTACAAGGATGTCGTGCCAGCCATCAGTGGCTGGAGCAAAGATAACAAGACTGTGTTGATGAAATAAGCTTAAACAAACTAAAAGCAGGGTAGAAATACCTTGCTTTTGTTATAGAGAACGTCTGATATTGATATTTTTTGATAAATGTGTTTGTATATAACCAGTACATTTTTAACTAACAAAGGATTTATCCATGACTGTTCGAGATCGTCTTAATTCTCTAAAAAACAGACTGGCTGCCATGACATATAGGCCGCCGTCCATCAGCTGGATGGAAGAACGGGTAGAGAGTACAGAAGCCGGCAAGGACTACCATCATCTTGGTATGATTCAGATTAACAAGATTATCCGTATTATCCTGGCTGAGGCCCGCAAGAGCAGTGCCTTTGGCTTTATTATGCGCGACGAAGACGTCTTGAAAGAAGCCATCTTTTATTTAAGTGTTATCAATCTACGGGGCGGTATCGATAAATTTAAGGACAATTTTTCCTTTGAAAGCGCTTCGGCCTATCTGTCATTTGCTGTTAATGAAGTGCTGAAAGAAGAAATAGCCTATTACCAAGAGCTTGGCGCCAGTCAGCAAAGGGTAGGCAACGAGATAATCTGCCATTTGGAAAGCGTACGTGCGCGTATCCTGCACAATTTATACAATGATCGGCTTGGTTTCAACCGCCAAGAATCGCTTATCTAAGTTAAGGAATAATAATATAAATTAAAAAAGCCGCCTCAACAATGGGGGCGGCTTTGTCGTTTAAGCAATTTTTTGCCTTTCGGGCAGTTGATGCACTATGGCTTCCGGCAGGTCGAGCTTGTCGGAGATGTACTTGATCTTGTTGTCCACTTCGTCCAAGAAGGTCAGCGTGCGTATCTGCCAGTCCTGGTATTTGTCATCATTTGCCAGATCGAGCTGCTGCAGGCCTGATGTCTGGCTGCCGGCTTGGATCTGAGCGAGAGATTCTTTGATCAGGCTCTTGTTTATGGCGTCGTCCATCAAGGTGCCCAGCACATTCATGATTTATAGCACTTGGCTGTCGAAATAATTGTTGGCTCTCAGGTCGATATCGAACTATATCGGGACGGCTTAGTTGTTTAGGCTATTTTCTGCTCTTGCAACCGCAGCACTTGGGCGGTTGGCAGATGGAGCTTGTCTTTGATATCGATTATCTTCTGGTCGACTTCGTCCAGGAAACCGATGGTGTGTTCTTGCCAGTCGTGGTAGCTGTCGTTGCCTTCCAGGCTGATCTGGGCCAGGCTGAGGCCGTGGGTATCCTGGCGCAATTGCTCCAGTATGGACCCTACTTTATCCTGGTTTAAGGTGTCATCCATCAGCGAGCCCAGCAGGTTCATAATCTTGAGCACTTCGCTGTCGAAGTAGGATCTGGTCTTGAAATCCAGTTCGCGGACTTCACGGCCTAGGCTGGCCAGTATTTGCAGGGCTTCGACATTTTTTTCTTCTTGGTTTTTATGGACGCTGACCTTGTCTATTTCTTGCGTGACTTTAGCTAACACCTCTTCCAGGAAATTGCTAAGCGTTTCTTTCTTGGTCGTAATCTGTGTTTTGGCAGTAGTGAAGATGGTCTTGTCTTCAAAGGCCGCTGCGTAAATAGCTTTTTCTGTCAGGAATTCTCCTTCGGTGTAATTTTGGAATCGGCTGTAATCATTGACCAATCGAGTGGCTTTCTTGATCATCCCGTCTAATTCGTTGATGAGCATGTTGTAGACAGCGTCGGGCCCATCCAAAGTCTTGATGTAATTGCTAATGACAGTTTTTTTGTCACTGAGTTCGAGGTGTAGGCGTTCGGCTGGCAACATTTTTTCGATACGGGCCAATTCAATTTGTTTGGCTTCTAATTCCTGCTTTTCTTCAATCAGCCGATTTTCTATCTGTTTTCTAACTTCAGCCTTTTTTACTAAAACTTTGTTTAATTTCATCGCTAGCAGGCCCGGTATTCCTATGAGATAGGCAGGAATAATGAATACTTGAGGAATGCTCATTATAACAAGAAAAGGAGCCCAAAATATTGTATTAAAGAAATAATATTGCCCAATAGTTTCGTGCCCAGCAATAGCAACTTTGTGGATTATTCTGGTTTCTTTATCTTCGGTAGTTGATTCGGGTATATCACCTAATGAGCAAGGCCAGATAATACTGCATAGAAGTCTCTCCCACCAACTGCTACCGAAAATCTTGTTGTATTTTTTCTTTTCTTTTTCTGGGCGTTTCTCCGGGCTAAAGCCGGCTTTAGTCAGCTCGGCTCTATGATTGTTTTTTTTGTTGAATATCCATCTGAAAAGGCTTACTTTCCCGTGGGTATAGCTAAAGCCGGCGACAAGGTAAAATGTAATAACTCCTCCGTAAAGGAATATTTGTTCCATGACACACTTTCTGAAATATTGATAAATAATTGATTGTTAATGTTCTGGCTATACTATAGCACAATAATAACCATATGTCAATATGGGTCCAGAGCTCACTTATCCAGGTATTTGTTTAAGATTAGGTAAATAAAAAGCCATAGCTTCTTGTTGTAGTTATGGCTTAAGCCAAAGGTTAAATAGTGATTTCATTAACGATTTGGGTCAGCGTTTGGCCAAGTTTTGGCTTGCCTCGATATAGCAAAGCTTTGTCCGGGTAACGGATTCCTGGCTCAGCTAAATCCCAAGCTTTGAATTTCCGGATGCTAACCATACGGCATTGGGCCTCCAGTGTCCGGCTGCCGACTCAACCTTTGGTTCAGGCTATCAACTCTGGCGTGGCTGTCGGTACCAGCCAGACAGACAAAGCCTTCGACCCCTCCGCCTTAGGCAGGGTGGAATATTATCAAAAAACGTCCGGTCAATCTTATTCCGGCATGAGCGCTGTCAAAAGCCAGATCCAATTCATCGTTTCTTTGAAGGCGAAAATAGATAGTATGCTGGTAGAGCTGACAGCCCAATATAATAATTTAACCAAGCTGAAGGCTGAGTTGGCAGACTTAAATGCGCAAATGAATGCATTACGCGCCAGCTGTGACACGCAAACTTTCAATGCTTTGGTCCCAACTTACAATACCAAGGCCTCCGACTATAATAATAAATTGTCTGATTATCAGGCTAAGGTGGAATTATATAATCTGGATATCGTCCAGTATAATCAGGCGTAGTCTGCACTGTTTCAATTATAATAATGCATTAAAATAACAAAGCTAAAAGTAGTTCAATTTGGACTGCTTTTAGCTTTATCTTGATATTCTGCTAATTTTAGCCTATGCTTTAGGCAAGTTCGTTAAAAATTGGACAAAAGTCCATAAATACAAGGAATAATTCATATTATCATAAAACAATTGGAGGTTTATCATGGAAAAGTCCGGATTTAGAGTGCGGATCAAGGATCTTGATAATCTTTATCGAGATTTCTTATCAAACAGGGTGGTGGATAATTATTTGCTCGGGTCATTGTTTTTGGGTACCGGTCCTTTGGGCGCTATTTCGGTAAATAGCACCAAGGTAAAGGGCAATTTTTCCGTCTGTTTCACGCTGGAGGCGAATTATACGGATGAAGATGGGTTGCAATTCGAGCGATTAAAAATCCCCATCAAATTCTTAAACAAAAGCAAAGACTTTGCTTTTGAAGTAGTGGCGAGCGATGCCAGCAAAGTGGCGGTTATGGATGAGTCGGGTATGGAAGAATACTTTATCAAAATTTCCGATGACGACCTCTTGATCGGTTTCGGTTATGATGAAACGCCGCGCAAGCAAATTGTGTCACAGGAAAATTTCCAAAAGGTCTTAGAAAGCTTAGGCGCTTTGGTCAAAGTGATTACAATCGGACTGTATCAGTCGTACAATCTGCGAGTGCCGAAAAAAACTTTGTTGTTATCAGCCGAAACAGACGTAAGGATTGAAACAGAAGATGACGCCGTAAAATCGGATAAAACGAAAAAAGTAGACTCGGCGTTACCCAAGTTGGTAATTAAGCCGTCGTTAATTATGCAGACTAAGCCTGTTTTAACCTTTGACGCGATTGGCGGACAAGCCGAAGCAAAAAACGAATTAATGTGCATTGCCGAATCCTTAAAGTATCAAGACAAATATCAAGAATGGGGTACTAGGCCGCCGAAAGGCATCTTGCTGCATGGTCCTAGCGGCACAGGCAAGACAATCTTGGCTGGCGCTCTGGCCAACGCTATTGATGCGAATTTCTATAGTATCAACCTAAAAGAGATTTTTAGCATGTGGTATGGCGAATCAGTCCAGAATACGCAAAGGGTTTTTGACGAGGCCAGAGCCGATATTGAATACACTAAGAAGCCGGGCTTAATCTTTTTTGATGAGATTGATGCCTTGGTAGGTGATCGCGATGGTTCGCACGAAGAGACCGGACGGGTGATTCAAGTGATCCTGACCAATCTGGATGGCTTGGTGCCATGCACCGGTTTGACCGTTATCGCTGCTACCAATAGATTGAATGCTATTGATAATGCCTTCAAGCGTCCCAATCGCATGGACAAACTAATCAAAGTTGATTTGCCCAGCGCCATTGATCGGCAGGAAATTTTTTTGATCCATATGGACAAGAGTGAGAAAATAGCCAGCCGATTGTTGTTTGACCGCACAACTTTTAATTGGCCGCTTGTTACCGAGCAATCGGATCTGATGAGCGGTGCTGAGATAGCCGAAATGGTCCGGCGCGTGCTAGAAGAAAAAGCCAGGCAAGAAATTGCTACTTCGGTAAAACCGGAACTGGCCACTTGCTCTGACATCTTGCGGCATATTGCCAAATATGAAAGAAGAACAAAGACAAAAAGCATCGGCTTTGCGGCCAACAGTCGCTAGATGATATCTATACTATAAAGACGGATTATAATAATCCGTCTTATTTTTATCCCTGCGAAGGCAAGGGTCCTGGACCCGTTCAATTTTATCCCTGCCCGCCAGCAGTCGGGTAGACTCCGGCATGCGTGCCTCCTGCGAGGCAAGGATCCTGGACCCGTTCAATTTTATCCCGGAGTACTCGTCCGGGATCCTGGCCCCGTTTGTATTTTTTTGTAGGACGTAGGAATGACATGAATAGAGTGAGCATTAAGAATAAAAAGGAGTTTATATAAATTCTCGATTGCGTTAGGTCTATAGTTTTTAGAACATATAACATTAAAATAAAATTTCAAAACCTCGCGTATTATTAATCAGACGATAATTAATCAGTCTAGCAGGCGCAATTGCAAAGGACCCGGCATGCGTAGGCAGACAAAATAATATGAAAAAATCAACAATTTCTTTAGGTATTTTGGCTATTACAATTCTGGCAACTGCCGCTGTCGGTACCACGGTTTGGGCGGCTGGCGGCAGAGGTATGATGAACAAGCAGTTTAAAGACGCTCGTCCACAGCAGACTGCTGCCCAAATTACCGATCAGCAAGCCAAGCAAAAGGCTGTGCAAGACGCTTTGGCTAGCGGAAACTATGATGCGTATGTGGCAGCCTTCAAGGCGTTGAATGAGGGACGAGTGATGACAAGTGAGCAATTCAAAGCAAAATCAGCCGAACATCAGGCGCGCCTAGAAAAAAATGATGCCGTCAATGCGGCTCTGGTTGCGGGGGACTATACGGCCTGGGTAAAGGCGGAAACTGCCGCTAACCCAAATTCACCGATGCTTACCAAGGTTACAGCCACAAATTTCGCTAGCTATAAGCAGGCGATGGACTTACGCAAACAGTCTGATGATCTTATGAAGAGCTTGGGCATCGTCGGCCCAGGCAATGAAGGCGCCGGTCGTGGTGGCGCTGGTTGTATGATGGGCGGTCGAAGATAGTATAAATTCAAGAATAGAGCGGCTATCATGGCCGCTCTATTTTATTTTAGTGGAAATTGGGAGCTCAGCGCATTAGAGTAGTAAAATTCATAAGCCAACGAACCGAAGAAGTATTTGTCATTGCCAATCATGATAGTCGAGCCGCCAACGGTTGGTTCGGCTTTCGGCTGGGAGTGGTCGAAGCCGATATTAAAGAGTGTAGCCAGGATTTCCGGCCGGCCGGCGATATTAAAGCCCGCTCTTTGCCATTGGCTGCCAAATTGTTTGAGTATTAGAGCGCCATAGAGATAAGAATAATAATGGTCGTGTTCGTTGGTTAGCCGATTATAACGTTCGATGGCCTTGTCGACTGTCGGCGGGAAATCTAGGAGCCTTTCGTAGGCTAGGCCGGGATAAAAGGTGGATTTTGGGTCTGTGAGCTGTTGTTCTGTTTGGATAGCCATTTTTTCTTTGATGGACATAATGCCCCAGGCCATTTTGTTGGCATTGGCTAGGATTTTGAGCGGGGCAAAAAACTTCTCGTACAGTTCGCGCTGGGTATAATATAATCTGAGTTGTTCAACAATCAAGACGGAGACTAATACTCGGGGCTCAACTCCGGTTTGGACAGAGACCTTGTTAATTGTATCTTGATCCTTGATAATGGCTTGTTCGATCGTCTGCCAACGCGGATCGTTTTGCCAAGCAAAGATATTGGCACTGGTCGGATGTGACAATAAAGCAGCCATGTCCGCTTCGGAACTGGTGGCGATATTGGGCAATAGGCAGCCGCTTAGTTGGCGGTCGAGACTGGCTCGATCGGCGCTACGCAGCTTAAGAGCCAGAATCATGCGATCTAGCAATTGCTCAGAGTGGGTGTGACGGTAGCGGTCAAAAATAATTGCCGCATTGTAATCATTGATAGTTGCCGCTGCCTTTAGCTTGCACCAATTGACAGCCTCATGGGCCCCATAGAGTGATACGGGCAATGTACTGGTGGTGGAGGTGGATATAGATATAGTAGTCGAAGCCGTTGATTGCGAGCCTTGATTATAGAGCCGGTTGTATTCTATCGAGTTGAGATCTTCTTCGCCCGCTACGTTGGTTAGTCCTAAGCGGACAGCAAAAAACCCGCCGATCAGAGCTAGTAGGCAAGCAAGAGCCAGTATGCCCAGGATTTTGAGTGTTATAATGATAAATGGTTTCATGCGATATTTTAGGTGGCTTAATCATAACAGATTGGCTAGAAATAACAAGACTTTTGTTGGTATTAATCCGTATTTTGCTATGCTGCTAGGAATAGAGGGAATAATTGAGCGCTCTGGACAAATAATAAAGTTTGTGTTATTATTCTATTTTCCTAGCTAATATTAGCAATAATCAATACTAACTTATGAAAACTTTTAAAAAAGATAGCAAGCCCAGAGGCGGCCGCGGCGGCAAAGATTTTGGCAAAGGCCGTGATAGCGGCAAAAAGAGTTTTGGCGGTGGAGCTCGCAAATTCCCCAAGAAGTCCGAAGAACGCGTGATGTTCAATGCTGTTTGCAGCGCTTGCGGCATTAATTGCGGTGTGCCCTTTAAGCCATCGGAGAAGCGTCCGGTTTTGTGCAAAGGCTGTTTTAAGAAGCAGGGCGGCAGCGAAGGTCTGGCCGGAGCTGTCGAAAAGTCCGGCTTTCAATCCAAGTCTTCTTATATCGCTCCAATCGCGGTGGGCAGACAGGATACGGCTTTGTTGGAATCACTGAACGACAAAATGGATGAAATTTTAGAGCTATTACGCCCAGCTATAGTCTGGGAGGATGAACCGCAACAAGAAGAATTGGAAGAAGTTGTTGCCAAACCGGCTAAGGCCAAGCGGACAGCCGCCAGACCTAAGGCCGAATCAAAAAAGAAATAAGCCATTCAATCTATATAAAACAGCTCCGTTATACTCGGAGCTGTTTTGTGTCTTGCGTAGATAATTAAGCCAAGTTATTTTTCGGAAATAATCAGATCAAGAGCATCTTTGGCGTTTTGCTTGGAGATAATCTGTTCCAGATCCTTGATTTGCAAATTTTGCCTGGTAATGACGTTATTGAGGTCTATTAGCTCTTCGATGCGAGCTTTGGCTTCGATCGTCAGCTTGGTTTTGTCCGCTTCGATCTGAGTGATATAGTCGGCTAATTTAACTTGGATTTTTCTTTTGAGGGTGATATCTTCGATGGCTAATAAGATCTGTTTGGTGTCGTCTAGCTGCCGGGCGTTTAGCAGCATTATCTTGAGGCCGATATCAGGGAAGTTGTGAGTGATTTCAAAATTGTTAAAGACTTTTTTTTCTGGCAAAATTTCTTCCAGCAGATGCCTGAGCTCGGGGATGTCCCATTGCCTGCTGCCCAGTTCGTAGATTAGTTTGTTTTCGGTGTCTTCTTTTTTAACTTTGAAATTTTTATAAAAGGATTCATTGGCTCCGGCGACAATCATGTCGGCGTTAAGAATCAAAAATGGTTCACGAGCTGTGTCAGAGAAAGTCCTGATATAATGCAGGGCTACTTGTGAGTCGGATTGCGTATCCATATAATTAAATTTAAAACAAATATTTCAATTAATTATTGTTTTGAATGACAAATATATTATACCGCTATTTAGAAGGGTTGTAAAACGAAGGGTTTGAGTGGGTTTTAGTTTAATTGAAATAGCCATAGTTATTTACTTTTTGGCTAAAATATGCTAAAAATATTTATTAACCTTCTGCGTAATATATATAGATGATTACTAACAAAGATTGTCCGCTCGACATTACCGATGAGGCTCTCATAGAACAGATTAAGACTAATCCGGACTATTTTTTGTGCATCATGAATCGCTATGAAGCTAAATTAAAGCGTTATATTACGCGTTTGGGCAGTTTTAGTCCCGAGGAGGCTGATGATGTTTTGCAGGAGGTGTTTATCAAAATATACAAGAATATCAATGATTTTGATCCTCAGCTCAAGTTTAATTCTTGGGCCTATCGTATCGCCCATAATCATGTAGTTAGTGTTTTTCGGCACAATTCCGCTCGACCGGTGTCCTGGGGCGCGGAACCGGAGGATTTCGCCAATATTAAGGACGAGTTTGATCTGGCTATCAGTATTGACGATGGGCTATTGCGCCAGCAAATAGAAAGAGTTATCGGCGAACTAAAGCCTCAATATCGTGAAGTCCTGTATCTGAAGTTTCTGGAAGAGAAGTCCTATGAAGAATTGTCCGATATTTTGAAAAAACCGATGGGCACCGTTGCTACCTTGATCCACAAGGCTAAAAAGGAATTTAAAAATAAGTGGTCACAAGCTTATGAATAATATTAGCGAAATAGTACAAGCCAAGATTGAGGCTGAACATATTGCTCCGGAACCGAAGTGGCATTTTATGGCGCGGCGGAGTGTTTTTTGGCTGCTAACCATCGGTTCGATTGTGCTTGGTATTGTGTCTACGGCTGTTATCCTGAATATCATCGAGAATAGCGACTGGGACGCCTACAACCGCTTTGAGCTGGTCTTTATGGCCGTGCCTTACCTTTGGTTGGTAATGTTCGCTGCTTTTGTCGTCGCTGCCTACTATAATTTTCGCCATAGCAAGCGAGGTTATCATTATCCTCTGTTTCTGATTGTCGGAGTTACCTTGTTTTGCAGTATTGTCGGTGGATTTTTCTTTTACCGCGCCGGCTGGGGAGAGGATATCCATGAGATATTGATAGTTAGAGTGCCTAGATATGAAAGGGCTTTTGATACCCGCATGATGGCCTGGCAAAACCCGCATATGGGGCTGTTGGCCGGTCGTATTATCGAGGTGCATCCGGCTGATTTCCGTCTGCAGGATTTTGCCGGCCATGATTGGCAAGTTTTGTATGGGCCGCAAACCGTGTTGGCGCCGCAGATGGTGATCATGGCAGGAGAGAGGGTTAAATTGATAGGTATTAACAAGGACGATGATATATTTGAAGCCAGAGAAATACGCCAATGGCAGCCGCGAAAGAAAAACCCCAGACCGGCGTATTATATACCGCAAGACAATGGAAGACATGGTCTGGAAATGGCACCGCCTGAGAGGCCTTAAATTTACTAGGAACCGACTGGAGCGCCTACGGGCGAAACAGAGCGATCCTGAATATGAAAACGAGCCGAAGTCGCTCGTTTTTATTTACTATTGTAAATAGGTGATTTATCATGATTACTAGCTCCTACAAATACAAATCATTACAAATATACAAATCCGCATCTAGACGTCTAGGTGCGGATTTGTATATTTGTAGAAATTTGTATTTGTAGGAGGCGCTAGCTTGTTTTTGTAGGAGGCGCTAGCTTGTTTTTGTAGGAGCCTGGCTTATCGTTCGTCCTCTTTGACAAAGGTCTTGTATAGAGTCGGCACGATGAAGAGGGTAAAGAAGCTGGAGAGCATCAGGCCGAAGATAATAGCTGATCCTAAAGAGCGCCAGGTCTCGTCCGAGAAAGTGACCGGGATGATACCCAGGATAGTGCAGATAGAAGTGATAAAGATGGCCTCAAGCCGTGATTTGCCGGCATCAATGATGGCTTCGTTAAACGGGATGCCTGACTTGATATTCAGATTCATTTTGTCAATTAGAATGATGGCATTCTTAACTACGATACCGAAGAGCGCCAGGATGCCAATCAAGCCCGGGAAGCTGAGCGTGACGCCGGTGACGGCCATGCCATAAAAGACGCCGATTAGGGCTAGTGGTATAGTGACCAAGACGATAATGGCTTTCTTAAAGGAATTGAATTGGACGATTAGAGTTGAAATGATCAAGAGGCCGGCGATTATCATGGCGCGCAATATACTGAGCACTGATTCCTGGTTCTGTTCGTTTTCTCCTCCATAGGTAATCGTATAGCCTGCGGGAAGCTTGTATTCTTTGGCAACTTTGTCCTGGAACGTTTTGAGTACTTCGGCGGGGCGGGTTTTGCCTGCGACCTCGGCTGATAACAAGACAACGCGTTTTTGATCAATGCGGCTGATGGTATCGACGGATGGTTTGAGTTCAACCTTAGCTACATCCTTGATAAAGACCGGCTGTTTACGCAAGTTTAGAATCTGTAGGTTTTGGATGCTTTCCAGCGTGGGCAGCTTGGCCTGGTCAAAACGGGCGACTACTTTTATTTCTTTTCCATCGCGCAGGATAGTGGTGGCGTTGACGCCCGAAATAGCCAGACGCAAAGTTGCTCCTACGTAGGCTGCATTGAGGTTGTAGAGCTCCATCTTGGCCGTGTCGAGCGTAAAGGTGTAATCGGCCGGTGATTGCTTAAGCGAAACAGTCGGATTGACCACGCCGGGAATAGATTGGAGTTTGGGTTCTAAGTCGCTGGCAATTTTGTCCAAAACTTGCAAATCGGTGCCGTAGATATTGGCTTGGAAGGCGGCTCCGGAGGGCGGCCCACCGCGAGGAGCCTCGATGGTGATAGTTGCTTGGTCAATGACTTGCAAGTCTCGACGCATCTGATCGGCTAGTTCATAAGACTTGATTGTTCGCTCTTCCTTCGGCTTCAGTTTGACGATAATCGTCGACAGGTGGCTGGAGCTATTGGATACGGTCATAGCGCTCGATCCGGATTGAGCGCCGATCAAGGTGGAAAAACTGCTAATGTCCTTGTAGTCCAATAATTTGGTTTCGGCCTGCCGAACAATCTTATCTGTCTCTGACAGCTTAAGGCCGGTAGGCGCTTCGATATTGACGTAGACATATTCCAAATCGGAAGAAGGGAAAAATTCACTCTTCACGATGCCGGTGAGCGGCATGGCAATTGCGCCTAAGAATAACAAGGTGGTAATCCAAAGCGTCTTGCGTCGGCTTTGCGCTGTGGCTAGGATGCGTCGTAAATACTTTTCGTAGATGGGCAATAGTTTGTCGAAGTGGATGACACCATGAATTAATTTTGATCCAAAGTTATCGTTGTCGTGCTGGGCTTGGGTTCGGAGCTTCTGTTTAATCAAATCATCATCTTTCCATTCGGCTTTGACCAAGATTTCGTTGGCAATCAGCTGCTGCTTGCCTTTGTTCCGATACCAACGGATAAGCCAAATGATGCCGGCCAGTCCGAGAACGATGCCGCCAATTTTGAAGGGCAGGCTGGCGTAAAGTGCAATTAAGGTTACGACGCCGGCGATGGCTAACAGGTAGCCCAGGAACAAATTACGCGTTAACCTGATTCTTTCGAGCACTGCGGCTAACGGATGGTTGATCATCAAGGCGATAAGCAGCGATGCCAACAGAGTGACCGAAACGGTAATCGGAATTGATTTGATGAACTGGCCGATTATGCCCGAAGCCATCAGTAAAGGCAAGAAGGCCCAGACTGTGGTGAGGGTGGTGGTGGTAAGCACTACTTTGAAATCATTCAAGACTAGCAGCACCGCTTCTTCGGGGGTGAACTTGCCGGACTTTAAATATTGCTTGGTGGCAGAGACGACGACAATGGCGTCATCGACCAGCAAACCCAGGGCTAGAATCAAAGAAAAGATAGATAGGAAATTAAGAGAAATACCAGTCATCTGCATAACGCCAAAGGTGGTAAAGAAGACCAGAGGAATGGCTAATCCTGCCACTAAGGCTTCCTTGAGACCGACTATCAAGAAGAGAATAGTCCCGACTAACAAAATAGTCAGCAAGAAGTCGTGTGATAGTTGCTTAAAGTTATCATTAATAGTCTTGGCGTAATCAGTGATAACGGTATATTTAACGCCAGTCGGAAGTTTGCTGATATAGTTATCCACAGTTGTCTGGGCTGTGGTGACTGTGCTGATAATTGACGAGCCGGTTTTCTTGACAATTTGGATAGTGATAGATTCTTGCGGTTTTTGGCCGTTGCTGGCTAGGCGGGAAATAACGGTTTTTTTGATCGGTTTTTCGGCTACTTTGGCGACATCCTTGACCATAATCAAGGCGCCGTCTTCGCTGTGGCCGATAGCGACGCGGGCGATATCATCGGCCTTATAGAGGCGGGCGTCGCTGCGGATGGGGTAGGTGAATTTAGTGCCTTCAAAGGATCCGGCCGGCATGGCAAGATTGGAGGCTTTGATTGCGGAGTTAGCTTGGTCGGCAGAAATGCCAAACTGGGCAAGTTTGTCCGGGTCATAGGCTACTTCGATTTCGGTTTGGTCGCCGCCGGCAATCTTGACTTCGCGGACGCCCGGGATTTTTTCCAGTTCGTCTTTGATATCATCGGCCCAAGTGTAGAGAGTGAGGCCGTCGTAGGGGCCGCTGAGCGCGATAGTCCAAATGGGCGTATCGTCCATGGATATTTCGCGCACTTGCGGTTCACTGGCGTCTGACGGCAGATCTTTCTTAATGGTATTCACCTGGTCGCGCAACTTGCGCAACGAATCTTCCAAGTCGGCGCTGGCCTCGAATTCTACGGTAATGGTGGAAACTGAATTGAGTGAATTAGAAGAAATCTTTTTGACATTCTTTAACCCGGATAAGCCGGTTTCGATTTTTTTGGTTACTAATTCTTCGATATCGGTCGGCGAGGCTCCGGGATAGCTGGTAATGACTAGAGCGATAGGAATCTTGACCTCCGGGTTGGACTCGCGAGGCAAATTGGCAAAGGCGTAGATACCCCAGCCGGTCAGCAAGATAATAAGCAAGACAACGACGCGGAAATTGGTCACGAAAAAATTGAGCCAGCTTTTGCGCAGTTCAGAATTGAATTCCAGTTTCTCCAGGTATAGATGGTCGGAAGTCTTGTTGATTTCCGGTTGAGTGGATTCCGTTTCTGAATCTACTTTTTTTGGATGATACATTTCATGGAGTAGATTCATATTATTTAACAATTATATCCTGTCCGTCGCTAAGCAGGCGTGATCCGGAAACCACTACTTGGGCATCAGCCGGCAGATCGGTTTTGACTTCGGCAAATTCACCGGAAACGGCGCCCACCTGTACAGGGATTTTTTTGGCCTTACCGTCAACCAGTTGATAGATATAATTTTCGTTTTGGCCGATAGTAATGGCTTCCAGCGGCAGGATAATATTTTTTCCGCCCGATGCCCCATGCTTGATTTCTACGGAAACCGAGACGATGGAGCCTAAGGAAAGATCGCCGGGCTTGGCATCTTCCGGTTTGACTTCGGCTAGATAGCGCTTGGTTAACGGATCGGCCTGAGGGGAGATGGCGCTGATGATGCCATTAAGAGTTTTGTCGCCGCTTTTGATTTGCACCGATTGGCCCGCAGTCAAATAGGCTAGATTTTCTTGGTCTAAATAGAATTGGATTTTGACATTGTCAGTTTGGCTGACCGAAGCCAATACTTGTCCGGCGGTCACTGCATCGCCTTCGGCAATTGATTTCTTGGTGACAAAGCCGGAAATGGGAGAGATGACTTGGCGGTTGTCATAGAGTGACTGCAGATTGATCTGAGCATTTTTATAGCTCATTTCGGCCATGTCTAATTGAGTTTTAGCTCCAACCAGTTGGGTGTTTATCTTGACTTTAATGTTGTCAAAATTGTTGCCAGCGGACTGTGCCATAAAACCAGCTTGGTCCTGTTGGCTGGTATTGCCTGCCTTGAGCGAAGCTAGAGCTTGGGCGGATTGAGCTTCTTGTTTTTTGGCGAGCTCATAGGCCTTGGTTAGGCTGTCGATAAGCGAGTCGTTGTTGAGGCCTAGGTTATCCAGATTTTGTTTGAAGCCGTTTGCTTGCGACAACAGGCCGTTTGCTTGGCTCAAATATCCGGAAGCGGCAGCCTGAAAACCGCTCAGGCTGGCAGGAGATAAGGCGGTAGAAGAAACGGACTTGTCCAAGGTGATCTTGTGGCCTTGCGCCAGTTTTTTGGTTGCCTCAGCAATCTTGATCGCCGCGTCAACTTTGGCGGCTGTATTGCTCGGAGTATTGTTTAAATAAGCGTTGATTAGATTTTTGGTAGAACGGTAATTGTCCTTGGTTATATTTAGGACGGATGAATCCATAGCTCCCAAGACGGATGCGTATGGCACGTTGACTGAATTATTGTCATCATAGCCTCCGGCCGAGTTGATTTGAGATAACAGAGCTCCCGCACTATCGACAATTGCATCGGCGCCAGTATCGATATTGTGATATGTGTCTCCTGTACCTTGAGCCAATTGCTTGCGTTTGTTTTCCAGATTGAGACGAGCGCTCTCAGAGGCGGTTTTGGCGGTTTCGTAGGCTAGTTCGATTGATTTGAGAGCTTCAGCGGTGGTATTGGTCAGATTGCTTTGGCTGGATAATGATTGGTCTTTGGCAATCTCGGCTGCGCGCAAATCTTTGCCGCTAGAGAGGACTAGATTGTCATAATTTTTTTTAGCCAGGTCAAAGTTGGCTTGAGCTTGATTTACGCCGATGACGGCAGACTTGATTTGGGCTGAGTTGAAACCGGCGGTAGCCACATCTGAGAAGTCATCGATGCGCAGCAGTTCTTGGCCGGCCGAAACTTTGTCGCCGACTTTAAAATTGGCGCCTTTGGCATTGCCCGAGGCTTTGGCTACCAGCTTGGCTTCGCTTTCTGAGACGACCGTGCCGGGGTAATCCAGCTGATTAACGGCAGTGTGGCTATTTTTAACCAACTGTGTTTTGACGGCGAGCGGATCCTTGGTTTCTTCTTTTGGCTTCTCGACTGTGCCGCAGCCGGCTAGGGTTAGTCCGGCTAGGAGCATGAGCAGAGTAAATAGCTTTGGCTTATTCATATTTTTTAAATGTTTCTTGTTCGCAGACATATAATAGATTATTTAATTTTTGAAAAAAGGCTTGATGGGCGATTAATTCTTCGGGACTAAAGTGCTGTTCCAATTGTAATTCGGCTTCTTGCATCTTAGCTGTTAATTCCGCTATCTTCTGGGAGCCAGTAACTGTTAGCGATATTATTACTTGGCGGTGGTCATGTTCGCCTTGTTGGCGTGAAATTAATTGTTTTTTCTCCAGAGAATGGAGTATTTGAGTGATGTTGGACTTGGTGCTCCCCAGGCGCAGCAGTAGGGCTGACGGCAGCAGCGGGCCGTGCAGTTCCAATAGCTTGAGCAGCTTGAAGCCGGCGAATGAGATTTGCGCCGGCTTGAAGAGCAAAAAGTTGCCTAAGGCATCAATACGCGCGCTGGCCACCATGATGAGCTGAATATTTTGATTTTCGCTTAATAATAAATTTTTGGGCATAAGAAATTAGTTTAGCCATTAACTAATTATTTGTCAATATTTTCTAGATAGAAAAATGTCTTTATATTAGGGTAATTTTTCCATTTATCTTGACTAAAGAGGCTATTATTGGTAAGTTACACACATATGGAGAAGACAGAACAAAAAATATTGATTACCGGAGGAGCCGGCTATATCGGCAGCCATGCGGTTCGGCTGTTTTTGCGGCAGGGCTATAGCGTGGTGGTGGTTGATAATCTGAGCCATGGCTGGAAAGAAAATATGGATATTCTGTCGGAGCACGGCGATTTGACCTTTGTTAAGCTCGACCTTTTGGATCAGGATGCTTTAGCTGCCTTGTTTGGCAAATATCAGTTCTCGGTAGTCCTGCATTTTGCGGCCTTGTGCAGCGTTAATGAATCAATGCAGAATCCAGGGCTATATTTTGACAATAATGTCAAGGGCACAATGAACTTGTTGCGGGCCATGGATATTGCCGGTTGCAAAAATCTAATCTTTTCGTCTACTTGCGCGGTTTATGGCGAAAGCCTATATCTGCCAATGGACGAAGAACATCCAACCGCTCCAGGCAATCCATACGGTGAATCGAAGCTAATGGCCGAGCAGATGATTAAATGGTACGGCCAACTTCGCGGCATTAATTATACGATTTTAAGATATTTCAATGCTTGCGGTGCGGCTAGCGACGGCATGATTGGAGACTCCAAGAAGCCATCCTTACTATTGTTGCAGAATGCGGTGCGCGGCGCTATGGGCATTGAACCGTTTAGCCTTGTTTGTCAGAAGGTTGATACTCCGGACGGTACGCCAATTCGAGATTATATCGACGTTGAAGATCTGGCCGATGCTCATTACGCCGCATTTAAATATTTAGCGAGCGGTAAAGAAAGCAAATTGTTCAATCTTGGCACAGGCCAAGGTTGGTCTGTCAAAGAGATTATAGGCGCGGTTGAAAAATATTTTAATATTACTCTGGATCATAAGCTAGGCGAAACCAGAGCCGGGGAGTATGCCAATGTCTATGCTGAGGCGGCAACTGCAATCCAGGCTTTGGATTGGCACCCCAAGAAAACGCTCGATGATAGCATTGCCTCGCTGGCTAAATGGTATGGCCAACGACCGGACGGCTATAAATACTAAAACAAGCAAGCTATAATAAAAAATACATCGCGACAATCTCGCGATGTATTTTTTACTACAAGCCGCAATTAAGTTCACTCCAGTATACTAGTATACTGGAGTGAACATTGGCGCGGGATAATTAATCACAAAATATAGTATTACGGAATAACATGTTTTGTTACTAATTGCTGATTTGGTAATACTTAGGCGAGCCGTTGATGCCGTTAGTGGTTGAGGCAAAGACGCCGCTGCCGCCGCCCGGTGTAGGTATGCTGAAGGCAGGCAGAGTGATATTTTCGCCGGAGTTTTCTAGGTTGGCGTAGAGGCAGCATTTGTTGTCGCTGTTGATGGCATAGTAGTAATTAGATTTGTCGCGAGTGCCACTCTTAGGGTCGAAAATCGGGGCGCTTAAGGCGTCTTTGTATTGAGGATTTTTGGCCTTAACATCTGCCAGCAAGTCGGATAGGTCATAGGTTCCGGCGCCGGCATCGGGCGTATAACAGTTTTGGGTAAAAAAGCGGCCGATAGTAAACAAATCTGCTTTGCGCTTGGTATCGCGCGCCGATGTTGTGATACGGTTAAAGACGACAAACAATAGCGAGACGATGATGCCGATAATCAAAACAACGGTTAATAATTCTATAAGCGAGAAGGCTTTGTTTTTTGGCATATTCTTCCGATTAGCAAATATATTTAATTATAGCACTTTTTATAATGTAAATATAATTGATTAGTTTCTCAAATTTGTGCTATAATTATTAATATGATTCGTATTTAATGATGTAAAATCAATAAATAACCTCTATGACCGAAAACATAACGCCCCGTCAAGCAAAAGGAGGCCTGAGTCTTAAGGCGCTTGGTTCCAGCGAAGCTATCATGGTGTTAACCAACGGAGAGTTCTTTGATTGCAACGATGCTACCTATAAATTGTTTGGTTATAAGTCTCGTGAAGAGTTCCTGGGCAAACATCCTTGGGATATCTCGCCGCCTCGCCAGGCCGACGGCACCGATTCCCGCTTGGCGGCCAATTTGCATATTTCCGAAGGCTTCAGGCAAGGAGAACGTACCTTTAATTGGATTCATCGACATGCAGACGGTACGGATTTTCCGGCTTTGGTAACACTAAAAACGGTTGATTTCGAAGGGGAGCCGATGTAGCAGGCCACGGTTATCGATTTAAGTAAAAAGCAATAGCTTGATTCAAAAAAAGACTTTCGATGAAAGTCTTTTTTATTAAAGGAAAAACCGCCGGCTTTAGCCGGCGTGTGCGTTTGATGGCGTAGCCCTCGGTGATATAATATAAATCACCAATCTAGAGAGGAGGTGATTTATATTACCAACGCGAGATTATATCATCTCGATCATTGCTCCTACCGCTGCGGATATCATTTGGTATGGATTCCTAAGTGCAGAGGTAAAGTAATGGCGGATAGATACATTAAAGCAGGACTTTTGCGTATTTTCAAACAGATCATGAGATGGAAGGGTTTGCAGTTCTATGCTCAACACATCGGTGACGAGCACATCCATCTGTACATCGGCATACCGCCGAAA
>Ga0194053_10000597_pt1 | contig 26765 bp, 15 predicted proteins | sample SepL228m_MetaG_FD_161684 | JGI IMG/M metagenome (GOLD analysis project Ga0194053, IMG submission 161684) | Anoxic zone freshwater microbial communities from boreal shield lake in IISD Experimental Lakes Area, Ontario, Canada - Sep2016-L227-8m | ecosystem: Environmental > Aquatic > Freshwater >... | reverse complement strand
AATACATCATGTCAATCATGTTAATCATGTCAAAAAAACAAAAAGGGGTAACTAATGCGAAATATTATTACCGTGCTTATTTCAATTATGCTGGCATCCATGCTTTTTGCACAGGAGACAGTAAATTCTAAAATCGGCGTTCCGGTCAGCTACCAGCTTCCCACTACCGGGCCTTTGCCAAAAACTTACCTTGTAACCCTGGCGATTGTCGACCCTAAAAATACTGATTGGATTATCAGTCAATTCGCTTCCGGCATGGTACGGACAGTAACGAATGAAAATGGCGGGAAATTTACTGAAAATTGGAATGGGTTGGACGATAATTATATGCCAGTTCCACCTGGTGATTATGCGGTTAAAGGCATCTATTCTATCGCGCATAAATGGCCGGCGAATGACGAATGGCATGCGATTACCCCCAAATTTTTCGGCGGCATCTCCGGCTGGCTGCCGTCACCAGATGATTGGATAGCGAAAGAGCCATTTGGCGGCGACCCGGTAGGTTCACCATTAAATGATGTTGCAGTCTCACCAAATGGAATTGCAGTATTTTATTACGGATATTTAGAGAATGGCCTTAACAGCCCAATGGTTGATTTAAAGAAGCCGGTGGGATATGACCAATTCATCCACGCCTTTGGTTCCGGCGGGGCTGCCGGCGGTTCATCCGTCGTCACCGATGGCGAAATGGTATGGGCATTCAGCACCGACGGCGGACCCAAATATGTTTATCGGGCAGACGGACGCACCTTTGGAAACAGTCCGTCAGCAAATCGCCGCAATTCATACCTTCCCGATGGCTGGGTAACTTCCATGGCGATATGGAGCAGCCCTACCGTAAAAGGGAAAAATATTATTTACATCGCGCAGCGCGGTAAAATTATTACTAAAAAATATCAATACTATTCTGATTACGGCGAAAGCAGCACAGAATTAATAAATAAAATCACCATTCATAATGGCGATAACGGTACTATTTTAGCGACCATCCCTATCTCGCAGCCACAGGCTGTATCTGTCATTGGCGACACCATTTACGCGTTATCTACTGATAATAACAAAACTTCTGTTGTATCGATGAAACTTAAAGATGGCATTCCGGTAGACAGCACTAAATGGGATACAGTTTTTGAAGTACCGGCAAAGATAAAACCTTGCGACATGAAAGTAGACAGTAAAGAACGATTTTACCTGAGCGATACCAGGGCGAACAAAGTTTATCAACTGGACGCTGCCGGGAAAATTACCCGCACCTTTGGACGACTGGATGAACAGAAACCCGGCACTTTTGACAAAGAGACTTTCATGTCTCCTACTAAATTGGCAACTTGGAAAGATGAGCAAGGGAATGACCGATTGTTAGTAGTGGAAGCCGCCGGGCCTAACCGTGTCACTGAATGGAATGCGGAAACCGGTGCCTACATACGCGACTTCCCAACTTATCAGACCAAGGCTAATGACAGTTACGGCATCGACCCGGAACATCCCGAAGATATGTATCTGCCAACCCATGACTACTGGCTTACCAGGTACAAAATTAATTACGAAAAACATACTTTCACCATTGACGCGGTATGGCCAAATGTCGGCAACAACCCAGCATTGCCAGGAATAGTAAAGCCGATAGCGATACGCGCAAATGGCAATTTTTATTATGCCGGCGGACGCAGTTGGAATATTTACCGATACGCCGGCGACAAATGGGTGCTTTCCGCCGGGATAGTCAAGAAAGATAAGAACTATTACCTGTGGCATGACACAAATGGGAATGGTGAAGTTAACGATGACGAACTGACACCTACAACTATACCTGGCAACCTGTTAATTTATCATGGTCAAAACTGGCTTTCCGACCTTTCATTCCTTGCGCTTAGTATTGGCGGACGCGATGTGTGGCGGCTTACCCCCACCGGGTTTGACCAGCAAGGCAACCCTATTTATAAAGAATGGAAAAAACAGCTAACCGATTCAGTATTTGAAGCCAAAGCAAAAGGCACTGCTGATGCGATTCACGGCGGCAATGAAGTCAGCGACTCTTACAATAGCGATTGGTGCCAGGCAGATGGCAGCGATAAAGAAGGATTTTATGTTCAGGCTCGCGGCGGCGGATTTGACGCCAATTTCGGTCATCAATTCAAAATATCATATTACGAGCCAAAAGCAGACGGAACATTTCAAATGAAATGGCGCACCGGCCGCACCGCGTTGCGCTGGGCAGCTAAACCCGGTGAAATTTATGGCGCCATGCGAATACGCAAGCCTATTAACGGCTTGATCAGCGTAATTGACCAGTCGCGCTGCGGCATATTGCTTTACAACCAGGAAGGCCTGTATGTTGACACCCTTTTCCCCGGTCCAGGCGTTTATGCCTTGCCTGGCGAGTTTTTCGCTGGTTTCACCTATGCCAACAAGGATAATGGAAAAATATATTTCGCAGTCGGCAAATATACCCCGATGATTTATGAAGCCGAAGGCTGGTCATTGAAAGATAACCCCGTCACGAAATTAACCACCGTCCAAAAGACAGTGACCATTGCGGCATCACAGATTGCATCACCGCCGGATATCGTATTAAGCATCCGCGGCGGTGCCGGCAAGGCAAATGTCGCGCTTATCTCACCGGCACTCGGTGGCGCCAACATGGACGGATCGATGGATGGTTGGGAATCATGCCGACCGGTAACCTTCAGCGCGGATGACAAACAAAATGTTGAAGTCCGCTGCCTGTTTGATACCGAACATCTATACCTGCGCTGGCATGCCCGACTGGCAAACACATTTGAAGCAAAACTGCTGCCACCGCTGCCGCGCATATTCACCCATGACCAGTTGGCAGATACCCTTAGTTTCTATATTCAGGGTGATGTTAACGCAATCCCCGGCAAAACTACAGATGGTCGGCCTGGCGACGCGCGATTTGTATTCGGCATTTTTAAAAATGGCGATAAAACAGAGCCGGTTGGAATCGGCATGTATCCAACCTGGACCGGCAAAACCCCGGCAACACCGCAGATTTACCGCACCGGGCAACTGGCATCATTCGCCCACGTTGGCGCTATTGATGGCGCGGCATACAAATATGCTGTCGACCCAGACGGCAAAGGTTTTGTGCTGCTGACATCCATACCGCGTACCGCTATTCCCGCGTTGGACAAACAATTCGGCAGCGATTTGCGCACCATGATCAACTTCAGCGCAACCTATGGCGGACACACCAAATTCTGGTGGGCAAACAGCGACCTTTCCGCCAGTACCACCACCTATGACGAACCGACTGAAGCCAAGTTGTACCCCGGTTCATGGGCGCCAGTATCATTCCAGGGGATTGCCGATGGCATCACCATACGAAACTGGCTGAAATGCGGGCCATTTGGCGGACCCGGTGCAGAAAACTTTGTGTTCGACCCTAACCCTGATTCTATGAAGGAAGCAGTGAAAAAACTATACAGCACTGCTGTATACCCGCCAGATGATGGGAAAGTAGACCTGAAAGCGGTATATTCCGGCGAAATGACCAGGGGGTTCTGGGGTAATCCGCAGGTGAAATGGACACCGACAACCATTGCCGACCTCGACACCCGTTTCGTAATGGGCGGCGCGCAGGTTTATTATGGCGCAACCTGGATTTATTCACCCACCGCTTCCGATGTAGAGTTAGAGTTCCAAAGCCATCCCATGACTTTCCTGAAATGGACATTAAATGACAAGATAATAGACCCCGGCAAATATGTATCTAAAATCAACGACGGCTTGCTAACAGCATCAAAAACCGTAACATTAGCTGCCGGTTGGAATAAAGTAATAGTCCGCAGTTTCTGCATCGGCTATTCCCCCTGCCGCGCCGGTATAGTAATAAAAGGCACACCAGATAAATTATGGCCATTAAAACTTTCAGCGACTCCGCAGGTTGAGCAGGTGAAAGATAAATAATTGTTTATCAAAAAAGGCACCACAGAATATATTTGTGGTGCCTTTTGATTTGACATTCATTGCAACCTATGATTATATTGATTTTTTTAAATTATCCCTCATTTTATTCTAAATTATTTTTATTTCATGAAATAATTCCATAGGTCACAGTGATGCTCTTACCCTTATACACATTTTATCAATTTATCTTCGACTCCGGATGGGGTCGGATGTTTATAGTATTAAAATATATAGAAGTTAATCGACCCCAGAGCGGGTCGGATGTAATTGCCAGCAAATTTTCATTTTTTAAATAGATGGTCACTGCCACTTTACATCCGACCCACGCTGGGGTCGTAATATCTTTTTTGAAACTTTATCTATAAACATCTGACTCCTAACGGAGTCAAAATCATTGTTCATCTAATTCTAATCTGTCACTACTTAACAAAATATATATTTATCAAGTTTTATCATATCCTCTTAATCCTATTAATCGATGTAAAAAATTTATAAAATATATACTACTACAGCATTTTCCAACTATTGCGCAATCCCCGCCAACTTTATAAAATGTATTCTAAAGAAATAAGATTACTTATCTTTAAATTCTTTACAAATAGTATTGTTAAACCGGTTAATTATTAATATAATATGACCGAAGGAAGATTTATGACCGTTAGTTGCACAACTAAAAAAACAACAGTTATATTACATTCAGCGCAGCTATCGCTGACGATACATCTGCCTGACCGGGAAAATGGCATTTATCGCGGGGCACGGTTTGACTGGTCAAGCAATATTTCTAACTTGGAATACCAGGGACATTCATGGTTTTCTCCGTGGAAACTTGGCGATACCGACCCGACAGCAAACGACCAGACGGTAATCGGAATCGGCGGCGAGTTCGGCCGTGGCGACAGTGGAATGACTGGTCCCCTCGCCTACGAATCCACAAAACCTGGCGATACATTCCTGAAAATTGGCGTTGGCGAAGTATTGCGGCCAGATAAAAAAGATTATTGTTTTTATACCAATTACCCGGTGACTAAACCGGCTGAATGGGATATCGAGCAAAGCGAAGAATCAATAACCATGACCCAGCAGGCGTCGCTGCGCGATTACGGTTATATTTACCAGCGCAAAATCACCTTGAACGACAAACTGCCTGGCTTCACAGTAGAACAAAAGTTGGAAAATATCGGTGAACAGAGAATCTGCCAATACTATTACGACCATAATTTTACCAATGTGGATGGTATGCCGCCAAGTCCGGCGTGGCGACTTGAATTCCCGTTTGCGCCAGTTGCGGTATTGCCGCTTGGCAACAAAACCGTCATCGATGGAAACATCTTGAAAATAACCCGAACAATCCCACGCGGAGCATTATTCACCCCGATAACAGGTTTTGAGCAGACAATCGCGAATAATAGTTTTACTCTGTGGAACGATATAATCGGACAAGGGTTATCGGTGAATATTGATAAACCGCTGGTTAAATTCGCTCTGTTCGCCTCTGGGTGCGCGGTTTGCCCGGAGCCATTCATTGATATAAATATCGCTCTCGGCGAAAGCATCACCTGGAATACCAATTACGTAATAGTAGGCTCTTAAGTAATCAGTATTCACCGCAAAGGAACACAAAGAACGCAAAGAATATTTTAAATTCTTCTTTTGTGGTCTTTGTGATCTTTGTGGTGAATAATAATTAGATAGCGGGTAATGCTCGTATTACATATTAAATGGAGAAATAAAAATGGCTGACGATTTTGTCGTAAAACATGATGAGAGTACCGGACTGGTGCAATCTGTTACATTATTTGGCGAAGAGCTGCTTGACCAATCGCAGCCTTGTGCCGCGGAACTGCTGGTGAATGGACTGCCGCTGAAAACCCGGCTATATCCACGTTCATTCGCGACGAACGAAGGTGATGTGCTATTAAAAGGCGAACGCTGGCTTGACCATTTCACTGGTTGGGGTTTGGTCATTTCCCGCGATATGGGACTGCGCACCTACGGCAAGCATCCAGCTTTCGGCGTTCATTACACCATACGCCGCGAACAGGCAGACCAGGTTAGCCTCCCCTGCCCCGGCCCCGGCGGACCGCCAATTGAAGCGCCATTATACGTTGATACCTTTACCCTGATGAACTGGAACTGGAAATTCTGGGGTGAAGATACCCGAATGATTTTCTCATCATCGCACTCCAGCGGTCCAACCGATGAATTCGGCCATGTCGGATATGACAACGGCACCCCGGAAGAATGCAAGAAGTATATGCAAAATGTCTGGCGGCGAATATACCCCGGCGTCATGGTATTTCACGGCGGCGTTTTCTATAACGAAAAGACAGAAAATTGGGTTGCCATTACCTGCCGCCGTCCGCAGGTTGGCTATATTTTAAATACTGAAAGTGCCGGCCGCGGCGTATCTTATGACTTTACACTGCACGCTGAATTTAAAATGGGTGAACACCTGACCATGCCGGAAGTTAAGATATATTACGGCAAGACCAAAGCGGAAATGTGGACATGGATGGCGGATTACGCCACCCATTATTACAAGTCCCCGCCGGAATGGGTTCATAAAACCCTCTGGTTGCAAGGACTGGCATGGAATAACAAGCCGTCATGGACCGAGCAGGCGGACGAATGGGAACACCGACTGGATGCCGGTGAAGGCAGCGGCGTATCGTATTGCCTGGTGACTAATCGTCCGTTACACAGTGGAACCACACCATTGGGTTATGACCCCGACCCCAATCACGGACCCAAAGAAGAATTCGTCGCCATGTGCCGACGACTGGCTGATCGTGGAGTGCCATTACTAATCTGGATGAGCCACAGCGGACTGATGTATCGCGGCGGACCGGATATTGAAGATGACTGGTTTATAAAAGGCATCGACGGACGCGTATGCGCCGCCTGGGGAAATGAAGACCAGCCGACTATTGCTCACCCGAATCCCGGTCATCCCGGTTATATTGAATACACGAAAAAATGGATAAAATTCTATATTCAGGAATGCGGCGCGAAAGGCATCTGGTTTGACTGCCTGGGTTGGGCATTTCCTGCCGACTTTACCCCGCGTCCATTCATGCGCTACCCGGGTGATACCAACCGCATGGCAATTAAATTCATGGATGAAATTTATGCCTATATCAAAGAACTCGATCCCGAAGCGGTAATGGGCGGCGAAGGCACAACCTTTGACGGTCCGGTAAACCTGCCTTCGATACATACAAACCCTGTTCGTTCAGCAGATGGCATGGGTCCACGCGACTTTATGCTGGAACTGAATAACTGGACAAAAACCAAACGCATCGTCATTGACCAGGCACCGTCATTCTCGGTGGCAAGCGGTATGATAAAAGAAATCCATGCGCCGGAAATGCAGGCGAAAAACCGTTACTTAACAAAATTGCTGAAAGAAAAAGGCGGCTCACGCGCATTTGTTTGCCTGCCGGGAGAACTGGCGATACTCGCCAGCGACAACCTGCTGATAGTTCCAACACATAGCGAAGACGGCTCAAAAGTGTTCCCAGAGTTTAAGTTAACTTCTCCATGGGATAAAATAAGCAAGCTGATTGAAGAAACCGACGGAAGCCAGATTGCCCGCGAAGCAGACGGCGCTTTCCGCGCGGTACCACCTGGCATTTACAAAATGTTATAAAAAGTAAAGACGCAATATCTTGCGGCTTTATATAAAATTGCCCTTGTAGAGACACAAAATTTTGTGTCTCTACTTTTTAATATCATATATGATATTAATATTTTTGTTAAATCGGTTTATTTTTCTTAGAAATCTGATGAATTTTAAAAAGATATCAGCTATAATATTCGCGGATATAAACCTATAAGAAAGATAATTATTTATGAATGAATATGCAAAGTCAGAACCCTGGCATTATCCTTTAACACTCGCCGGTGCCAAAGCAGCATTAGCGGATGAATGTTTTGAAACATCGCGCCGGATTGCATTGGCAATATTACAAAATGAATCGCCAAATGAAGAACGCAATGAAGTAAAAACTGTCCTTCATGATGCCCTGGCGCATCTTGGCGATTTGGCGACAGCAATGACGACGCTTGAAGATGCCGGCGATAGTATAGAAGTATTGCTGCGGCGATACGATGATTTTACCCGCGCTTCCGGTTATAACTTTTACCGTTCATCTACTGAAAAAGATATTGGTTTAACCTACGAAGATTTTAAAGAAAATCTTCTTGAACGCCGGCTTAATTCAATAAAAGCCCTGCTAAACGCTGATCTTGATGAAAATACCGCAAAATTAGCAATCGCAACAGTCAACAGAGCGGCAAGGGATGCTGAACGAAGAATTGATGCCGATATTGACGCATTGGAAGAATTGACCAAACGCTGGCCAACACCACCAGAACAGCCAAGAGTTGCAGTGCCGGTGAAATTATCAGGCCGGATTCGAATCGTTGATAAAATATATACTGATGTTACCGTTACCCTTGGCGTCGAAACAACTGAACCAGGTGTGAATCCAAATGATGTCCTTGCAAAAGGATGCGGAATAGATTCGCCGAAAATTGGCGAAATAACCACCATATCCGCACCACTGAACGCTGATGGCACCTTTACCATCAGCGGTGAAGCTATCCCGGGAATTGGTTTCGTCGCAGTCACCATTCCTGGTATTGATGGCGTTCCTACCCGATTTCTGGCTCGCGATATTTGTGTCGATGGTTCTCCGCTGGCAGATATTGACCTGGAATTTTCTGAGTGGCAAAGCGCCAAAGCAGAAAAAATATCGGACAACCTGCCGGAAGTTATCGAATTAAGTGGACGAAAATGGCACAAACAGGCAGTGGAAACATTAACCAATCCATTCTGGCATAATTTCCCGCAACAGGATTTGCGTCTTGACTGGCCTGCTCCTTCTGCTAACATTGATACTTTAGTATGGAATGAAGATATCGGCGCAATAGCACACCAACGAGATGCCCAGGGACGGGTATTATTCTTTACTGACTTGCCGCAAAAATCATCCCGATCATTCGGTTGGTATTTTGCCGAAGATAACACTGCAATTACTACAAAGAAAAAATCAATGCTAACTGTTGATACGCATGGAATTACCGCGGTAATCGACACCGGACTTAGCAGATTTTGCATTCCATGGGGAAGCGCAAATGATTCCGCAGCACCTATTCTGGCAGTAATGGGACCGGATAAAGTTTGGCGCGGTGAAGGCCGCTGGCAAATTCCCGGCAATCCGGTAATTTCGCGCACTACCTCGCTGCATCATGATGGCCCACTGGAAATCACCGTTGAAGTTTCTTATTTATTCCCCACCCGTGAACGGTGTTCATTCACCCTGACCGCACATGCAGGCGAGGAATACCTGCTGGTCAGCGAAAGCGGTGAAGCGATACCGGGCGCGACAATGGTGATGGGAATGGAAGACTTTCGCGGCGGACGCGGTTACCTGCACTGGACATCAGAAGGTGAAACACCACATTGGCATACATTGGTAGATGCAGATAAAGAACTGGCGCGCCTGCAGGAAAGTGTTCCCTGGTGGATTCCACCGGCGGGATTTGGCTGGTCGGCGTCTCTGGATGGACTGGAAAGCCACGACCAGGTATCGGTATTCACCCGCAACCGCGGACAATGGATAGATCACGCCTTTGCCGCCATCGCCGCCGGCCCACCACCGGGCGGTCATGAATTAGATTGGCCTTACCCAGAAATGGTAGGATCAACAATATCCATGATTACCGTAAACAGTACCACAGACGGCAAAATAGAGATGCGTTTCCCGCGTTTTGCCGGTGAACGCCACTGGGGATTGCTGGCATCAGACTTTGCCCGTGGCGATGGACCCCGCAAAGAGATTTACCAGGTACGCCACAAGACATCATTCCCGCGATTAGACGATTTGCGCAAATGGCAGCTTGACGAACCAGACCGAGGTCATCGTCCCTGCCTGTTGGCAGAACGCGATAAATTGCCAGAAATACGCGAACGGATAAAACACCCGGCAATGGCGCCATTGTGGGAGAAAATAGCCTCGCCAATGTGGGACCAGGTACGCACCGGAAAGAATACCAGTGGTTCAGAAACGCTCTTTTTCCTGGTAACCGGCGACCCGGCAACCGGGTGGCGAATAGCCCGCCAGTTATCATCCAGAATGCCAGCGCAGGTTCGCGCTTTACTTCTTTCCCGCGAGAATGGCGACGTATGGTCACCAGTAGGCGGCAGATGTTGGGCACCGCAAGCAGAAGCCTATGACGCCATCGTCAGCAGCGGAGCGTTCAGTGCTGCACAGGAACGCGAAATGCGCGCCTGCCTATTGATGGCTGGTGAAATGTTCCTCAGCCCGGACATGATGAACTGGCGTTACGGCGGAAGAAACGCCAACTTTGAAGCTGACCGCGTTGACGCCGTCGGCACCATCGGTTTATGTTTCCCGGATAACCCGACTGCCGAAGAAATGGTCAGCCATTCCGTCAATCAGCTTGGTGCGGCAATCGGAATATATTGTACTCCTGGCAGCGGAAAATGGTACGAAAATCCCGCCTGTTATTACCTGCAATCGCTGCGCTGCCGTATGCTGCTGGCAAGCCACCTGGCAGAACGCGGCCGCCTTGACCTGAAATCTATCCCGCGAGTGACAGATTTTGTCGGTTGGTTGATGAACGTCATTACCCCGCGATTGCCGGCATCTTATGACATTATGCGTGATGGCTGCAGTTATGAACAATATAATGAAGAAAGACACGTCCGTCGTCTGATACCGATGGGTGACCACGCCCATCTGGGGCCATGGATACCAGAAATTGCGGCTATTACCGGACGTTGGCTGCGCGACAAAGAACCAGAACTTGCTAATGCCCTGTTATGGGCATGGCAGGAAGGCGGGATGGATGGCGCCTATCACGGCAGCATCCCCACCTTAATAGCGCAACTGACTCCCGAAGACATTGCCCCGGCAGCAGAACCTGCCATGCCAAGCCGTCGCTTAGAAGGTTTTGGCGGTGTATTCCGCGGAAAACTTGGTCAACCTGACGAATTTATGTTGATGGCAAAACTCGGACCAGGCGGTTATCGATACCACCGCACCGAAGGATCATTTGTCCTGGTGGCAGACGGCAAACCGCTGATATACGATGGCGGCGAGGCTGGCGACACCTGGCGTCACAGCACCATCAGCTATCACACATCACGCATGCCGCCGGCACCGGGACGCATCGAAAAATTTGCCACCTTGCCAACGGCTGATTACCAGCAGGGAGCATTCCCTATTGTCCTGAAACCCAGCGACCCGATATTTCTGAGCGATATATGCGAACATCAACTGGTCGAAGAAGCATATCGACGCGCAAGGATTCAAAAACCGGCAGCGGCACGCGCCTGGCTGTGGGTGAAAGATGATTATGTTATAATGTGGGACCGGCTGGATATTGAAGATGATATTATTCATCAGTGGCATCTGCAGGTGATGGCGCACGACGAATCCGGCGACTTAAAAAATGGCCTGCTTTTCCGTGGCAGATTCGGCACCGACCTGCAGTTATTGCTGCCCGCCGGCGGCGACCGGCCGTGGCGAGTGGAACACCTGCCCATGCACGAATATTATCGCAAACCCGCCGACACCGTCGCCCAACGCCACCTGTCAGTAGATTGCCAGGGTGCCACCGACTGGCTGGCGGTAATGCGCCCATTGCCGCCGGGAGCAGCACAGCTAACCGCTACCCCGCTGACCGCCCTTAACCGTACCGTCGGCGCACACATTACTGGCGACAATATCGATGACCGCGTAGTAATGGGACGCATCCCGGTAGCAGTGAACGACGAAACATGGTCATTCGCCGGATGTGCCGGTGCAGCCATCAACCGCGGCAAGACCACCCGTCTGATTCTTCTCGGACCCGGCAAAATCCAGGTTGGCAATACCACACTGGAAAGCGACGGCCCGGCAGCAGAACTGCAAATAGATGCAGGCGAACCGACATTGCATGTTGATGGCGATGGTATTGTAGTGGCTGTTGTTGATGGGAAGGTAGTGAGTTAAGTATATTTGTCTGAACCATGATTAACTTCAACTTCAATTAATACCTAATCAATATTGAAGTAAAACAAGATATTTGTAAATCAATGTAATTGTCATGTATTCACCGCAAAGGAACACAAAGAACACAAAGAGTATTCTAAAACTCTTCTTTTGTGGTCTTTGTGTTCTTTTGTGGTGAATAATAATGGATTGTGAGAAAACTCAAATTAAATCTTATAACTTGCAACCCCCTTTACCATTTGATAAGATATGACAGAGGATTATTCTTTTATGACCAAGTTTCTTCGCTATAATATAACCCCCGATGAATGGCAGGTTGTTTCTGCTGATACTGTTTTTACATTGCCTGCCGGTGTGGTACTTTCCTTTGATATTGCCAGTGGCGGACATTGGTACGGGCATGGTTTTGCCAATCGCCAACCTTACCCGCTGGAACGCGAAGATATTAATTTTCCCAAGTTCGCCGTCAACAATATACAGGCTCCGGTATGGATTGCATCGGTTGGCGTCGCGATATTGATTGAAACTAACCAGGCGTTGTCGGTTCATCTCGACCCTATCGCCAACCTATTGAGTATATCCTGCACGGCGGATGATGTTACTGTGCGATTGTTCGCTGACAAAGACGCTCCTTCTGCTGCCCGGCGCTGCCTGAAGCATCTCGGTTGGCCTGCGCCAACCCCGGCGAATAATCTATTGGGGGACAGCATCTTCTGTACATGGACGCAATACCCGCGCTGTATAACGCAGGATAAAATTATTGATATGGCTAAACAGATTCGCGACCATGGATACCCATCTTCGGTGCTTACCATCGACGACCGCTGGGAAAGCGGGTTTGGCGAATTGCAATTCAGCAGCGATTTTCCCAACCCCGCCGGTATGATCGCCGAACTTCACCAACTCGGTTTTCAGGTTTTATTATGGGTGACTCCATTCGTTAATATCGGCACTGCCAATTATGACATGCTGGGTGAAAAAGGATGGCTGGTGCCGCGCAAAGACGGCAACGGTCCGGCAACCTTCACCTGGTGGGGGGGTAACGCAGGTTTAATCGACCTGACTAACCCGGATGGCCATGCCTGGTTCAAAGCGCAATTGCTGCGGTTGCGCGATGATGTAGGCATTGACGGATTCAAGATTGATGGCGGCGACGCCAAGTACCAGCCAAACCCGGCAGAATCGGCTTGGTACGATTGCCCGGGTCCTTCCGGCTATTCCGATATTTTACTCAGCCTGTTTGAAGAAATAGCTCCCGGAATGTGCGAAACACGCACCGCCTGGGTGTCGCAACGCCGCAATATATTATGGCGCGAAGGTGGCAAAGATTCACACTGGGGCATAGAGAATGGCCTGTCAGCACTGGTGACGCTGGGATTAAACCTGTCAGTGATGGGTTATGATATGCTGATGCCGGATATGGTGCCGGGCAGAGTACAGACAATGATAAGCAATATGCCGCTTCCGACTGACGAATTCTTTGTTCGTTGGACCGAGGCATCCGCTTTCTTCCCGTTGCTGCAATTCAGCTATTTCCCCTGGAACTATCAAGGTGCCGCCGCAGAATCCGCTCTTGAGTATGCGAAAATCCATAAAGCACTGGAAAGCTATCTGCAATCAATCACGGCTAACAGAACAGAGCCAATTATGCGTCCAATGTGGTGGACAGCACCGGAACGTCTCGAATGCCTTTCCTGCGGCGACCAGTGGCTGTTAGGCCCGGATTTGTTGGTGGCACCGGTACTTGCGCCGCATCAGCTAATTCGCGATATCATCCTGCCCGGCGGAACTTGGATAGATGTGTGGACAGGAAAAGAATACAACGAATCAATCATTATCAGCCATTCTGCGCCATGTCCCGGCATCCCACTGTTTGTTCGTGCCGACAATAAAGAATTATTGGAATCATTACAAGCGGCGGTAAAAGCTATGCCGTATGGTAAAGTAAAACCAGGCATTACCACCACAACCTGGGAAAGCGGGTTGGATCGAGATATTAAGGTTACAGGGTAGAATAATTAAAAATTGAAAATTACGAATTAAAAATTATTTTGATTGTGAGGTTTGCAGTATTTACATGGTTAGTAAGTATTGGTTCTGATGGAGATAGACATGAGTGAATTATTTTTAACTGCTGAAGAATGTAAAAATGCATCCAGTATTCAGCAACATATTGATCTTTTGGCAAAATCCGGTGGCGGTGTGTTGAATCTACCTGCGGGTAATTTCACCCTTGACCGCGGCTTGCGATTGTATGATGTCATCACAATAAATGGTAAAGGAAAAAACACCATACTGCGCAAAGCACCGGGGAAAGTCTATCCGCTTGCTGGATACCATAATTACGGAATGCGCGATTTGCCGCTTGTTTCAACAGATGGATTGGAAACGGGAATGACGGTATGGATTACTGACGACCGTACCGGCGGTTTTCACGAGACCATCGCCACTATCACCTGGGTAAAGGACAGATGGGTTGGTATCGACCAGGGGATTCGGAATGATTTAACCGCAAATGCATCGCCGCGGGTTATCACCCAATACCCTCTGATATGGGCAGACTCCGCTAAAAATATTAAGATATCTAATCTCACCATTGAAGGGAACAAGACAGGCGACCCGTATGAACTCGGTTCATGCCGTGGCGGTGCGATATACTTCATAAATTCTGCCAATGCAGAAGTTAATCACGTAAAAGTAAATGATTTTGCCGGCGAAGGCATCAGTTTTCAAATGTGCCAATCGGTACGAATATTAAACAGCAGTTTTACCGGCAATCGCGGCAATGGCCTGCATCCAGGCGCAGGCAGCACCGATGTTTTATTTGACAACTGCGTTGCTGATAACAATGAACGGTATGGATTTTTCTTTTGTGTCCGCGCCAATCACATCACCGTGCGCAACTCTAAATTCCGCGGAAATCAAATGGGAATGTCGTTGGGAGCAAGGGATTGCTATAACCTGATAGAAGATTGCATCATTGAAAATAATCGCGACGGCGGTATCGGAACCCGGCCTGACCCGATACCGATTGAAGTTCATTCCTGTATTATTCGGCGTTGTATTATTGCCAATAACGGAAACTCGCCACAAATAGATTTGCAGGGGCCGATTCATGATATATCGATAGAGGATTGTGAAATAACCGGAACCGGAGCGGAAATTCATGTTGATATAGAAGCTAACAACATCTATTTAAACAATAATACCCATAATGGCCATTCGCCAAAAATTATTGCAGAAATGCAATCTCTTGTCTCTGATAAACCGCTATTTTCATGCGGGTGCGAGTCAACAATTGCCGATGATTTGCGGCATTTATTGTAATATCTGTGGTCACTTCGACAGTCTCAGTGACCGAAATTAAGGACAAAAAAATGAATAAATACACCCTTAATATTGATGGTTATTTCGAGTGCGACGGCGCACGATTTATTCCGGTTGGCGCAAACTGGTGGCCAGCTTCCTGCGGTGTTGAACTGTGGCAGCAATGGCCGGAAGATGAAATAAAACATGACCTTGATGTCATGGTAAAGCTGGGTTTAAACAGCCTGCGTTTCTTTCTGCGCTGGCAGGATTTCGAACCGGAAGCCGGTGTATACAACCATCTAAACTTCGAGAGATTGGATATGCTGCTTGGCTGGTTTGCCGAACACAATCTTGCTGCCCATCCTTCTCTTTTCGTCGGATTCATGAGCGGAGGCGTATTCTGGCCGCAGTGGAAGGAGGGTCGCAATCTATTTTCTGACCCATATATGTGCGAACGCTCAACCGCATTTGCTAAAGAAGCGACCAAAGTAATTGCGCGTCACAAAAATTGTGTGTTGGCAATAGATCAGGGTAACGAATTATGCTGCCTGGAAGATAGCAGGCAGGCACCGCCGTCAGCAGTTCAAAACTGGTGCAGCGATATCAACCTGGCTATTCGCACAGAATGGCAAAATGCGATAATTATCAGTGGCAACGAACAAAACCAGATACAAAGCGATACCGGATGGCGGTTAGATAATCAGCAGGATTGCGACTTGTTGAGCATGCACGCCTACCCGGTGCCAGGCTGGCATTCGGTAGCATTTGATGGCATGACCGACCTGTTCTGCCAATCTCTGCTGCCGTTTTATACCAGGGTTGCCCGGGAGTTTGCCCCGGTGATGGTGCAGGAATTCGGCACTATTGTGACATTTGGTAAAAAACAGCAGGATTCCTACCTGAAAACCATCTTGCCGGAATGTTGGAAATCTGGATCCAACGGCTTTCTATGGTGGTGCCTGCGCGATATCACCGGCGATATACATCCCTATTCCGCCCATGGATTTGAGACAACCCTTGGTTTAATTGATGCCAATGACAACGTAAAACCAGGTTTGGAATATTATATCAAGTTCTGTAAATCGCTGAATGAATTGCCAGCACCAATTGAGTCCAAAAATGCCATCGGTCTGTATTGGCCAAAGTTCTGGTGGAACCGCGACGTACCAGAAAACGCGGGGAATAATCCATCTACTAATACCAGCCATCTGCTGATAGCCAATCATTTACTGCGCACCGGTGGTCATGATGTCCAAATTGTTCGCGGTGATTTACCGTTGACCGGCGATGTGAAAGTGCTGATTATCACCAGTATCAACCTGCGGGTAGAAGAAGCGGAAGCATTATCCGAATGGGTACTAAACGGTGGAAAATTAATCTGGCATGGTGTCGATAATGAGACATGGGGAACAGCATATAAAAATCTTATAGGTGCAGTACCGGTCGATTACCGCGCTATTGCCGGACCAAGAATTGGTGAAATCGGTGGTAAAAACTGGAGTTTCAATAGTTTTCCTCGCGGCAAACGCTGTGAAATAGAAACTCGCGGTGCAGATGTATTGATAGCAGACCAGGATGGCAACCCGCTGGCAACCCGCTATCACCTTGGCAAGGGAACCGTAATAGCAGTATATCCCACCGTCGAAGATATGCCGGTTAGTGTTTCGGATAACCCGGCAAAACGCGATGAATGGGCGGCATGGTATGAAGCAATGCTGGTGGAAGTCGAGAAGTAATAAGTTCTGTTCTCGTCAAAACCAATTAGTTAAACCATAATTTCAATTAATATATAGCCAGTTACAGAAATTTACTGCGGCGAAATAAGAAGCTAAATTTATCAACGCGGAGATTTTGGTCTCCGCGTCGGTATCTATGCTAACTATATGAAATCTATGTTAATTTTTCTTCATGTATAAAGTGAGCAACGCTAATATCTTTTCGCTTCCAGGTACTTTATTTTTAACATTTTCATTGGCATAATCAATTGGTAACTTACCATCTATATCTTTAACATCAATGCTAATCCCTTTATCCAACAACATTTTAACTAATTCAATATCACCTGATATAATCGCAAAATTAATTACCGATTTATTATATATGGCATCTGCTTCTTTGTTAATCTTCTTCTCCACCAACATTTTTATACGATTTTGCACTGTCATTGGCATCTTTTTTTCATCAATTAATCCGTGTTTAAACTTTTCATCTTCTAAATATCTATAAACAAAAGTGAAATGATCCACTAATTCTTTATTCGTTTCATTTTCCTTTATTGCATTATCTAACCATCTGCTTAAACTTTTTAAAAAAGAATTGTAAGCAGGAGATTGATTCCAATGTATTAATTTTGCTTTATCTGGATATTGCTCAGATATATACCTACATACTGCAAAATCTAATCCCATTTTTTTAATTTCATTATCATTTGACAATGAAATTAAATTACTTGCTGCTTTTGCATATTCATCCACTATATCACTATAGCTAACGTTATATTTAGTATAAGAAAGGTTTGTATCTAATACAAATTCTAAATGTTCCCTTATTTTTATATTTCTATCCTTATAATCTGATTTAAAAAGTGAATCAACTATATCATTATGAAATTTCAATATTTTAAGTGTATCTTCTCCTTCAATTTTTGATAATAAATTTTCTTCATTAATGACATTCTCAATAGGGATATGAGTGTAACATAACTGATCCCTATCAATCATTAATTGCAATTCATAATTATTTGAATATTTATACTTATCTATCATTGATTGGTACAATTTAATGTTAGTGACATTATCTCTATCTTTACGATTTGTTCTTGTCACCCACTTTTCTCTATTAATAATATTGTTGAGCATCGTTAATTCATTTTCAAAGTCTAATTCAAGTTCCTTTATAATATTATCTATTATTTTCTGTTTCATCACCTTAACTTCATCAACAGTATTTATATTTTCAATATCTTTTAAGATAACATCTCTTTTGGCTTGGTCTGCCCATGAAAAAGTTGATGTTAATAATAACAATATCAATAAAAATTTTATCATGATATATTTCTCCGTTATTAATTTAATTACGTACTTTTTTGCACTGTAATTTGGGGTCTGTAATTTGGGGTCAGACTACAAAAAACATCTTACCACTCAAATTATCGATATTTTTATTATTCATCATACACCCATGATACAAATAATCTTTATGTCCGGCAAGCAATTGAGTAATCAATGTTTCGCCGCTCTGCAGCTTTTATCAGGTTTTTATACATTTGCTATTAATATGTCGCCCCTCTGGGGCTGTGGTATTTATAAAGATTTAATCATTGTTGTGGAAGTCTATTGAGAATGGAGAGTAACTGGCATTTTCATTCACCGCATAGAAACGCAAACCACGCCGATTAACCCGGTTGCTATTCCAACTATATGCAGGCGGGTGCAGGACTCGCGCAGTACCACGATGCTATATATCGCAAAGCCGGAGATGCAGGTGCCTACTGCTATGGGAAAACCTACGGATGCCATGCCGGATTTTGCCAGGTTATCAAGACCGTGAAACAGGCAAAACGAACTGGTAATGCCAACGATACTGGTGAATGCCGCTAACATGAATATATGTTTTGTCGGCAATACCGGACGTTTTCCCCAAATACTGAAATATACCATGCCATTTCCCAATGCGACAATTGGAATTCGTATATGAGCAGTATCTGCAAATGCCGCTAAATGCGACGGGATGGTCATCATCGTCTGCTGTATGCCATATATAAAAAGTGTTATGATTGCCAGCAGAAACCAGGATGGCGATTTAACAGGTTCATCTGCCGGGGTATCGGTACTATGGCTGCGGGCAAACCCGAATGCAGCCAAACTGATGAGCAGCGATGATATTCCGATGATATGCAACATCGTAAGTTTTTCATTAAAGAAGACTATGCCAGCTAAAAACGGAATCACCAATGCCGACTGGCTGACTGACCAGATAACGCTTTGATGCCCGGTACGCATGGCACGCTGTACCGTGAGCATCCCCAGCGCATTAAGCGAACCGGCAGCCAGCAATATCCCAATCAAAGCCCAGGTATGCGGCGGTATACCACCGGATAATTAGGGAATATGATGAATGTGACTGTCAGTGTCATAAGAACTTGTGCGCATTGAAGTACGACTATGCTGACATTATTCCGTGCAGTATAACTCATAAATCCGCCAACAAAAGCCCAAATAAGTCCGGTCCCTATCAGCAATAAAACACCAAGTAACATTCAACAACCTTTTATTTTTTTGACATGATTAACATGATTGACATGATTTTTTTGGATTCGCCATTTAATAACGTTTCTCTATACTTGATTATTAATTCGTTATTGTCAGGATTATAACCTGCAATGAGATATTCTATTATTTGATAAACTATATAATTTACATAGATAGACAGGATAAACAGGATAAACTTAATCATGCTAATCATGTTAATCATGTCTAAAATGTAAAATGGGCAAGATATTTCACTATCTTGCCCATCCTGCCTATCCATGTTAATTTTTAAAACTAATTATTTTGTGAAACCCCAGCGGATATCGTTTGACGGGGTTGATGACCATGTTGGCAGCAGAGTCAATGAATTCATCCGGGTTCTGCTGCGGCCGGTGCCGAAGTATATGCCGGAGCCTGGCAGCGCGAAGGTCATTTTGAATGATTTGCCAGCCTGCGGTGCCAATTGCGGCATATCTGTCAGCGGAACGGCTATTTGATAAATTGTATCAATACCATCGCGCTTGATTGCCACCTTTGCGCCTGCCGGTACGCCATTGTAGCCTTGCGGCATACATCGCGGCAGGAAGTTGAAGAAACCCAGGGTTGGTGCTGCGCTGCGCCAGATTTCATCTTTTCCGTCGGTGGTTTTCCATATATCGTATTCATAGTCGGTATCGGCCTGAACAATCATTTTATCCGGCACGTTAGTTTCCGGCAGCAGCAATTTCTTGCGTTCGCCAAGACCACCGATGGCAAGCTGCAGGCAATGGCCGGAACCAGGCAAACTCTGGAAAATGTCGCCAATATAGGTTTGCGCCATATCATCTTTGCCAAACAGCAGGTTTTCATTGCGGTTTGCCAATGTTGCTTTTGGTGCCCAATCTTTATTGCGGTCGCGAACCATTATGTAGACGTTTTTGTCATCCCACATGAAGCGGAACTCGGCCAGACCCTTCGTGACATCCTTTTCCTGTTCCCATGGACGCCAGGCGCGTTCGGACATATCGCGTTTCAAATCTGAACCGTGAGTAATTACCGGAGTTGCCTTTTCCCAACCGGTTGTTGTGCCGTCAAGAGTAGGGGTGCCATAAGTTATTGAGTTAACTTCCAACACCTCGCGAAGATCAGCCTTGCCGTCGACACCGCTAAAGCTAAAGGCAAATTCATAAGCATTTGCAGGGTTAACAGTTGCTGTCTTAATCGGGAAATGCAACGATACTGTTTCGCCTGGATTCAATGTAACCGGCATGGAAACTTTATCCAGTGTTATTGATGCTGGTGCAGTAATATTGACAGTACCGGTTATTTTGCGATTCAAAACGTTATGCACATCAATATCTACACTCTTCGTCTCGGTTACTGGAGCAATGAAATCATCGGCAAATATTTCCACCGGTTTCACCTTTTCCATGCGGGCAGAATTAACCGCGGTGAAAACCTGTTCCGGTGTTAATGTTGGAGCTTTCAGATAAACAGATGTGAATGAACATGGCAATTCATATACGCCTTTATCAGACGGATAAAGATTGCCAAAAATATCATAAGCTTTTATCTTACCACCCTGGCTATTTAGTTTAATGTTGCCATCAGCTTTAATCTGATCATACATGGTGATGGCATCAGCATTAATCATAGAGCGATCGCCAGCTAAGATATAGCACGCGTCACTGCCTTTTCCCCACTGGTATAGCCATGGTAGGTGGTCGGTGAATGCGATTTTCTCAAATTCAAGACCAGCGGTGAAATAAAGGAAGATATTCGCGGCAACCGCGGTTGGCCGGCACATTAATTCGCCATTTTTCCATAACAATTGGTCCGGGTGGTTAGGTGCGACTTTCTTCTGTCCGGCAGCCAGGAAATGGGTGCTGGTAGCCACTAATCTATCTGGACTGCTGCCCATCCAGGTTTCGGTTTCAATTGAGTAGATGCCCAGTTTTTTCGCCTGGCGCGGTCCCCAACATGCGTAAGGCTGCACATAATGGTCAGTCAACACATCAAATTTATAATTCTTTTGCCAATCTTTAACAGTGAAAAACTTGTCTTCGGTATTCATGATACTGGAAGAACCGCCGACATTGATGAACGAACTGGCTTTATGGGCACGGTCATAAATAATTTTGTAAAGGGTGCGATAGCGGGCAGAGTCGGATTTCCAACCGGAGATGCCGCCGCCTTCCCAAGGTTCATTGTAATAATCGATAATTTGCAATGGGCCATTGCCATCCTTGCCGCAATAACGACGAACGGCTTCCTCAACGAACAGACCCCAGGTATCGTCATACATTGGCTGGTGAATCATGTTATATGAATTCAGATTATTTTTCGTCACCGCATCTCCCGGTCCGCCATACATATTGCTCATAATCCACAAGTGATTTTTCTTATAATATTCCATCTGCGCGTCTGTATTTGTCCAATCAAACGGTCCGTCCGGTCCGCCGTTATGGTTGCGTGTCGCAACACCGTTCCAATTGGGGAAGCCATCGGTGCGAACCCATTTGTATCCCAATCGCGCCACGGTATCCAATTGCTGTGGTCCCCACATATACCAGATATTCTGGCAATATAGCAGCGGAGAACCTTTGCCATCGCCAGCGGCTTTGTTTGGCGGGTATACCCGCGCAAAACTTCCCACACCCTGGCGACCACCGGTTGGGTAATCAATAATTACAGCATAAAGCCCAAAAGTGGTAAATGCTTTCGCGTTTGATGACCATTTAATAATGCCGGTCTTGCCGGGTTCAATTTTCGCAATTGGCAATGGAAAACGAACAGGTGCTGCTAAAGGCACGGTACGCATCTTTAACCCGCCAATCATCGGGTCGCCACGAGTGCCGTCAAAACCTTCAAACTTGGCACCGACCAGTACAACTTCAACAGTCGGTGTTTCTATAATAGCTTCTTTTCCGGTATTTTTAACCGTCATTTCCATACTCATCGCATCGCCGGGATAAAGTATGCCAGCAACCGGAGTAATCTTTGAAACTTCCGCAGACCAGCCTTTGCTCCCGCCAATATCAAGTTTTAACGGTTCAAGCTGTTCCGGATACGTGTAAAGCTGGGCGTTGCCGATAGCCATTAAAAAGATAAAACCGGCTAAAAGCAAATGAAATCGATGCAGACGCATATATGCACTCCTCAATAATTAACTCATCATATTCGATGATGATTATAACATTGATTATAAAACAATTGTGTCATGTTGTGCAAGCAAAATAACAAGAATGTGGTTTAGATTTTGAAGATTATTTAGAAGAAAAATATCAGGGTCACAACCATATCAGCTATGACCCCAATTAACTATTAACTATTCAGCCAGTTTCGCTGTTCCCCACAAATTAGGGGTTGCCATTATTTCACCCGGCACATCATTTACCAGTCCGGTTGCTTTGTTTGACCAGTATACGCGGGCAGCGCGGTTAGTGCCGGTTGGGTCGGAATATATTACGCCCATGTCCAGCTTGTATGATTTGCCGGCTTCCGGGGCAAAGCCTAATGTTTGCAGCGGGATGGCTGCCTCTACGATGTAGGCATTGTTGCGGCGGGTTATATTTATTTCCGCGTCTTTTACCTGTTCAACCCAGTCAAGATTTATTTTTCGCCATGGGCTGGAGAAGGTTTGAACGCGTTTTTCGCCGGTGGTTTTCCAACGATATAAGACTGCTGTTGGCTTGTTGTCTAACACTGATATCAACAAGCGCAGGTCGCCAATACCGGGGTCATTGCGTTTTGCATTAACAGATGCATCAGTTCCCAATTGCAGGTCAACCGAATCGCCGGTAATGAATAATTGGCTGACATCCTGCCCGCCGTTGACCATCGGGTTGGCATCGCCGGTAATGTCATAAGCCAGATAAAGGCGTTTGCCGTCAGTTGCCACTGCTCCGCGTGCCTTATATTGACCACTGCTCCATTCAATGAAGTTATCTTTGGGATATTCATCTAATTTTCCGTCAATTTTTGGCGCGACAGCAAGTTTTGAAATAGTAAGGATATTATCTTTCCCTGCATTCGCTGCACGTTGTACCTGTATCTTTTCGGATGCGGCATAATCTTTTGGAGTATAGGTAAATTTCTTCACCGGCAACTGTTTAATGTTATTCAAACCATTCAATTTAATAAGGTTGTACGAAGTGCCGCCGGCAACAAGGTAATATTCATTGGTCTTTTCTGATTTAAAGAAATAACCGCCGAACCACTCGCCGCCCATGGTGACGCCACCCATTGGTGAACCTTGTTTTGCTGATGAAGGCCATGCGTCTGAACCGATACGGCAATCTTGGAACAACGTGGCAACCAGCAAGCCATCAGTAGTGAATATCGGCATGCGTCCCATGTTGGTATTAATGGCGAATATCTTGCCTAAAGGAGTGCCGGTATTCGCAACGCCGATACAGCTTAATAAACCGACTATCACTGAATCATTTTCTGGAATCGGGGCATTATGCGAACCATGTACTCCCCACCAGTTATCGTTGAATGTCCAGACAATTTCTCCACCAGGCTTAACGGCAAGAATGGGATTGTGTCCCAAAATTGCCATGCCTTTATCAGCCAATAACAATGTGGCGGCGCTTCCACCAGATTTTGGATTTTTCCTATCAAGATAAGTTATTGCCTTAGTATAATCCCAGGTTGGCACACCGCCGGCAGTCCATGATTTAAACGGTATAAGTTGCGAGAAATCATTACCATAGCCGCCGCCATCGGTAACTATATTATACTTCTCATCCATCCAGTAACCACCCCAACCGCCAATGTTGATAGTTTTTTCATTGCCGCCGCATGGCCAGTAAGTTACTTCTTCAGCCTGCACCTTGCCGTCATCATTCAGGTCAGACCAGATATAGCTAATCAAATCAGTTGCCGGCGGGGTTGCGATTGGAATATCTGATTTCCCCAAGTCCTGCTTTCGCATGGTTCCGAAATCAACAATTTTCATCAATGCGTCACCTTTTCGCAGGTATAGCTTCTGATTTTTTGCCATAAAATACTCGCGACCATTTATTTTCATCAAATCGCCAACCAGATTACCACCTATCAGACTTGCAGTCACGGTAGCTTTATTTGTTGCGTAGTCCAGTTTAAATTCGCAGCCGTTTCCGAATACCCGGGTTTTATCTGCAGAATCAACCGCTGCACCCATGCCGCCATAGGTAGTTGGACCGATATAATCATTCAACATCTGCCCATCAACTGACCACACGCTGACACGTTTTGGCCACATATCTTCTTCAGCAACCCACAGGCGGCCTTTCACATCAATAGCAATCCCATTGGGATTAAACATCCCATTCGGCTCCCACTTTCCAGGTTGCGGACGTCCACCAGCAACGCCGATTGCTCTTATAAATGCACCTGACTTATCAAATACTTTTACCTGCTGGGTACCGGTATCAGATACAAATACACGACCTTCTTTATCAATCGCCAGGAAATGCGGTCTTTGCAAACCTGTTGTAATGAATGGCACTGCCTTGCCATCGACAATTTTTACAACCGACAGGTCAGATATTACATATAAAACCCCGGCAGCATCATAAGCAAGCCCGCCGGGATATTTAACAGAAATATCAACCAGCTTTTCTGCAGTTGATTTGTCGAGAATGCGCACCACATCCAAACCTGTTAATGACACTGCTATTTTGTCGCTGCTGACAGCGATACCGGTCAGGTCTGCCTTATCATCTGCTTTTGCGACAGGCACAATCAGCATCGGATCAGGCTTGGTATTAAATGGTGCATACTTGCCAGTGGCTAATTCCAACCGGCCAATTTGCGGTGTGGTAATACCTGCCCAAGCGGCAATACCCATGCCGGCATATACATATTTATCATCAACGGCAACCGCGCGGTTATTCTGAAACTTACGTTCACCCCATATCTTGCGGCCATTCAGGTCGGTTCCGATAATTGCCCATCCAGCTTCAGACCCTTCGGCAACCAGCACCATGGTATCTTTTCCGGCAGCAACCGCAACCGGTGTGGTATGGTCGCTCATCCATGCGCCTTTTCCATCCGCGGTGTCCCAGGGTGGAACACCGGCAGTGCCGTAACTCGCTTCATAAGTCGGGTCGATTCCCTGGTGATAAAGCCCGCGCCAACTGTATTTGCCCGGCGGTACCAATTTGCCTTCCTCATCAGTACCATCCCAATAATCAACCTGTTTGCCTTTATTTCGCGGCGCCATACCGATGACATTTTTAACGCGAATCCCCTTCTCATTTTCAATCACAATAGTCGCAAACCCGTCAAACGGCATGGTATATTTTAATGCCACCGGACCCTGAGTTTTCTGCGAGAAATTAGAGGCATTTTCATAATCCGGTTTTGGCAATTGTAGATTACCTTTCGGTTCCAGCTTTACAGTTCCCCAATCGTTTTCTGCCGTCCAGAAGAACTCGCGACTGGATTTGCCTTCCTGTAGAAAGTCGGCATAACGATGAATAGGAAAGGTTTTTCCATCGGGAGGACCCCATAAAAACTCCATACCCATGTTAAAACTATCGCCAGGACCATAAGTTTTCGGTTCACGATATGGTTTTCCAGTAGCTTTAACAATGGCAGATTGTCCGGTCATCAGTTTTATAGGCAATGCAATTTCCTGGGTATAACTTTTACCGTCTTCACCCATCACAAATGCTTCCTGGGCACCAACTTTCAATGCATCTATAATGCCATTGAATGCGTTTACATCAGTATCTTTATCGCGGCCACCGGTGAATCGCCCATAAGCTATATTTACCACTGGATGTTTTGCGGCAGCAGAATACCAGCAGGTGACATCGCCGATAACCATATCAGTCTTCAGACGCAGTTGCAAACAGTCGCTTTTCCAACCACTGCCGATATCAAAATTAGAATCTACCATGTTATACATCGGAGTCGGGTCGCGCCATACGATGGAAAGATAAAAATTATCTTTGTCATACATGGCAGCAACCTTGGTTGAGTAAGTATTGCGCATACGATAATTGGCAAATACATCGACCTGACCGGAAAGATCCCAGTCATTCAACTTGCCATCTATCACTACTTTTCCTGCCGGCACGGCATGCAATATATGGTTGTCGGTTTGCTGTGCCATAACGATGCCGGATAGCATCATCAAAGTGATGATAAACATAATTGTTAGTAGACTACGTTTGCAAGAACGCGAAAAATTGGACATGAAATGCCTCCGAAGAAATATTTTAGATTTAACCCGTTAAACTTTAGTTAATTTAGACAATTAAAATCAATTAAAGTT
>Ga0194053_10000596_pt1 | contig 26835 bp, 25 predicted proteins | sample SepL228m_MetaG_FD_161684 | JGI IMG/M metagenome (GOLD analysis project Ga0194053, IMG submission 161684) | Anoxic zone freshwater microbial communities from boreal shield lake in IISD Experimental Lakes Area, Ontario, Canada - Sep2016-L227-8m | ecosystem: Environmental > Aquatic > Freshwater >... | reverse complement strand
ACTCGGCACCCCGAGCGGGTTGCGCCCGGCAGAGCGCGACCCCGCCGGAGAGATCGTCGAACCGCGGGCGCTCAACAATGCCATCCCCTTCCAGATCTCCGCTGCCGCGATACGCGCCGTCCAGCCCGGCGGGGGCATCAGCAGCGCGCCGACGCTGCTGAACCTGCTCAACCAGGCGACCGCCGCCGCCGAGCGCACCGACCTTGTGGAGCCGGTCGCCGAGCCGGTCGGCCGCCCCGCGCCCCGGCCCCCGCTGACCGGTGCACAGGCCGAGGCCGCCCGGCGGCGCACCATCGTGATCGGGGTCGCCGCCGGAGCGGCGGTACTGCTCATCGCACTGCTCGTGCTGGCGTCGGTGCTGGGCCGCATCTTCGGTGACGTCGGCGGCGGCCTCAAGGGCGATCAGCTCGGGCTCACCACGACTCCGAGCGCGTCGGCGAGCGGTCCGGTGGTGAAACCCGTTGCGGCAACAGTGTTCTCACCCCAGGGCGGTGCCGATGCGCCCAGCCTGGCCGGACTCGCCATCGACGGTGATCCCTCCACCGTCTGGCCCACCGACACCTACACCGACTCGGTTCCGTTCCCGAACTTCAAAAACGGTGTCGGTCTGATGCTGCAACTGCCCTCACCCACCGTCGTCGGCAGCGTGACGATCTCGGTGTCGAGCACCGGAACCCAGGTCCAGATCCGCTCCGCGACGACACCGAACGCGACCGACCTCGAAGACACCACCCTGCTGACCGGACCGACGGCGCTCAAGCCCGGCTCCAACACCATCTCCGTGCCGTCGGCGGCGCCCACGTCCTACCTTCTGGTGTGGATCTCCACCCTCGGTCAGACCGATGGCAAAAACCGCACCGACGTCGCGGAGCTCTCCGTTCGCGCCGCTGAGTGACAGCGGTGAAGTGCGTCCCGCGCCGGTCCGGATTAGCGTCCGGCCGTGGGTGCTTACCCGGACGATCACCGCACCGACGCGGACCTGCTGGCGGCGCACGCCGACGGTGACCGATCGGCATTCGGTGAGCTGTTCCGCCGCCACCGGACCCGACTCCTGCGCACGGCCCGCCGGCGAGGTGCCAGCGCCGAGGACGCCGATGACACGCTGCAGGACGCCATGATCTCGGCCTACCGCGCCGCCGGGTCCTTTCGGCACGAGTCGGCGGTGAGCAGTTGGCTGCACCGGATCACCGTGAACGCCTGCACCGACGTGCAGCGGCGCAAAGGGCCGCACACGGTGCCGCTGTCAGCGGACCACCCCCCGCCCGTCGCGGACCGCAGCGGCCACATCGAGACGGCCGTCGTCGTTCGGCAGGCCATGATGCGGCTGCCGGCCGAGCAGCGGGCGGCCGTCCTCGCGGTCGATATGCACGGCTATTCGGTCTCCGACGCCGCGGCGCTGCTGAACGTCGCCGAGGGGACGGTCAAGAGCCGCTGCTCCCGGGGACGCGCCAGGCTGGCGGTACTGCTGCGACACCTCGCCCCGGCCGCACCGGGCTGATCCCGCCCGGGAACAGCCGCACCTAGGCTGTTGGTTGAATAGGTGTCGCACTGTTCGGTGTCGACCATCGGGGAAGGAAGGCCGGCATGTCAGAGAAAACCCTGCACGAGGTCATCGTGATCGGATCCGGCCCGGCCGGCTACACCGCCGCCATCTACACCGCGCGGGCTCAGCTCAACCCGCTCGTCTTCGAAGGGACCGCATTCGGCGGCGCCCTGATGACCACCACCGAGGTGGAGAACTATCCGGGCTTCCGGTCCGGCATCACCGGCCCGGAGCTGATGGACGAGATGCGCGAACAGGCACTGCGGTTCGGGGCGGACCTGCAGATGGAGGACGTCGAATCGGTCTCCCTGGACGGCCCGGTCAAAGAGGTGGTCACCGGCGGCGGGGAAACCCACCGCGCCCGCGCGGTGATCCTGGCCATGGGGGCCGCGCCGCGGTACCTCGGCGTCCCCGGCGAGCAGGAACTCCTGGGGCGCGGGGTCAGCTCGTGCGCCACCTGCGACGGGTTCTTCTTCAAGGACCAGGACATCGCGGTCATCGGCGGGGGCGATTCCGCCATGGAGGAGGCGACCTTCCTCACCCGCTTCGCCCGCACTGTGACCCTGGTTCACCGCCGCGACGAGTTCCGTGCCTCGCGCATCATGCTCGAGCGCGCCCGGACCAACGACAAGATCCGGTTCCTGACCAACACCACCGTCCTGGGTGTCGAGGGCGACACCACCGTGACGGGTCTGCGGATCCACAACGTCCTCACCGGTGAGGACTCCACCCTTCCGGTCACCGGCGTCTTCATCGCCATTGGCCACGATCCGCGCTCGGAACTGGTCCGCGATGCCCTCGAGGTCGACGCCGCCGGGTACGTGGTCGTTCGCGCGCCGGGCACCGCCACCTCACTGCCGGGGGTGTTCGCGGCCGGTGACCTGGTGGACCATACCTACCGGCAGGCGATCACCGCCGCCGGCAGCGGATGCGCCGCCGCGATCGACGCCGAACGCTGGCTGACCGAGACCCAGGGCGCCGACGCCGCCATGATCGGGGCGCACCGGTGAGCGCGGCCACTGTCGCGGTGACCGACGCCTCATTCCCCGAGGCGGTGCTGTCCAGCAGCACACCGGTTCTGGTCGACTTCTGGGCCACCTGGTGTGGCCCGTGCCGGATGGTCGCCCCGGTGCTCGAGGAGATCGCCGCCGAGAAGGCCGGTGCGCTCACCGTCGCCAAGATCGACGTCGACGCCAACCCCGGCACGGCTCGGGACTATCAGGTCGTCTCGATCCCCACGCTGATTCTCTTCAAGGCCGGTCAGCCGGTGAAACGCATCGTCGGCGCCAAGAGCAAGGCGGCGTTGCTACGAGAGCTCGCCGACGAGTTGTAGGCCGCACCGGAGACGAATTCGTGACCGTCGGGCTACCCGAACGGTTTCCGGAAAAGCCTCCCGGTCTGGGACAATTCCCCCCATGTCGACCCCCGGCCACGGCAATGCGCTGCGCCGTGGCGACCGCGGGAGTGCCGTGGTGGAGATCCGCGCCGCCCTTGCCGCCCTCGGTCTGCTGGAGAACGCGGACGAGGATCTGACCACCGGGCGGCACGTGGCGCTGGACTCCTTCGACGACGAACTCGACCACGCGGTCCGGGCCTTTCAGCAGCGGCGCGGTCTGTTGGTCGACGGCGTCGTCGGCGAGGCCACCTACCGGGCACTCAAGGAGGCCTCCTACCGGCTGGGCGCACGCACCCTGGCACACCAGTTCGGCGCGCCCATGTACGGCGACGACGTCGCGACACTGCAGGCGCGACTGCAGGACCTGGGTTTCTACACCGCCCTGGTGGACGGGTACTTCGGCCTGCAGACCCACAACGCGCTGATGTCCTACCAACGCGAATACGGTCTGGCGCCGGACGGCATCTGCGGCCCGGAAACGTTGCGCTCCTTGTACTTTCTGGGTTCCCGGGTCACCGGCGGATCGCTGCACGCCATCCGCGAGGAGGAGCATGTGCGCCGCTCGGGACCGCGCTTGTCGGGCAAGCGGATCATCCTCGACCCCGGCCGCGGCGGTGACGACCTCGGCATGATCGTGCAGGGGCCGGAGGGCCCCATCAGCGAGGCCGACATCCTCTGGGATCTGGCCAGCCGGCTGGAGGGCCGCATGACGGCCATCGGCATGGAGACCTTCCTGTCCCGTCCGGTCAACCGCAGCCCCGGCGACGGTGAACGCGCCGCCACCGCCAACACCATGGGTGCGGATCTCATGATCAGCCTCAGGTTCGAGTGCCAGCCCAACCCGTCGGCCAACGGCGTCGCGTCGTTCTACTTCGGAAGCTCGCACGGGTCGGTCTCCACCATCGGCCGCAACCTGGCGGACTTCATCCAACGCGAAGTCGTCGCGCGCACCGGAATGCTGGATTGCCGGACCCACGGACGCACCTGGGATCTGTTGCGGCTCACCAGGATGCCGACTGTTCAGGTGGACGTCGGATACATCACCAACGCCGGCGACAGCCAGTTGCTGGCGGGCGGATCGGTCCGGGACGCCGTCGCCGAGGGAATCCTCGCGGCCGTCAAACGGCTCTACCTGCTGGGCAAGAACGACCGCCCCACCGGAACCTTCACCTTCGCCGAACTGCTCGCCCACGAGCAGTCCCTCGGCCAGGGACGCTCGGCGGTGTAGAGGAATTCGGGGTAGGGGTCTAGAGCCGTTGCAACTGCGGCGTCTCCAGCAATCGGTCCAGCGCGGCCTCCACTTCGGCCTTCCAGCCCAGCCCGCGGTCCAGTTCCAACCGCAGTCTCGGGAAGTACCGGTGCGGGGCGACGATGGTGAAACCCACCGCCTGCAGGAAATGCGCGTCGATCATGCAGGTCTCGAGCGAGCAGTCGCCGAGTGCTTCGATCGCCGGCCGCAGCCGCGGGTCGATGCGGGCCCCCGACACGTCGCCGACAAGTTCGCCGGCCTCCGGCGTGCGTCCGAATACCTCGAGCGCACGCACACCACGCCGCACCAGCTCGGTGACCACCCCGGCGATCAGCATCTCCGAGACGTCGGCGGGATCGGTGCCGTGGCCGGCTTCGGCAGCCATCGACGTCAGCAGCACCGCGTCCGGACTCACCGGGCCGGTCGGCATCCGCTGCGCCCGAGGGACCAGCCGGGGCGGTGCATAGAGGACATAGCCCTGGCAGGGTTCGCCCTCGTCGTCATCGCGCGCGGACTCGGCCGGGCCGGAGGCCGCGATCTGCCCGCAGGAGCCCCACTCCAGCATGACCATCGACAGCCACGCCTCTTTTTCGAACTCCGGGTCGAGCAGTTGTTCCCCGGTGCTCAGAGTCTCCGGATCAACCTCCCAGAACACGCAGCGGCGTGCATGCTTGGGCAGCTGCTCGAACCCGTCGAGCCGCAGCGGTCTGATGTGAACGGACACTGATTCTCCCGGCTTTCCCACGGTGCGAGGCCCGCACTGCAGCACACTCAAGGATAGGAGAGCCGGCCCCCTACCGCCCGCTATCCGGCGGACCACCCGAAAGCCCCCGAAAGCCCCCGAAAGCCCCCGAAAGCCGTTGCACCGCTGAGGTTTTCACCGTCCGGCCCCGCCCGCGCGACCCGCGGAATATTCGTCACAGTGACGAATTGGTCCGCCGTCGAGGGTTGGCCTATTTCCGCGCCGTGGGGTCCATCAGGTCGACCAACCGCTGAAGGTCCTCCACCGATCCGAACTCGACGACGATCTTGCCTTTGCGCTTGCCGAGATTCACCGTGACGCGGGTGTCGTAACTGGTGGACAAGCGCTCGGCGATGTCCTGGAGACCCGGCATCTTGATCGGCTTGCGGCGCGGCGCCGGCGGCTTGGCGCCGCCGCGGTTGGCCAGGGTCACCGTCTCCTCCGTCGCACGAACCGACAGCCCCTCGGCCACGATGCGCGCCGCCAATTCCTCCTGTGCCTCCGGCCCCGCCTCCAGTGCGAGCAGCGCACGCGCGTGGCCGGCCGAGAGCACTCCGGCCGCAACCCGCCGCTGGACGGGGATCGGCAGGCGCAACAGCCGGATCATGTTGCTGATCACCGGTCGGGACCGGCCGATCCGGTCCGCGAGTTCCTCGTGCGTCACCTTGAACTCTTCGAGCAGCTGCTGGTAGGCCGCTGCCTCCTCAAGCGGGTTGAGCTGAGCCCGGTGGATGTTCTCCAGGAGCGCGTCGCGCAGCAGGTTGTCCTCGGCGGTCTGCCGGACGATTGCGGGGATGACGGTCAGGCCGGCCTGCTGGGCGGCCCGCCACCGCCGCTCCCCCATGACCAGCTGATAGCGCCGCTCCCCGGGCCGGTCGTCAACCTCACGCACGACGATCGGCTGCATCAGGCCGAACTCCCGGATGGAGTGCACCAGTTCGGCCAGGGCTTCCTCGTCGAAGACGGTGCGGGGCTGTCGCGGGTTGGGTTCGATGGCCGCCGGGTCGATCTCGCGGTAGACCGCGCCCACGTCGGCCGGGCTGGGGGCCCCTGTCTGCTGGCCGCCGATGACGACGTCGGCGGCGGCTTCACCCAACCGGTGACCCCCGTCCGACGGGCCGGTCGGAATCAGGGACGCCAGGCCGCGACCGAGGCCTCCCCTGCGCTTGGATGACTGATTCATGCGGATCCCTCCGTTGGTCCGGGGCGGTAGGCCAGTTCCCGGCTCGCGTCCAGATAACTCATGGCCCCGCGTGAGCCGGGGTCGTAGTCGATGATCGTCATGCTGTACCCGGGCGCCTCGGACACCTTAACGCTGCGTGGGATGACCGTGCTGAGCACCCTGTCGCCGAAGAACCCCCTGACCTCGGAGGCCACCTGATCAGCCAGTTTGGTCCGTCCGTCGTACATCGTCAGAACGACCGTGCTGACGTTCAGGCGCGGGTTGAGGTGGGCTTTGACCATCTCGATATTCTTCATCAGCTGTGAGACACCCTCCAGCGCGTAATACTCGCACTGGATGGGAATCAACACTTCCGGGGCCGCTACCAGGGCGTTTATCGTCAGCAGGCCCAGGGAGGGCGGGCAGTCGATGAAGACGTAGTCGAAGTCCGTCTGGTCGAGTTCAGCCAGGGCGTTGCGGAGCCTGTTCTCCCGGGCGACCATGCTGACCAGCTCGATCTCGGCCCCGGCGAGGTCGATGGTGGCCGGCACACAGAACAAACGCTCGCTGTGCGGGCTCTGCCGGATGGCCGATTTCAGGGGGATCTCGCCGATCAGGACCTCGTAGGAGGACGGCGTTCCCGAATGGCGCTCGGTGATCCCGAGGGCGGTGCTCGCATTGCCCTGGGGGTCGAGGTCGATCACCAGGGTCTTGATTCCCTGCACCGCGAGTGCCGCGGCGAGGTTCACCGCCGTGGTGGTCTTGCCGACGCCGCCCTTCTGGTTCGCAACCGTGAACACCCGCCGATGGGCGGGCCGCGGGAGCTGGCCAGCCGCGGTGTGCAGGACCTTCATCGCGCGTTCGGCGGCGGCGCCGATCGGGGTGTCCGCGTCGGCCACCCATGTTTCACGTGAAACACCCGGATCGGGTGGGACGGTCATCGGCGTCTCCTCTCCGGCGGGCTGCTCCGGACGGCGACCACGACCGTGGCCGGCGGACTCACCCGTCCCGATCCACATCTCACCACGTGGATATCCTTCGCGCCTAACGCGGTCATGACGGTGCGCGCGGCGGCCACCTCGGCCTCCGCCCGCTCCCCCTTGAGCGCCAGCATCCGCCCACCCGTCCGCAGCAGGGGCATGCTCCAGCGGGTCAGTTTGTCGACCGGCGCCACCGCGCGCGACACGACCGTATCGGCACCACCCACCCGGGTGATGACGCCCGCCTCCTCGGCGCGCCCCCGCACGACGTCCACGGCGATCCCGAGTTCGCCGATCACCATCTCCAAGAAGTCGACCCGGCGCAGCATCGGCTCAACGAGGTTGATCCTCAGGTCGCCGCGCGCGATCGCCAGGGGCACCCCCGGCAACCCGGCGCCACTGCCGATGTCGACCACCCGCTCGCCCGGCGGGATCAGTTCGGCGACCACCACGCTATTGAGCAGGTGCCGATCCCAGAGGCGGTCAACCTCCCGGGGGCCGATCAGGCCGCGCTCGACCCCCGGGCCGGCGAGGAGCTCGGCATAGCGGCGCGCGACGTCCAGGCCTTCGCCGAAGATCTCGACTGCGCCCTCCGGAGCCGGTGGCGCCATTGTGTGTTTCACGTGAAACGTCACCCCCGACGCGGCCCGGAACTACACGGCTGTAACTCGCGGATGTTCAATCCCTCAGGACGACCACTCGGCGGGCCGGCTCGACGCCCTCGCTCTCGCTGTGTACCCCGTCGACCGCGGCCACCGCATCATGGACGATCTTGCGTTCGAACGGCGTCATCGGCGCGAGCTCCTCGCGCTCGCCCGACTCCAGAACCCGCCGGGCGACCTTGTCGCCGAGGGCGCTGAGTTCGTCGCGGCGGCGCCGCCGCCAGCCCGCGACGTCGAGCATCAGCCGGCTCCGCTCACCGGTCTTCTGGTGCACCGCCAGCCGCGTGAGCTCTTGCAGCGCGTCGAGCACCTCGCCGCGGCGGCCCACCAGCTTGGTCAGATCCTGGCCACCGTCGATGCTGACCACGGCGCGGTCGCCCTCGACGTCGAGGTCGATATCGCCGTCGAAATCCAGCAGGTCCAGCAGTTCCTCGAGGTAATCGCCGGCGATCTCACCCTCGGCGACGAGACGGTCCTCCAGGTCGTCCGACCGGGTCGGCGCGGCACCCGTCTCGTGTTCGGTCTCGGTGTCTGTCATGTGTTTCTCCCTTGTCCGCCGGAGCTACCGTCCGGTCAGCGTTTACGTTTCTTGGGCCGCGCGCCTGGCTTCGGCGTCCGGCTCGGGCCGCCGTTGGAGCCCGCCCTGGGTGCGGCTTCGGCCGCGGCGTCGCCTTCCGTCGTCGCGAGCCCGGCCTCCTGTGACGCCGGCTGCGACCCGGCGGCCGAGGCCACGTCCCCCTTGCGGGACTTGGCGGGTTTGGCGCCCGGGGCAGGCGCGTTGGCCGATCGGCGGGCCAGTGCCTCCTCCTTCTCGGCCGCCTCCTCCTTCTCGATCTTGCCGAAGACGAGGTGCTGCTGACCGAAGGTCCAGATGTTGTTGGACACCCAGTAGATGATGATCGCGATCGGCAGGAACGGGCCGCCCACGATCACCCCGAGTGGGAACACGTAGAGGGCGAGTTTGTTCATCAACGCCGTCTGCGGGTTGGCGGCCGCCTCGGGACTCTGGCGGGCGATCGACGCCCGGCTGTTGAAGTACGTGGCGATACCCGCGAGGATCATCAGCGGGATCGACACCGCCGCGACGGCTGGCCGGCTGAACACGGTGAACGCATCCAGCCCGTGCTGCTGGGTGATCGCCGCGCCGATCGGGGCTCCGAAGAGGTGCGCATCGAGGAAGTGGCCGACGTCACCGGCGCTGAACACGTAGTTGGGCAGGCGGCGGTTCTCCTCGACCGACAAGCCCAGCCTGCCGAAGCCGCTCTGGGTCCGGTTGAAGGACATCAGCACGTGGTAGAGGCCGAGGAACACCGGCACCTGCGCCAGCATCGGCAGGCAACCCAGGATCGGGTTGAAGTCGTGCTCGCGCTGCAGCTTCTGAATCTCCAGCGCCATGCGCTGGCGGTCCTTGCTGTACTTCTTCTGCAGGGCCTTGATCTGCGGCTGGAGCTCCTGCATCTTGCGCGTCGTCCGGATCTGTCGGACGAACGGCCGATACAGCACCGCGCGCAGCGTGAAGACCAGGAACATCACCGACAGCGCCCAGGCGAAGAAATTGCTGGGGCCCAGCAACATCCCGAACAGCTTGTACCAGAGCCACATGATCCCCGACACCGGGTAGTAGACGTAGTCGAGGCTGAACCAGTTAAACATCGGCGCTCCTGAGCTGACTCTGCGAGCCGTCGCCGGCGCCGCACCGTTCGGGTATCGGATCCCATCCGCCGGCATGCCATGGTCCGCACTTCGCCAGCCGCACCAGCGTCAGCCACGTCCCCCGGATCGCCCCGTACTCGGTCAGAGCGTCGACCGCATAGCCGCTGCAGGTGGGCATGAACCGGCATGACGCCGGGCGCAGTGGGGAGATCATGTGCCGGTACAGCTCGATCGCCCCGACGAGCAGCCGCACCGCCGGCCGGGCGCCGGGCACCCGCGCACCGGTGCAGAGCCTCACCGCGATTCCCCCAACCGACGGACCGCGCGCACACCGGCCACCATCTCAGCTTCGAGTTGGGAGGACTCCGCATCGCGGCAGCCGGGCAGAGCGCGGATCACGATGCGGTCGCCGGGGCACAGTTCGCCGATGACGCTCCGGGCGGCGTGACGCAGCCGGCGGGCAACACGGTGGCGTTGCACCGCGTTGCCGACTGCTTTGCTGACCACGAACCCGACTCGAGGACCGGCCGAATGGGCGGGGTCAGGATGAGCACCGACGTGAGCGTGGACGACGAGATCGCGCTGTGCTGCGCGCACACCACAGCGAATCGTGGTGGCGAATTCCGCAGACCGTGTCATCCGGTACCGCGCCGGGAGCACGTTGACTCGACCGGGGATCAGGCAGTCAGAGAGCGGCGGCCCTTGCGGCGGCGCCCGGACACGATCGCGCGGCCGGCCCGGGTGCGCATCCGCAGCCGGAACCCGTGGACCTTGGCCCGGCGACGGTTGTTCGGCTGATACGTCCGTTTGCCCTTGGCCACGGCTCTCGTCTCCTCGTCACATAGACCGGCCTGACACTCGATGCCCTGCGGCATCGGGCGGCAATGCCTGCCCTCGGTTGAAGTTCCCGCTGGTAACCGGCGCGGCCCCGGAATAAAACTCCGATCGCAGCCGAGTCGCCGACGTTCGGGCGACGATTCGAGGGTACTGACGTCACTTGCGCAGGTCAAACCGTGCCCATTGGCACTCGGAGTCGGGCTGTGGATAGCTTTCGCCCACCGGTTGGCACTCGTGGTGAAACCTGTTAGTTTCTGGCGGAACACTAAAGACCAGCAGCCGATTCGCCGCGTTTAACGACCACAACAGAACTGATCCCGATATGGTGACCGTCTCAGGCAGGCCCTGTCCACACCTGTGGATAACCGTGTGGACAGTTGCAGAAAACGCAGCCCGGCGCCTGAATCCGCAGGTAGAGGGGGGCTTCCGTTGAGCGACAACACCGTCCCCGACTTTGCGTCGGTGTGGACATCGGTGGTCGCGGAACTCAACGGGAACGAGGATGGCACATTCGGTGACGCCGGTACCGGCGCGGTCGTCGAGCGGCCCCTGACCCCGCAGCAGCGCGCATGGCTCAAGCTGGTCCGGCCGCTGACCATCGCCGAGGGTTTCGCCCTGCTCTCGGTCCCGAGTCCCTTCGTGCAGAACGAGATCGAGCGGCACCTCCGTGCCCCGATCGTCGATGCGCTGAGCCGTCACCTGGGCCAGCGGGTTGAACTCGGGGTGCGGATCGAACCCTCGGAGACCGCCGACTGGGACGGTGCCGATGTCGAGACCGACGTCCTGGCTCCCGACCTCGACGAGGTCGACGAGGACCGGGAAGCGCTGGCCAGTGCACACGAGAGTTGGCCGGCGTATTTCACTGAACGGCCTCGGGATACCGGCGCGGATGCGGCTGCCGACACCAGTCTGAACCGTCGCTACACCTTCGACACGTTCATCATCGGAGCCTCCAACCGGTTTGCGCACGCGGCCGCCCTCGCGATTGCCGAGGCGCCGGCTCACGCCTACAACCCGCTGTTCATCTGGGGCGAGTCCGGACTTGGCAAGACCCATCTGCTGCACGCGGCCGGCAACTACGCTCAGCGTCTGTTTCCCGGTATGCGGGTGAAGTACGTTTCCACCGAGGAGTTCACCAACGACTTCATCAACTCGCTGCGCGACGACCGCCGGGTGGCCTTCAAAAAGAGCTACCGCGAGATCGACGTCCTGCTGATCGACGACATCCAGTTCATCGAGGGCAAGGAGGGCATCCAGGAGGAGTTCTTCCACACGTTCAACACCCTGCACAACGCCAATAAACAGATCGTGATCTCCTCCGATCGCCCGCCCAAACAGCTGGCAACGCTGGAAGACCGGTTGCGCACACGGTTCGAGTGGGGCCTGATCACCGATGTTCAGCCACCGGAACTGGAGACGCGGATCGCCATTCTGCGCAAGAAAGCTCAAATCGAGCGGTTGGCCGTTCCCGACGATGTCCTGGAATTGATCGCCAGCAGTATCGAGCGCAACATCCGCGAACTTGAGGGCGCCCTGATCCGGGTGACGGCTTTCGCCTCCCTGAACAAAAGCCCGATCGACACGGCCGTGGCCGAAATCGTCCTGCGCGACCTCATTGCCGACGCCGGCACCATGCAGATAAGCGCGGCCATGATCATGGCCGCGACGGCCGAATACTTCGACACCAGCGTCGAGGAACTTCGCGGCCCCGGCAAAACCCGGGCCCTCGCCCAATCCCGGCAGATCGCCATGTACCTGTGCCGGGAGCTGACCGATCTGTCCCTACCCAAGATCGGTCAGGCTTTCGGCCGGGATCACACCACCGTGATGTACGCCCAACGCAAGATTCTCGATGAAATGGCATCACGCCGAGAGGTCTTCGATCACGTCAAAGAGTTGACGACCCGCATCCGGCAGCGTTCCAAGCGCTGAGATTCCTCAAAAACTTCTGACGCACGATCACCATCAGCCACACATTTCTGCTGTGGACACGGTGTGGACAGCCGGTGAACCATCCCTACCCGGAGCTGGGATGGTGTCAAACAACCCGGCGATATCCACATCGCGTCGGCCGGCATGACCACTCCATGCACAGGTAGTCCACAAGACGGCACTGTGCTTCATCAGCACCGCAGACCTCTTATCCACAATTTCAACAGCCCCTATTACTACTACGGTTCTCAAGCTTATTGATTCTCTTTAGAAGTACGGCGCTGGGGATGAAGCCTGCCAGCCGCTGTCACGCCGGCGAAGCACCACACTGTCCGCCTCGCCGTTTAGCTTTCAAGTTGGCCGTCGACGCTCTACGGTTGGGCATCAAAGCTCCGTTTCGCCGGCCGGAGTTGCGGTGGTTTGTGATCTAGGAAAGGAATCGATGGACGTGGCGACCACGACGCTGGCATCCGACCTGAAATTCCGACTGGTGCGAGAGGATTTCGCCGACGCCGTTGCCTGGGCCGCGCGCAGCCTTCCCACCAGACCCACGGTGCCTGTTCTGGCCGGTGTGCTCATCACCGGTTCCGATGAGGGTCTGATGATCTCGGGATTCGATTACGATGTGTCCGGCGAGGTGGTGGTTCCCGCTGAAATCGCCTCGCCCGGAACGGTTTTGGTTTCCGGACGCCTGCTTTCTGAGATCACTCGGGCGTTGCCGGCCAAGCCTGTTGATGTCAGCGTCGACGGCAATCGCGTATTACTGACCTGCGGCAGTGCCAAATTCTCGCTGCCGGCGATGCCCGTCGAGGATTACCCCGCACTGCCGGCGCTCCCGGAAGAAACCGGTGTGGTCTCCGCGGATGTGTTCACGGAAGCCGTGGCGCAGGTGGCTATCGCCGCGGGCCGCGATGACACGCTGCCGATGCTGACCGGGATCCGTGTGGAGATCTCCGGGGAGAAGGTGGTCCTCGCGGCGACCGACAGGTTCCGCCTTGCCGTCCGCGAGCTCACCTGGTCGACCAGTTCCCGGGATCTGGATGCCGCGGTACTGGTTCCGGCCAAGACCCTTGCCGAGGCCGCCAAGGCGGTCACCCCAGGCTCGGATGTGCACCTGGCCCTGGGATCCGGGAGTGCCGTCGGTGAGGATCGCCTGCTCGGGATCCGCAGCGCCGGCAAGCGCAGCACCACCCGACTTCTGGACACCGAGTTCCCCAAATTCCGCCAACTACTGCCCACCGAGCACACCGCTCTGGCTACCGTCGGTGTCACCGAATTGGCGGAGGCGATCAAACGAGTTGCCCTGGTGGCCGACCGCGGCGCCCAGGTTCGGATGGAATTCTCAGACGGTGTGCTGCACCTGTCGGCAGGCGCTGACGGTGTCGGCATGGCCGAGGAGGACCTTCCGGTCGAATTCGCCGGCGAGGCGCTGACGATCGCCTTCAACCCGACCTACCTGACCGACGGGCTCGCTTCGCTGCACTGCGAGCGGGTCACCTTCGGGTTCACCACGTCCAGCAAGCCGGCGGTGCTGCGGCCGGCTCAGGGTGAGGGGCTGCCGTCCGGGCCGGGCCCGTTCCCCGCCGCCCAGACCGACTACGTGTACCTGCTCATGCCGGTCAGACTTCCAGGCTGACCTAACCAAACCCAGGGAGACGCTGATGCAACTCGGCTTGGTAGGCCTCGGCAAGATGGGGTTCAACATGCGTCAGCGGCTGCGCGAGGGCGGCCACGAAGTCATCGGTTTCGATCCGCGCCCGGAAGTTTCCGACGTCCCCACCCTCGCCGCCCTGGCCGAAGCGCTCGCGCCGCCACGGGCGGTCTGGGTGATGGTCCCCTCGGGGCCGATCACCAATGAGACCATCGTGGCGCTCGCCGGCGTCCTCGACCGCGGAGACATCGTCATCGACGGTGGCAACTCCCGCTATACCGAGGACGGCCCGCATGCCGACCTGCTGGCCGAAAAGGGAATCGGTTTCATCGACGCGGGCGTCTCGGGCGGCATCTGGGGTCTGACCGAGGGGTACGGCTTGATGGTCGGCGGCAGCGATGGCGACATCGCGCGGCTGATGCCGGTGTTCGACACCCTGCGTCCGGCGGGTGATCCCGCCGACGGGTTCGTCCACGCCGGCCCGGTGGGAGCCGGGCACTACGCCAAGATGGTGCACAACGGCATCGAGTACGGGTTGATGATGGCCTATGCCGAGGGCTATGAGCTGCTGGCCGCCGAACCGCTCATCACCGACACCCAGGCTGTCATCCAGGCCTGGACCAACGGCACCGTGGTCCGCTCCTGGCTGCAGCAACTGCTCGCCAAGGCCCTCAAGGAGGACCCCGGCTTCGACGCCATCTCGGACTACACCGAGGACTCTGGAGAAGGCCGCTGGACCGTCGAGGAGGCCATCAACCATCGCGTCCCGACGCCCGTCATCGCCGCGTCGCTGTTCGCCAGATTCGCCTCCCGGCAGGAGCAGTCACCGACCATGAAGGCGGTCTCTGCGCTGCGCAACCAGTTCGGCGGACACGCGGTCAAGCGGGTCCCGCTGTCCGGGTAGATGTACGTCCGCACCCTGGCCCTACGGGATTTCCGCTCCTGGTCGCAGGTGGAGGTGGAACTGTCGCCGGGGCGCACGGTGTTCGTGGCACCCAACGGCTATGGCAAGACCAATCTCGTTGAGGCCCTGTGGTATTGCGCCACACTCGGGTCCCACCGGGTCGGTACCGACGCGCCGCTGATCCGCTCGGGCGCCGACACCGCGGTCATCTCGGCGATCGTCGTCAACGAGGGCCGGGAACTTGCCGTCGACCTGGAGATCGCCAATGGGCGGGCCAACAAGGCCAGGCTCAACCGCTCCCCCGTGCGCAGTCCCCGTGAGATCCTCGGCGCAGTGCGCGCTGTTCTGTTCGCCCCGGAGGACCTCGCGTTGGTGCGCGGCGATCCCGGCGAGCGCCGACGTTATCTGGACGAACTCGCCACGGTGCGCCGGCCGGGTGTGGCGGGGATACGTGCGGACTACGACAAGGTACTCAAGCAACGAACCGCACTGCTGAAGTCCGCGCGCTCCCGCGGCGACCGCGCGGTGGCGGAGACCCTCGACGTGTGGGACGGCCACCTGGCCGCGCACGGCGCCCGGTTGATGGCGGCGCGCATGGAGCTGGCGAACCTGCTCGCCCCGGAGGTCGAGAAGGCATATCAGTTGCTGGCCCCGGCGTCGAGGCCGGCTGCGATCGCCTACCGCAGCGCGGTCCTGGAGGATCCGGAGACACCCGAGGACGTCGAGTTCCTGGAGGCGGCGCTCCTCGCCGCGTGTGCCCGGCGGCGGCCGGCCGAACTCGAGCGGGGTGTGTGCCTGGTCGGGCCGCATCGTGATGACCTGGAGTTACGGCTCGGCGACCAGCCCGCGAAAGGCTTCGCCAGCCACGGTGAATCCTGGTCGATGGCGCTGGCACTGCGGCTCGCCGGATACGAGTTGCTGCGAACCGAGGGCAGCGAACCGGTGCTGATCCTCGACGACGTCTTCGCCGAACTCGACGCGGCCCGCCGACGCGCGCTGACCGAGGTGGCCGCGTCCGCCGAGCAGGTCCTGATCACCGCGGCCGTCGGTGAGGACATCCCGCAGGGTTGGGATGCCACCCGGATCGCGGTGACCATGACCGATGGCGAAGGCGGACGGATCTCGGAGCTCCTCCCATGACGTCGCTGCCCCCGGAGGACGACGAGGCCGCCGACGCCGGCGCACCCGGCGGTCCGCCCGCTCATCTGGGCGCGGTGCGCGGCATGGATCTGGTGCGCCGGGCCCTCGAGGAGGCCCGGGCGGCCGCCCGCGACCAGGGTAAGGAGGTCGGCCGCGGGCGAGGCTCACCGCGCACGCCGCGGTCGGCCGCCCGCGGCAGTCGCCGGCGCTGGTCCGGGCCGGGGCCCGACGGGCGCGATCCTCAGCCGCTGGGACGGGCGGCGCGTGACGTCGCGAACTCCCGAGGCTGGTCGCCTCAGGTGGCCGAGGGCACGGTCTTCGCGCAGTGGCCGGCGGTGGCCGGGGAGGACATCGCCACCCACGCCACCCCCACCGCTCTGCGCGACGGCGTTCTGCATCTCTCCGCGGAATCCACCGCCTGGGCCACCCAGTTGCGGATGGTGGCGCCGCAATTGCTGGCAAAGATTTCGGCCGCGGTCGGCAACGGCGTCGTGACGGCCCTGCGGATCACCGGGCCGAGCGCGCCGTCGTGGCGCAAGGGACCCCGCCACATCCAGGGCCGCGGTCCCCGCGACACCTACGGATAACACCCGTTATCACAGGGGCCTCACGGCCACCAGAACGTCGCGGATCGGCGTGTCAAGCGTTTTGTGGCTTCTCGGCGTGAGATATCGCCCGCACGGGTCGAATAGGTGTGCAGAAACGCCGCCGCAGGATCGGTCCTGTCGTCCACTCCCGGTAGACTGGAGGCACAACATATGGGGCCCCCGGGCCCCTCGCCCGTCAATCCCTGAGGAGAACGGTCAAACCGTGGCTGCGCCGAAGAAGAAAAAAGACGAAGGCTACGGTGCAGACTCGATCAAGATCCTCGAGGGTCTTGAGGCTGTCCGCAAACGTCCCGGCATGTACATCGGCTCCACCGGCGAGCGCGGTCTGCACCATCTGGTGTGGGAGGTCGTCGACAACGCCGTCGATGAGGCGATGGCCGGTTTCGCCACCCAGGTCGACGTGCGGATCCTCGCCGACGGTGGCGTCGAGGTCACCGACAACGGCCGCGGGATCCCGGTGGCCATGCACGAGTCGGGCGTTCCCACCGTCGACGTGGTGATGACCGTCCTGCACGCCGGCGGCAAGTTCGAAGAGGGCGCCTACCAGGTCTCGGGCGGTCTGCACGGCGTCGGCGTCTCGGTCGTCAACGCGCTCTCGACCCGATTGGAAGCCGATATCTGCCGCGACGGCTACGAGTGGTTCCAGACCTATGACCACTCGGTGCCCGGCAGCCTCAAGCAGGGCGAGGCGACCAAGAAGACCGGCACCACGATCCGGTTCTGGGCGGACCCGAACATCTTCGAGACCACCGACTACGAGTTCGAGACCGTCGCCACGCGGTTGCGCGAGATGGCCTTCCTAAACAAGGGCCTGACCATCACCCTCAACGACGACCGGGTGACTGCCGCTGAGGTCATCGACGAAGTCGTCAGCGATGTCGCTGCGGCGCCGAAGTCGGCCAAGGAGAAAGCCGCCGAAGATGCGGCAGCACGCAAGGCCAAGCACCGCGTCTTCCATTACCCCGGCGGCCTGGTGGACTTCGTCAAGCACATCAACCGCACCAAGCAGGCCATCCACACCAGCGTGGTCGACTTCGGCGGCAAGGGCGAGGGCCACGAGGTCGAGATCGCCATGCAGTGGAACGCCGGCTACCAGGAATCCGTTTTCACTTTCGCCAACACGATCAATACCCATGAGGGCGGCACTCACGAGGAGGGTTTCCGCGCGGCGTTGACGAGTGTGGTGAACAAGTACGCCAAGGACAAGAAGCTTCTCAAGGACAAGGATCCCAATCTCACCGGCGACGACATCCGCGAAGGCCTCGCCGCGGTGATCTCGGTGAAGGTGGCCCAGCCGCAGTTCGAGGGCCAGACCAAGACCAAGCTCGGCAACACCGAGGTCAAGTCCTTCGTGCAGAAGATCTGCAACGAGCAGCTCACCCACTGGCTGGAAGCCAACCCGACCGACGCGAAGATCGTCGTCAACAAGGCGGTGCAGTCTGCGCAGGCCCGGCTCGCCGCCCGCAAGGCTCGTGAACTCGTCCGGCGCAAGAGCGCGACCGACATCGGCGGCCTGCCTGGCAAGCTGGCCGACTGCCGCTCGACCGATCCCAAGCAGTGCGAGTTGTACGTCGTGGAGGGTGACTCGGCCGGCGGTTCGGCCAAGAGCGGTCGTGACTCGATGTTCCAGGCGATCCTTCCCCTACGGGGCAAGATCATCAACGTCGAGAAGGCGCGAATCGATCGTGTGCTCAAGAACACCGAAGTCCAGTCGATCATCACCGCACTGGGCACCGGAATCCACGACGAGTTCGACATCACCAAGCTGCGCTACCACAAGATCATCCTGATGGCCGACGCCGATATCGACGGTCAGCACATCTCGACGCTGTTGTTGACACTGCTGTTCCGGTTCATGAAGCCGCTCATCGAGCACGGGCACGTCTTCCTCGCCCAGCCGCCGCTGTACAAACTGAAGTGGCAGCGCACCGAACCGGAGTTCGCCTACTCCGACCGCGAGCGCGACGGCCTTCTCGAGGCGGGCGTCAAGGCCGGCAAGAAGATCAACAAGGACGACGGCATCCAGCGCTACAAGGGCCTCGGCGAGATGGACGCCAAGGAACTGTGGGAGACCACGATGGATCCCGACGTGCGGGTCCTGCGCCAGATCACCCTCGACGACGCCGCCGCCGCCGACGAACTGTTCTCCATCCTCATGGGCGACGACGTCGAGGCGCGGCGCAGCTTCATCACCCGCAACGCCAAGGACGTTCGCTTCCTTGACGTCTAATCCCGCCGTCATCGCGCGCGAAAAGGATCTGGAATGACTGACACCACATTGCCGCCTGACGGGACTGCCCGCGACCGGATCGAACCGGTCGACATCCAGCAGGAGATGCAGAACAGCTACATCGACTATGCGATGAGCGTGATCGTCGGCCGCGCGCTGCCGGAGGTCCGCGACGGCCTCAAGCCGGTTCACCGCCGGGTCCTCTATGCGATGTTCGACTCCGGCTTCCGTCCGGATCGCAGCCACGCGAAGTCGGCCCGCTCGGTCGCCGAGACCATGGGCAACTACCACCCGCACGGCGACGCGTCGATCTACGACACCCTGGTCCGGATGGCCCAGCCGTGGTCGCTGCGCTACCCACTCGTCGACGGACAGGGCAACTTCGGTTCGCCGGGCAACGATCCGCCGGCGGCGATGCGCTACTGCGTCACCGGTGACTCGCTGGTCCGGCTGCCCCTCGGACAGACGATCCGGATCCGGGACATCGCGACGGCGTCGCCGAACACCGACGCCGTGGTCGACCTGAAGGTCCTCGACCGGCACGGCAACCCGGTGTCTGCGGACCGCCTCTTCCATTCCGGTGAGCATCAGACCTATACCGTCACCACGACCGAGGGGTTCGCCGTCACCGGCACCGCCAACCACCCACTGCTGTGTCTGGTCGACGTGGCGGGGGTTCCCACGCTGCTGTGGAAACTGATCGAGGAAATCACCCCGGGCGACCACGTCGTGCTGCAGCGCACCAAGCCCGCCGAACTCGGATCGGCGGACTGGGACGACACGCTCACCGGGTTACTTCTGGGCGCCTTCGTCAGCGAGGGCTTCGTCAGTGCAGGCCGGGCAGGGTTCAACAATCTCGACCAGGATTACTTCAACAACGTCGTCGCCGCCTACGACGCCGTTGTCGGGGGCGCCCGCTACACGAGCACGCGGACCATCGCCTCCGGGTCGACGCTGTTCGAGTTGGATGTGCACAACCTCCAACCGCTCATGGCGAGCCCCCTGGCGGAACTCGCCGGTAGCCGGTCGGCGGACAAGCACGTCCCCGAGCGCATCTGGAACTCACCCACGCCGGTCAAGCGCGCATTCCTGCAGGCGCTTTTCGAGGGCGACGGCTCGTGCTCGGCTCTGCCGCGCAACACGATCCAGGTCTCCTACTCCACCCGCAGCGCCCGACTGGCCGCCGATGTCCAGCAGTTGCTGCTCGAGTTCGGAGTGGTGTCCCGCCGTTACCGCCACGCCACCGGCGAGCACAAGGTGGTCATCACCAACCGGGGCCAGGCGGAGCTTTTCGCCGCCGAGGTCGGATTCGGCGGCGCAAAACAAGTCAAGTTGAACGGATTGCTCGCGGCACTGCCGGCCCTCGCAGCCGGATCGGACAGCGATCGCGTTCCCGGGCTGGCGGATTTCATCCGCCGCAACTGTGCCAGCCGATGGGCAGACAAGGAGTGGCTGCTCAAACACAACATCGGCGGGGTGCAACGCTGGCGCCGCGATGGTGCCCAGATCCGCAGCCGGATCGCCGACCCCGATGTCCGGGCGATCGCCTCCGAACTGACCGACGGCCGCTTCTATTTCGCCACCGTCGCGTCGGTGGTCGACGCCGGCGTACAGCCCGTCTACAGCATCCGAGTGGATACAGCAGATCACTCGTTCATCACCAACGGCTTCGTGAGCCATAACACAGAGGCTCGTCTCACACCGCTGGCGATGGAGATGCTGCGTGAAATCGACGAGGAGACAGTCGATTTCATCCCCAACTACGACGGCCGGGTGCAGGAGCCGACGGTCCTTCCGAGCCGGTTCCCCAATCTGCTCGCCAACGGTTCGGGCGGCATCGCGGTGGGCATGGCAACCAACATCCCGCCGCACAACCTGCGCGAACTCGCCGAGGCGGTCTACTGGTGCCTGGAGAACTTCGAGGCCGATGAGGAGAGCACCCTCACCGCGGTCATGGAACGCGTCAAGGGCCCGGACTTCCCCACGGCCGGACTCATCGTCGGGACGACGGGCATCGCCGATGCCTACACCACCGGACGCGGTTCGATCCGCATGCGCGGCGTGGTGGAGGTCGAGGAGGACTCGCGCGGCCGCACCTCGATCGTCATCACCGAACTGCCCTATCAGGTCAACCACGACAACTTCATCACCTCGATCGCCGAGCAGGTGCGCGAAGGCAAGCTGACCGGGATCTCCAACATCGAGGACCAGTCCAGTGACCGGGTAGGCCTGCGCATCGTCATCGAGATCAAGCGCGACGGCGTGGCGAAAGTGGTGCTGAACAACCTCTACAAGCACACTCAGCTGCAGACCAGCTTCGGCGCCAACATGCTCTCGATCGTCGACGGCGTCCCGCGCACGCTGCGGCTGGACCAGATGATCCGCTACTACGTCGACCATCAGCTCGACGTGATCGTCCGGCGGACCACCTACCGGTTGCGCAAGGCCAACGAACGGGCCCACATCCTGCGCGGTCTGGTCAAGGCACTCGATGCGCTCGACGAGGTCATCGCGCTGATCCGGGCGTCGGAAACCGTCGACGTCGCACGGACGGGCCTGATCGGCCTGCTCGACATCGATGACATTCAGGCCCAGGCCATCCTGGACATGCAGCTGCGCCGGCTGGCCGCGCTGGAACGCCAGAAGATCATCGACGACCTCGCCGAAATCGAGAAGGAGATCGCCGACCTCGAGGACATCCTGGCCAAGCCGAAGCGCCAGCGCGTGATCGTGCGCGATGAACTCGCCGCCATCGTGGAGAAACACGGCGACGACCGCCGGACCCGTATCGTCGCCGCCGAGGGCGATGTGTCCGACGAGGATCTCATCGCCCGCGAAGAGGTCGTGGTCACCATCACCGAGACCGGCTATGCCAAGCGCACCAAGACCGATCTGTACCGCAGCCAGAAGCGCGGCGGCAAGGGTGTGCAGGGCGCCGGCCTCAAACAGGACGACATCGTCCGGCACTTCTTCGTGAGTTCGACCCACGATTGGATCCTGTTCTTCACCACCCAGGGTCGGGTCTACCGGGCGAAGGCCTACGAACTGCCGGAGGCGGCCCGCACCGCCCGCGGTCAGCACGTGGCCAACCTGCTGGCGTTCCAGCCCGAGGAGCGCATCGCGCAGGTGATCCAGATCAAGAGCTACGAGGACGCCCCGTACCTCGTGCTGGCGACTCGCAACGGGCTGGTGAAGAAGTCCAAGCTCAGCGACTTCGACTCCAACCGCTCCGGTGGCATCGTGGCGGTCAACCTGCGCGACGGCGACGAACTCGTGGGCGCTGTTCTCTGTTCGTCCGAGGACGATCTGCTCCTGGTGAGCGCCAAGGGCCAGTCCATCCGGTTCTCGGCCACCGATGAGGCGTTGCGCCCGATGGGCCGGGCCACCTCCGGGGTCCAGGGCATGCGGTTCAACACCGACGATCAGTTGCTGTCGCTGAACGTGGTCCGTGAGGGCACCTATCTGCTGGTCGCCACCGCGGGCGGATACGCCAAGCGCACCGCCATCGAGGAGTACAGCCCGCAGGGCCGCGGCGGCAAAGGCATCCTGACCATCCAGTACGACGCCAAGCGTGGCAGTCTGGTCGGGGCCGTGATGGTCGATGATGACACCGAGCTCTACGCGATCACCTCCGGGGGCGGGGTGATCCGCACCGCGGCCCGGCAGGTTCGCAAGGCCGGCAGGCAGACCAAGGGCGTTCGCTTGATGAACCTGGGCGAGGGCGACACACTGATAGCCATTGCCCGCAACGCCGACGAGCAGGACGGCTCCGACGGAGACGCCGAGTCAGACGGCGCGGGCGCGGAGTAGGCCGCCGGCAACAGCCGGCGTAGGTAAGGAGTGCTGGTGAGTTCACCGAACGAGCCGGGTCAGGTCGACCGCCCGGTGAACGCGGACCTGACATCCGACGTTCCGCCGTGGCAGGCTGCGCGCCGCCCGGCCGCAGCGTCGGACCCGCGGGCCAGCCGCTACGTGACCGGCGTCGCCGCGCCGGACCTGTCCGGTTTCGGTGCGGTGCCCCAGCGTCCCGATCCCGAACCGCCTCCCGCGCCCCGGCCGCCGGAGGTCCGCACCACAGCCCCGGCCGGGAACGAGCGCACCGACTCCGCGTTGCCGGAGGCCTACGCAAGCGAACTGCCGGATCTCTCCGGTCCGGTTCCCAAGCCACCCGCGCAGCGCCGGCCTGCACCGGATCCCCTTCGCACGACCGCCCCCACCGCCCGGATCCTGGTGGGCAACCGGCCCCGTGGACCGGTGCGTGCCAGCATGCAGATCCGGCGTATCGACCCGTGGAGCGCGCTGAAGGTCTCCGCCCTGCTCAGTGGGGCGCTCTTCTTCGTCTGGATGATCGCCGTCGCACTGCTCTATCTCGTTCTCGGCGCGATGGGCGTGTGGAGCAAGCTCAACAGCAACGTCGGCGATTTGCTCACCAGCGGCGCCGGTGGTGGCGGGGACATCGTCTCGGCAGGTTCCATCTTCGGTACGGCGGCGCTGATCGGCCTGGTCAACATCGTGCTGTTGACCGCGATGGCGACCGCGGGCGCCTACATCTACAACCTCAGCACCGACATCGTCGGCGGTGTCGAGGTCACCCTCGCCGATCTGGACTGACCGCAGGCGGCGGTTTGGGCAGCCCAGCGAAAGTGCGGTAATCTCGTCGCTCGTTGCGGGCCTATAGCTCAGGCGGTTAGAGCGCTTCGCTGATAACGAAGAGGTCGGAGGTTCGAGTCCTCCTAGGCCCACGAAACCCGCTGTCAATCCGGCGGTGAGGGGCCTTAGCTCAGTTGGTAGAGCGCTGCCTTTGCAAGGCAGATGTCAGGAGTTCGAATCTCCTAGGCTCCACAACCATTCGTGGTGCGCACCCACCCGGCGCCACCGCGCCGGAATCGGTAATGGCACACTGAGGCCCGTGACAACGAGCCCAATTGCGACCGCCACCGCGACTCTGCACACCAACCGGGGTGATATCAAGATCGCCCTCTTCGGTAACCACGCCCCCAAGACCGTCGCCAATTTCGTCGGTCTGGCGCAGGGCACCAAGGACTACTCCAGCCAGAACGCCTCCGGCAGCAGCTCGGGTCCGTTCTACGACGGCGCGACCTTTCACCGCGTGATCGACGGATTCATGATCCAGGGCGGTGACCCGACCGGCACCGGTCGCGGCGGGCCGGGTTACAAATTCGCCGACGAGTTCCATCCCGAGTTGCAGTTCGACAAGCCCTATCTGCTGGCGATGGCCAACGCGGGCCCGGGCACCAACGGTTCGCAGTTCTTCATCACCGTCGGCAAGACGCCGCACCTGACCCGCAAGCACACCATCTTCGGCGAGGTCGTCGATCCGGAGTCGCAGAAGGTGGTCGACGCCATCGCGAGCACGTCGGTGGACCGCAACGACCGCCCGACCGACGATGTCGTGATCGAGTCGATCACCGTCGCGTAGGCGGACGTGGTCCGGGCGCGGAGTAGCCGGCGGCGGTCAGGGCGTCCAGCACGGCCACCGGGTCACCGCCGAGGTCCCACCGGCTGAGCACCAGCAGTTCGTCGTCGGTGGTGTCGATCTCGAGTAGTCGCACCCTGCGGCCGAGCCGGCGGAACTCGGTGATCCGAATCAACGCGATCTCGGGCCGGGTCAGGACGCGGGTGCGAAACCATCCCCGGTACTCCAGACCCGCGCTCGTCAGTGCCAGACGTGGTCGCGCCCGCCACGACCCCGCGGCGAACACCAGCAGCCCGGTGGCGGCGAGTCCGGTCATGATCCGGCCCGGCACGTCGCCCACGGCCGCCCACGCCGCCGCCAGTGCGAACCCCGCCAGCGCCACGCCGGCGATCGCCACCCGCGGGGGCCCCCACGCAGGGCGTTCGTTGTTATCCACAGGCGCTATCCACAGTGGGGATTAATCACATCCGTGTGATTGCAGTCACCGCCACCGCATGGTCAGCAGCAGTCCGGTGATCATGAACCCGAACGCGATCGCGTAGTTCCACGGACCGAGATCCGCCATCCACTGAAGCGCGGCAGGTGTGTCGTAGCCCGATGCCGCAAGTTGGAAAACCAGCAGCCACACCAGGCCGAACAGCATCAGTCCGATGAACAGCACCACGAACCACTGGCTCGACGGCCCGGCCTTGACCCTGACCGGGGTACGGCTCACCGATTTGACGGCGAAGTCGTTCTTCTTGTTACGCACTTTCGACTTGGGCATGTCTACCTTCAGGTCTTTCCCGGGGTGGGCCGGGCGGCCGGATCGGGTATGAGATTACCCTGACCGGGTGCGCGTCCTGGTGCTCGACAACTACGACAGCTTCGTCTTCAACCTGGTCCAGTACCTGGGCCAGTTGGGGGTCGACGCCGAGGTGTGGCGCAATGACGACGAGCGGGTGTGTGGCGACACGGCGATCGCCGCGGCCGCCCGCGAGTTCGACGGCGTGTTGCTCAGCCCGGGCCCCGGGACGCCGGAGCGGGCCGGGGCATCCATCCCGCTCGTTCGCGCCTGCGCGGAGACCGGCACCCCATTGCTCGGTGTCTGCCTGGGGCATCAGGCCATCGGCGTCGCCTTCGGCGCCACCGTGGATCGGGCACCCGAGCTTCTGCACGGCAAGACCAGCACGGTCTATCACACCAATGTCGGAGTGCTGCAGGGACTTCCGGACCCCTTCACCGCAACCAGGTATCACTCGCTGACCATCCTGCCCGAGACGGTGCCACCGGAACTTGAGGTCATCGCCCGCACCCGCGGCGGGGTCATCATGGCCGTGCGCCACGTCGAGCTGCCGATCCACGGGGTGCAGTTCCATCCGGAGTCGATCCTCACCGAGGGCGGCCACCGGATGCTGGCCAACTGGCTCGGCTACTGCGGCAGCGCGCCGGAAGCAGATCTTGTCCGCCGCCTCGAGACCGAAGTCGCCGACACCGTGCGCCACGCGCTGGGCAATCAAACCCTGGGCGGCCAGCCGGTCAGGTTATGACGCGAACGACAGCGTGATCGACGCGTTGAAGCTCACCCCGGAGCCCGGCGTGGGAATCTGCGCCACGACCGCGTTGGCGCGCTGACCGCTGCCCGGCATATCGGGGCCTTTCACCAGCACGCCGGTCCAGCCCAGTGCTCGCAGAGCGGGCTCGGCGTCCACCCAGAACTGACCGGTCAGGTTGGGCATCACGAACTGGTTGGCTTTGGAGACCTTCAACGTCACCGGCGAATCCACCTGGGCCGCCACGCCGGCGACCGGGTCGGTGCCCACCACCTCACCCGCGGGCTGCGCGCTGTCCACCGGGGCTGTCAGAACGGTGGGGAAGCCGACGGTGTTGAGATTCTTGGTGGCCTGCTCGACGGTCTGGCCGGCGACGTCGGGAACCGCGCGGGTCTCCGGCCCGGTACCCACCACCAGGGCGATCTCGTTGGTGATCGCCGAGGTCTGATTGGCCGCCGGCACGGTGCTGAGCACCTTGTCCTTCTGCTCCGGTGCCGAGGGCGCCTGCGTCTGTTTGAACTTGCCGAATCCGGCGGAGGTGAGTTTCTTGACCGCGTCGGCGTAACTGAGTCCGGCGACGTCGGGCACCTCGCGCTGTTCGGGTCCGGTGGACACGTTGAGGGTGACCTCGTCGCCGGCGGCCGCGGTGGCCGCGCCCGCGGGCGCGGTGCTGATCACGTGATCGGGCGGCACCGTGCTGTCCGGTTTCTGTTGGGTGCGGACCTTGAAGCCTTTGTTCTGCAGGGTTGCGACGGCGTCGGCGGAGAGTTGGCCCCGCACGTCGGGCACCTGTACCGCGCGTGGCTTCCCGCCGGCCATATTGATCGCGACGGTCACCACGACGGTCAGGATCGACAGGATCGCCGCCGCGATCAGCCACCTACCGACCGAACCACCACGACCACGGCCGCCATAGCTGTAGGCCGCCGGCATCGCCGAACCGGTGGGGTCCGTTCGCGGTCCGGAGCGGCTGGTCATCATCGCCGTGCGCTCGGCCGCCGTCAGTACCTTCGGCGCCTCGGGCTTCTCGCCGCTGTGCACCCGCACCAGATCCGCGCGCATCTCCGCTGCGGTCTGATACCGGTTGTCAGGATTCTTGGCCAGCGCCTTGAGCACCACCGCATCCAGTTCGGCGGACAGGCCGGGTCGCTTGTGAGACGGCGGTACCGGATCCTCG
>Ga0194053_10000594_pt1 | contig 26870 bp, 21 predicted proteins | sample SepL228m_MetaG_FD_161684 | JGI IMG/M metagenome (GOLD analysis project Ga0194053, IMG submission 161684) | Anoxic zone freshwater microbial communities from boreal shield lake in IISD Experimental Lakes Area, Ontario, Canada - Sep2016-L227-8m | ecosystem: Environmental > Aquatic > Freshwater >... | reverse complement strand
ATCTTTCAACGGATTCATCAAAAGTATCCTTATTTTGTGGTGAAAATAATGTACCTGATGAATCCGTTATTTACAAATGGCTAATTCCTTATGGGATGACTGTGAAAAAATGTAACAATCACCCATGACAAAGCTGAAAGAAATAAAAGAAATTGACCAAAAACTATCCTGAGCCACCCCGGGAAAGGTCCTGCAATCATCCATTGTAAAAATGATGTCTTAACAATCTTTATCGAAGTCCCGTCCGGGAGAATCTTTACAACTGTTGGCCATAACTCAGGATATACCGCTTTGTAAGTAACATCGCCAATCTTTTGGCTTAACTCATTTTCCCGAACCGGCAATTTGGAATTATCATTAGGAATTATCTCACCAGACTCATTATAGACAATCTGTTCTTTGTCTGAATAAAACACATGCAATCTGTCTTTTTTATCAATTATTAGTTTTGGAATTTTGTAAGGTGATGCCCAACCGCGAATAAATTGCCCGGTTGCTGAATATTGCTGTATGCGCATATAACCTTCCGATGAGCAGTAAATGATGCCATTACTATCAACTGCTATCATACCGACAGCACCGAGTGGAAGATTTACATTAGCAGGAATTTGTCTCGAGAAAATAGTGCATACAGCAGCACCAAAGAAACCAATCATGCCGGTTGCTATAACAATAAGACCTGCAACTAATAACGTTATCGTTACCGGGCTTAAGTTGACTTTAGGAAGTTTAATATTCATTTGATTCCTTCATAATTTTGAAAACTTATAAACAAATTTCATGTAAATATCTAATTCAATTTTGCCCGGTCGCTATTATCAGACATACTTAACCTCCGGGAGAATATATTTTTCCCCGACTCTGTTTAACGCGTTTCTATCTGCAAGGTCTGTCTTTATTCCCAGATTTTTCTCAATATGATGATTTATTTTGTCTATTTCAGGAAAAACATTCCAACCAGAATAGCGACTATAAAAAATATCAGTTAATTCATAAAGTATATCAATATCACTTGCAGTTGTTTCTTCACCGCGGGCGTACGAACCAAATATGCCAAGAATGATGAACCCCTCAGCTTCATATTTATTTTTCAGTTCTTTTATTTTATTATAGATTTCTGTATTCATTTTATAATATCACTAATCTTTATGTTAAAGCATTACACTTGATGATTAGAACATGATAAATATAGCAAAAATATGTGTTTATTTCAATAAATTATTCCTCAATTTTTAATATAGGGTATTAGTCAGTTAGCAATCAAACCTGAATAAAAAATGGCATGAGTTTAAATTGAAAGTTCTATATCGTCGGAGTTTACTTTTATAGCAATATTTTCGGTCACTGAAATTGTCAAAGTGACCCAATCTAAAATCTAAAAAACTGAAAACTAAAAACTAATGACCTTAATCCCTTACCCCCTAAAACCTTAAAAAAATAACTAAAACACAATATATCAAGAAAATTGGACTTTTAGACCATAAATATAGTATAATGCATCGGGTTAATCTATAAAAAACTTTGCTAACACCTGGAGGAATGGCGTGACTGATGCAACGAGCAATCTTCATTATAATGAAGAAAACATTCAAGTTTTAAAAGGTTTAGAAGCGGTGCGAATGCGCCCCGGTATGTATATTGGCGATACTGACGTTAAAGGTTTTCACCAGCTTTTTAATGAAGTAATCGACAACTCAATCGACGAGGCCATGGCCGGTTATTGTAACGAAATTATCGTTACTCTGGAAGGCGAGGATATCCTGTCGGTTGAAGACAATGGTCGTGGTATTCCGGTTGGAATTCACCCGATAGAAGGGCGCAGTACATTAGAAGTTGTTATGACTGTATTGCACGCCGGTGGTAAGTTCGGCAGCGGCGGGTATAAAGTTTCCGGTGGTCTGCACGGCGTGGGCGTAAGCTGCGTTAATGCGTTGTCAGAATATTTAATCGCTGAAGTTTATCGCGACAGCGAACATTATCTGTTAAAATTTGAACAGGGTGCCCCGGTAGGTGAAATCAGAACAATTGGGCCAACTACTAAAAATGGTACCAAAATAACCTATAAACCGGATCAGGAAGTATTCGGGACAGAGATTCATTTTCACGAAGAAACCGTTACTGGCCGTCTGCGCGAATTAGCATACTTGAATAAAAATGTCCGCATAGTATATAAAAATGCTGTTACCGGAACCGGAGAAGTATTCCATTTTACCGGTGGTATCGTGCAATTTGTTGAAAAATTAAACTCTCTCAAGGACCCTGTCCACACCCCGGTATATTGCACCCGCGAACGCGACGATGTCATTGTCGAGATAGCGATGCAGTACAACGAAGGTTTCCAGGAAACACTGTTCGCCTATGCCAACAACATCCACACTATGGATGGCGGCACTCACGTTTCCGGTTTCCGCACCGCATTGACCCGGGTATTAAACTCATATTCCCGCAAAGCTGGATTTTTGAAAGAGAAAGACCCCAACTTCACCGGTGACGATGTTCGCGAAGGTTTGACCGCAGTATTATCAGTAAAACTGCCCAACCCGCTATTTGAATCACAGACCAAGGTAAAACTGCGAAACCCTGAAATCGATGGTATCGTTAACTCGGTAGTTGGCGAAGCGATGTCGGACTTTTTGGAAGAAAACCCGCAGGTGGCACGCAAAGTTATCGAAAAAGCACTTACCGCTGCCCGCGCCCGCGCTGCTGCCCGCAAGGCTATCGACCTGGAACGCAAATCCGCGTTGGAAGGCTCCGGCCTACCGGGCAAGCTGTCTGACTGTCACAGCAAAGACGCCGCCGAATGTGAAATATTCCTGGTTGAGGGTGATTCCGCAGGCGGTTCGGCAAAGAAAGCCCGCAACAGTAAATTCCAGGCGGTTATGCCGCTTCGCGGTGTCGTGTTAAACGTAGAACGCGCACGACTGGATCGCATCCTCAGCAACCAGGAAATTTCCAACATGATTCGCGCCATTGGCGTGGGCATATCCACCGGTTCATCTGACCCTAATGCTGAAAACGACCTGGAAGAACAGCAGTCTGACACCTTTAATCTGGATAAATTGCGCTACAACCGCATTATCATCATGACCGACGCTGACGTTGACGGCGCGCACATCCGCACCTTGCTGCTGACCTTATTCTTCCGCTACATGCTGCCGCTGGTTGAACATGGCCACATCTATATTGCCCAGCCGCCGTTGTTTGGCGTTAAGCAGGGAAAAGAGACGAAATACGCCATGAACGAAAAAGAACTTGAAGAGATCATGGGCGGATTAACCAGCAAACGCGGCGTACAGGTAATGCGCTACAAAGGTCTGGGTGAAATGGACGCCGAAGAATTGGCAGAAACCGCCATGGACCCCAAAACCCGCCGATTATTGCGGGTTGACCTGGAAGATGCCGTGAAAGCAGATGAAATATTCAGCGTGTTAATGGGCGATGCAGTTGCCCCACGTCGCGATTTTATCACACAATATGCTCAAGAAGTGAAGAATCTGGATATCTAATAAGGACTTAATGATCCGCAAATATGCAGGATAAACCAGTACGAGAAAAGAAAATAATTGCCGGTCCGCATCCGCTGATTAGTTGCCTGACGCCAATAGTCGCCATGCTTATAATTACAGCGCTGACGATTTTCGCCTTTATTTTCTGGGTACGGGCTATCCCGCATAACGATACCACCATTCCAGACCTTATCGGGGCGTCAGAATCTGACGCCCGTACTGCCCTGGTAAATATGCAATTAAACGCTGTCACTGACCCGGCAACTGTATATAGCGACGAAATAGGCGAAGGCAAAGTAATCCGCACTATTCCGCCAGCGGGAAGAGTAGTGAAAGCCGGACGTACGGTGCGAATGATACTCAGCAGTGGTTCCGGGATGACAGAAGTGCCTGACCTGACTGAACTTACCGAATACGACGCCAGAAAAAGACTTACTGAAGCAGGATTGCGCACCGGCAATGAAACCTACGCCACCCATCCACGCATCGAAGGCGACCGTATAATCAGCGTAAAACCCAAAGAAGGCACCCGCACCCGCCGCGGCAGTACCGTAGACCTGCTAATCAGCAGCGGAAAAGAAAGCTTCGACGCTATATCACCCCCACCCGCTATTGGTGCCGCCGATCTGCACACCACCACCATAGTATTCACCGTCCCCATGGATGTCGACACCGGCCAACTGGAAATAAGAGTAGAAGATAAAGACGGCAACCATAACGTATACAAAAAAGATCACACCGGCGGCGAAGAAGTAACCGAAACCGTACAAGGCAACGGCCCATCCAAAGCATCAGTATTTTTCAACAATAAGCTGGAGTTTACGAGGAAGTTTTAACTGCTGGTTATGTAAAAAAGAACAGTAAACTTAAAATTCCAGTCACAGTTTGGAAAGGGGCTTGGAGCCCGGCCAATTACAGCAAAAGTTGATTTGTTATTATTTTTCTATGCCTTCTAAAACAATCTCATCCCACCACATTTCTCTGTCAATAGGGATAATTATTTCAAGATTGGAACCATACATGGCACGATAACTGGAAAAAGGATACTCTTCAGCTGTTTTTGTTATTCCTCGTGCTATTGGGTTGGTATGAATATAATTAATTTTTTGCCATATCAACCGGTCTGTATATAAATGAAAATTATATTTACCATCCTGCCAAAGTCGATTGCGCTCTTTTTTCTCATCATATAGCCATGATATAACCTGTTGATTCTGATGTTCAACAGCAATATCCAATATTTTCCCGGTAATGGCAGGTTTAAGTTGAGTTAAAAAGTTACTAACATCACCATCAAGAGGATTTACTATTGCATGGATATGTTCAGGCATAATGATATATGCAATCAATTTAGCTGGATATTCATCACAATGGTGTCTTAATGTAAGACAAGAAGCACGGGCATTTTCTGCCGATTTAAACGCTTTACAACGTCCTTTTACATTTAAAGTTATGTAATGGAGTACCCCTTCTTTACCATGCCTGTCAAAACGTTTTACCATATCATTTTCCTCTATAATGATATTATCAATGTAATCGCCGGGCTCCAAGCCCCTTTCCAAACTGTGACCGATTTTTTTAATAATGATTTAAATTTTAACCACCACTAAAAATATTATTTTTCTGCTCCTCAATTCTTCAACATGCCAATCACATTTTTCAATTCCACTTCCTTATTTCCTGATGGCTGGTATTCCAGGCCCATGTAGCCATCATATTTGGCTGCATTCAATACTTTTACAATGTTAGGGTAGTTTATTTCGCCGGTGCCGGGAGCGAGGCGGCCGGGAAGGTCGGCGACGTGGAAGTGGCTGATGTGTTTTAGGTTTGCCTGGATGGTGTTAATCAGGTTGCCTTCCATATATTGCATGTGGTAGATGTCATACAGTACCGCGACGTGGGGGTTGTTCACTATGCGGCAAACATCGAATGCTTCGCGGCTGGATGTCATGTATGGCATTTCCGAGGCGTTCAGCGGTTCCAGCAATAGTTGCAGGTCGTATTTTTCCAGCACTGGAATGGCGGCTTCTACAGTGGCTATCAGTCGGTCGTGCATATTATTCGGGGTCCAGTCGCATTGCGGCCTTCCGCTGATGGAAATCAGTTTGCGGCAATTCAACTGGTCGCAAATTTCAGCCAGTTTTGTCAGTTCAACTGGTAGATTTTCTGGCGCTTCCGGCGAGATTAAATCTCCGGGTCCGCAGAATACCGACACCGGCAGTTCCAACTCGCGACTCATCTTCGCAATGGCGCTGATATCTTTGCCGCCGCTGCCCCAAAACTCTACCGCGTCTGCGCCGGCAGACTTTATCAATTGCATCGCGTCTACAGTGGGCATCCCTGAGTAGACCATATCAGCACATACAGAAACTTTCATTGTAAAACCCCTAACTCAAATTATTTATGGTGGGACAGACACCTGTATGGCTTCGCCATTTGGTGTCAGTCCCGGACTTTATTTTAAAATCACAAAATTTGTAATTTTTAATTTTGCATTTGTAATTTTTAATTTTTAATTTTTAATTTTAAATTTGTCCAGCATTTGCTGCAGCCATTTTCCGCGCGGGCTTTTTGGATTCAGTTTTATGGCTGCTTCAAGCGTTGTTATGGCTTTGCTGGTGTTGCCGGTATCATAGTAAACAATTCCAAGCATACCTTTGATATCCTGCTCATTACGCAGTGATTTTGCTGTTTTAATTAAATTCTCAAGATAAGCGGCACATTGTTTGAATTGTTGATTATCAAAAGAGTCCAATGCCTGTTCCCAAACCATTTGCTCCTGGTAGTGTTTTGTATTAACAGCGTCATATTTATTGATGATATCCATGAATTCTTTGCCATCGGTAGTCCATTTATCAACCGCCATATTTTGCAATGCAACCCAGGCGGCTTCCAATGCTCCGCCTTTTGCGTTATCCGGGTCTAATTTCAACACCTGTTTTGCCATGGTAACAGCATCGCTTGATTGGTATATTTGCGTCATCATACGCATTGCAATTTGAGCGTATTCGTAGGTGGTTTTATCAGCCTTGTTAGCGTATTCCTGAAAAGAGAGGTAGTCCTTTCCGGTTTTTTTGGCATCATTTAATTGCTGCAAAAATGCATCTGGCGGCATGTAGCCACCGATTATCTTATAGATTGTCCTGCCATCTTCAGATAATATTACGAGATATGGATAGCCATCGCCATTGAATTTTCTATATAAATCCAGATTTATTTTTACCATTGTAGAAGGCTTTTGACCTTTTGGTACTGTGCAATCAAGGCTGGCTGAAGCGAAATTTGTTGCCAATTCCTGTTTTACTTTCGGGTCAGTATATGTGTTAGCCTCGATTTGCCGGCACCATCCACACCAGTCAGTGGTGAAATGCAGATAAATAAGGACATGCCTTTCTTTAGCTGATTTTTGCACATCTGTCCAGGTGGTAAAGAAACCATCTGGCACTTTTGCAAACGCTGCTGTAGATAACATCAGCATCAGCAATAACATATAACATCGGAATGACAATTTTTTCATAATAAATATCCCTGAATTGATATGTATAATGATAGCATTTTTACAGATTGATTTATATTGTTTTGGTTAATTTATTTTTCATATCGCTATTAAGGATTAAAAGGATGGATTAAATATCTTATTAATCCTGTTAATTGATGTTAACTTCCGTTTAATTTCTGTATATTTTCCGCTACTCTTGAGTATATTATGTGTCTAATTTCTTCGTAATTTAAAAATCAAAAGGTTGTTTCATGTTTAAAGGTTTTCTTTTTGTTGTTTTGTTGCTATTGTCGCTGCCGATATTTGCCCAGAATACTGTATATACTTTTTTGCGCGGTACCGTGGTAGATGAAAAAGGGGTTCCAGTATCTACTATCCCGGTTATTGTAACTGGCGGCGGTCAGATATTTAACCTGACAACAGATGCAAATGGTTTGTTTGTCACTGTTGCGCCACTTGGCGACGTTACCGTCACCATCGGCGATGTTGTCGCACAAACGGTTAAATTGGTGGATGGTGAAATTACCGAGGCGACCTTCAAATATGCGCGTCCCGGCATTGTGATGACCATTAACAACTTCCCTGATAACGCGCAGATGTATCCGGATTGCCGGGCATTGGTTGATGGGGTTGAAAAAAGAGTGAATCCTGTCGACCTGGGTAAAGGCAAATACTGGTATAACGAAACAAATGCCACCGCGATTGCCATTGTCATGTGGGGTGGCAAAAACGACAGCAAATTTTTCCCCAACGTTTTTCACCGGTTGTATAAGTTTGATAAGGCAGAAAAGACCCGCCAATTAACGATGGATTTCCCGCAACCGGCGGATATTTCGTTGAAAATATTAGATGGCGATGGCAAGGCATTGCCGGAAGACAAAACGGTTTCAGGCACTATTTCTACGGTAATGCCGGCAAACTGGTATATGGATGACTGGTTGAATGTCACAACACCAGGTGCCTTCACCGGTCGCCGCAGCGGTCAGAACAAAGAATTAAAAGATTTGAAAGTGACCAATGGTACGGTTATTATTCCGGGATTGATGCCCGGTGTGTCATTTGACCTGCAACTGAGAAATGATGGAAAGGCTGGTCCGAACACCCGTCTGGTAGTAGACTTTGAAGGCAAAACTACATTGACTCAATATCAATTCACCAGCAATAAAGTAGAACAAAAAATAATCGGTGCTGATGGCAAACCAAAAGCAAATACCATGGTGAATGCCAGTTACATAATGGATGGCACCGCACAGATAGTCACTGCTAAAAGCGACGAAAACGGCATTATAAAATGGTTGGGATTGCCCGGCGGACGTTTGATAGTATGGGGAGATGGTATACAGCCGCAAACTTTTAACACCGATAATCCAACCGGAATATCACTGCCGCCACGGGCAGAAGGATACGTAAACCTGACGGTACCCAACCTGCCAGCGGGTACAAGGCTGGTATGGTTCATCGGACTTGATTACAAACCCGGCACTAAACTAAACTATATTACTTCTTCTTTAACAACCCCAGTTCAATTTCCCACCAATTACGGCGTACCAATCACATTTTATGCAATTACCAGCGAAACGACACCGCGAGTAGCCGCATATTCAATATTCTTGCCGTACCAGGATTTGGCTGATAAACAGTTTGGCAGCACATTAAAACTTAATATCCCGCTGGTTAACGGCGGCGATGGATACATTGAAACATTAAATAATGATAAGTCGCCTGCAGATGTATCGCGAGTAGAAGTGACATCTGATGACCCGTTGATTAATCAATTATTGGCGAACGGCAAATTTGTGCGGATGATTAACAGTGCCGGGAAAATAAAGATATTTTCGCCAATAGCTGGCAAATACCAGGTTAATGTCGATTTGGATAACAACAGTATTGCCGTAACATTGCCAATGAAAGAAAAAATGACTGTAAAAATGAAAGAGATGCTGTTTAAGGCTCCCGGCGGTTCAGTAGTTAATTGCATATTCAATAAGAATTCCAATGAAATAATAACGCTGTCGGTGACAGCGGAAAAAATAGATGTGCCGGTATACGGCAACCCGAAAGATATTTTGGGGTGCTGGATACAGAAAAGTGCAAGTTCAATGCTGGTTTGGCGACCGGAATATGGCAACGGAAATCTGAAAGAATTGAAATTGCGCACGGTTGAAATGGCAGTGAATGGTGCTATCAATCCTGATGATATCCGCATTATGTCGCCATTCGGTGCCCAGGCAGTTCTGGTTAATGATAATTCGTTGTCATCCGCCATTATAGGCGGTACTGAAAATACTGTTCAAACCTATTCTGCTGCCAATAAATACAATTTGTGGCAGACAAATTACGCCTTGAACTTGTCTAATAATCAATTTGCCTTGTTTAATGTAAATGATGTTAAAAATGGCAAGCTTAACGTGAATATACCTGATGTTGCGCCGGTGAAAATGCGTACTTTAAATCTAAAGTTCAGCGAAACTAACCTTACCGCACCGCGCGGAATAATCGCTGTGCTGGATAACAACCCGAACCGGATGATTTATTACACCCGCGACGAAGCCAATAGATGCTCATTAACAATTCCTGAACATACAAAAACAGTTCGTTTTATGCTGCCAAATTGCGGTATAACAAAAGATATTAGTGTATTGCCCGCCACCACAGACATTGTGACAGTGCCGACAAGCATACCCACTGGCATTACTTACAAAGCACAGCTTATTGACAGCAAAGGCAACCCGATGGTGAGTATCCCGGTGACATATTGCTACATGCGCTATGATACCACTCTCGATATTAATTCTTTCGGATTTCTGGCAAAAACAACCACTGATGAAAAAGGAAACATTACTCTGGAAAATATGCTGCCGGGTCAATATATTATCCTGCCCACCCGGGAATGGTGGGATTTCTGGGCAAAAAAAATAGGATGGATGGTGAAAATACCTGATGCTGCCGGTGAGATAAATGCAGTTTTGAAAGCGAATGATATTACCGCGGAAGCCCCGGCAAAAAGCGACAAAGTAATGGCGGCATGGCTGCCGGTTGGCAAAGATAAAGCAATAATGCTGCCCACTCTCAGCCGGTTTGTCCCCAGTTACGGGACCGGTGGCAACGGGACATTATTATGTTTCGACTTGCTTACCGCCAATGCCGCAGTATATCCGGTAAGCTACCAGCCAGACGCAGGAAAATTTAATGCCGGCACTCCATTGTCTTCCGCTATCACCATCAACCTGCCGTTGGAAAAACGCAATAAATACCCGCAATCTCTCCTTATTCGCGGCAACGGACCCTGGAAAGATATCTTCTTCCGCGTAAAACCCACCTGGCGTATACTCAGTGCCTTCAACATAATGACCACCAGTATTAACCTGCCCGCCGGAAAATGGACTGTAGTTGTGCTTGATGACGATTCGGAAACAACGCTGGAGTTAGTCGCGGAATGATAGAATGATCATCTTTATAGAAATTTAATAAAGATTATATATGCTACAGTAAGATATTTTATGAGTAACCCCAGGTGAAAACCTCACTCTTATACACATCTTGTAAATAAAAATTGAAAAATTTAGAAATGTTGAATATCTGCATTCTTTAATTCTGAAATGTTGGAGGTTGTCCCCAGCTCCCGCGAAGCAGTCGCTATTCTATATTATTATTTCGGTTCATTGCGAGAATTGAGGCAATTCGCTTACCTCGTCATCCAACATTTAAATAGAAATGATATGCTATAAATTTGTATAAGATTGAAGGTGTTGCCGTGGGTTAAAGAGTTGTTTTTTATCTTAATTCTGGCAGAACATGGCGCAGACAATTATCTATTCACAATTTTACTTCACCGGTGGCGCATAAACCTTTATTGCTTTCACTGGCGGGGTAGTTCCTTCTTTTACCAACAGTGTCAGGGTATGTTTCTCGTTGGATAAATTGCTTGCCAGTACGGTGGTGTATTGCAGGGAGGCGTCGGGCATCTCAGGCATTTTTACGGTATCGGTACCCATAAGAAGAGATTTGAACTTTATTTCGTAGCCGGGTTTCAGTGGGGATTCCATTTTGCCGCCAAGTGTTGTCCACCAGTATTGCGGGTCTATCACTACGCGACCGGATTTAGAGGCGAACTTTTCTTTGCTGTTTCCCTCGCCGTCGTCACCGGTAATTGAACCGGATAATTTGTATTTAAAATCGTCCTTATTCCCTTCGGTGATAGTCAATTTCCAATCTTCCGCAACCGGAAGAGTATTTGAGTCTATGCGGTATGGCGTGCTTACGGTCCATGGCCAGTCAATATCTGGTCCGACATTAGGTCGGGAAAAGGTGTAGCATGACGCAATTTCTGATGGTTTTTTGTCGTCAATCAGTACCGATAATTCGGCGGGATTTTCTACTTTATCGAAAATTAATTCAACCCGGTTGCCGGTGAACTCAACGCTGGCTTTACCATCGGCAAAAGTGACAGGAATCTCTTTCACCATGGTATCGGTAAAATCGTCTTTGGCTTCCGGTACGGCAATTAATTCGCGTTTCACTAATTCCGACATTAAAAAACATCCGAATTTATTCATGTGGGTACCATCTATCAACAGGTCGCCTTGCGGCAATTTATTATCAAGCAGGTATTTCTTCCAGCCGGAACGCACATCAAATATTGCACAATTGTATTTTTTCGCCACTGCCGGAATATGCTGGCCGTTCATGAACGCTGTCCAGCCTGCGTCAGCCTTTGTCGGATCATCATTGCCGCCATAGTGGTCGGTCTGTAAAGCGATTTCCGCAGTGGTATTTTTGCGAATATCAGCGATTATTTCTTCGTATTTAAAATGATTGCCGTAAACATGAAATATAACCAGATCGGGGTAGAATGGATAAACATCCATAGGCGTGGTGGTAACCAGCAGGTTTGACGCAAAACCGCCGATGGCCGGGTTCACCGCGATAATATTTGCATTGGAGAAACGTTTTTTCAGGTCGATGACGACATCTTTCCACCAATCCTGCTTGGTGATGGATTGCCCATAAAACATTATTCGCACGGTATTTTTATGTTCTGCCGTTGAGTTTTGCAATAATCCCATGGTGCGTTGAATATGCGCACCGGATGCCTTGAAATCCATCTGGTTAACCGCCGGGAAATTATTTTCTTGCGCCTGCAGCATAATTGTTAACAGTATGCACAAAAATACTAAATGTTTCATCAATTACTCGCTTTCACTCGACCTTATAATTTAGACACAAATGGCCATGAATCGTGTTATTATTTTGTTGATATTTTAAAAAACCTGCTACTTAATTTCGGAATGCCGGTGATGGCATTCTCTACTGTAAATTATATGCAATAGGTGAAATTGCTATTTCTTCCAGTCGCGATGTTCTAAAACTACCCGGTACCCCTGGGAGGAAATGTGTTCGGCTATTTTGCGGGCATACAGCACACTGCGGTGGCGTCCGCCGGTACAGCCGATGGCGATGGTCAGGTATGATTTTCCTTCGCAACTGTAGCGCGGCACGGTGAAATCTATAAAATCTTTCAGCTTTTCCAAAAATAGCGGCGCATCCGGGTCGGTCATCACGTAATCTTCTACTTCTTTCTCTGCTCCGGTATGTTCGCGCAACTCTGGAACATAGTGGGGATTTTTAAGGAAACGGACATCAAACACCAGGTCAGCGTCGGTGGGCAATCCGTATTTAAAGCCAAATGACAGCACATTCACCAACATTCCTTCACAGGTTTTATCTTCATCAATAAGAGAGATTATTTCATCTTTCAATGCCCGGGTGCTGTTTTCGCTGGTGTCGATAACTTTATCGGCGATTTCGCGCAACGATTCCAGGTGCTTGCGTTCCAGTCGGATGCTTTCCAGCAATGAACGGTGGCGGCCTGCCAGTGGATGGCGGCGGCGCGTTTCTTTAAACCTGCGCACCAGTATCTCTTCTGATGATTCCAGAAAAATCAGCCGTGGGGTGAAACCGTATTGTTTGAGAGTATTTATCTGGTCAGCGAAGTTCTCGGTGAATCGTTCGCCGCGAATATCAATAACAGCAGCAACTTTACTCACCTGGCTTTTGGTGCGGGCGCATAAATCAGCAAATTGCAGCAGCAGCATGGGGGGCAGGTTATCGACACAATAGAAGCCCATATCTTCAAGAACGTGAATTACTTGTGTTTTGCCAGCGCCACTCATCCCGGTGACGATGATAAAATCCTGTAATTTATGGTTGTCTGTTTCGTTCATAATATTAAAAACAAAATACCCCCTTTGTCTTTAGTTGACATCGGGGGTATTGGTTCGCTGATTATTGGCGCAGGAATGACGGCAGGTCTAAATCGTTATTTGGCTTGTTGGAGCCGGTTAACGGTGCCGAGTTCGGGGTTGGGCCTGACGGCAGTCTGAAAGCGTCCGCGGTTGGGTCAACGGCAAAGCCGGTGGCTACAACGGTGATGCGTACGCGGTCGCCCATTGATTCGTCAAATACCAGACCGAACATGACGTTGGCATTTTCGACGCCGGCAGCCTGCGCGATGATATTCGCGGCTTCGTCGACTTCGTTGATGCCCAGGTCAATACCGCCTGTGATATTAAACAGGATGCGGCTGGCACCTTCCATTGAGGTTTCCAGCAACGGGCTGCTGATAGCACCCTGTGCGGCTTCGGCAGCGCGGCGTTCGCCCTGACCTTCGCCAATGCCCATCAATGCTGTACCAGCACCGCTGAGAACAGCGCTTACGTCTGCAAAGTCAAGGTTGATATCGCCTGCAACGCAAATAAGGTCGCTGATACCCTTGACACCCTGGCGCAGGATTTCATCGGCATATTGGAATGCCTCGCGCATGCTGGTGTTTTTCGGCACCACATTCATCAACCGTTCGTTAGGAATGGTGATAAGGGCGTCTACTTTTTCCTTCATGCGGGCGGTGCCTTCCAGAGCGCAATTCATGCGGCGTCCTTCAAAGCGGAAAGGTTTGGTAACGACGGCAATCGTCAGCGCGCCCATTTCTTTAGCAATTTCTGCTATAACCGGGCCGGCACCGGTGCCGGTACCACCGCCCATACCGGCGGTTATGAATACCATATCTGTGCCATCAAGGACATTCTTGAGTTCCTGGCGGCTTTCCTCAGCGGCTAAACGACCTACTTCAGGGTTGCCCCCCGCGCCTAAGCCGCGAGTTACATCCTCGCCGAGTTGTATCTTTCTGTCGGCAAGAGAACGCGCCAATGCCTGCATATCTGTGTTGGCTACTATAAACTCAACGCCAGTTAAGCCTGCCTCAATCATGCGGTCGACCGCATTGCTGCCGCCGCCACCTACACCAATGACCTTTATCTTGGCCTGACCATCATGTAATTTGACCACTTCTGACCCCTTTCGTTCCGTTTCACGGTCCGATTCTTTATCGTGCAACTGTAATGTAAGCTGCGTGATGCACTTGATTTTTTTCATAGTGGATCGCGAGATGATGTGATACGACACCAATGACGTATGCATCTCTTATACATTATATGAATCATAATAATAAGGTGTCAACGTCAGATGAGAAGAAGAAGAAAATATTTCATGATTTTTTTTAAAATTTAATTAAAAATAGTTGTAAAATGAGTAAAAAAGATAAATGGAAGGTGAAAGGTATTAAGGTCTTAGGTATTAGGGTGTTTAGTTTATAGTTTTCAGTTTTCAGAATTCATGAGTCTTACCAGACGATTTTCTTTTTTTTTACGCGCCGGCTGGAAGCCGGCGCTCCGTGATTATTAATCAAATTTAGAATCCTGACTTTTTTTGTTCGGATTTGGTTGCTAACTTACTAATAATTGATGTAAAAATTAAAGGCTGTAAAAGGTGAACTGTTGCCACGGACGTTGACACTCGACCTTCAATTTACTATAATTCGACTTGCTTCTATTTACGCCACTGTAGCTCAGTTGGTAGAGCAGCGCACTCGTAATGCGCAGGTCGGGAGTTCGAATCTCCCCAGTGGCTCCAGTCCTTTTGTAGTTCTTTCCACTATTTTCATATTTCCTATAGCAGGAAATTAAGATATTCGGGTAGAATATGGATTGTGAGGATAATGTGTATGCAGCTATATGATTTAATATCGTCGCGGCGCAGCGTGCGCAAGTATAAAAAAGACGCTGTTGATAATGAAATTCTGCGGCGGATTATGGAAGCCGCCCGCCTTGCTCCTTCGGCATGCAATTTGCAGCCGTGGCGTTTTTATGTGGTGCGCGATGCCGCATTGCGCGGGGCAATATTGGATCGGCAAGTTTGGGCAGCATCAGCACCGGTTATTATAGTGGCGTGTGCCGTGCCAGATGAGGCTTGGGTGCGCAAAGACGAAAAAAACCATTCTGATATCGACCTTGCCATCGCGTTTGAACATATAGTACTGGCAGCAACGGCGGAAGGTTTGGGAACTTGCTGGATTTGCAGTTTTGATGTTGATAAAGCCGCTGCAGAGCTGGATTTGCCTGCCGGGGTAGTGCCGGTGGCGATAACCCCGCTGGGATACCCGAATGAAACACCGGAAAGTCGCGGACGCAAAGATATGAATGACATAGTAATCTGGCGATAAGGATAAAATGGCAATCGATTTCATAAAATTTAATGAAGCAGAAACAGAGATAATCGGCCAATTGGACGCGGCCAGGCTGCCCTTGCATATTGCGGTAATAATGGATGGCAATGGCAGATGGGCGACCAACCAGGGACTGCCGCGGGTGGTAGGGCATAACGCCGGCACCCAAAGCGTGCATGCCGCGGTGTCGTGCTGCCGCAACCTGGGAGTAAAATATCTTACCTTGTACTCATTTTCCACTGAAAACTGGACTCGGGAAGACTCGGAAGTCCATGCATTGATGGAGTTGATGGAAGTACAACTGCGCCAGGAAACGGAATATCTGCATGGCCAGGGGGTCAGGGTGCTGCACCTGGGCAGAAAAACCGGCTTGCCCAAGCCATTGGTAGATGCTATTTTAGATGCGGAAAAAATAACTGCTGATAATAAAGAATTGACATTGATACTGGCAATAAATTATTCCGGCCGCGCCGAATTGACTGACGCGGTGAAGGCAATCGTTTCATCCGGGATATCCGCTGAAGATATCAATGAAAAAACAATTGCAAACTCGTTATACCACCCAGACATACCCGACCCGGAGCTATTAATACGCACCGCTGGCGAACAAAGGGTGAGCAATTATCTGCTATGGCAAATTGCCTATAGCGAGTTCTGGTTTACCAATAAATTATGGCCTGATTTTCGCGGCATCGATATACTGCAGGCCATCTATGATTATCAAAATAGGACCCGGAAATTCGGGGGGTTAGTATGAACGCTTTCATTAAGAGACTGCTCACCTCCGCGGTGGGAATCCCAATAATTGTTCTTTTTCACTGGTGGAATTCGGTTTATCGCCATCATGGTTACGGCGACGATATCCCTTTGCTTATTTTAGTGATGATTATCGCCTGCGCCAGTGGGTGGGAATCTGCAAACCTGGTTAACCATAAAACCAACAATGTCGTTTCGCGCTGGAACGGCGTTTATGGTGCAATTCTTTTACCGCTCCTTGCCCACTCCATAAATATTCAGGGGAATGACCACCTGGGAATGACTATTGACTCCATCGGCGGCGCACTGGCATTCATGCTGTTATTCCTGGGGATATGGGGAGATGTCGAGAAACACGGTATTCAGGCATTGAAAGCCAACCTGATATTGTTGGGTATTACTCAGTTCGTCGGCCTGGCAATGATGTCATTCATATTAATCACCTTCCTGCCGACAGCCGAAGCCGGTACCCTGATGATGTTCGCGGCAATTTTTGCCTGCGACAGCGGGGCATACCTGGCGGGATCACACATTGGCGGCAAACCGCTGGCGCCGCAAATAAGTCCCAAAAAGACCATATCCGGCGCAATAGTAGGCCTGGTCTGCGCAATTGGCATAGCGATGGTATGTAAAAATCTGCCTCGTTTTGGCGACAGATTCAGCTATATGGATATGGCGCTGATCGGCGCGGGAATTGGCATCCTGGGACAAATCGGCGACCTCTTCGAATCATATTTCAAACGCTGGGCAGCGGTAAAAGACAGCGGCGACGCAATCCCCGGCCACGGCGGCTTCCTCGACCGTTTCGACAGCACATTCCTGGTAACCCCATTCCTGTTCCTGTGCCTGAAATACCTGATAGCGCCGTAAATCCAATAAATTTGATTAGAGATTAGGTGTTAGGTTTTAGGGTCATTAGTTTGCAGGTAGGTCACTTCGACAAACTAATTGATCGAAAATATTGCCATAAAAGTAAACTCCCCTCCTTGCCAAGGAGGGGGCAGGGGGTGGTTTTCGACGATATGAAATCTTCATTTTAAAATCATGACTTTTTTTGTTCTGATTGGATTTCTTTCATTTCTCAAAACTCTTCCTATCAAAGTCATACGTTTCTCCAGAACTTCTGGGAAACTTGAACGAATCTTCTATTCTGCTTTTGTCTGGTTTGCCATTTATAATTTCTTCCGAAGTATATAGAACTTTAACAGTATATTCATCGCACCAGGTTACAGATTTAATAACATATTTTGGTGGAGTAAAATCAGGTACAAATTGACCACCACCTTTTGATGCTTGATCCGGTACATCAAATTGCGAGTTATCAATTTCCTTTTTAAAAAATATATCTTTTACAGCATAAAATTGATATGTTGTAGAATAAAGACCTGTTTCCTTAATAATTAATATGTTAGTATGGCTTGGAGATTTATAAATATTTATTGACCCACATAATAGAAAAACCAATAAAAAAGAATAATAAGTGAAAGCGCACACTGCCAAAATTATAAGTGGGTAAAATAACCACATGTAAAATTTTGTTAAAGGAACAACTGAGAAGGCAGACAATAGTGTTACTAATACAGAAATAAAGATTGCTCTATCATATATAAATTCAACTCCAAAAAGCGGCTTGCAATAAAAACAGATCGCAGTAAACAATATTGATGCAAAAAATAGAATCTGGAATATTTTCCTGGTGTAATATTTTATTTTATCAGTCATTGCTTATCCTTTTTTTAACATCATTCTTATCAAATATACTTTTGCATAATAACCAGCTATATTGATTCCTTATTCCTGCCGTCATAAGACGCAAAATATTGCGTCTCTACATGTCTTCTTTCTCTTCACCCGAGAGGTGGCCAGAGCGTCCCGCTCGGAAAAAGGAAGAACCTGAAATTAATTTATCGCTTAGTATTATCTTACGCAGTTAACGTCACCGGGACGGTGACGCCACGTTTTCTCTCTTCTCTCTTCTCTACTCTCTCTTCTCTCCTTTCTCTTCTCTCTTCTTATACTATCGCTTCGCTGGCGTTTTTGGCGGTTATTTTTTCGGTTAATTCGTCGATGATTACGTCGGGTTTTATGCCTTCTGCCTCGCCTTCGAAGTTGAGGATTATTCGGTGGCGGAGAACTGGTTTTACTATTTGCAGGATATCGTCCATTGATACATGGAGCCTGCCATTCATGAGGGCATTCACCTTGCCGCCCAGCACCAGGGATTGCGCGCCGCGGGGACTGCTGCCGTAACGGACGAATTGTTTCACCAGGCTGCTGGCGTTTTCGTCGTCGGGGTGGGTGCCCAGCACCATATTAACAGCAAATTCCTGGATGTGTGGGGCAATAGGGAATTCGCGGACGAACTGTTTTATCTCCAGCATTTTTTCGCCATTCATCACCGGCTGGGCGTGGTTATCCGCGGTGGTGGTGGTGCGTCCCAGGATTGCCGACATATCTTCGCGGGTGGGGAAACCTACCAGCAGTTTCATCATAAAGCGGTCAAGTTGCGCCTCGGGGAGCGGGTAAGTGCCTTCCTGCTCGATGGGGTTTTGGGTGGCAAGGACAAAAAACGGCTCCGGCAGTTTGCGCACTACGCCGCTGACGGTAACGGAATGTTCCTGCATCGCCTCTAACATGGCGGATTGCGTCTTGGGGGTGGCGCGGTTGATTTCGTCAGCAAGGATGATGCTGGCAAAAATCGGCCCGGGTTGGAACTGGAAAAATCTCCTTCCATTCTCGTCTTCCGCCAGAATATTGGTGCCGGTAATGTCAGACGGCATCAGGTCGGGGGTGAACTGGACACGGGCAAATTGCAGGTGCAACGCCTCGGAGATTGTGCGCACCAGCATCGTTTTCCCCAGTCCCGGCATGCCTTCCAAAAGGCTGTGGCCGCCGGCGAAAATAGATACCAGCAGGTTTTGCACCAGTTCGGTCTGGCCAACAATTACTTTGCCAATTTCCGCACGCATCGCTTCAATCTCTGCGGCGTATTGGGCAGCTTTTTCTTCCACGCTCATCATTTTTTCCTCTTTATAATCTATCCGAAAATAGCGAATGGGATAACGATTTTTAGAATATTGCCAGATGTATTATTCACCGCGAAAGAACACAAAAACCGCAAAAGAAAAGCTTATAAAAAAACTCTTTTGTGTTCTTTGCGTTCCTTTGTGGTGAATATCCTATCATTTTATTGTAATCAGACATAATATCATCTCACGCGTATCTGAAAATAAGTTTATATATTCCGACACCTATTTCATCGCGGTCATGCAACTCTTCCTGCCCTACCAGCATTTCGCCGTTGAGCATGGTTCCGTTAGTGCTGCCAAGGTCGCTGATGTAAAATATCCCTTCCAGGTGGCGAATCATCGCGTGACGGCGGGAGACCGTGCTGCCGGCGAGGGCTATCGAGCAATCTTCGCGGCGGCCGATGATGACTTCTTCATTGCTCAATTCGTAATTTTCTTCCACCTTTTCACCGGTGAAATCGAGGAGCCACAGCCGCGCCAGCCGGGTGCGCGGTACCGCGCCGATAGTGGCGTCCAGCAGACGAATGATTACCGTTTCTTCCGGCGCGCTGGGAGCACTCAGCGGCTTGCCGCAGCTTTTGCAAAACTTATGATCAGCGGCATTTTCCACCGCGCAATAGGCACATTTTATCATTGTCCGATTATCTCGATATTATCGATTCCCCACTGTGCGGTACCAGTCAACCCGGAAGCATTGAAACTCAACGCAAGAGTTTTCGCATCATGCGGGATACTGCTGCTGATTCTATACAGCGCGTCTTTCGGGTAACCAAGACCATTTACCAGCATGGCGCCGGTATTCCCCGCGTTACTTGCCGGAATATCACCAGGGTACGCCTGTACCATGGTTGGTTCGGTGGAAAATGATGAGTTGATAATATTTTTACCGCCGACTACGGTCACTTGCATCTGGCATGGTCCGGTGTTGCCGGTCCAATTGCCGATGACAAGCAAGTCAAATGATATTGATAAACTGGTATGGGTTGGCAAACCCGTCAGGTTGAGCGATACCGTGCTGTTAGTGAACGGGCCAAGGAATTTTCTTGCACCGGCAGGTGTCGTGCCGGTGGTTGTCTGCGACCATTCAGAGCCAACCGAAGTCTCAAAATTCTCGCGATAGCCAAATCCCTTCAGTGATAAATCGTTATCGACATGGCCATCGACAAACCCGCATAATGCGTGATTAAAATGCCGTTTTTCCATATCTACGCCGGTATACATTAGATTTGCGTAGGTTACTTCCGGGGTTGTAGTAGACGCATGAGCACCATCGCAAATCATCAAAAAAGAAGTTGGATCGTCTATTTGACCTTCGGACATGTCGCATAATAAACGGTTAAATACATAAGCGTTGGCGGTAGCTCTTCCCTTTGTCGGGCATCTCAAGATATCCTGATCAATCTGCAAAGATGTCCATACGCTTGCCGAGTCGGGATATGTCTCTTCATGGTCCTGTATCCACATCTGGGTGTATTGTACAATTTGCCGTTGATTAGAAAGACAAGTAGTTTGCCGCGCTTTTTCTTTGGCACGGCTATATACCGGCATCAACATGGATGCCAGAGTGGCAATAATAGAAATTACCACCAGCAATTCAATTAACGTAAATCCAGATTTCCGCATGCGCGTCTCCATTTCATCGACCTCCGGGAGTGAATCCCTTGGGTGCCGATACCTTTTGTGGTGCTACAGGCTGCCAATTGCCGCCTTTTTTAAAGAACCAGTTCCATGGTTCGAATAAAAACAGGAATAATGCCAGCACCACCACTGCAATAGTAATACGCACAATCATTTTCGCGCGTTGCGGAGTATTAACATACGAGTGAAACTTATTGTATTGTTCGCCGACAACTTCAGCATCCGGCAGCTTGCCGATATTAACATGCGGCATATTAACCGTCGGCATTTTTACAGTGGGCATATTGGGGAGATGAATCTTCTTTTTTCCAGCGGCAGGTTCTTCAACCGGCGCGGTTTCCTCTATCAGGCCTTCCAATTTATCGCGGACATCAGGCGATGGCTGCAACTGGTCAGCTTTCAGGTATGCTGCCGCGGCGTCTTCGCGTTTTCCCGCTAATAATAACAAATCACCAATTATTATATATATTGGCGCATTTGCCACATCATCAGGAGCGTCATCAGTGATTTTCTTATACAAGCTGGCCGCCACTTCATACAAACCGGCTTCCTGCATACGATTCGCCTGGGCTACCATCGCTTCACGGTCAATTGCCATTGTATACCCACTCTCACTTTGAAAAAATCGAAAAATACTGTTTCTAACAATATTAATTAGTATTCCATATTTTAGCAATTTTTTACATTTTTGGTAAGAGTGGCAGCAAGTGGGCATAAGTTCAGTTTTTATAGATTACCTTTTTCACATCGATTAATAGGATAAAAAGATTTAATATTAAATTTATGAAAGAATTGCGATAATATCTATTTTTAAACTATCTACTTCAACAATTATATCCTTTATATCCTATTAATTGATGTGAAAATTAGTTGGGAATGCCGTCCCCGGCATTCCGCATCTCAGGCCTAACTAACAATAAATAAGAAAAATTCGTATATTATTTCATCAATCTTTATGATATCTTGTAAAAGTATCTTTGTCTATTATGGATGGGCGATAATATTTCAATGAAAATAGTATCGTATTTGATGCATTTTGGAAGGGGTGGACATCATGAATGAGACGAATGATGATGAAATTAAAAATAAAGGGATGCAGCCGCAACTTTTAGGGTTAATGTCGCCTGATGATATGCAGTTAATGCTTCAGGAACTGCACGTACATCAGATAGAGCTGGAAAAACAAACCGAGGAATTACGCAGTGTTCAGTCGGAAGTTGAAGATTTGCGCAATCGTTCTGAAGAAATTATCATATCTCAGCTAAACGAAATATCTTCCTATTACGACAATGCCCCTATTGGATTAGCAGTATTAAATACCGATTTATGTTATTTGCGTGTCAATCGCCTGCTTGCAGAGATGAATGGCATCCCGGTGGTAGACCATATCGGGAAAACAATCGGCGAATTGCTTCCAATGTTTGAAAAACAGGCCCGGGAAGTGGCAAGCACCATTATCACCACCGGCAAACCAATTGAAGGAGTAGAGTTTGTTGGAGAAACCGCTGCGAAACCGGGAGTTCAGCATATTTGGCGCGAAGGATGGTATCCTCTTAAAAACAATGATGGCACTGTTATCGGATTAACAGTGATTGTACAGGATATCACCGAATTCAGACGGACTGCAGAAGCACTTCACGAGAGTGAAAAAAGGTATCAGGAAATTTTTGATTCATCATTCGATGCGCTTTTTATACAGGATATGCTAACAAATTCAATAATTGATGTTAATAAAACAATGATGGAAATGTATGGTTATGCAAGTAAGGAAGAAGTTCTGAAGTATACAATAGAAGACTTAAGTGCAGTAGAGGAAGGATACAACAAAGAAAAAATTGAACAAATGAATCAAAATGCGATTGATTTAAATACAAACTCATTCGAGTGGTATGCTAAAAAGAAAAGTGGTGAATTGTTTTGGGTTCAAGTTTCTTTACGAAGTGTTAACATTGGCGGTAAAAACAGGATTCTGGCGTCTGTACGCGACATTTCTGATCGCAAACGTGCCCAGCATCAAGCCAATGAGCGTCTGAAAGAACTCCAGGCATTTTATAATCTGGCTGAAATATCAGAAAAACAAGGTATTACTCTTGATGAATTTTATGAGGATTTCATTAATATACTGCCGCAAAGTTTTCAATATACAGATATTGCCTGTGTAAGGATAACCATTAATGACCGTAAATTTTGCACAAAAAACTTTGTAGAAACAGAATGGATGCTTTCTGCACCATTTAAAGTAAATGGTGATGTAAACGGCAAAATTGATGTCGGTTACCTTAAAGAAAGACCGGAACTTGACGAAGGGCCATTTATGAATGAAGAAAGGCTGCTGATAAATGCCATCGCCAAGAGAATTGGACAAATAATCGGACGCAAGCAAACCGAGGACGTGCTGCGTTTTAAAAACCTGGTATTTGATGTATCTATTGTGGGTAATTTCATTGCCGACCTTGACGGCATCATCACTGAGGTTAATGATATGCTGCTTCGTTTATGGGGTTATTCAAACAGGAGCGAAGTTATTGGCAAGCCTATTGATAGTTTTATTGCAAACCCAACTTTAAAAGCTGATATCATCAAATTTTTATACACTACCGGGCAATGGGAGGGAGAAATTGTTGCGAAAAGGAAGGACGAATCTACCTTTATTGCCTATGGTCTGGGAACCATGGTGCGCGATGAGAATAATAATATAATCGGATACCAGGCAGCTTTAATGGATATTACCGAACGAAAACAGGCAGAAGAGTTGCTGAAAAATTACAATTCCGAGTTGGAGCAGCGGGTATCTGAACGCACTGCTGTGGCGGAGAATCGAGCGCGAAAGCTGCATGTCCTGAGCAGGCAGTTAATACGTGCTGAAGAGAAGGAACGCAAGAGAATTGCATATATTCTTCATACCGAGGTGCAGCAGGTTCTTATTGGTGCAAGAATAGCATTGCAAACCGGGATGAAAGAAGTAACTGATATCTCCCCGTTAGATTCATTTAAGGCTGCTGACCGCATGCTGGAAGAAGCACTGGTAGAGACATGTGAACTTGTTCACGAAATTGTCCCGCCGGTACTTCGCGAAGGCGGATTGCGGGAAGCGATTATCTGGTTGTCGCATCAAATGCGCGAACGCCACGATTTTTCAGTAAATGTTCAGGGTGACGACAACTATTTGCGCCTTGATGACGAGGTAAGTATTTGCGCCTATCAATCAGTGCGTGAAATGCTGTTAAATATCTGCAAACATACCAATGTCAGAGATGCTGAAGTAGCACTAAATAAAGTCGATGATAACTGGTTTAATCTTATAGTACAAGACAAAGGTGTCGGTATTTCTGAAATCGAAAACTTAAAGACAAACGAGCACAGTAACGGATTTGGCTTGTTTAATATCCGCGAACAGGTTGAAGGACTGGGCGGATGCATGGAAATTAAAAGTACTGTAGGAGAGGGAACATCCATAAGTCTGTTTCTGCCGATGAAAAAGATAAAAAAGAGCAAAAGAAAATCAACTAATAACTCTTGCATAACTAAATTTTATAGCGATTGAAAATATTGTTTGAATCTATATTGAATTAGTAATAATTAAGTAGTATCATAAGTTAATCTAAAGTGCAGATAATTTTTTAATAATAAGGGGGGTTTTCCAATGCAGGAAGAAAACCCGAATTTAGTTGATGGCAAATATTCAATCAGCGATCTGGTTGATTTAGATCAGTTGCGGCATATATTTGAAATGTTCAGCAAAGCCAGCGGTGGATTTACCATCGGCTTTCTTGACCACCCGGAAATGAATATTCTCATCGCAGTTGAATGGCGTGATATCTGTACAAAATTTCACCGGTCGTGTCCGCAGGCAGCAGATATTTGCCTGAAAAGCAATCAGCATCTGCTGAATAAATTAACCACACCAGGAGAACTCATCGTTGAAGCATGTGAAAATGGCCTGGTTGATTGTGCTACCCCTATAATTATTAAAGGAAAACATATCGCAAGCCTTGCCACCGGGCAATTGCTGCTTGAAGAACCGGATATAGAATATTTTAAAAAACAAGCAAAAATTTACGGTTTTGATGAGAAAGAATATCTTGAAGCATTAAAGGAAATACCAGTTATTCCTGAACAGAAAGTTAAAGATATTACAGCATTTTTAGCCGGCATTGCGATGATGATTTCAGAAATGGGTTATGCTAATCTTGAAATCAAGGCAATGCAGGAAGAATTGAAAAAAAGCCAGCGTAATATGAAAGCTATCCTTGACACTATTCCCGATATGACCTGGCTTAAAGATATGGAAAGCAAATATATTATTGTAAATGAACCATTTGCCAAAGCAGTAGGACTCAACCCTGATGAAATGGTTGGAAAATCAGATTATGATTTTTGGCCTAAAGAACTTGCAGAGCATTATATTTCTGATGATAAAACAGTGATTGAAACACGACAAAAGAAACAATTGGAAGAACCGCTGGTGAATGTTGAAGGCCAGCAAATACTGATTGATACCATAAAAATGCCAGTTTTAAATGAGTCCAGTGAAGTAGTGGGAACTGTTGGAATTTCCCGTGATATTACCGAGAGAAAACGGGAAGAGAAAGAAAAAGCCAAACTTGAAAATCAACTTCAACAAGCTCAAAAGATGGAATCAGTTGGACGTCTTGCCGGTGGTGTTGCTCATGATTTTAATAACATGCTTGGTGTTATCCTTGGATATGGCCAAATGGCAATGGAGCAAATCTCATCCGAGCATCCCCTGCATGCCAACCTTGATATAATATGCAAAGCAGCAGAACGTTCAGTAGACCTGACACGGCAATTATTGGCGTTTGCCCGCAGACAAACGGTGACACCAAAGCTGCTGGACATAAATGAAGTTGTGGTTGGAATGTTGAAAATGCTGCAAAGGTTGATTGGCGAAGATGTCAATCTCGCCTGGCTGCCGGGTGCCAATCTATGGTCAGTTAAAGTTGACCCGTCGCAAATCGACCAGATTCTTGCCAATCTGTGTGTCAATGCCCGCGATGCTATCTCTGGAGTGGGCAGAATAACCATCGAAACAAAAAATAAAGTAATCGATGAAGATTATTGTGAAACCCATACCGGTCTGTTGCCAGGTGAATATGTATACCTGGCTGTCAGTGATGATGGCTGCGGCATGGATAAAGAGATGCTCGAACATATTTTTGAACCGTTTTTCACTACCAAAGAAATCGGCGAGGGAACCGGTCTTGGATTATCCACCGTTTATGGCGCCGTTAAACAAAACAACGGGTTTATCAACGTCTACAGTGAACAGAAACAAGGAACTACATTCATGATTTATCTTCCCCGATATAAAGGTGAGGGTAATAATTTATCGATTGAAGAAAATGAAAGTCACATCGAAAATGGCAAGGAAACAATACTGCTGGTGGAAGATGAACCATTTTTCCTGAAATTAACTTTAAATATGCTCTGCCAACTTGGTTATCACGTATTGTCTGCAAGTACCCCATTCGAAGCAATCCGCCTGGTGAAAGAACATCCCGGCGAAATTGATTTGTTGATTACTGATGTGGTAATGCCGGAAATGAACGGACGTGATTTGGCTGAATGCATGCTTGCAATACATCCAAATATCAAGAGATTATTTATGTCTGGCTATACCGCAAATGTCATTGCCCACCGGGGAATTCTCGATGAAGGAGTAAACTTTATTCAGAAGCCATTCTCTAAAAAAGAATTGGCAGCCAAAGTTCGCGAGTCGCTGGTGTAAAAGAATAAAATATATTATTTTTTAATAGTTTTTGCATAATTCAGGAAATATTATAAAGACACAGCCAAATGGTAGGGAAGTTGTATAGTATTATACATATCTTTCGTTAATTTTATTAGTAACATAATTCCAT
>Ga0194053_10000593_pt1 | contig 26872 bp, 22 predicted proteins | sample SepL228m_MetaG_FD_161684 | JGI IMG/M metagenome (GOLD analysis project Ga0194053, IMG submission 161684) | Anoxic zone freshwater microbial communities from boreal shield lake in IISD Experimental Lakes Area, Ontario, Canada - Sep2016-L227-8m | ecosystem: Environmental > Aquatic > Freshwater >... | reverse complement strand
ATACAATTGCAAACTGCTTGGGCCAATGGTATTTGCTACTAGACTTACAGACATATAAAACAAAAAGAATGTACAAATAGTTTTTTCAATATTCAGTCGAGGAAATGTTTTTATTGAAATCCCCAGTAGTAATAGACACATTAAGAGTATTGATGATTCATATATTTTTTTTATTAAAATTTGTGATGGCAATGTCCTGCCAAATGTTAGTTCTGCAATTCTAATTATAAAATGACTACCGCTTGGCAGAAAGGCCCATAGGCAAATTATTAGAAGTAGGCTTCCCAATATCGCCAATGTCATGGTTGTCCCTTTAAAGGGTAACGCCCGTGACTCAGATCTCACAGATCCTCCTATTGAGATATTGTTTGCAGACGTCCATATGTTGAACTTCACTTGATTTGTATTCAAATTTAGGGAAAATCGTTGATTCTGATTCTTAGGGTTTACGAACCTGACCAACCGCATGGAGACTAAGGTAATTTGACTATAAACTGAACGCCAGGCACAAACGATTTCAACTGTTTTCATAAAAAGTTATTCAATATTACCGAATGAGGTAATATTGCTTTGTTGCTCATAGATTGAGAATTGAATATGCTTATGTTGCTATTCCATAGTCTAGATTGATCCAACGAATTGATGGGTCGTTTGTGTATAAAACCACCTGTAAACCCGACTTGGGGACCCTGGAGTAGGGGTGGCCACCGAGACCTTAACGAAGTTCCATATGGATTACGGCCCTTGAAGCAGTTGGGATACAGCTTTGTGGCGATTGCTGGTTGAATGATGTAGACAGAATATAGCCTTAACTGTTGGATTTGTAATCCTGTATTTGTTGGCATTCCACCGCCCCGGTATTCCCTTGGACACCCAATTGGGGACAATCCCCTGAGAGGTGCCAATGAAGAAGAAGGAAGAAACCCAGCCGGTAGGGGCAGCGGAGGGAGGCCGTAGGCCGACCGGGTGCGATCGGCACGATCCACAGATAGGAGGTGAAAATCCAGACCTGAGGCCCTAACGGAGGGAACTCAACACCGACGAGACAAGGGCGTGAACCTGGAGCACCAGGCGTAGTCAGACCCATCGGAAGGGAGGAAGCGTTGAAGAGCAAGAGAATCAGGAAAGGTTCAAAGGCTGGACAGCGTCAAACCAAGGTCCGGGAGGGACGACCCGTGAGGGCATGTCTAGTGGAAGTCATAGGTGTGCAGCCGTCTCGAACGAAAGTGAAGCGCCGTAAGGCTTTCTCCGAAAGGGGTGAGCTGGCCCGCAGCAGCAATGCCCTATTTCCGTTGGCCCTCGGAGAGAGTATTGGCGACGAGATGGGTGCAAAGTCTGTGGATCTTACCCGAGGAGCTCTGCCGGGTTCCGCGAAAGCGGTAGGCCGTACAACGCAAGAAGGAAAGCCAACGGCCCGTCAGAGCAACGAGAACCGCGCAGTACCGAACGACCGTCGAAAGGCGGTTTCGCCCAAGGAGGTCAAGCACCCTGGGATAGGGAAGGTGGTTCCGGTCAACGAACAAGCGATTCAGCTGGCACTGCCCTTCGAGACAGTCGAAGAGTCCGCGCAAGCGGAACCCATGGCCGAGATGGATCACCAGCCAAGGTGGTCTGAGTCGTGCGTGGATCCGAAGTCGGAGGACAAGTACGAGTATGCAGAGCTGGTGACGATGGAATCGGCCACGAGTTTTCTCGCGATGGCCTTCCAGAAAGTAGCGTCAAACAAGGGAGCCGCCGGTCCAGATGGACGGAGCATCGAGGAGGTGCGCAAGCATCTCCCCAAACTCCTGCCGAAGCTGACCAAGGAACTGCTCAGAGGAACCTATCAGCCGGGCAACATCCGGCGGGTCTGGATACCGAAGGGCGGGGGAGGTCAGCGCGGATTAGGCATCCCCAACGTGGTTGATCGAGGGGTCGCGGAAGCCATACGGATGTTGCTTGAACCGCTGTACGAGCCAAGTTTCCACGAGCAAAGCCACGGATTCAGACCCGGACGAAGTTGCCACACGGCGATCGCTCAGGCCAAGGGCATCATGGAAGAAGGATACGAGTGGGTGGTGGATATCGATCTAGAGAAGTTCTTTGATCGAGTCAATCACCAGCGCCTGATGGCCCGGCTTGCCGAGCGGGTGAAGGACAGGCGTCTACTCGTTCTGATCGGCCGGATGCTCAAGGTCGGGGTGGTCATGCCGGATGGCGTGGTGGTGAGCAACGAGGAAGGCGTACCGCAGGGTGGGCCTCTCTCCCCGCTACTCAGCAATATCGTTCTCGACGAGCTTGATGCTGAGCTGGCGAGACGAGGCCACCGCTTCGTTCGTTATGCGGACGACTGCAACATCTATGTCCGCAGTGAGCGTGCAGGTATACGGACCATGACGAGCATCAAGGCGTTCATCGAACGGCGGTTGCGCCTGAAAGTGAACGAGAAGAAGAGCGCCGTGGCCCATCCAGATGAAAGGCACTTCCTCGGTTTCCGACTTCGGCGCGACCCGCTGGAGGGGGAGATCGAAGTGCTGCTGTCGAAACGCTCGAAAGAGCGTCTCGCAGTTCGGATTCAGGAACTGACGCCGAGAGGCTGGGGGAAATCACTCCGAGAGTGTATCCGCCAGGTGAACGGCTACGTGGTTGGCTGGATCGAGTTCTTTGGGATCTGTACGACCGGAGAAGAAATGACGCTGCATGCACTGGACGCACACATCCGGAGACGGTTGAGGGCGATTCAGCTCAAGCACTGGAAGACCAAGCGGACAGCCGTAATCCGCCTGATTCGTCTGGGAGTGAATACCAAGACCGCGTGGGGCAGCGTCTATGGTGGCCGAAAGTCCATCTGGGCACTGAGTCATTGCGCCGCCGTGGACCGGGGACTCCGCAACGCGTATTTCGCCGAACGGGGGCTCGTGTCCGTGCTGGACCGGTGGAGGCTCAAGCAACCAGTCATCGTTGCCCCAGGACCACAACCAGTGGCCCCGGGATAGGAGAGGTCGTAAACCGGCCGGTGGCGGGGGTCATAACCTGTCATCCCGAAGAGCCGTGTGTGAACAGCACTTGCACGGTTCTGTGAGAGGTGCCCCCAGGTAACTGGGGGTGCCTACTCGAGAGGGCACCACACCGGTCGCGACCATCAGTCGGCCACTTCCGGGGCTGGCACGATGCCGGCCCAGCGCTTTTCTCGCAGGCGATAGCTCTCGCCCTTGATCTCCCATACGGGGTTTTTCAGCGCCGACTAATTCAACTAGCCTGTTACAGTTATAGATAATGGGGTTATAGGAGGAAAAATATTACAAATGAGACCATCGTGAACAAGGTGACCCAATCCCGGAAAAATACATCAGATTGTTCTTTTTTGTGACTGTTGTCCATGGAGCGGTAGGTAACGCGGTGCATTCCCACAATACAGAACAAAGGCGGAAGTTCTGGGAAATGCATGGAGCCTTCGATGCCCCGCTTCAGGCAGATTGCCACCAAGGCAGCCAGGGCAAGACTACCAGCTAACCCCGCCCCAATGCCCATGGCGAACCGGTAGTTTCTTTGATGACTAGCATCGTATGCGTACAGCCCCTTGAGACAATTCAGGAAATAGGCCAGACCGAGGGTAAACAGGGCGGCCCATGGTGAGGGTATGATTGCGACGATCGGGGCAGCACCACTCAGAAGTCGGAGCCAAAATCCGATCGCGATAATGGCCTGCTGGAGACCAAGTTTCCCCTTTAATGCAAGGCTATAAAGAAAATTAAGGAAGCAATAAGCACCAATCAATAACGACACCCGACCCGGTAGGATCGAAAGAATTCCGATTAGCGGGATCAAAAGAACTCCCACGAGCCCGATCGCTTCCACGGGCTGAACCGTTCCCTTAGCTAGAGGGCGATGACATCGATCAGGGCGCTTGCGGTCCTCGGGGGCATCCTTGAGATCGTTGAATACATAAACAATCGAACTGGTCAAGATCCAGACTAGCGTTACTAGGCTGAGAGTCCCCGCCTGCTGGATCACCATCGCTTTTCCAGAAAAGATAGCGGGTAACCATACGATTCCAGCCTTATATACTTGCTTTGGCCGCAACAAGGCCAAGAGATTGCGAAGTTTCATTATCATGTTTTTTCCTGTAAAGTGTATCTATTGGTTTTGCGAAAACTTGCTAATCACTTGATTCTTTCAGGAATCTCTATGAATTCCAACTTGCCATTTCAGTCTCAGAACCTTTCGGGGTGGGGCAGGTATCCGTCTCTGACTTGTCGGGTATTTCGACCGGAACGGGGGCGGGATTTAGACGCCCTTGCAGGGGTCCTGCCCAGAGGTATGGGTCGCAGTTACGGTGATGCGGCGTTGGACGAAATCGGTGGCGTAGCGATTATGCCAAGAATGAACCGATTGTTGGCATTTGATGATGAGGACGGACTACTTGAAGCGGAGGCGGGACTTTCACTGGCTGAGGTTGGGGATCTGTTTATGGCCCGTGGTTGGTTTCTACCCGTGACGCCTGGAACTAAGTTTGTCAGTCTTGGCGGGGCGATCGCCGCTGATGTGCACGGTAAGAACCATCATGTGGATGGTTGCTTGTCTCGCCACGTTGAGGGACTGGAATTATTGACGGTGGATGGAAATCGGCACTGGTGTAGCCGAACTGACAACCCGGAATGGTTTCTAGCTACGATTGGCGGACTAGGCCTAACTGGAACGATCACCCGAGTCAAATTGCGGCTCATGCGCATTCCAGGACCCTGGCTTAAGGTCCAACACCATGCGGCTCCAAATCTAGAGCGTGTGTTCCAGATGCTTTCTGACAGTAGTGTAACGGAGCCATATACGGTGGCCTGGATTGACTGCCTAGCCAGCGGAAAAAACCTGGGCCGAAGCGTCTTCATGACCGGTGAGCACATTGAGGCCAATCGCTCTGGCGGGGATTTATTGCTGGGACCCGGGCTGAAGGTCCCTTTCGATCTTCCCAGTTGGATTCTGAACCCAGTGGGCCTGAGAGCATTCAACGCCCTCTTTTACCGGTTGCAGGGTTACAAGACCAAACCTTTCCTTTCTGATTTCGATTCCTTCTTCTACCCCTTGGACAAGATTGGCTCCTGGAACCGGATTTACGGGAAGAAGGGATTGATCCAGTATCAGTGCGTCCTACCGGAAGCGTGTTCCTTTGAAGGCATGACACGAATCCTAGAAGCCATCTCAGCAGCCGGGGCAGCCTCATTCTTAGCGGTTCTGAAACGGATGGGCGACTCTGGCGAAGGCATGCTTTCGTTCCCCATGCCGGGTTTCACCCTGGCGCTGGATCTTCCCTTCAGGGGGGAATCCACCCTGAATTTGACCCAGCGATTGGATGAACTTGTACTGCGCTATGGAGGCCGTATAAACCTCTGCAAAGATGCCTGCCTAGCCCCAGCCTCATTCCGTGGTATGTACCCCAAATTTGGAGACTGGCTCAGGATTAAAGCAGAGTTGGATCCAAAGTGGGTGCTTAATTCCGCCTTGGCAAGACGGTTGCAACTGGACCGGGGGCTATGATGCGAAAAACACTCATCCTCGGCGCAACCTCCTTAGTTGCAGAACGGGCTGCACTTAAACTAGCTGGTCCAGGCGCGAGTTTCGTGCTCGCCGCCAGGGATTTGGAAGCATGTCGCGCCGCGGCGGCAAACCTAGGCCTTCGGACTGGAGCCAGGACCCAGGCGATGGCGTTCGATGCAACTGATACATCATCCCATTCTGCATTTCTCGATCGTGTGATTGCCTTCCTAGGGGGACTAGACCTAGTCATTATTCTCACTGGTGCCATGGGGGAGGATCCTGCCTCGCTAGATCCACGGATTGCCTTGCCAATCCTCCAGACCAATTTTATTGGACTGGTCTCAATCCTTGGACTTGTTGCAACCCAACTGGAAACCCAGGGGCACGGCAGCATCGTCTGTGCAGGCAGTGTTGCTGGTGACCGTGGCCGACAGAGCAATTTCGTATATGGATCAGCCAAGGGGGGACTCGCGCTGTATCTCCAAGGACTAAGAAATCGACTTTCGGCGAAGGGTATTCGAGTGATTACGATGAAGTTCGGATTCCTTGACACGGCCATGACATTTGGCAAGCGGGGAATCTTTGCAGCGGCGAGTCCAGAGGCCGCTGGCACGAGGCTTGTGAATGCGTTGGACAAGGGCTCCGATATTGTTTATTACCCTGGCTTCTGGCGATTGATTATGTTCATCATTAGGCTGATACCAGAACCAATCTTCAAGCGGATGAAGTTGTGATTGAATCTCCCCCAACGGCTGTTTTCGATTTTGACGGCACATTAACCCGGCGGGACACATTGATGCCCTTTCTGAGGTTCATTGCTGGCCCTCGGCTGTTCCTTACAAGGCTCGTGGGAAGTACTCGTGCTCTTGCCGGGTACGCTACCGGATTGACGCCAAACCATATCGCCAAGGAATTCATCTTGACTAAATTCCTTGCGGGGATGCCGATTGGGGAATTATCTGCTATGGCTGAACAGTTCGCGACAGAACGTTTGCCTGGGTTGATTGATCCAGGTATGGATAAGGTTTTATCCTGGCATCTGCGCAGAGGACATCGTTGCATTTTGGCTAGTGCAAGCCTTGGGGTTTACCTCCACCCATGGGCGATTTCACGGGGCTTCGAAGGTATGGTTAGCACAGCGCTTGAGGTAGACACACAGGGTCTGATCACTGGCCGAATTTTAGGCCGCAATGTTTTTGGGCCAGAAAAGGTGGAGAGACTGCAATTGCTGTTGGGTGCACAAGATCTCAATTTGGATTTCGCCTATGGGGACAGCCGGGGGGACATAGAAATGCTGGCTAAGGCAAAAAACCCGTGCTACCGGGGCCACTTTACAGGTGGAACACCACCGGGTTGGATGGCCTGAGTTTGTACTCGGGGATCAACGAAACGACCAGAATTTATGTCCAATGTAGCTGGTGAAAGCAGGAATAGCCAAGCCGATAGCATGGGCAATTTCCGGGCCCCCGGTACGAATACCCATGGCAGGCAACAGGAACCTGGCGCATCCCGTGCTAATGGTCCAGGTCTGGGCAATTGCCAGGACATTGACCGCGATGAAAATCGCACTAGATCTGCCGGTTGACTGTGTCTTTCCGGCAGCACTGCCTGACCCAACGGGAAGCAACGAATTTGGCCAAATAGGGCGCACTTGAGTGTCTTTGACTCAACCCAACTTTGCTGAATTGGGGTCGCGCTCAGGCCGAATTGGGTGGGTGAGGATAGCTCCATGGCATCCACCGTCCAGGCTCGCTCTCGACTTCCTCCGGGTGCTTCAGCAACTCGATCAGGTACTCGAACGGCTCGACTCCGTTCAGTTCCGCCGAGTGGATCAGGCTCATGAAGGTGTCTCCAGCCCGAGCGCCTGTTGCGGAGCGGTAGAACAGCGAATTCTTGCGGTGCATGATGGCTCGTTTTACAACGGCTTCACAGGCGTTGTTGTCTAGTGGGGCACTGAGTTCACGTAGGAACAGGGTGAGCGGGGTCCAGTGCTTGCGCATGTAGGTGATGGCCTGGCCCAGTCCCGAGTTCGGCTCCGCCTTGCCGCCCTCGATCTGATCTCGTAGCCAGGACTCTAGCCTGGCCATGATGGGCCCGCTCTCCCTCTGGTGAAAGGCCAGCCGCGCCTGGGGATCCATTCCCTCGCGCTTGGCCTGGGCGTCGTTCCTGTAGACCTCCTTGAGTTCCTTCAGCAGGTGCTCGACCTCTGCGGGGAACCGGTTCTCCACCTCCACGAACCGGCGCCGGGCATGGGCCAGGCAGTGGGCCAGGATCGTGTTCAGCTCCCCGGCCTCACCCACGGTGTTGGCGGCGAGGGCATCGCACATCTGGATGGGAGCAGTTAGCCCCTCAGCCCGGTGCTTCAGGACAGCTTCCAGATTCTCCCCGGCATGGTTGTGGCCGGTGATGAACAGGGCGATCCGGTTGTCCCCGGTGCGAGAGAGGATGGCGCTGGTGTAGACCGCCTTGCGTCCCTCCCTCGGAACAGGGGTCTTCTCCAGGATCCGCATGACAGTGTCGTCGTTGAACAGCACCTCGCCCTGGGCGGCCTGGCGCGTGAGCTCCGCATGGGCCGGGGCGAGGAGCCCGGCCGCCTTGAGCAGAATCTCCCACTGAGTCGAGACCGGCAGTGGGATCCCCATCCCGGTCTGGAGCCGCTCGATGCGGTTCATGGGAAGGCCGGCCCCGTACCGCAGCAGACCCAGGAGGGCGGCCACGCTGCTGTCGTACTTCTCCTCGCCCACACCCGTGGGTGCCGGGGCGGTGAACACCTCGCCGCAGAGGTTGCACCGCCTCCGCTCGAGCTCGTAGACGGTGGCCATGAACGGCGCCACACCCGTGATCCGCAGCAGGGTGGACGGCTCCTTCTGGGGGTAGACCTTGCCATTGGGGCAATGCGGGCAAACCTCGCCAGAGGCCGCACCCTCCAGTGGCACCGGGATCCGCTTGGCCTTGGGAAAGTCGGCCGCGGCGTTCCGCCCGTGGCCCTTCGCCTTCTCGTGCTTCTCCTTGGGCCGGAGCTTGAGGGCCGGGTTCCCGGCTTCCATGGCCTCACGGCAAACGGAGGCGAACGACTCGGTCTTCGGGCCCCAGATGATGGACGTCAGGCGTTGGATGCTGGCGTCCTTCCGGTCCAATTCCTCGCGGATGACGAGCATGGTTTCGACCAGCATCCGCATGTCCTCATGGACCTCGCCCTCGCCCATGGACTCCCGGATGCGGGCCACATCACTGCGCAGCACTTCCGCTGATATCTCCTTGAACCGGAGATCCGGACGCAGGGGAGGCGGTGCCGCCTTCTGTCGTTTTTTGGAATGGCCCATGCACCTAATGTGAGCTATTTCAGTTTGAGTACAAGCGAAATTAAATCGAATTACATCAAATATTTACTGAATCTTAGGCTCAGCCTGAAACCCCACGGGACGCCATGCCGCCGGCACCTTCGCCCCACGTGGATCGCCCCCGCAGATGAGCACCTGAAGCTCGTGGGCGAGGAGCCGCGCCGAGGCGGAACCAGCCTTGCCAGGCCACCAGCGGAACCGCCCTTTGGATAGCCGCTTCTGACACAGCCAGTAGCCCTGGCCATCGAAGGTGAGGAGCTTGATCGAAGTGCCGGTCCGGCCCCGGAACACGAACACGGTCCCGGAGAACGGGTCCGCCGCCAACGTCTCCCGGCAGACCTGGGCCAGGCCATCGATCCCGCGCCGGAAGTCCACCGGCTCCACGGCCACCAGAATCCGCATCTGCGGGGTGATCTGGATCAACCCTGGCCTCCCAGGAAAGCCGCCACAATGCCCGCGGCCTCCATGCCCCGCCCAGCCTCTAGGTGGATGCGCATGCGGGACCCGTCCGGCCTGAACAACTCAATCGTGGCGCCGGCCATGGTCGTAACCGGGGCCACCTGGTCCACCGTGGCCGGCAGCTGGACGAAGGTCGGCCTGACCGGCTTGGGACTCCCGACGGCCCTGGCCAGCCGAAGCCGCAAGGTCTTGTAATCGACCCCGACTCCGCGGGCGACCTGGCAGGGTCCATACCGCCTCGCCAGTTCCACGGTGGTCTCCCAAATCTCGGGCGGCATCGGGCTTGACCCGCCCTGTGAGTCGCCCTTGGCTTCCCGCCAAGCTTCGACCCGTTCTCGCAACGGAGCTAATTCCGAAGAGGACGCCAGCTTCTTCCGTTTGGCCAAGGGGGATCTCCGATCCCCACGAGCCTATCGGCGCTCAACTCACCTGGTCACGCACCGTTGCCGGAAACACACGTTCACTCACTCAGCCACTGCGAGCGACCAGGATGAGGTGCCGCGATGGCCGCCGGCGCGGAGAGCAGGGCTGACAAGGGGTCTTTGCGCCTCTCGCCAAGCCGGAATTCTGGCCTTGATAGGTAAGCCTAATTGACCTTAGGTGACCCAAACAGCAACTCTCGTAGCTACCAACTAATGCTGAGCCGAATCACAGGTAGATATGACCCAAACAACGAGTCATCAACGGCAAGATGCCATAGGTTTATGCCTCCTATCGAGAATGCCAGATACACCAAGTCGCTCACTATCTAGTTCGGAAGTCACTTGAATAAAACCTGGGAACATATCGTAGAGCATTCCAACATCTGCCTCTATCGGCCCGTAGTCCTGATGGGTTGTCCTCAACTCAAGCTTGTTATAGGTGTCTATAACAATTCGTTTCATGACTGGAAATTCAGAAGGCGGCATATATCCATTATTCAAAACATAGGGAGGAATACCCGCTGCATGCAATCTAAAGAAATGCCTCATGGAGCACTCATAATCTTTGGGATCGAAAAAGCGATTCCAGCCTCCCCCCAAACCATATCCCATCTGGATGAGTGCCAAAATCATTGGCGTATAGGGCTGCCGACTGTAGATGGCCATGAGCGTGGCTGTGGCTTCCCCAATGACATACATGAGTCTGAGTTTTCGCCCATCTTCCCTTCGATACACCGCCAGCATCGCAAAGGGATTCGGGGCCTGCTCAATGGGTTTACGGGATGAGCTTGAATAATCGGGAAGGTAGGGCCAAGGAGCCCAGGAGCTGAGCGCGCTGGGCGGAATACCACCGTGGAGGCTCTCAAGCGTCAGGCCCTCCGGTGGGTCCGACAGCCACTCGCGGATCCCATGCTCAGCGTCCTGATCACCCAAGGGGGCGTAGTCGACATACAGCCAGGTATCCGTGAGGTCCACCAGGATGGGGGACCAGTCGCGTCCCGCGCACGGATAGTAACCCGAGACCGGAAGGTGCCCCTGCCAGTCAGAGAGAGGGTCGGAAGACGCCTGGCATGCGCGAAGGCGGGCCTGGCGGGCGGCTCCGGAGGAGCGGGATGGAGATAGGTGGGCGGGTGGCTTGAGCAGCATGTCAGGGCCTTTCGCTGGCGGGAATGCTTCGGAGGAACAAGCGGCAGGTTCCCGATGGTAGAACTGGAGAGAAGGTCAGAGACGGGTTCATGGCTGGCCGTGATTGGCGAGGATCATGCGAGCGTGACCGAGCACTTCATCTCTGAGGGCCAGTGGGCCGATGACCTCGGCCTGTCCGCCCAGTTGCAGCACCCAGCGACAGGCTGCATCGAGCTGGTTGGCGGAGAACTCCACCAGGCAGGCCCCTGTGCGATCCTGCGCCAGTCGCCAGTTGCTGAAGTTGGGCTGGGCAGTCTGCAGCGACCAGATCAGACGCGGATCTCGGATGCGGAGCTTCACCTGGAACGAGGGCCCTTCACCCGCGGCGCCAGCCATTTGTAAGCGCGTCAACGTGTGCAGGCGGGAGAGCACCAGTTCAGGGATGCTGCCAGCGCCGCCGGTGAATTCCACTTCTCTGAGTTCCGGAAGCTGGAAGAAGTGCGGGCAGGCCTTGATGGGATCCCAACCCAGCAGGCAGATCACTCCGGCGCGGACATCCAGGGTGAGCTGGTAGGGGATCACCGTGATCTTCCTGGTGGACCTATCCTGCCCTCCGGGCGCCCAACTGACGCGGATTTCCTTCGGCTTGCCCGGGGAGAGGGACAGCAGGAGGGTGTTGAGAATCTCCAGCTCGTTCGAGGTGGGGTCCAGGTCAAAAGCCGGGATGACCTTGATCCGGTCACCGATGGCCTGGGACTCGGCATCAGGCTGTTCCGGGAGCTTTGAGTTGATGATCTGCTCGATCTTCCGAAGCTCCGCGGTGAGGGGCGCGGCGCCGAACATCTCCAGAAGCATCTGGCTCAGGGCAAGGGTCTGCTGGGTCCGAGGCGTGACGTTCAAGTACCAGCAGGGGGGAACCTTCATCACGAAGCGGATGATCCTCGGGTTCGCAGGGTGGGGCGACTCCGCGAAGCTAGCCCCATTTTCCCTGTAGCCAAGGACCTTTCGGGCCCGGTCAGCCATCTTGTCATTGCAGCTAAGCCGATCCTGCAACCCCGTGCGGGTGAGGCCACGCTCTCCTGCGTCAGAGAAGAACTTCGCAGCCGCTTCCAGAATGGAGGGCCTTATTTCGCCGTTCGTGTAGATGCTCGCCATGAACAGATCCCCAGGTGGTTCTAAGGGTGCGCCAGAAGCACACAGCTTGAGTTGCCAGAAACTGGGAAGTCGGGCTCAGGCCGCGGCGTCCCTTCGGGTAGTCTCCTTCGCGTAGGCGGGTCCCGGGCGGGAGGATCTGCCTGTCCATGCAGCAAGGCCCCTGCCCGGGCCCGATGAACTCCAAGTGTGCCGGCGATGCATGGACAGCCATTGTCCCGCCACCGGCCCTATCTTTCTCCCATGGGCTTCGATTCCTTCCGAGACAGCACGGTATCGCCTGACTGGGCCCTCTGGCCTGCGCTGGGTCTGTCTCCTCTAGTGCTCGCCATGAACCTGCGGACGGCCTTACTCGCCGGCACACCCGCCAGGGAGATCCTCCAGGCTGCCGCTGAGATTGGCCTTCACCCCCTCTCCATCGCCGTGGCAAGACCCTTGGATGCCGCTGTCACTCAGCGGAAACTCCGCGCCGGGAAGTCCTACTTGAAGGGCGAGAACCGGGCCTTGGCAAAACGCCTCAGCATCGATGAGCGGTGGCTCCCGGTCATCCGGGGCAACGGGCTCTGCCTTCGGGATCCCAGGATCCAGGAACTGCCGGAAGGCCTTGCCGTGCCAGCGCTGCAGCTGACTCGCCTGGGTGGGCTCACCAGCCTCCCACGGCGCCTCGCGGCAACCTGGTTGAACGTGGAGCAGTGCCATGGGCTGGAGAAACTTCCCTCCATCCTGGGACTGAAGATTCTCGAGGTCTTCGACTGCCGGAACCTGAGGGCGCTTCCCTCCAACCTGCACCTGGATCACCTCTGCATCTCCGCGTGTCCGGGCCTGGACGCCCTCCCCCCCCTGCAAACCCGAGTCTTGCAGCTTGCCAGCGTCCCTTTCCCCGCTCTCCCGGAGGGCATGGGCCTGCGCGGCTTCACCCTCCGGAACCTGGCAGGACTGGAACAGCTTCCCGGGGACTTGGCCCCGATGTGGAAGCCTTACTGGTCGATCAGAAACTGCCCCCGCTTGCCGGCGCCATCGCGCTGGATGCCTGTTCCCCTCTTGAAACCGCTTCCGAAAGCCATGCAGCAGGCCTTCCTTCGGGCTGGGCTTGCGGGCAGCACCTGACTCCCGGATGACCTTCACCGGGCCGCTCCCATCCGAGGGAAGGCATTGAATTCCTCGGATGCGTAGGTTCTTGGGCGAGTCGTACCCCTCTCCCGAACCACCGGCCCGCCTTTGAATGGCCTCGGTCATGCCCGGCTCCCCGCCCGGTCCCACAGGAACTCGGTCCAGTGGCCCCCCCACCGAAGCTGCGGCGCATGACCGACGTTCATCATTCCTGCGTCCAGGTCGTAGATGTGGGTCAGGTCAGGGCAGTCCTTCAGTTCGAGCATGGCGGGCCGAGCGAGCCGTCGGATCTCCCGCACCGGTCCACTCAGGATCACCTTCACGGGCGGCATTCCAAGCCAGTCGAGGGTGTGCCAGCCCTCCGCCAGCTCATGGCTGAAGTTCATCTCGAGAAGAAGTCCCTCCTGCTGGAGCAGGCGGCGCGCGTCCGCCAGATCGCAGACCTGACTGCCCCCCCTCCACCGCAGACAGACCGACCGGGCGCCAGGGTCCCGGAAGTGGCCGTAGAATGCCTCCAGCCAGGGCTCCAGGAAGGCCGCGACCAGCCGGTCATGCAGGGCGTTCCGCCAGTCTGGCTTCAACTGGCTGAGGCCCCAGGCGCTACCGCTGATCCAGTTCCCACAGAAGCTGGGGTCGCGCAGAAACTCTCTCCGACAGGCCTGCTCCCAGGCACTCATGAAGTCGCCGACCGACGCACCGGCGGCCTCCAGCAAGCCGATCTGCTCGCCCCGGGTCACGCCGAACAGGTCCAGATGTGACCAGCCCGGAAGACCCGAGCCCAGTTCCTGTAGCCAGTCAGACCTCTCAATCCAGCTCAGGCCCTCCATGACCAGTGCCGCGGCAGAGGCTTGTCCTCGAACATCAGCCGGTTGGCCTCCAGCTCCAGGGGGTTCTGGGCATAGAGCCGCATGAAGGTCGCCCGGTCCAGGCGGCGATGCCGGAGGAAGCCACGGCCATAGAAGAGGCCCAGCAGCACGGCCGCGCCCAGCGGCGACCAGCGCCGCATCTGCTCCTGGTGCACCAGCTCGTGACGGATCACCGAGTCCCCCTGATCACGACGAAGCAGGATCAGGCCCGGCAGGGCCATGCCCAATGCCCCAAAGGGAACCCGACGCACCCGGACCACCATGACCGGCACCAGCGCGATCCAGGCCCAGAGGAACAGATTCACCCCCAGTGCCACCACTACATCCCAACCCAGCCAACGCAGCATCCAGACCCCTCTTCAGATATCAATCTGACGGGATTGCGTGGTCAGTTTCTGTCCTGACCTCGTGTATCCCGGGATCTCCAAACCCCCTAATCGCAATTAGCTGGGTGCAAAAAATCCACGAAAATAACAATTTTATAATTAATAAATTTTTATTGACTGTCAATTATGTAATGACAAGTGTTAGACCCAAATCGCTAAAGGCAATTGAAATTTGATCTGGCTTTTGATCAAGGAAAGCGACTGTCATCTTCCACTCCTCGCTGTTCCAGATCCCCCCGCCTTTGGTTTTGAATTTTGCCTCTCCGTCCATTGTTCGAGTATTAATCTTTGCTGCAGCCTGCTCCATAGTTGCTTCGTTAGTTATATTGCACCGTTTGTGAACTCTCGAGTACTCTATTCTAAAATTCCCTGTCTGTATTTTGACTAAGGGGACTTCGTTTGGTTTAGGAGGGTTTTCAACTACTAGGTTATCGGGAGTAGGACCTTGAACCTCTGGGGTAGGGATCTCGTGCTCAAGAGAAGGGCCTTGTAATGGAGACAGTTCGGGGTAGGTCGGGATTTCCTCGAGGGATGAAATTTTCCATTCTTCCATCGCTCTCCGAATCTCACCGTCGACCGTTGCAGCCTTTTCCGAGCTTTTGCTACGTTCGTATTCATATTGACGTTTTTTAGATGCAACCAGTCGGAGCACAATTGCCCTACGGTCCTTTGTGTCTCTTTCTCTAAGCAACGCCTCATAGAAACCAATTGCATCTGTAAATCGCCCAGCCCTTTCAAATGCAGCCCCCGCTTCCTGGACAGTGATTTCAGACCGCCAAGTGGCACCCTTCACTCGAATAGTGCGGGTTAGGAAATCAGCGATTCTCTTCTGTTTTTCTTTGGGTAGAGTGATCAGTTCGTCGGATCTTGCTAGCGCCCTCACAAGTGAAATCTGCAGGGCGTCCTTCTCCGTAGCTACCCAGTCAACCATTTTTTCTGTCGTCCAGGTCTGGTCTGGTGTGAACCCCAAGTCCGCAACAAACCCGAGGACTGAATCCCACCACCTGTTTTGCATGGCCATGAGTTGGATGCATGCATGGAGTGCTGGGCCTGCTGTCTCGAGATCTGATTTGTCGAACGATCGCTTGGCTATGCTGAGCATTGCTGCAGTAGCATTAGCTTCCCAGGCTAGGGCGATCGCCTCTCTAATGTGATCATTGTTGAGAAGAGCCCCTACTATGGCTTCCACCTGATCTAGCGCAATTACCACACCAGGGTATGTCCGGAATTCCCTAATAATTTGAGTATCATCCTTTAGTTTTGATAGCCAAAGTAAATTATTGGGATAGATGGCTTCAGTTGCCATTGCACGATAATAGGAATCCGTCTTGGTTTCATTCAGTTGTTCCCAACACCGGCTAGCATCGGCATAATTTTCTGCTGAGAAACTTATTTGAGCACGGGCCTTCAGCTGAATCGTCAATCCATAGATCGCGATCCTGTCTAGTTCCACTAAAATTTGGCGAGCAAGCCTGCTTTCTAGTGTGGGTGGGATCGAGGAGGTGATAGATTCAAGTGCCTCACGCCAAATGGGGTCCCCAATACACCTAAGACTAAAATCCTTATCTTCCTCAAGTTTGTTTGCTAGAGTCTGAAGCTGTTCAAGCACTACCTGTGGTGAGGGTGAACCGGAGAGCCGGACAGCCCACTGGACCTCTATCTCACTCATGATATTTGGGTAGCTTCCAACTACAACTTGGAGCCTCAACCATCCCTCCGCGCGTGCCTTCCAAAAGCACCGTACAGCGTGCGGGGTTAGAAATCCGGCAGTTATGAAAGCATTGCCAGCTTTAAGATATTCTCCGTCCGCCTCGAAGGCTAAGGCAATGCACTCCTGGTAATGTCTCTGGTCATTCGCTTTCTGGTAGGCGGAGGCGGCGAGCCTAAAAAAATATGGATCATTTCTTGCTCGGCCTTCGGATTCGAATGCTTTGGCATTCACCCTCAAGTCGGGTGGGTCCTCCTGGCTTAGCTGATCTGCTACACCGGTAGTCATACCCTCAAGTTCACCGGCCCATATATCAAAGCCCTTTCTTATCCGAGCTAGCATCTGATGGTCAGGTCCTAGACCTCTGGCACTCTCCCAAAGGTGCTGGAATCCATCCTCAGAATCGACGATAACAAGATGCTGCTTTGGCCTACTAACAGCAACATACAGGCGGTTGATAAAATATTGCATTGGAAGGGACTTGTCTGGATCCGAAGCCCCAGCGAATCCGGGGTCTGACAAGGCGTTCTTCAAACCATCATCGGCTGCAGCGCCGAATCCATAGACTACTACTGCTGGGTATTCACAACCCTTGGCTCGGGAGGCGCTTAATACGCCACTTGGGACTCCATTTTCAACCTTGATATGCCCATTAAGGAATGGATCATTATGGACAAATTCGGCCTCCTCTCCCTCGTTGCAAGGGATGATGACCACATAACCACCATGCTCATCGAATTTTCTCCAGAAGGCTTCATCGTGCGCAAAGAAGGATCTTACAGGCGAGCACTGTGTTTCAGAGGTCCATGGCTTGGAAGGCCTTAAATCCTGGATTTGGAAGAGCGAGGCACGCATAGCCTGCACATGATTACTAAATTTCACAATTCGGTGAGTCGAGCGATAGTTAAACATAAGCTCTCGATAATTTAATTCCGCTCCACCGGATCGCCTTGTCTGGTCCAGTTCAAAAATGAACTTTTCAACAAAAGACGCCTTGATAGCATCCCACCTAAAGCCTGTTGGATTAAGGGTTTGGAATGGATCTCCAGCGAAGGCAAATGGAACTCTACTGATGTCTGTGGAGGAGAGCTTTCGTTCAGAGAATAAACTGTTGCGTAGGAGCATTTCAAGTTCGAGGCGGGTAAAATCTTGAGCCTCATCGCAGAATACCGCTGGGTATATTGACTTGACTAAACCCAGCTCTAAGACACGGCGAGTTAGATCCTGGTCATCCCATAATCCTTCCTGCTCCATTTTTTCTTGATACCAGCGGCTCCACACCTTCTCAAAAACGATTTCAAAGGTCTCCTTTGTGACACTAATCTGGTTCTCGGGCAGCTGCTGGTAATCCTCGGACTCCAAATAACCATCGGAGCTCATGCCTTTGATGTAAGTTCTAATAACATGCCAAGAAATTTCTGGACCGTAATCTTTTAACGCCCGTGCTTCCCTCCCGAATCGATCATTCCACATCCGTCGGAACCTTGCGTAGTCCACCTTGTTGGCGTTAGTGAACCGATCACGCTGGTCGTCAACTGGAAGAAGGGAAATCAGGTAGGGACGGAACTCCCTGAATGCTTGATCGAGAACTCCCTGAATCCCGTCCAGATCGATCCTCACATCCTGCTGCGTGAAAGCTGCTTCACTTCTAAGTAGTCGTTCTACAAATTTTCTAGCAACCCGTAGCAATTCGCCATTAGCTGTTAAATAAATTGGTGGCTGTGAACCTTCATCCTGTTGCTCGCGGTTCGAAAGGTAGTAAAATAGAATGTCTGCAAATAGGTACTGCAAAATTGTGGATTTCCCGCTTCCCGCGCGACCATTAATAAAGAGTGGGAAGGGTGTTTTTGACCCGCGGGCGCTTTCAAGGACTTCAGACTCCTCTGGCGACAAGGCCATGTTTCCTTCTCTCTCACCTTCGAGATCTACCCATAGCTCATCCGCTGCTAGAATAAGCGCAGGATAGGCACGGCGGCTTTCACGCAGAATTTCCTCTGGGGACATCCCATTCAGCCGCTCAGAAAGGCTCCTTGCTTCCTGCGCAGCCTCATCTGCATTTGATTCGGTGCTAATACTAATTAGTAATAAGCGACCAACACTTCGATAGACCCAAATACCCCACTCAGGCTTATTTTGAATTTGCAAGTGATGCAGTCCATTTTCACATTCTAGTGCCTGGATACAGGTAGATGGGAATAAGACCAACTGCTTCCGGACCCTAGCGCTATTAACCTGATCGATCCAACGGCTTGTTTCACAGACCAACTCATCTGCAGACATGCCTTGTTGATGCTGGAAAGCCCCATACAGCATTGCGTATTCTGCGTCTGTAGGTCCCTTCTTCATAGGTGGTGGATTTGTGCGAGTCCGTTCCTGAACAAATTCTATGACCTCATCGTCTGCGACAAGATCACCGTAATGTCTCGCACCATATCCTGTAGAGTCTGTCGAGAACTCTTGGTAGTCCCGGCTGCCTCGAATGAGAATCCCGAGCAGGACGATCACAGAGTGTTCGCCTACCGACCTGAAATCCGCTACCAATCTCCCTTGACGTCCCCCGAATTTCTTTTTAACCAAGTAAGGTGCAGGGAACGTATCGAACAAACTAGTGCTCTGAGCTAATTCAGCCCTATCAATTAAGCGCTCAACCTCATCGGTCAGATTGTGTGTTCGCGCATCCTCAGCGCAATTATCAGAGACAAGAATGAACAGTGTCATAGCTTTGGCCTCGGGCTATACGGTGAGGTTCATCCTGCAAAAGAAATAAGACAATTTGACAAACAATTATAAGATAATTTAAATATGCTGCCTATACGAATTGCCACAATAAATGTCAATCTATTGATAAAATACATTCAATCAATACTATAATAACTATAATTAGCTGGTGGACAGATATTAGTGGGTTCGTATAACCTGCACTTATTTTGTATGGTTTTTATATTCCATTGTCATTAAAATATTATATTATGCAGCTTTGATCATAGAAAAAACAATTTATACTTTACACAAAATGTTACCAAAAACTCATCCATGTGACTGTGGGGAGTTTTGATAACTCATTCGATGATATAAGACAACGCTGGTTATAATAATAATTTCGTCCGAGGTCACATCCATTACCTTGGGAATCCCCGCAGAATCATCTAGAAGGATTACTTGATCCTGGTGAATATTCTAGGATCAGAGCTTGGGTTCATTATCGGGATCAGTGCCCCTGGGCCTCCCCTGCCGGGGTTTGCGCCTCAGGTAGGAGGAGGTCGGCATCATGAAGTCGTCGGACTCGTCCTTCGCCGAGATGCGGGTGGAGCCCATCGAAGATGAGAAGCGCAACTCCTTGGTAAAGACGTCCCGCTTCCCTTCTTCCATGAGGCTCTCAAGCTCTTCCACCATGGATCGGCTCCAGGAGTTGTCGCCGGAGATGGCCTTGAGCTCGTCCAGAAGCACCTGCACGCGGACCCAGTCGCCCTCCATCGCGGCCCGGTGGGCCTGCTCCTGGAACTCAGCGGTCCGGATCTCACCCAGCCGACGGGCCACCAATTCGTCCTCCGGCAAGGCCGAGTAGGCCTTGGAGGGCAGTAGCGGCAGTCGGACCGGCATGGATGGAAGGGCGAGCGGCTTCCCGTCAGGGTCCTGCCACTGGATCTCGACCTGGGCCAGGGCCAGCGTCCCGTCCGCAGCCCAGGCCGTGAGGTCCGAGGCCTGGCCTTCCAGGCGGAATAGCGCCCACGCCTCGCCCTGGTAGGGCAGGTCCGGCAGGACCCAGACGCCCTCCCCGCATGGCAGGTAGCCGTTGCGCTGGATGACTCGGATGCCAGGCAGGGTCTTGAGGGAGACCGTGAGTCTCCGGGCCACCAGGTTCGACAGCAGGTCAAACTCCTCCATGAAGGGGTCCATCAGATCCTCGGCGCTCTCCCCGAAGTAGGAGCGGCCCTGCCCGTGCTTGGCCATGCCGGTCATCAGATTCTCGCCGAAGTCGCGTCCGAGTCCGTAGGTGGATGTGCTAACGCCCGCAAGTTGGGCCTCGACGCAGTATTTCGCCAGTTCGTCTGGGTCGGTGATGCCCGCGTTGGCCTGACCGTCGGACAGCAGCAGTACTCGGCTGATGACGCCGGGCTGGTGGGCCCTGTGGAGTTCCGCAACACCCGCAGCCCAGCCCTGGTGAAGGTCGGTGCAGCCCCCGGTCTGGAGGCGGGCCAGCCTCTGCCGGGTCTCTTCCTTGTCATTCAGGGGTGTGCAGGGCCTCAGGAGCTTGACCCGGTCATCGTAGGCCACCAGGGCCAGGCGGTCCTGGGGTCCCATGCGGTCCAGGATGGCGGCGGCGCAGCGGCAGGCCTCCCGCAGGGGGCCACCGGACATGGAACCCGAGCGGTCCAGGACGATCGCCAGGTGGAGCGGCATGCGGGGTGCGGACTGAACCTCCGGCGCATCCGGCGCCTGAACACGCACCAGCAGATCGACCTGGAAGGGTCCCTCGGCGGGGATACCCGCGAGTCGGGTGTGAAGCAGGGGGGTGATCCTGGTCATGGCATGCCTCCGGAACAGTTGAGTCGTCGGGAGTATGGGGAGCGAGGCACGACACAAAATGTCTACTCAGCCCTCCGGAACATTGGACATGGTTTGTCCTATCGAATGGCGGATGGTTGAACCCATGAGAACCCCTGACCTGCCCCCCTCACCGCGCCGGTTCTATCTCGACTTCGAGACCACCGGCCTGAGTCCGGCTACAGCCCAGGTATTGGAGCTGGCTCTGCGGGGAGCCGCCCGCCTGGACCGGCTAGTCTCGGACGCCCCCCCGGCCTCCCCTGAGGCCTTCCGAGTCCACGGGATCTCCCCCTGGCTCTGCCAGTGCGAGGGGAGACCTTCCCGGCTGGTGCTGGCGGAGCTGCTCACGACCCTCGGGCCGGGTCCTGTGGAGATCGTCGCGCACAACGCTCCCTTTGAGCGGGGTTTCCTGGAAGCCTGGGCCCAGCGGGAGGACATGCGTCTGCCTGACATTCTCTGGACCTGCACCCTGGAGGCCTCCCGCCGCCTCATGACCAAGGCGCCCATCAACCATCAACTGGGCTCCCTGGCGACTTCGCTCGGCTGGCGCGCCCAGGGACTGCACCGGTCCGCGGCAGATACAGAGATCACGGTGAGGCTGCACCAGGCGCTGGATGCCTGGGGGCAACTGAAGGCCGACCTGGGCCCTGACCCGGGCGTCGTCTACCTGGCCGGCCCGCTCCGGGGGGACGGGTCTCCCGCAGCCATCGCCCACAACCAGGGCGCCATGAAGGTGCTCGCTCGGTGGGCCCAGGCAGTCCTGCCGACAGCCACCCTGGTGGTGCCCCACCTGAACTTTGAGTTCGTGGATGAGAGCGGGGAGCGAGGCCTGACCGTGCGAGCCCAGGTCCTCCGGTCCTGCGAGCAGCTGGTGGCCCGCAGCAATGCCATCATCCTCTGCGGTCATCTGACGGAAGGTATGCGGCGGGAAAGGCTTGTGGCCGATGGCATGGGCATTCCGGCCTTCTCCGTCCCCGGCTGGGATGGATCCACTCCGGAGAAGCACCTGACGCAGGCCGAGCAGCCCCTCCCTGCTTGGATGGTAAAGGCCATGACCCCTGCCCTTGCGGGAACACCCGCCCGATAAACCCACCCGGGTTGCCAGGGATTGTCCATCGGGGAGCCGCAGGCTCTACCTCCCACGGAGGTTTGCATGCCCAACCCCAACCCCCTACCCCGAACCAAGGTGACCATCCGGCGCCGGGTTCCGTCCTTTTTCTGCGGAGAGGATGCCACGACGCAGCCCGCCGCCGGTCCTGTCCCGGCTGCTGACATCCTTCCTCTGGCCGAGGTGAGGCCCCAAGAGCCCATGGTGGCGGAGGTCTTCACCTCCATCACCATCGACCACCTCGAGGCGCTGCTGGATGCACATGGCATCGTGACCCGCCGCACCCAGGTCGGAGAAGGGGCCTATCTGAAGTTCAACATCGGCCCCTTCAAGGCGCTGATCTTCCCCTATGGCTCAATGCCAGAGTTCAGCTCACTCCAGTTCCACATCGGTTTCAAGGCCCGACCAGACCAGCAGGCCGTGAACCGCTGGAACCAGGAGAACCGCTATGGGCGGGCCTTCCTGGATGCCGAAGGGGACCCCATCCTGCAATACGACATCGACCTGGAGGGCGGGGCCACCGAGGAGTTGATCCTTGAGGCCCAGAAGACCTTCCGGGCCCTGGTGGAAGACTTCAACGAATCGGTGGTGGAGGCTTGAGGGGTCGCTCGGCCTTCCAGTCCCGGGCTGCGGTCAGGGCCCCCATGAGGGTCTCCCGCTGGGCCTCGCTGAAGGACCGGACCTGATGGACCACCGGCGGCGGCGCAGGCCTGGGCGCCTGAAGCACAGCAACCTTGGGCGACTCCGGCTGCGCCAAGGCCTTCTCCAGCACGAGGAGGCGGTGCCGGGCCCGGGAGTAGGCCGTGTAGGCCAGTCGCGGCCCCTCGGAGTCCCGATAGGCCGGGGCCAGATAGATCACCACGTCCGCTTCCAGGCCCTTGAAGGCATGCACGGTGCCCATCCGGACCTGACCAGCCTTTTCCTCTTCCCACCAGTCCGGGATGGCGTTCAGCTGCCAGGGGCCCAGCAGCTGGCCGTCCTGTAGGCCAAGAGAGTTGGGCCTCCGCCTGGCCAGGATCATCACCTGGTGTGGCTGGATTCCCTGCTGGGCCAGCGCCTCCAACTGGGCGGCCAGATCCCGTTTCCAGGTCTCGGGGCTGCTGCGGTGGAAGGCCAGGGCACCATCATCCGGCACCTCTTCGGGCGGGGTCCACCCGCACTCCGGAAAGGCGAGACAAGCGGCGCGGCGGAGGGCCGGATGCTGGCGAAGGCTCAGGTCGATGCGCCAGGGCTGGCCGAGGTCATGCCGGGCCTCCCGGTAGAGACACTGGGCGGGATCTTCCAGCAGCAGGACGGGATCCCGGTCTGGATCACGCAGCAGGCTTAGGAGGGGCCGGACCCAGGCCGGATCCAGATCCTGGGCCTCGTCCACGATGAGCGCATCCCACCGGTCCGGGATGGCCTCTGGCGTTTCAAGAAGCTGAGTCAGGCCCTCGGGCAGCTGGTGGTTGAAGAAAGTGCTGCTGTCTTCATAGACCGGCTTCCGCCCCGCCTGGTCCAGAAGATTGGCTGCCAGGTCGTGGTAGGTGCTGACCGTGACCTGGCCTTCCTGGGTCAGGTCGTCCAGCGCGCACTGGGTGGCATAGGTAAGGGCCCGGTTGAAGGCCACCACGAGCACCCGGCGCCCCTCCGCAACCCAGAGGCGTGTGGCTTGGCGTGCGAGCAGGGACTTGCCCGATCCCGGACCACCCGCCACATGGAACCGTCCACCCGCGAAGTTCAGCGCCAAGTGGTCGAGCAGACCTCGCGCGGAGTCATCCTGAAGGCGACCCTCCTCCAGCAGCAGCTCCGCCATGGTCGGCGGCGGCAACAGCTTCGGGGTCAGCACCTCCAGCAGCCGGCGCAGCACGTCGGGCCGCACCTGATGATGCTGTCCGGTGGGCGTGCGCTTCCAGGTTTCCCAGACCTCGCCTCCGCAGACCGCCTCACGAAGTGCCACAAAGGGCCGCTGCAACTTGGCCTTGGTGAGGATCCGACAGGCGGGGAGGTCCGGTCCGAGGGAATCGTCCTCATTCAGTGGCAGGGTCGGCAGAGCCAGCACCCGCGTCACCTGGGGCACGAAGCCGATGTCAGCGGACTGAAGAAAAGTGAGAAGGGCATACTGCTGCTCTGTGAGCTGTTCTGAGGGCGTTTCATCCAGCACCTGCACGCGGCCGTCAGGGTGTTTGCGAATCCAGTGATCGCCCCGGGGTTCGACCCCCTTCCCTTTCACCTCCACGATCACGAGGCCCAGCTCCGGGTGGATCACCAGGAAATCGAGCTCCCGGTCCTTGTTGATCTTCGGATCAAGGATCGCCAGCCGCCCAAAGACATGAGCCCCAGGCGGAAGCGTGCGCAACGCAGCCAAGACCTCCCGCTCCGCGAACATGGTCGCCGGGATGCGGGGGGGATTGGGGTGGAGGATGGGCATCGGGGACGTTGGACCTAATGACTCAATTTGTCTCATGCCTCCTGGGTATTAGCATCCCAATATGCTGTCCCGGAAATAACTGATGATGGGTGCTCTCAGGATTCCTGATTCATAGAGGGAAATACAATCAAAGGGCCTTAACGCCCATTGAACTGACTTTAAGGGTTGAGGTTGTAATAATAAATTTCTGGACTAATCCGGCAAGACATGACCCATGAGATTGATGACTCCGCTGCAAAGGTGAATCTCGAAGAAATCTCGGCCCAGGGCATCAACCAGATACTCACCATGATTTATAAGATCGAGGATCGAGCATTCACCCTGGCGGAAGTGCGTTCTGGTGCAATAGAAAAGGATGCCCTTTAGTTGGTTGACCCGCTAGTAGATCCGGCAATTTTGGCGCGAGAGTAAGATACTTACCGGATGCTGAATCGTGATCTTCTCCTCTACATAAAGGCTAAACGATTTAGAGATAGATTATGGATTACGAATTCAGTAGATCATCTATTCGCAGAAAAAATGATTGATTTCATCACTTATGTTTGTATCAACCCAACCATTCAGTTTATCTACGAGCACTTCAGGTGCGATCAACTGGCGAGATTCAGCCTCATATTGGATGCACAGGGACATGCCCTAGAAACTGGGGACTTCTGCCTCCAGGTCTTAGACGGTCACCGTGACGACCTTGATAGGGTCCGCAGGAGCTTGGAATGCCTTGAATTGATACAGATGCGCAATGGCTTGGTAAGTCCCATTCCTCCGACACGATTCAACGAGGAACCTGAAAACGCGCGGTTGTCCTCTCTCCCATGCTGGCGAAACAGATCCAGCATAGATCACACTAATTATTAGCATAACCAAGTCTGTTGCTTAATTATTGCCGACGATCTGGACCAAGAAATCCAGCTAGATGGGGATCTTTTTCTTGTACAAAATGTTGCAATATGTTTCTGAACTCGCCGTGGCCTAAAATATCGCGAATTTCAGTATCGATTTTATCTTTTTTTCTAGAATTACAGCTAATGCATAATAATTGATAATTTTCCCAAACGGTTTCACCGAAAAGACTATATGGCCAAATGTGATCTGCAGTTAAAAATTTTAACGTACTATGGTCAAACCTAAAGCGACACAAAGGACAATATATACAATATATACCATCTTCTTCTATTCTGGCTTCCTGGCGAAACCAATAATCCTTCCATTCTGGAGGAAAAGTTCGATCCCGGCAATCACATGGGAAATTTCCAGATGGGTTTGTCATGGATTTTTTATTTTATTACAAATTGTATTGATATCATTAATCTGTTGCTTTACTCCAGGCCACTTCCCTTTTGCAATAGTAAAATCAGTTGAAAATTTTCTTTTGATATCTTCTGGCCCCTTGGTTAGTAAATACTGAATTTCCTCCCACTGAGCGTCTGTGACTTTATCTGGGGTTTCCCAATAATGAATTGCCCCTGCAATAAAAAAGACAATTTTCAAGGAAGAGTTTGATTGAATACTTACGACTCCGCGTCCCTTGATAGCATTGAACCAAGATTCAAAATTAATAAAATCTGCCTTGATTATATCTATTGTTGGTAGGATTTTTGCAGCACCAGCATTTTTATCTTCATAATTTAATTGGGCAAGGAACAAATCCAGTACAGATGTCATCGTTTTATCGTATCTCACGCCACAAGAAGCCCTCGCCGCTTCGGAATCAATTAATGTTTGAAATGATATTAAATTCCTTGCTATAATAAATATTAAAAATACTTGGGATGGGTACTGCCCAATGGATTTCGCGGTGTCATCCCAAAAGGCGGACCAGAAAGCTGTGTTCTGCCAAGGGTAATCCAATTGAAATTTCGTTGCAGCGGAATTGATTGCATTATTGGAACCAGTCCGAGTTCGATCAAAGATACCCGCGAGTCTAATAAAGTAGGCCCGCGAGTTATCTCCCCATTCTGCTAATCTTAAGTCTTGAGGGCTCAATGGGACACCTGCCTCATTGATTCGGCGAAATGTCTCAAGTTTTTGACTAGTACTCATTTCTGGAAGAATCACAAAATTTAGTTTGTAATCAAGTATACTATTTTTTATGTCTTCCGTCAGACTTTCATAATTACGTCCATGAATTAATGGTCCTATATTTTCGGAGTATTCGACGTCTTCTTCAGAACTCAATTGGAACTCATTAGTTAAAAATTGAACTATCGTCATTGCCCGTTGCTGTCCATCTATAATTTCAAAATATTCTTGTTCGTTTTCAATTTTTTTAAACAAAGTCAGGGGAGGAATGGACAGATGATTAATGAGGGAATCGATAAATAGAGATTTTTTCTCGAGGTCCCATTGCTCCGAATCCCTCTGAAACTCTGGTGTTCTGTATTTCCCTCTTTCATACCTTCGTTGAAAGGTTGCTATTTCTGTAGAGTCGGAAAACGTAACTCCGACAATTTGAGGTGTGAATGGCACGCAAACCTCCATATGTTTTTTTTGATTGATACAAACTAAATCAACCTCGATAATTTTATTTACAAAAAAGCTAAAAATCAATACTTAGAATTACACACGTCGACACTATATCTGCTGTTATGAGTTCGTCAAGTATGAACCATAGAAATTATGTGTAATAGAGAGTGACGTCCTCCCCACTTCTATACCAAGGATGGTGAGAGTCCGGGGTTAGAAAGGATCTCGATGGGATTCGCGGAAGGAGCCGTAGGCGACTGGAGCGA